>ERZ773225.719-NODE-719-length-46065-cov-11.165920_pt1 | contig 46065 bp, 66 predicted proteins | sample MGYA00580993_ERZ773225 | MGnify/ENA primary metagenome ERZ773225 (study PRJEB29015, sample SAMEA2737748) | human gut metagenome | biome: human gut; feature: human-associated habitat; material: faeces | place: China | collected 2012 ...
AGATATGTAAGCCCAGATGTTGCGCAGCACCTATTGCATACCACGGTATACGCCCAATGCCGTTTTTCCGTATCTTCAACCTCTTCATGGTCAACGTTTATCTCTGCCTCGCCCCCGCAAAACGGGCAGGGCTTCAATTTGATCTCGTCAGGCGTTTTCATCGCTCTTCCTCCTTTTCCGCTCCTTCTCGATCTCCGCCAGAAACGCCGTCCACATCGGCGCGTCCTCCGTGTCTCCAAAATTGTCAGTCTCGGCGATATCCCGCGCCATCACATACAGCGTATTATCTCTCAGCGCCGGCAAGAACGGTTTGATAAAGTTCATCACAATCCGCGGCGTGTAGGTGCGCCGCCCCAGACAGTAGCGCACCGCGCAGATGCAGACAAGGCTGAAGTCCTCGGTGTTGGCGATATTAATCATGGGTTTCCTCCTTCGGTGGCTCCGGCAGCGGCATCCAGTGAGTGACCGGGCCGTTCCCCACATTTCCCGTCGTCATAAAATACGCGTATGTCGTCAATGTACTGGCCGCCCGAAAGCAAGCAGCTATCAAGACTACAAAGGTATGCTTCATGTTTTTTCTCAGGCGGCTTGTCCTTGACGCTGATCCGATCCGGCTTCTTCGCGTTCTTCTCCGCTGCCAGCTCTTCGGCGTTCAGCTCCGGCTCCTGCGTTGCATCTGCATACCTGCACACCTCCGGGTATTCGCTCGTCGGGCATGTGTCGCCGCGATACGGACACTCGCCATTGGTGCAGACGCCTTCAAAATCAGCGTACCATCTACATTTCATCGGTCATTCCTCCCACAAACCCTTCAGCGATTCCGGCAAATTCTCGGTTGTCTGATTTTTCCCGCTCCACCAAATCCACCAATCAAGCACTTGACTTCCGTTCAGCTTATCTACCGGGATGCGTTTGCCCAGTATATCGACACTATTCCCCAGATGATTTCCAATCATCTTATCAAAAGCCTTGATATACGCCGCCTTATACTTTGGATATTGTTCAAAATCCGAAATCATTCCCTTCTTGCCTGCCATCGGACAGCCAATACATCCAAGGCGTTTTTTGCTGTATGGCGGGTCATACAGCTTGCAGTGCGGCACTTTGGCGACCTCGTCCAGAAACTCCCATACGTCATCATCCGTCCAATCAACAATAGGATTAACCATCGTCTTTTTTGTGCGGAAACAGTGTTCAACCATGCGTCGCGCCTCATCATTGTCGTCGTTCATAATCAGCCCGCCACGGATATTCAGGGATGCTCCTTTTATATCCAATGCGTGTCCGATAAACTTTTTGTCTTCGGTTCTGATATTGACGATTCCATGCAAATTCTTTCGTCTTGCGCTCTCCGCCCATCTTACGCCGGTAACGACAATTCTCTCTTTCCCGGCGACTTCTTTGAGTTTTGCGCAACAATATCGGAATCGTCGTGTCGGCGGAAGTGTATGCTGCGCAATCAAACTCCACATCGTCACCGACTTCCCGTCTTTGTCGCGTGGGATGTCTCTGTGGACATCGGAATATTGCGCCTTGATAAATTGCACCAGCTCCGGCGGGTCAACGCTCGTCACATGATAGTGCGCGTCAAACTTCACGCCTGCCATCTTCGCCAGATGGTAGATGCACTGGCTGTCTTTCCCGCCTGAGAACGCGAGGAAATATCCCTCCGTCGGCTCAAACGCCCTCAGCCGATCTATCGCCGTCTGCACCTTGTCCCGCTTTTGCCCGAAAAGGTCGTACTCAACTAACGCCATCCGTTATCCCCTCCAATCCATTTCAACCTGTTCGCCCTCGGTGTAGGTCGTCAGTTCCTTGGCGCACCCGTTGAGATATTGCAAAAAGGCTTTCGTCTCGGGCGAATCGTGAATCAGAAACATCATGTGCTCGTCCCAGCTTTTGTGCTGTTCATCGCGCTCCATCACGTTTTCTATCATTTCCCGGAGATCGTCTTCCGAAAATTCCGAGACGAGCTCCTTCTCTACCAGATAGACCTCGATCTCTTGTGTGTTTAGTTTGTTAGCGCGAAGTTCGCCTAAAAGATCTTCTTTCGTGATGATCTCCACGTCGTCACAATACAGATCCTCGGAAAATCTGCCCGTATAAACAATCAGCAGCCGATTATTGTCAAGCTCGCTGAACTTTGGAAGCGTATCAAGTCTCGCCATCCGCTATCCCCTCCATCACATACAGCACACATGTCAACGCCATGCCGTTACCCCACATCTTGTATCTCGCGCTGTCGCTTCCTGACACGCCAGCTTCCCACCAGTCGGGGAAACCCTGCAACCGACAGCATTCAAGCGGCGTAAGCCGGCGGACGATATACCGCCGCGGTTTTTCGAGAAAAACCGCCAGTGCTGTGTAATCCGTCACCCGGCTTTCGTGGTCTCCTGCCAGCGTCGGCACAATTTCCCCGTCGCCGTTCCCTCGTGCATCATACGCAACGATGTCCCTTGGCTCGACGGCTAAGTGCGCAAGCAGCGTTGACCCGATTTCGCTTTCCACGTACTCGCCGCGCTTTGGGTTTTGATATACGACCGGGTTTTGATAATTTAAGCTGTACCCGCCGTTTTCTTTGGCTTGCAGCGTCCCGCTGATTTCCTCGGTCAGCCGCAGGTTTCGGCAGTCCGCCGCGTAAACCACCACGTTTCCGCCCTGATTGCATTCCGGCGTGTCAACCCATGTGTCGAGCGTCCGCGTCACATCGCGCTCGCGGAAGCAGCTGTCCGGCGCCGGGCTTTTCATGCTGTTGCTTGTCGCGCCCGTGATGTCGTAAACCACGCCGACCGTCGCCTGACGCTGCGCGCCGATACAGGGACTTACCTGTCCGCTGATGGGGTCTTGCTGCAAGTGGAACGCTCGACAGTCTCCACCAGCGCTTCCCACAGCAGCGCCGGAATCTTCTTGCCGCGCTTCTCTGCACGCTTTAAAATCCCTAAGCAGGTCCTCGCGCTTAAAGAGTATTTCTCCGGCGCGTCCGCCTGCAAAATCGCAGACAAGAAAGATTCTTTTGCGTCTTTGGGGCACGCCCCAGTGTTGGGCGTCCAGCACGCGCCAGGCAATCGAGTAACCTTCTCCCAGGATGCACCCGGCGTTTCTCCAAACAAGCTTGTTTGCCCGGCCTGCCCGTGCAGGCTCAGGCACATCAGCGTTGTTTCCGCCCGCCGCGCGGACGAACGCCCGCAAGACTGCAAGGAAGTCGTATCCCTTATTGCTTGAAAACGCGCCCGGCACGTTCTCCCAGACGGCGTATCTTGGGTATTTTCCATTCGTGGCCTCCCGCATCTCGGTAATAATCCGAACGGCTTCAAAAAACAGGCGGCTCCGCTCGCCCTCTGCAAGCCCCTTCTGCGCCCCTGCCTCGCTCAAATCCTGACATGGACTTCCGAAGGTGACGATATCCACCGGCTCGATCTCCGCGCCGTTGATATTCGTGATGTCACCGAGATGTTTCATTTCGGGGAAGTTTTTCTGCGTTACGCGGATGGGGTATGGCTCGATCTCGCTTGCCCAGACAGGCGTAATGCCGCAAAGTGTCGCCGCCAGCGGGCAAGTACCGCTTCCGTCAAATAGGCTTCCCAGCGTCATTTCCCGTGCCTCCACTCTCGCCCTCGGTTGATCTCCATCTTCTCCCGCACCGCCTTGTCAATGTCGATGCCCAGATACCCAGCGGCAGACAGCGCCGTGATGATAACGTCAGCCAGCTCCTCGCGAAAATGATTCACGTCGTCTACCGCAAAAATAAGCTCGCGAAGTTCCATCGCAAGGAACAAAGCAACAATCGCGTTCTTTCGGGTTTCATCTCCGCTTGCGTAAGTAATCATGTCAGCTATGCCGCTTTTTCGGAAATCCTCATTTGTTGCTATCAGCTTCCAAATAAGCATTTCATCCCACAGCCCATGTTTCACCGCGTCATCGTAGATTTCGTTCCGCAATTCGTTCAGCATGTTCTTTGTCCTCCTATCAAAACGGCAGCTCTTCGTCGTCCACCTGCGTGAACCCGCCAAAATCATTGTGCGGTTGCGGCGCATAGGCCGTCCCGCTGTCTTTGCTCGCCGCCGTCGTGTATGCCCCCGGCGCGCCCTGTGTGCTGCTCTGCTGGTTCTGCGGTGACAGGAACTCTACCTCGTCGGCGACAATATCCCACGCCGTCCGCTTGCTTCCGTCCTTCGCCTCGTAGGTTCGGGTCTGGATGCTTCCCGTCACGGCCACCTTGCGCCCTTTGGCAAGATACTTGCTGCACAGTTCGGCAAGCTGACGCCACGCGACGATGTTCAGGAAATCCGTTTCCTGCTGTCCCGTCTGCGGGTTACGAAAGCGGTGATTTACCGCAATCGTGAAGTTGCAGACCGCAACACCGGACTGCGTGGATCGCATTTCTGGGTCGCGGGTCAGATTGCCGATCAGAAAAACCTTGTTCATGCTTTTCCCTCCAAGTATTTTTTTATACATTCCGCAGCTTCGCACCATCCCCGGCACACCGCCGCGCAATAGCCCTGTTTTTGCAAGTCATGCAGCCATAGCTTTTGGCAATCGCTGACCGTACCGCCATTCGTCCGCTTCATCTCGACAAAAAGCCCGTGAAACTCTCCGCGCGGAACGGGCAGGAAGATGTCAGGCACTCCGCTTTTCAGCCCTTCGGCCTTCATCCTGCCGCCCGTCATCCAGCTCCGTTTTCCCTCGTTGGGGATGTGAAACATCAGCGCCAATTCCGGGTACTTCCCGCATTGCATCGCCGCCCAGCGGAAAAGGGTCTGCTGCTCTTCAGATTCAGTCGGCACTTGCTTTTTCATGCTTTTCCTCCGTCAGCATAGCGTCATCGTCTCCTGAACAGGCGGCCGCTTTTTCTCCGGCTTTTCGGGCGCATATTTATTCAAAAAGTAAATCTGTCCCTTCGGCGTGATGACGGTCGTCGAGCTGATAAACGTCTTGCCTGCGCTGCTGACCGTTCGCTCGATGCTCCGCATCAGCCCCATGTCCACGCTTCTCTGTGTCGGTGTGTTTCGGTCTTTGGAATTGGCCTTAATCATAAAGCCGTCGCGCCGCAGCAGATCGTACAGCCTCTTTTCCCCGATGTCGTAGCCCCTTTGCACCATCAATTTCGCGAGCTGCCGGACGAGAATATCCCCTTCCGCCTTCTCCACTGTCTCGGCGAACAGCACCTTCGGCGCGTCGGCCTGAATCTTCGCGTTCACCGCTTCGAGCTGCTTGTTCCGCTCGGCAATCTTGCGCTGTGCAACCATCAGCGCGTTCGCCAAGAGTTGGTCGTCGTCCATCGTCTCCTGACCGGCGATGTATCCGCCGGTCTTGCGGATGCTCGGAATGACCTCGTCAAACACCCAGCTCTCAAATTTCTCCGCTTCCGGGAGCTTGCTGTGGGTAATAAGGCGATAAACGTCGCCCTCCGGAATAAACGCCATACTCGCCACATTGCCCTGTACCGTAGCTGTATCGCGTTTCACGATAGAGCGGCAGTGACGGTTCAATGCATCTGGCGCATTGCTGTATCCCAACGCCTTGGCCACATCCGAGCCGCAAAATAGCGTCCTTCCGTCCTCCTCCAGCACGCGCACCGTGCCGAACTCATCCTTGCGGAAAATCGTCACATCGTTCATGGTCTGTTCCTCCGTCATTGCATTTCTGAAAATCTCATGGTCGCGCCGTCAAAATACAGCGTAATCCTTCCGCATCGACCGCCCCGATTTTTGTCCAGAAACAGCTTCCTTTCCGGGTCGTCCTTGTCGTTCGGCGCATGCAGCAGGAGCACCGCGTCTGCGTCCTGCTCGATGCTGCCGGATTCGCGGAGGTCTGACAGTTTCGGCTCGTCGTTCCGCTCGCTTGCGCGGTTGAGCTGACTTGCGGTCAAAACCGGGATTTTTAGCTCCATCGCAAGCGCCTTTAGCCCTCTTGTGACAACTCCGACTGCTTCCGCGCGGTTGTTTGTCTTTTGTCCTGCATCAAGCAGCTGCAAGTAATCAGCCACGATCAAATCAAGCCCGCCATGTGCTCGCGTCCTCAGCGCCATTCGGCGGATATCCTGCACGGTTCGCGCCCGTTCGCTGATGCAGAACCTCTCTGACGGGATTTCTGCAAAGCTGTCAGCGACTTTGATGATCTCGTCTTCCGTCAGGTCGTGGCGTTCGATTTTGTCCACCGATACGCCGCTTTTCTGCGCCACAACACGCCCGACGACCTCGTCCGCGCCCATCTCGCAAGATACCAACAGGATTCTTCTGCCTGCGTCCAGCGCTCGAACGGCCATATGCAACAGGAGCGCAGACTTGCCGACGGAAGGCCGTGCGCCGACAACGATCAACTTGCCGCCCGCAATCAGCAAGGATTGATCGAGCTTCGGAAACCCTGTCTTTGCGATGGGTTCAACCGCTCCACTCGTGAGCCGTGTATAAAAGCCGCAAAGCGCGTCTGTTCCGCTGATAATGTCTCCGTCGTCTGTTTGTCCGCCAAGTTCGTTCAAGCGCACCACAGCGCCGTTAAGCAGTTCTGACGTGGATATCTCGCCATCGTTCGCGCTCTTGACTGTATCCAGACACGTCTTGATAAGCGCTTTCCGCATTGCCGCTTCCCGGATGTTCCGTGCCTGCTGTTCGGCAAGCGCCGTTGTGACGGTTTCCGTGGCGACGACGATAGCCTGTTCAAGGTCGTCGTCAGAAATCACGCCTTCAAGCGTCGGGATATCGCATGGACGACCTTGCCTTTCAAGCGCAAGCGCGGCCTCAAAAATTCGGCGGCAGAACGGGATTGTGAACCATTCGGCTTTAAGCCCGGAATCGCTTGCCTTTGTGTCGCCCTTGATGATTGCACCGCAGAATTCGCGCTCAGAGATCTCTTTCGTGAGACTTTGGTACGGATCGTCCATAACTCATCCCTCCCTTGCTGTCAGGCGGCTTGTCCGTCCATGTGTATCCCCGCTCTTTCTCCTTGCGAAGAATACCCTCGACATACCGCCAACATCGGCTTTTTTCTGTCGCTCCTTGAGTTTTGTTTATGGCTTTCAGCAGGTTTTCAGCTCCGTACTCAGCCCTGAGTCTGTCCATCGCGTCAAAGTCGCCCGAAGCACTGGCGGGTAAACCCATGCGCTTTGCAGCAGCCTCCACGTCTGCCTGTTCTTCCCGCATTCGTCGCAGTTCGTCGTCTGTCACGTCGTCGTAGGGGTTTGGGGTTACGTAACCACCACCAATATTCTTTTCTTGTTCTTTTACTTGTTCTTGTTCTTGTATATACGCGTTTTGCTTGACGTTGCTTTCGTCTGCTTCCGGTTGCTTGGCTTTGCTTGGCTTTGCTTGGCTTTGCTTCAATGTGCTTGCGTTTGCTTCCGTCCGCTTGACGTTGCTTTCGTCTGCTTCCGGTTGCTTGGCACTTCCGCCTTTCTTCCCGCTTGCTTTTTTTGCTTCCAAGGATTCAGCGCACTGGTCGATTTTGAATTGAAGCGTGTCCCAGACATACCATTCCGGCGCGTTCTCGCCAAACGTCGGCAACTCGCCACGGTAGGCATAGGCCATCATGGCCATAAAAAGCCGTCCGCGCTGTGCGTCATCATATCGTTTGAGAAGGACTTCGATGTCCGGGAAAACCTTCAGATAATCCAGCATTCTTTTTCCCCTTTCTCTTTAAAGTAAATGGCGGCAAGCCCCGGAATTGAACCGGGCGCGTGGGCAAGGTGCTTCGCGTCAATCTGTGTGAGGAGGGAAGAACAAGAAGAAACCTTGACGAATAGGGAGGGTGTTGCACCCGCGCGATGCCTACCATGCTTGCCATAAGTGCCGCCGTTTTGCCCCGGCGGCTAGGCTGTCTGTGAAACGTCTTTTATTTGCCGTCTTTCCGGCTGCCAGAAAAAATGGTGTGCGGTCTTTCCCGCCGTCAGAATGTGAAAAAAACAGTTTTGTCTTTCTGCCGTCTCTCCGGCTGTCAATTTTTTTGATCGTCTTTCCGATCTGTCGATGCTAAAGAACACGTCCCTTCGTCTTTCCGAAGCGTCAGAAATGAAATGTGCGGTGCCCGTCTTTCCGAGCAGCCAGTATGATCATAATTTGCCCTTGCTCCGCTATCCTCCCTTCCGTTGGAGCCTTCACCGTTCCAAGCAGTTCCTTCGTGCTTGACTTACCAAAACTTCTTCTGCTTGGCGCGCGGCGGTATCGACCCGCCCGTTCTTCTTGGCGCTGCTTGCCGCCTTGAAGCTGCTCTCCTGAGCTGCGCACCATGCGCAAGGGGTTAGCCCTTGCGGTTTTTATTGTTCTTTGTCTTCGGGCACGTTCTCCGGCGCGTCATGCGCCGTTCCAGTGTCTGTCACATCTACGATGCCATCAGGCAGAGGGGATTCATCATCGACCAGCCCTGCGCTTATATCATGCGCCGCTTTCAGCGCGGCAGGGGATGCGCTCTTGTAGTCGATGGACATAACGCCCCAGCGTCCGAGCAAGCGGCGCATGACGGTTTTCCGCGCCATAGCGTCCCAGTCGTCGCGCCAGCCTTTGCCCTGATTCTTTCCCTTGCGGTTCTTCGCTTCATGCGCCTCGATCTGCTGGACACTCATGTACACCGTCTTTTCCGTGCCGTTTACAAGGCGATAATAGCCGACATAGCCGATGATCGGCAGCTTTTCGCGCTCCGTCTCGTCCTGTTCCCAGCGGAACTCAAAGTCTTCGGTCAATCTATCGCAGGAGATCAGCTCCCCCTCGCGCACGTCCATCACGTTCAGCCGCTTGTATGCCCCGGTTCTGAGCGCGAGCTGAATCATGCCTTTGTAGCCGAGGATGAACTGCGCTTCCGGAATTTTGATCCAGTTTCCGTCATCTGTCTTTTTACTGTTGTTGAACGGCACAATGTAGGCGAAACCGAGCGCGTTATCGACCGGAAGGTCGTAACTTGCGGCTTTGAGCGCCGCCTGAATGACCGTCTGAGGGGCTTGACGAACCGCCGCCGTCAGGTTTGCATCCGCATTGCAAAGCGTGATGACCGCCGAGATAAATTGCGGCGCCCGATCACCCAGCAGATCGTTCAGGCGTTTTTTGTAGCCCTCCGAATCGAACATGCCGTTCAGAATTTGGTTGACGGTTCGCGCTGCAACGGGTGCGGTCGTAGTCGCCGCGACTGGTGCGCGGCTGGCGGTTGCGTTTGTGATAATTCCCGCCGTGTTTCTTGCCTGTCTTTCCATGCTTTTATGCCTCCTTGACCATGAATCGGCGCGTAGGTGCGCCAATCTTGATGTATCTGTCAACGATTTCGGGGTGTTCCTCTGTGAGCCGCTTGGTGTCGATGGTCTTTCGCGGACTGCTGTTTTTCCAGCTTACGATGTAATTCGCGCTTTCTCCGCGCTCAGATTCGCCCATGCACTCCTTGATACGCTGCTCATACAGGGCTTTATCTCCCTCAAGCTCTTTGATTTTGCTTGTCAGCGTCATGTACTGGCTGATTGCATCGTCGCAGTCAAGCGTGATGGTCGAGCCGTCGGATACAGGATAACGCTTGGATAGGATTTCTTCCGCCGCCTTGCTTCCGTCAACGGGCGGACACTTGCCTTGCTCGACATACTCTCGCCAGAAAAATTCCTCGGCGGAAATCAGTGCCTTGATCTGGTCTTCGTTCTCTCTGCGCTTGAAGCTGTATGTATACAGCCCGCGACCGATAACCAGCACCACGAGCTTCCACTCATCCCAGCCCGTGACCGCGAGATAGTGCATGCACTGTGCGTAGTACCAGGGATTGACGTCTCCACCTGCAAAATCGGTCTTTGTAAAAGATGATGTCGTCTTGATTTCAACGCCGATCCGCTTACCCTTGACGCGTCGGTCGATATTTGCCAGCATGTAGGGGTGTTCGATGCTCTGCATCATCTGATTGCATCTGACAATGTTCAGACCGCTCTCTTCGGCGTATCGCCTCGCTACATGGTCTTCCAGCACGTTTCCGAGCCAGATCGCCTCGCTCTCGCTCTCTTCCTGCGGCTCGTCCGCGCTGGTCTTATCCGCCCAGACCGTGAGCGGCGATGAGAACGGGTTCAAACCGATGATCGCGGCTGCATCGCTACCACCGATTCCGGCTTTTCGAGCCGCGAGCCATTCTGTGCGGCTCATGTTGCGCGTGTCCTTGTACACGGTGTAGATTTCTTTCATTTTCAGACTGCCTCCGCAAACGTCCATCCGGTGCCGAGCAGCTCAAGCCACTCTGTCGTGCTGATGCTGTCGGCGCAATCCTCGCACAAAATCTTGCTGCCGATCTCCGCGATTTTGTCGCCCTCATAGATCGCCGTCTTGCATCTGCTGCACTGACATACAGGGACATCAGCTTCGGCGTTCGGACAACCGCTCAAACACGGGAAGCTGTGGCAGATATCACACATTCTTCTTTCCCTCCTTGTCCATTTCCGCGATGATGCAGACGATCAGCAAGATCACCGCGCCAGCGAAAGCCGCCGCAAGCACATACGCAAGCACCATGCCCAGCCCTTCGAGCAGCCGGGCGAAGAATCCGATAAACTGCGCTTTAAGCATTGATATTTCCTCCTCCTCGTGCTATAATCAGCACGAATCATAACAAATCCTTTTCACTTCCGCCTGTGCGCCAACACGGGCGGTTCTTTTTTATTCCACGATTTCCCACGTGAACCGCCCGTTCTGTCCGTTCCGCCACTGTCCCAAGCCCTTAATCGCGCCATAGTTCAGTGCTTCTTCAACGACGTTCCACGTCAGGGCAACGCTCTTTGCGGTCTTCTCGTTGTCAACCAGCGTTAGCGCGAACTCCAGTTCCCAATCCGGACGGATAATCTCGCTTGCGCTGACCGATACGCGCGGCCCTTGCATCGTCATTGCCCGCAGCGGCCTTTCAAAGATTTCGTCTGCTTCCGTCACGGGCTTGCCGTTCCTCGTAAAGTGCAGGTATTCCGGCTCGACGAGGATGAGGTTGTCAACCTTCGTCGCCGGGCTTCCGATCTTGACCTGACTTTTGATAGCGCCCAACGCCTCTTTGAGGAAGCCCTTAATGACGTAATCCGCAAGACACAGCACCCCGTCGTCTCGCAGGAAGACCGTCAAGCCCTTGGTTTCAAGGTTTTCCTCCGGCAACATTGCCGTCTGTTTCTCACCCTTTGCCAGCTTTGCGGCCTTCGCCGCGATAAACTCGCTGTGTACCTTGGGATTCGCCGCCTGCGCGCCTAAGATGCGCGTCATGCCGTGCAGACGATACGTCCGCTGCTCCATACTAATCATGTCTTGCGCTCCTTTGTCGCTTTGTTTTGCTTCAATATTCAGTTTTCGGTTGCTTTGCCTCTGCTGAGCGCCGAAGTGCACTGCCTTGCCACTGCCTTGCCACGCCCCGCCATAGCCTAACTAAGCACTGCCGTTGCCACGCTCCACTTTGCCTTGCCCTTGCTATGTCTAGCCTTTGCAACGCCATGCATTACGGAACGTTGACATGCACTGCCGCAGCTTTGCTCGACTTCGCAGTACTCAGCGTTGCCTTCGCAGCGCGGCGCCTTTCTTTGCCTCTGATTCGCTAAGCGACACCATGCTATGCCCATGCGTCACAGTGTAAAGCGTGACCATGCCTGCGCTTACCTTGCGATTCTCAAGCGTGGCAACGCCACGCCGTCGAACCCCGCCTGATACTCAAGCCCTTCGGCTTGCATAAGCTCGTAGAGTCTGCGCTCTTCGCGCTTGGTCAGCGTCTCCGGGTGGTTGATCCGGTTGTACAGCGTCTTTGTTGAGATTCCAAGGTTCAGCGCCAGCTCGGCTTTGTCCATGCCGGACACGCCGCAGAGCTGACCAACCTGCCGCCGGAAGAGATCGTCTTCCGCGTCCCAATTCCGCTGGCGCTTTTTCATCGTGTTCAAACCTCCTTGTCTTGGAAGAATCGCGTCCAGTCAACACTCAATGCGTGAGCAATCTTTTTTGCAGTGTCAACCGTAGGGTCGCACAGGCCGCACTCGATTTGCCAGTAGGACGGCTGAGAAATGCCGGCCATTTCGGCAATGTCTTTTTGCCTCAGTCCTTTCTCGATGCGGATATCCTTTAGCCACTGTCTAATCACTTTATCACCTACCTTAGCTATCGATTATTTTCTTAGCTCATGGCTATTATATCATAGCTCAAAACTATTGTAAATAGTTTTCGACTATTTTTTTTATTCTTTACCAAGATAGTTTTTAGCTATATAATGATGTAAAGGAGGGCTGAAAAATGAACAGAATCAAACAATGCAGAGAAAAGTCAAACCTTAGTCAAAAATACGTTGCCGTTGCTCTCGGCGTAGCTGCACCTTCTGTTAGCAACTGGGAAAGTGGGAAGACAAAACCCTCGATGGATAATTACGTTAATCTAGCGAAACTTTTCGGCGTTTCCGTCGAATATCTGCTAGGCGTGGCGGACAAGGACGAAAGTGAAGAAAAAACTCCCACCGCTACTAGCGATGGGAGTAATAAAGAATATCAAGATGTTTTTAATCTCCTGAATAATTGGAATCGTCAACGTGCTCTTGACTTCGCAAAAGGTCTTTTAACAGCTCAAGAAGAAGCTCCTTCTGGTGAGGATTCAGTTTATTAACTACTTTCATAAAATCGCTCGTCAGCACTTCGTTTTCATTCTTCACAAAAATCACCTCATTATAATAGTCGAAGGAGTCTGTGCTCATGTCTCGCATCAATTCGGTTTATTACTTACCTTCTCCGGCGGCGGCATCTCAAACGGATTTCGCGGTTGAGATGCTAATACAATAATAATAATTATCATCGACACTCCCTCCATTGCTTACATTATATTCATGTCAGAGGGCAAAAAGAATATGAAAAGAGGTTAAGAGGATGAAAAGAATCGTTGCTTTGTTTCTTCTGGCGTTTGCTCTTCTTCCCGTGCACGTAACGGCTGAGAACGAGATCGACCCGAAGGATTGCATCCCGTTCCCAGCTGACTGCAAAAAGGCAGAAATCGCCCCTACCGCCTTGTATGTTGTAGATGTAGATGACCCTGCAATGTACGACTGGTCTTCAAGCAATCCAGATGTTCTGCAAGTACAGCCAGAAACAGGAGTTTTTTGTTTGTGGACGTTCTCGTCAGAGAAGGGCGTATTGACTGGAACACCGAAAAACGGCGATGGTGAGACGATTAAAATATCGTTATCGACCAAAACGCCTTATTTCAGTTCAAAAAACATTGTAATCGATTCGCCGGAAGGCGCAGTACTTGTCTACTGTAATCAAAATGGGTTTTGGATGATTGGAACAAGCGGAGACGAATGCTTTACATACGAAGACACATACGAACGTAAATACGGGCTTTCTAGTGCGTACAAAATTTTGCCAAAGTCCGAAGGTAAAGGCTCTATAATAATGACGCATAACATGGACAAGCAATACAAGATCAACATAACGGTCAAGGAATCTACGATTGAATAAGCAAACGCAAGAACGAAAGAAGGGCTAAAATTGGCTAAGAAAGAAAAAAAGAAAGCAGGCTGTTTATCCCGTATTTTCAAAGTGTTTTCCTATTTTTGCGTTGCAATCGTCATTTTGGCGTTCATTGGTACAGTAAACAAACGCAGCAGCGAAGACACAGTAGCGCAGGATGAATCAAATGCGCAAGTTGAGCAGACGACCAGCGAAGAGAAAACCCCAGCGCCAACGAAAACGCCAAAGCCAACAAAAACGCCAAAGCCGACAAGCACGCCGAAACCCACAAAAACGCCGAAACCGACGGCAACGCCTGAGCCTGATACCTTGCAAGGCTGGGCTGAATCCGTCGCGGAGCGTGTATTCTTCCCCATTGACAGCGGCATTTCGTCGCTGATATCCGTGACGTGCGAACAGGTTGACGGAGAAACTGCGCCGATGGTTACAGTGAACGTCGAATTTCCAGACGGAACGAAGAATGATTCCCGCGTAAGCGCGTTTCTTTCCAGGGCGGCAAAAATGAACCGATATATGTCGGAAGCGGCGAAGGAAGGAAAGATCGAATACGGTTCTCTGCTTGTCATCGGATGGACGACATATATAGATAAGTACGGAAACGAGAGCGACGGTCACGCTGTCGATATTCGCGTCAAGGCCAGCGAGGCCGCAAAGGTGAACTGGGAGAATTTTTCTTCCGATATGCTGCCAGGGATCGCCGTTTCCTTCGGAATCAATCCGATCATCCGCGACGGTCTGTCGCTCGAATACTACTCAAAAATCCGCTACTAATCGCTTGGAACGGAAACAAGCGATGTTTTGCCGACATCGACAAAACATCAGGTCGCGCTGAGCGACAAAAAAGGCGCGTCCTGATGGGCGCGTCCTTTTGGTTTATTCGGCTTTTCCACAGCATGGGGTAGTCGATGCAAAACCGAACCCCAACCCAAACCCGTATTCCGTTGTATTCGGAACGTTGAAACAGTTTTCAGCTTTGAAAAGTTTGACTGCCCTTTCAAAAGCGATTCTTTTTTGATCCTGCGTCAGTTCGTTGGGCAAGCCTTTCAGGCATGTTCGCAGATTCTCGATGATTGCAAGCACAATCGCGTTTTCCTCTGCCTTGGTTTCTCCGTCTTCAACCATCCACTCCGGGGTACACAATGCAAACATTCGATTCACATCTTTCATGTGTTCACCGCCTTTCTTTTTTTATCATATGCCGATTTTCGAGGAATATACTATCAAATAATTATCAAAAGGGGGATTTTTTATGGCAAAGGCAAAGAAACTTCCGTCCGGCAACTGGCGAACACAGGTTTACCTCGGCAGGGATGCAGCAGGAAAGCCAATCGTTGAATCCTTTACTGCATCGACCGCCCGCGAATCTGAACGCCTCGCCGCCGTCGCCGCCGCCGATCGCAAGAGGAAGAAGAAGCAAACGCTGACGCTCGGTCAGGCAATGGACGAGTTTATAGATACTTGCCGTGTGCAAGGCTATTCGCCGTCTACGATTCCGGCGTATGTCTCGATACGGGAAAACAGCTTTCCGATGCTTGTCTCTTTACGCCTGGATCAAATCACAGAGCGGGATATCCAAAAAGCGATTGACGCAAGAGCTAAAGATCATGCTGTGAAAACGGTTCGGAATGAGTTTTACTTTCTGCGCTCCGTTTTTGGCAAATATGTGCCTGATTTGAATTTGTCTGGGATTGTCATAGCCAAAAGGAAGAAGCCAAAGAAACAGCTTTTTTCCGAAGGCTGGGCGCGAGACGTGCTGAACTATGCTAAAGAGCATTGGGAAACGGATTTCTACCTTTATTGCTGCTTCATTGTGAGCGCGGGCTTGCGCCCTTCTGAGGCGTATGCTCTGACGTGGGGGGATCTGTCCGCTGAACCTGTTTCCGCAATCAGCAGAGACGGGAAAGCGTACAAGATGGGGCTTTTAAGCATCGACAAGGCCACAGTGCGCGATGAATCCCGCTCATACGTCAGGAAAAACGTCACAAAGACAGATGCGGGAGAGCGCGCGCTTCGTCTCGACTGGTCTTTTTTTCAAAATCTGTACGACTGCAAGCCGCGAGGCGCTGACCACGCCCAAATACTGACGCTAAAGCCGAACCTCGTTGACTACCGCTGGAAAAAATGCAGGGCGGCACTTGGACTTCCCGAAAAGATGCGCTTTTACGATCTGCGCCACTTCTTCGCAACATCGGTCGCATACTCCGGCGCGTCCGAGGAAGAGCTTGCCCGCGTCATGGGTCATTCAACGTCCGCTTTCTCCCATCAGGTGTACGTCGAGCTTTTCCGCGAGCGGCAGGAATCCGTAAACGCCGAGCTGGCCGCAGGAACGGCGGCACTCTACGAATCCATCAAAAAGCCCGTGTGAAATTCCGTGTGAAATGATTTTGCAAAAGTTCACACGGAAAAGGAATGACGATTCACGAAATGAGTAATAATTTACACTGAATAAAATAGACGGCAAAAGAAAAAATCCAGAAACCTTTGCGGCCTCTGGATTTCCTGTTTGGTGCGGTAGATGGGACTTGAACCCATTTATTCCCGTTGTATTTACTAGCTTTTTTGTTCTTCGTGTGAAATTTCGTGTGAAATCGTGCCAAAAACAGCTAGTTTCGAGATGCTTTCAGCTTTCGGATGGCTGCCGCGTATGCCTTCGGCGCGACGATCTGCAAGCCCTGAATCGTGTCTTCCAGCGCATCGACAAGCTCGGCGGCTGACAAGCCTGCACACGCGGCGCGGAACTCGCTTTCCGGTTCTGCTGCCATTGAGTATGCCGAAATGGGTGCTTCCCTTACATCCTGCACAGATTCGTTCGCCATGTGCGCCCGGAGGCCGTACAGCACCGCCAGACGTTCAGCGTCTTTCACGCTCGTTCCTTCGCGCTTGATTTTGGTGATGGTTTCGTCGATCTCTTTCAGGTCGATCAATGCCGCTCACCGCCCGTCAGGCGTTGCGCAGCTCGTCCATCGCGCGGCGGATGATTTCGCGCTGTTCGCCGGTTGCGTCGCGCATGATCTCTTCCATTTTGCGCATCATGCTTTCGCGCCCGTCGTCGCGGCTGTAATGTCCGCGCACGTAATGTTCGCCGCGTCGGTCGTTGCGCCCGTAGCTTCCGCGCACGTCAGCGCGCCACTCCGCGCTGTTGCTGTAGCCTTCGTCCTCAAGAATTTCGATTTTGTCAATATTCTTGATGGTGTCGGTCAGTTTGTGAACGGTTTCGAGGTCGCCGGGGTTCATATCACGCTTGGCGGCGATTTTGTCCAGCTCATCGCAAAGCATATCGCGCAAGTCGCGCATCGCTTTCATGCTCATTTTTTGCTCCTTTCTCACGCCTGCCGCGTGACGATCAGGTTTGCGTTTGCAACGTCAATCGCTTGCGCACTGATGTTTTTCAGCGCGACGGTTACACAGCATCCACGCGGCACATCGACAAACGCAGAGACGGAAACATTAAAATAGTTCTCGACCGCCGCAGGGGTGACGATGGCGACGGCACTATTCAGCGGTTCGCCGTTTATCGTCAGCGCAATGGAGATCGCTTCAACCGTTCCGCCCGTCGGAATGGCGATGTTCCCGGTGAAGTCCACAAAGTACCGTGCTCGGCACTGGTTTGTCAGACCGCGTAGCGTTACGATTCCCGCGCCCTCTCGATGGATGATGCACGGAGAGCCACAAATCGGCGTTTCGGTCAGCGGTAGATTCTGGCCAGCCGCGACAAGTGCCGTGTTGGCGTTGGTATACTCAGCCATAGATTATCTCCTTTCATAAGAAACGGCGGGACACATTCGCCCCGCCGTCGTTGCAGAATCAGCTCAGGGCTGAACAGCTCGGTCACGCCGAACAGTTGCATCTCTTATGCGATTTTAGCAGCCACAACCGGCGTTAGCAGCGCAGCCGTAGCCGTAAACGCCCGTATAGGGGTTTGGCACCTGATATGCAGGGACAGCGACGGGCTGACGCAACGCGTTGATGATCTGCGTGGTGTGCGTCGCCATCTCGTTGGTGAGCAGCGCAGACTGACGATCCTGAGACGCAGCGCGGCGAAGGTCGGTGTTTTCCGCCGTGAGCATGGCAATCTTGTCCTGCGTCAGGAAGTCGAGAATCGCGCGGCTGTTGGCGTTCTGGTTGTCGATCACGTCACGGGTGTTGCTGTTGAGCGTGTTCTGGATGGCGCAGAAGCCCTGCTGCATCTGGTTGCGTGTGTCGCAAGCCTGAGTAGCGAGATTGTAATTCACGCCCTGAATCGCTTCGCGCGTCTCGCAGCAGCAGTTCGCTTGCTGCATCTGCATTGCAAAGAGCTGCTGCATGAGCGCCGCCTGCTGGTTGGCGCGGGAAAGCTCCGCCGCGCTGAAACCGCTATTGACGGCGTTAGTGATGGCGTAGGTGCTGTCACAAAGCCCGTTCTGGATGGCTCGGATACCGTTGTCAATGCCGTTGATGGCAAAGCCTTCGTTGATATCGGCGCGTGTCGCGTAGCCTTGGAATCCGGGGTTATTAACTCCGTTTCCGTTGCCACCCCAGCCCATGCCACCCCAGCCGCAGAACATAAAGAGGAACAGAACGATGATCCACCATGCACCGTTCCCGTCTCCAAACATGCCGCCGTTGTTGCGATTTCCGCCCGTTACCGCCGCGATATCGGCGGGGGTCATTTCAGAGGTTGTCAAAGACATTTTCACACGTCCTTTCGTTTTTATCGCTAACCGTGCGCACGGATTTAGCCGTTAGAGGCCTTCAAAAAGACTTTGAAATTGGCGGGCGATGCCGTAGAGTTGATTAAACTGCTGCTGCGTCATCTTGCCGCTGTTGAGTAGGCGCTGAACCTCCTGCTGAGGATCGCCGTTAAATCCAGCTTTGAACCGCTTGAACTCCTGCGCCATCTGCTGAAACTGTCCCATCTGTCCTGGAAGATTCCCAGACATGCCCTGCATTGCATTAAACAGTGGGTTGCTCATCGGCTGCATCCTCCTTTTTCCTGTTTGGCTTTTTTGCCATCGCATCGACACGCGCCACGAGTGCGTTGAAGTCGTCGCGGGTCACATAATCGGCTGATTGTACGGGAGGCTCGGCCTGTCTCGGTGCTGTCCTCTCGGTGTAGTCAAAGATTCGCATCGACGGCATACCGCTTGCATCCGCAGATTTGAGGTAAAACGTCAAAGATTCGCTATCCATCAGCAAAACGCCGCTTCCGGGGCTGACCGGGTAGCTTTTCGCCGCTGCTTCGCCCTGAACCCAGATGATTCCGCCGCTATTTTGAGCTGGCGCTTGCTGCGCTGGTTGCTGCGGCATATACGGCTGTGATCTGAGCTGCGCGAGTTGGTCTTGCATAGGTGGATAATATCCGCCGTATGGCTGCTGCCAGCCTTGCATCGGATAGGCCATAAATCATCCCTCCCAGTAGTACAGAGGCGTTTCGCCACCGCTGTCCCATGTGTCATACCAATCACCGTCCACGACCGCGAGAACGTGTCCATTTGTCGCCAAAACATAGACGCCACGCGGGAAGTCTCGGCAAAAATCCGAAACCGTGTAGCAGTCCGGGCACGTCTCCGGGATGCTGTGCCGCTTGAAGCCTTTTCGCCGGAGATACGCGCCCCAGACATGATTTGCGTTCGGCATATCCCCAACGCAGAAACCGTCAAGGCAAAGCGCGACGAAGACACTTTCCCATGTTTGCCCTGTGGCTTTGCTTACCGCTCTGATCGCGCAGTCGCCGACACGAGAACGGAAAGGGTTTGGATTGAATGGAACAAACACGCTCTCACCTGCTTCTGCCCTCATTTTTGCACAAAAAAAGGACGTGCACCTATCAGATGCACGTCATGTTTATATCAGGTTTTTGTCAGTCCCACATGTGCTCGCTTGTTGCCTCGTGCCACTCAGTCTCCATATCGCTGATGGCCTTCTCCCAATCCTCTCCGTCGAGGATGCGCTCGACGGCTTTGCTACCCGCGCTGGCTTTGCGGTAGTTGGCGGCGCGGGAGTAGCTTTCCGCGCGGAGCATTGCGGCCGCCATCGGGTATCTCTCGCTCAGTTCTGCCGGGTCGCTCTTGGGCTTGGCGGGATAGATACCGTCGCCGCTATCCACAGCCCGCGAAAACGCTTCGCGGTAGGCTGCTTGTTCTTTCTTCGCCGCTTCGAGTTCCTTGAGACCTGGGATCGCGGCGCGGAAATTCCGGCGGCGCTCGGCGGTTTCGCGCTCTTCGGTCTGCTCGGCCAGCAGCGCGGCCTTGATCTCTTGCATCTCGGCAGGGTGTGCTTTGAGCAGCTTGACGGCCTTGTCGCGCGGCGACATGGCCATCTTGTCGCCCATGAGGGCAAAGTTCAGGCCGGAGTGTTCCAGAATCTCCCGCGCGGTGTCGGAAAGTTTATTTTTGTACTTTTCTTTCATGGTTTCTTCCTCCTGTCGGTTTTTTCTTTGTTCCTTACAAGTATATTATAAATCATTTTAATTTACTTATCAAGTGTTTTACAAATTATTTTTATTTATTTTTAAGTCAAAAAACTCCCTGCGCAAGGCAGGGAATAAACGCTATTGATCTGGATCATCCGATTTGCGCCTATGCGCTGGCGTGATAGGCAGAGACAGCAGCCCCCAATCCTTATAGTGATACACAGATCCCTTGCACGATGGATTGCCTCGCATGCATGCCGCGATCTTTTGAAATCCCCGCGCGATACGGTTCGCAGCATCGTCTCGCTCCTCTTCCGGAGTTTGCGGCTCAAAGAGCCGATAATTGTTGCGCGCCCAGTCGAGCAGATTGGTGCATGGCACTCGATTTCCACTCGGATCGACCAGCACCCAGATCTTGCTTCCCCGGTTTTGCGGCCCGCGCTGCCCCTCCGGTTTTGCAAGCGCCGCTTGCAAAGCGCGCGGCTGTAACTCGTCCATCCGCGCCTTAATGTCGGGGTTTTCTGCGCGTCGTCTTTTCGCGTCTTCTCCCCACTTGCGCGGCTTGTCATGCGACGACTTCGCCGCCCGAAGACGGCGGCAGGCATCCGAGCAGGTCACGCGGTTGTCCGAGCGGTATGAGTCAAACGGCTTTCCGCAGATCACACACGTTTTTGTGATCTTCCCAACTGCCTTGCATCCGCACGATGTAGTCTTGCCCGCAATCAGATTGCTCGCATAGTACGACTTTACGCTGCCGCATCTCAGGCATTCCGCATCGCATTGTGTCTTAGACGACGCCTCCGGCAGTCGCCAGATCCTCAAAACCTTGAGATCGCCAAACACATTGCCGACCTGCATGTTGAGCTTGCGCGGCATAGTCAGCGCCTCCAAAACTCGCCGCCAACGAAGACGCGAGGCAATCCCCTATACATTACCACCGTGTCTTCGCCGCGCGCGTCAACCCAGCGCGCGGCGCCGATCTCATCGACGGTCATAGGCTGCTCACCCTGCCAGTCCGCGAGGGTAAACTGCATACCCTCAGACTGGATCACAGCAATGATCCCGACGTCCGGGTGCTCGACGAGGTAAAAAATGCCGTAATCGTCGATCACCGTCTCGGACACGATTGGGAGCGCCTCCGTGCGCTCGGTCTGCCAGTCATAGACGGCCAACCGCTGTGCGTCCCCCCGAAGGTAGGCTGTCGAAACGCCCAGCGCGTCTGCCAATGCAGGCAGAATCTTGTTGCCGGGGTTACTGCTCCCCCTTTCGTAATTATTGAGCTGTTGGGCGGATATGCCCATCTTATCTGCCAGCTCTTTCTGTTTCAATCCGCGCAAGACGCGCAGCTGTTTAATGTTCATGTTTTTTCTCCTCCCAAATTTCACAAGCATCCATAGACGCGCCCGCAACCATGTTATCAAAATCCGGCTCGCCGTCATCAGCAGCCGTATATACGATCAATGTATAATAATCATTGTTTTCGTCTTTTCCGCTGTCAGTTTCCCACCACATACGCGGTGCAGGTGTTGCGGGGTCAAAGTCTGCCCAATACTCGCTTATCAGACGAGCTTTTGCCCACTCATCATTCATCCGAGACGGTTCGACATCCACCAGATAAGGCAGGGAGAGGTCAACGTCAGTTTCAATCGTTCTGCCAGTCAGCGGGTCTTTTTTGTTTACGGTGCATTCGATGTAATATTTCATTTTTTCTCCTTTCTTAGGCGGCGACGAGCGCGCCGGTCATGTTGTCGATGTAGCCGATCTCAAGATCGCGCTTGCGGTTCCAGGCATTGGTGTAGATGCGCGCGGAGACATAGGTGCGATTATGGCTGCCCTTCACCCAGTCATTGCAGACGACCTTGTAGTTCCAGCCGGATTCCTTGCCTTCCTTTTCGGCGGCGATCAGCGCTTTGGCCAGCGCCCACGCGCCCTTGAGCGCAACGCTCAGGCTCAGGCCAAAGCTCTTGACCATGATCCACGCGCGCTTCATGATGATCTGCTTGTTGTACTTCATTCTGATTTCCTCCTGTCCTATCTGGTTGTTTTCCTTGTTCCTTATGACTGTATTATACATTATTTTAATTTACTTGTCAAGTGCTTTGTGAATTATTTTTATTTATTTTTTGCATTAAAAAAAGCCCCCGCCATCAGGCAGGGGTGTTATCATCTGTATATATAGATGCAGACATCCGTCTCTTGATCTCGCGAATGCTGCGGCTGACAGTTGCGGGCGACATGCCCAGTGTCATGCTGATCTGCACAATGCTGTAACCGCGCCAGAGCAGGTCAAAGACCTGCCCCAGCCGGACGTGCTCGTCAAAGCCGCAGCGGCGGGCGATTTCCTCTTTTGTGCGCCTGTCAAAATCAAGGCGCACAGAAAACCACCTCCCTTATCCCTCCTTGGGCTTGTCGTAGGTCATCGCCTGCGCGCTGTCGCTGATGCCCTTGGTCGTCGGGTCGGCGATCACGCCGATCATGCCGAGCACCGTCAGGATCGCGTTGACGGCAGTCAAAAGCGCGTCCTGCTGCACCGTCGGCGTTACGCCAAACAGCGCCAAAAGGTTATAAACAAACGCGATCACCAGCGCCAGAAACGACGCGAGAAACGTCTTGTTGCGAAAGCGTACCAACCAGTTAATCCTCATACCTTGATATCTCCTTTTAAGTCCCGCACATCATGCTGAAGCTCTTTGACCTCGCCCTCAAGCTTGTACGTCCTCTCGACGATACTGTTATGCTTGTTGACCTTATTCTCAAGCTGCTGGATGCGATATTGCATCAGCTTGTTGGATGCAAGCACGCCTGCAAGGCTGCCGACCGCGCTTGCAACCGCCGGAAGCCATGTCGTCAAGTCCACCTATCTGTCACCTCATCAGTCATTTGTAACCTTCCACCGCCCGACCAGCGTCACGTACGCGCCGTTGCCGTCGGTCAGCGTCGTAGTGCTGGCGATCTCTTCACCGCCGCCATCCTCCGCGCCATCTGCGCCCGGCGCGTCCTCGACCAGATACTCGCTGGACATGTACCCCGCCACGCCGCTTTCCAGCTTGCCGAACACCCAGCCCGTGCCGCCCGCCTCGCGGATGACGTTCACCCGCGCGCCGTCTGCGGCTTTTGCGATGACCTTTGACTGCGTGCTTGCGCCCTCGCGGATGTTGAGATATCCGCTGGTCACGCTCACCGTTGCGTTGCCAAAAATCTTTTCAGCTTCGCTCACTTCCGTTTTTCCTCCCTCCGAATAGTCCACCTCGATCTTCCGATGCACCCCCAGCCCGTTCCAGCCGTTCTTTTCCGTCAGTGCGGTTTCTACCACGCCTCCCCGGCTCTTGCTTGAGTGGATCACCGTTCCCCGCTCCGTCACCAGCCCGGTGTGGCTCACGTCGCCCGTGCCCACGCCCATGAACGCCAGCATGCCCGGCTTCGCGCCGGAAATCCCCGTCTGCCGCCAGATCAAATGACGATACTTCGGCACGCTGTCAAAGCTGTTCCAAAGCTCGTTTGTGCCCGCCGTCGTGTAGCGCTTGTCGCCGCCCGGCGCTGCGCGGATGACCTTCTTGATGAGGTTGATGCAGTCCAGCTCGCTGTAAGGCGTCCCGATCAGCTCCCGCGCCGTGCGGATGGCCTCGCTTGTTTCAATCATTGGCTTTTCCTCCTTTCCGTTTTTTTATCCGAGCAAATGCCCTCGTAACCGATGGAACTGTTTCAGCGTCCGTCTGCGGGCTAAAGCATACTTTCGGATGTTCTCTTCCGTCGGTTCGATGCCCCAGCTGTACAGGTAGTCAGTAATGTACTCGATGGCCCATTTCCGCGCCCGTTTTCTTTGCATTTCATATTCTTTTTTGCTTTTCATTCGTCCCACGCACCTCCCGCGCGGATGAAGCGGCCAACCAGGCAGCCAGCCGCGAAGATGATCGCGCCGCCGACGATGATGCCAAGAATAATCATGGTTTTGCCTCCTTAGACGATTGAAAGGCCGTCGTCAGCCTCTTCCTTCGCGTTTTCCGCGTCCAGCGCATCATAATACGCCTGTGCAAGGGCTTCAATCTCCGCGATGTCGTCTTCCGTCAGCAAGCCGCTGTCAAGATGGGTGTATGCCTTGTCCAGCCAATAGGCCACATCTCGCCCGGCGGCGATCTCGCGCTTAATGGAGCGCAGGGTCAGGTCATGTCTTGCTTTGCTTTTGATTGCCATATGCTTTTTCCCTCCTTTAGGTTGTAGTCATAGACGCAATCGCGTCCTCAAGATTTTTGATTACGATGTTCACATCGCACTGATATTCCAGTCTTACCCCGGCACCGTCACCCGCCTGCACCACCGTGTCGGGGCCGTAAGCGGTGAGCGCTTTGTAAGCGGCGATTTCGGCAGGAGTGAGTGGAGTTTCGATGGGGGTGACGAGTATTGCATTCTGCTCAACCAACGTTTTTGTGCTGTCGAAAGCCGCTTTATCCACCCTCTGCACCTTTACACTCTTGCCAAAGTCCACCTCGTCGCAAACCCACTGCTGCCCATTTTCATCCGTATAGTTGCCGCCAGAGGTGACAGGGATGCCGGGCAGGCCGTTGGGAGTGGGAAGGGTGAGGAGCTGTTCACGGTAGGGGGAGTAGGCGGTGGCGGTTGTGCCAAGTTCAATCTGCACTTTTACGCCAGTGAGATTGTATGTTTGTCCTTCAGTGACCATAAAAACTATTTTGGTTGCCACATCAGACATTTTATTAGCAGCATTTGGAGAAAGAATAACGACCCATTTTTCTGATACAAGTTTCACTTTTAGAGATGTGAGGCTAGATGATAAAATCACCACACCGGATGCAATTAAAGGTGGGATGTTTAACCAAGCGTAGCCAGAACTAATTGCCGTTCCTGAAATTGATATTAACCCATCTTTTGCAGTAACCGTTACACCTCTAGCGGTCCCTGACCCGTCAGGAATATTCAGCAGATTTTTCCCCGTCACCTTCACCGCCACGCTCCCGCCGTCCCCCGCACTCACGATCGGAACAGGCGCATCGGGAGTCGGTGTGCCATCCTGTGTACTCTTGCCGTACACGGTCAGGCCGCATAATGGCGCGGAAAAAGCGTCAGAGACAGATACAGGATTGCCCGTTTCGCTGCCGATCAGGATATTCTGGCTCGCTTTGTCGGCCTTCTCAGCAACAGCCTTCTCGATTTCCGCCAGCCGCTTTCCCGTTGCGGCTGCGTCCGCCGCCGAGCCCTCCTGGGTCAGCGTCGCGTCAATGACAGCATCCTTGCCCGGTTCGCCTTTTGCGCCCGTTTCGCCCTGCGGGCCGGTGTCTCCCTTCTCGCCCCTGTCCCCCTTATCCCCTTTATCGCCTTGCGGCCCTTGCGGGCCAATCGGGCCTGTGTCGCCCCTGGGTCCCTGCGGGCCAATCGGGCCTGTGTCGCCCCTGGGTCCCTGCGGGCCTTGCGGCCCTACAAAGTCGCCATTATCCAACCGCCGCTGTACTTCGTCCGCGACCTCCTGCGCGGCGCTTCCCGCCCGCTCAACGTCGGCCAGCGTGCCAGTTGCTTTATCAATCCATTTTTCGACCGGATCAGGCGCCGGGGCAGTTGCGTCGCCAAGAGACTCGCTGATGCGCGTACAGGCAATCGCAGTCTTGATGACCGTGCCATCCGCCTCTCGGATTGTGATTTGGGCTTGCCCGCTTCCGGCTTTATTGCCGATATCCGCGCGCGTGATCTCCCACGTCAGGATACCGCCCTCTTGTTTCACCACCGCCGGATACTCCACCCGGCCAGGCGGCTTGACCGTGATCGACGCAATAGCATCTGGATACTGGCTCAATATGCTTTTTAGGTCGATCAGCACCCGCGTCGCGCGATTTTCATCGACGCGGCCAAGCAGCAGCGCTTGATCGCCAAAACGGTCAAACGCCAGTATGATATCACGCATCACGTTCTCCCCCTCGTCAGCCCATGTTCAGCGCTTCGCGGATGGCTTCCAGGTCGTCGGTCGTCAGTGCAGGATAATCCGCCGCGATATCGGCAAAATCCTCGCCGTTGGCAATGCGGATTCTAAAGGCACGGGTCATAATGCGCAGCTTCAAAGCGTTCAAAGTTTTCATCTTTTTAACCTCCAATCAAATCAGCCATCATCAAAATCAGATCGTCGTTTGCGGATTCCAGCGCGTCCGTGCGCTGCTCCACGTTGTTCACGCGCTCCTCAGTCGTCAGCGGCGGCGCGGGCAATGCGTCAAAGTCCGCATCCATCTCGGCCTGTGTCCGCTGCGCAATCAGCCCGTCCACGAGCTTGTAGCGGTACACGCCGCGCTCGTCCGTGAGCGGCTTGAGCAGATAGTTGTTCTGCGCGTGCCTGTATCGGTCGCCCTCGCCCTCGTCAATCTGTGTCCAGCCGTCGCCGCTCACAAACGCGTCGCTGTTGATCGCCGTCACGTGCCCCGCGTCGTCGGTCTGCACCAGTACCTTGCAGCTCTCTGTGTCCAATGTCATCCCTCCTTTACAGGTCGGCAGAAATATCAATGTCGCCCTGCGGCGTAATCACGCCCGTGCATACGCCCGTTACAGATACACCACACTTAACGATGACGCGGTTTGCGTTTGTGTTATGCGCCGTAGCCGTCTCGGTCGTCGTTCCCTGCGCACTGCCCAGCGTGTAGTAAAACTTCCCGCCGCCTGTTACGGTCGGCGCAATCCGCATCGCCTGAGTCAGCGGAATAAACGCGTAAGCCACGCCGCCCGTGGCGTACCCGGAAAACGTTTCGTTGTTGGCCTTGATCTTGCGATAGTATCTCAGGCACTCGACCAGTTCCGCCGCGTATCCCTTCGGCACATACGGCGGCAGGGTTTCCGCCGTGTATTCGCCTTCGTAGAGCGCCGCCCAGCGGACGACCGCCGCCGTGCCGGTGCTGTCTGTGTCCGGCGAAATGTACACGTTCACCACTTCGTCCCCGGTCAGGCCATCCGGCTTTGTCAGCTTCAGCACCAGCGTGCGTTCCGCCGCGTCGCCCTGAAAATACGCCTGACCAAAATTTGTCGTGCCGCTTCCGATGTAGACAAACAGTCGGCACGCCACCGGGAAAACACCGCGCACCGCAAACGTCATCACGTTGGAAAACCGTTTCGCCTCGATCCGCTGCTGAATGCCCGCCGTCCAGCTCGTTTTGTCCGACACGATTTTCAGCCCGTCTGCCGCCTGTGAAACCGTCGCGCCGTTTGTCCGATTCCAGCGATCCACAGCATACCCGGTCGCGCCGTGCGCCCCGTTTACGCCCGCCTGCGCAACCGGGTGGACGAAATCGCTGTTGTCCAGCAGGTTGTACGGCTGACCAAAATTATACTTGGCGATCTCAAGCGCCACATTCTCCGCGAGGTTGTCGATGCTGCCGGGATCGCCCTTCGGTCCGCGCGGTCCTGTTGCCCCGCGTGGGACGCCGAATGCGATATTGTAGTGTCCGTCAACCATGGTGACTGTGGCCGTTGCCTCTGCTCCCGCATCAACGCTTTTTGCGGATGCCGACATATTATTGATTTTTTTTGCCGCCGTATTTGCGTTTGTCGCCGCTTCTTTCGCGGCCTTGGTCGCGTTGTTTGCATTCGTTGCCGCCGTGTTCGCAGCCTTTGCCGCTGCTTCGGTCGCTGCGATTTGGGCAAGCAGCTCGTCGAGAGACGGGATAACGTTTTCATCGTCAACAATCGCATCCGTCGCGCTGCGCGTGACATAGCCAACTCCATAAAATACCGCCTTGCGGATTTCGCCGATGGAAACCTTAATGACAAAGCGAAAGTCGCCGACAACGTAATAGCAACCCTCCGAAAGCGTGAGGGTCACGATATTGCCGCTGGTCTCTCCCTTGATGGAAATGGTATGCCCGTCCGCGCGGATAAAATAGCCCAGAGCGTTTGCGCCGCTCAAATCCATTTCTTGAGCGCCTCGGTAGAGGGAAAGCTCGAAAACATGCGCGTCCTTGTCGCCTGACGCATACAGCGACTTTAGCGGGGTCATCTGGATATCAGCGTCTACGTCAATTCTGCGCTTGAATACGCCGAGACTCAAAGGTCATCACTCCTTTGCCAGCTTCACAAGCACGCTGCCGTTTTTGTTGCGCTGGATGGCTGCAAGTTCGATAAATCCTTCATAGACTTCGGTTACGCCGGGTTTCGTCTCGTCTGTCTTTTCGATTTTGCTGTTGCCTTCAAAGTCAGCGGAAATTTCCGACAAAAGGCGGTTATCGGTGAGTTCGATCATCAGACTTCCAGATTCGCTGGTTGGGCCGAACGCCCAGTTTACGTCAAGCGTCTTGCCCTTGCTTGTCGTGATTTTCATTTGCGGATTCCTCCTTCATGCTTAAAAGTGTTCTTCTTACCTTATCAATTTGTTGCATTGCCGTTAGCAAACGGTCAAGGTTTGATCTTCCCGACGTTTGCACATCATCCAAAAGAATAAGCGCATTTCCGAGCGCAAGCGTCATTCCGTTTATATCGTCCATATCATCAACTCCATTTCAAATATTGAATCGTTGAATAAGACAGTCCTGTCACAAACGTTTTACTATCTCCTTTTACGCTTTTCACTGTCCCATCACTGTTCAAATTGATTTGCGAAACATACACGACTGTCCCGGTGCTTCTTCCTGTGGCGACATCTAGGCTTTCCAATGATATAGGTTTCGTGTTTAAAGTCATCGAATTAATCACAGCTTTATTGTTTACGCCAAGAAAGTTCGTAACTACGCTTTCGTTCATTGTCAGCTTAAAATCTGCCAATTCAGCGGATAGCTGGTCTGCCGTGACGTATCCTTTCAGCATGATCTTGTCCGCTTTCAGCTCGATTTCGCTGTTCAGACCGTCAATCTTAACTTCTGCGGACTTGATATCCCCTTCTGCTGTTTCGACGCGCCCCACAAGGCCGATCTGCCCGTCCGCGCCGTTCAGCGTGATCTCCGCCGACGATAGACGTTCTCCCATGTCTGTAACCGTCTTAGCATCGGCCTTCATGTTGATCAGACCACCACCGGCGGCGGTTGCGGAGATGGCGGCGTTCACGTCCTCAATCTTGTTGTGCCGACCAACAATCATTGATACAAGGCCGCCGTTGTCGCTCGATGCGGTAATCAAGGCGTTGATTGTCTCAACGTCTCCCGCCCAATTTCCCGTGATCGCTTTCTTCGTCGCGTACAGGTCGGCGTGATTCGCTTCGATTTTCACGCCCGCCTCTTTAACCCAAGCCTCCGTTGCGCTGGTGAAAGAATCGGTCTTTTTAAGCATATCGAGTACGGACGTTTTTGACAGGCCGGTGCCCTTTCCACCGCCGATATACTTTTTTGTGCTGTTCTGGGACGAGCCGCCTGTTACGGTGTTGTCCAGTCGCACGAGGTCTTCTGCCGTGTCTCGGATGTTGCTCGCAAGCGTCAGCCTTACGCCGCGCGGGTCGCCGTAAACGTCGGTGATGCTGCGCACAAGGATTCGTTCTTCCATTTTTACGCCGTAGTCGGGGAGCGCAAGCCGGAAAAGCCGTCCAATTCGGAACAAATCAAGGTTTTCTCCGGTCGCTGTCGCCAAATCAACGCCGTTGATCTCAATGCTGTTTCGCGGGTTTTTGTGGTCTTCGAGGTATCGCACAATGTAGCTTTTCAAGCTCTCAGCGGTCACGCCCTCTCCGACAGTGATCGTCTTCGTGATGATTCCCCATACGCCGACGGTCGGACCGTCGATGTAGTGTGGTTCCGGGAGGCTTTTGCAGTAAATCCGCGTGCAGAACTCATCATCGGATATCGAGACGCTGACGCTTTCGAGGTTTCGGCTCAGTCGTCCTTCGCAACTCGCGGTTGTTTCGACCGATACGACGTTCACCCTCCACGGGAAGCCGTGCGTGTCGTCAAATTCGAGTGCGTAGCCGTCTTTTTCGTCGCCGACTACTTCCGTCATTGCCGACAGGATGTTGTTGCAGTCATACGCATATTCGATGCTTGCGCTTTTTGCGCACGTGCCGAGAACCCAAGGCTTTTGACCGTTTATGAGCGTCGTCTGGTTTGCCAGCATCGCCGTCAGCACTTCGGCGCATGTTCCGCTGTACTTCCCCTCGCCGGGGATGATCGCGTCGCCAAGAATCGCCGCACTGTGCTCTAGGTCAACGTCGCCTGTGATGACATAGCACTCAGACGCGCCAGACACGCGGTAGAATCCCGCGCTTCCGTCAATGGTATAAAGCTCTACCCATGCATGGAAAGGCGCTCCCTCGCCCGGAGGAAGCGTCATGGAAGCATCATGCGGCGGTACAAGCCGCTCGTTGATGGACAGCGTAACGGGATGAAGACGGCACACCTCGCGGAGCTGCGCGTCAAGAAGACGCGGAAGCCTTACGCTCATGTGTAATACCCCCTCACGCCGAATCTTGTCTTTGCTTTTCCGTCCGTGGAGACGGACAGCTTGCCAAACTTCCCGGCTTCAAGCCGCAGCTCGTCGCTCGATTCTGCCGTTCGCTTGCTCAGCACGCTTTTGTTCCCGATTCGCGCATAAAAAACGCCGTGCTCGTCCGTTCCGACTTCCAGCACCGAGCCGGAAGGGAGCGCAAGCCCGGAGAAGTGCAGCGCGGTTTGTCCGGCTGTCAGGTCTACGCTCGTGATCGCGCCCGTTCCGGCATTGGTCACGCTCGCCCAAACGCGGGAATCGTCCGCAAAACCCGGCGCAATCATTTGAGCTTCGCCGTTCCCGTCAACCGTCGCGTTTCGCGGGTATTCGCTCTCCCAGAATGGTATCTCAAAAGCCGTAAATGTCATCGTCATGCTGTTCGTCCAGCGCAGAGCGGAGAAGTTCGGCAGGGTCTCGCAGATGACGTGCAGCCGCCTTTCGGGTCGGTCGTTCGTCGTCAGAACGCCGCCGAGAATTGCCCACTCCGTCACTTTCTCCGCGATGAGGGCGCGGCGAACGGTGTTCTGCTCGTGGATTTCAAATTTCACCTCGACGCTCAGGCTGTTCGTCGTGCGCTTCGTGATTCTCTGCCCGCTTCGGCCTGCAAGCGGTGTCGTCACAAGATCGCGCACGGGCGAAACGGTGCTCACGTCAAGCACATAGATTGCCGGGTCGATGCTCGACAAATCAATGCCGTTCAGTCGGCAGGCGTATCTTGTCATCATACGTTTGCATACCTCATAGCTCTTGCGCCCTTGGCAATGTTGCGGCTCACGCGCTGCGTCACAAGATCGCCCACTCTATCCGCGCCCATGTACACGCCCACGCCGTCAAGCGCTTCGCGTACAGCGACAGCGACGGCCTGACTGATGCTTTCCACACTGATGCCGCCGACGTTTCCGGCGCGGTAGGCCGTCGCATCTGCGCGATTCAGGATGGCTTCGCCTGCATGCAGGATTGCCGGAAAGTCATTATATGGCACATAGTTAAGGCCGGTTGCCTTGCGCGGAGTTCCCGTATTGTGCCAGTTATTCCCGTATGGATTATTGGGGTTGCTGTCTCTCTTTTCAGTGTCCAGTCCCAAAAAGGTCTGAACCTTTTCAATGGCCGTTTCGACCTTGGAAATCACGCTGTCAAACCACCCCGAAATACTCTCAAGGATTCCGCTGATCGGGTCAGAGAAGGTTGCGTTAAAGAAATTGGCTGCGTTAGTCAGCGCATCGTGCGCCCAGTCATAAACAGATTTAAAAGCGTCAGCCACGTTCTGGACGACATCTGTAAGGCTAACGCCAAACTGCGCCTTGAAGAAATCGTCAACTGCCGTCAGCGCGTTGCTCGCCTTGGTTTGAATGGATTCAAACCATCCGGCAATCCCGGACACGATATTTGTCAGCGCGTCGGCAACCTCCGTCCCGAAGAAGTCCTTTACCGCTTCCAGCGCTTTTCCGGCCCATTCTTTAATGTCTTTCCAGTGAGTGACAATCGCTCCAACCGCCAAGCCAACAAGGACAAGAGGCGATTTCATGGCAATCCACGCGGTAACAATGCCGCCAAGAACAGTCGCTGCCGTTTGGAAAAGAGGATCGTCAACAAAGGCGCTGAAATCCTCAAGAAATCCCTCTACGTTTTCGGCTGTCTCCTTGTCAAAGCCATTGAAAAGCAGCGTCAAGAAGTCCACAACGCCCGTGAAGATCATGCCTGCAATGTTGCCAAAAGAGCTGGCAATATCAAAGAGCGCCTGCGCGGTGTCGCTCGGCTCTTCTTCGCCACTGCTCCACGCCAGAATCTTGTCCAGCAGATCAATAACGCCGTCAAAGACATATCCAGCCATATCGCCCAGACTTGACGCAAGCATTCCAAGGCGCATCTGCACGGTTTCATCGGACAGAAACTCGCTCAGTTTTTTCACGACTGGCGTTAGTGATTCGTAAAATGGGGCGCCAACAACGGCCAGAACGTCTTTCCACACGCGCTGCAAGTTTCCGACGACGTTCACCCAGCCATCCATTTCACGCGCCGCTTGCCCTGTTGCACCGCTCTGGTCATAGATTTCTTGCGCAACGTTGAGCATGAGGTTTTGTTTCTGCGCTTCGGTCAGATTCGTCCATTTCTTGCCGTACAGCTCGACGGCTTTAGAGTTTCGCTGGCTTTCTGACGTGAAAAGGCCAATCGCGTCGCCCGCCTCAGTGTTGCCGCGCAGGAAAGAGCGCAAGCGCACGTCTGCGTCCTCAAGGCTGATGTCGTAGTACGCCGCCGCGTCAGCCGCGATGCGGGTATACTCATCCATCATCGAGAGCGCCCCCGCCGCGTCAATTCCTGCACCCTTGAACTGGCTGAACGCTTTAGTGCCGACCTGCTGCAAGCGCGTTGCAAGGATGCCCGTATCATTGCTGACGCTGGCGAGAACGCCGTTCGCGGCTTCCTCGATACCTTCAAACGTCGCCGCAAATTGCGCCTTTTCTGCTGCCACGTCGGCTGCTGCTGTGACCGCATCCTTGGCGAAGTCCGCAATCGTCGAAAATGCGCGCTTTACGCCGTCCGCAATCAACTGCGCCTTTGCAACCATCCACGTATCAAGTTTTTCAAAGCCTTGCTTTGCGCCCTTGATACCCTGCTCGTATTCCTTTGAATCCAGCCCAATCTTGGCTACAAGCGTAAACAAATCCATGCTTTACCCCTCCCCTCTTGCTTTTTTCCTTCTTTCGTGCTCGGCGATCAGGTCATCAATGATCTCTTGACCCGTTCGGTTGTCCTGCTCCACCAGCCCGACAAACTCTTCATAGCTCACGGGTTCGCTTCCCAACGCCTGACAGATGACGGAAAGCATCTTTGCGCTGTACACGTCGCCCAGCCACTTTTGACGGTCATCTGCCAAAAGGTCAGAGAGTGCCGTGATTGTCGGCGGTGCTCCGTGCCTGTAAATCGCCGCCGTTACAGCTTTCCGACCGTATGCACGGATGACGTAAAAAAATCCATCAGGTCGGGGTCTGCGAGTGCGTTTTTCAGCTCCTTGATGGTCTGCATGCCCTTCTGACTGCGGATTTCCTCAACGGTTTTGCCGTTGATAGCCGCCAGAATGGCGAACGTGTCTTCTCTGTGGTCGCCGAGCAGCAAAGGAACATACTTTCCAATCATCGCAGAAGCCTTCTGAATGTTGTTCATGTTGTCTTTACTCATATCGGCGATTTCTTGGAATACTGCCGTCGTCTTCTTGTCAAAGCCGATCCGCTCAATCGGTTCTGCGATTTTGCAAAGACAGACAGACAGCTCTTCGCCGTTCATTTCCGAAAGTTTCATCTTCTCACCTCAAAAAAAGAAAAACGCCGGAGGAAAAGCCCCCGGCGTGTTGTTACTGCGCCGCTTCGTCGAAGAAGTAGATCGCGCAAGGCGCGTACTCGTTGTTCTCCACGGTGTCCTGGTATGCGTGGAACTCGACCGGGAGCGTACCCTCGCCCTTATCGCTGAAAGTTAGCGTCACACCCGTGTTGTTCAGCGCATTGTCAAGCGCGATGGCGACAAGCCCCTTGGACGTGTTGCCAAACCAGACGAGGTTCTGAATATAGTCGCCGTCCTCGATGTTGGTTCGCAGTTTGATCGTGGTCTTTTTGCCAGTCGTGAAAGATTTGTCCTCGGTCTTCTCCGCCGTACCGAGCGCAAGCGTGAAGTTATCCGGCGTGATCTCCATAAGCGTCGCGGTCAGCTTGATATCCCAAGCGTCCATCACCGTGCTGCCCTTGAACTCATACCGCTTTCCGTCGGCTTCGATGCTGCGCATGGTCGGAGACGCGGTAAACGTGCCGCCTCCTCGCGTCGCGCCCAGCGTCTTTGTGCCGTCCTTAATGGCGGCGAAAAGCGCTTCTTCGAGCGCGCTGTATTCAGTGTAGGTGCTCAGATCAAAATTTTTGAGAAAAGCACCCGCATTGAGCTGCAACCGCTCGAACGTCTGCGGTCTGACAGCCGTAACAGGTTTGCCCATTTATATCACCTCGATTGATACGAATTGATTTGAAAATTGAGATACGCGACTTTGATCTCCGGGTTTGCGATGGGCTGATACTGCACCAACGGGTCAGCGGGGCGAATAGCGACATAGCCGTTCGCCGTCGGAAGCATGAGCAGCTCGCCCACCGCCCGCGTGATCTCGTCAACCTTGGCGTTTATGCCCTTGTAGCTCTCCGACCGATACCAAACGCGTGCCTGATGGCTTGCGGCGTTTCGCCAGTCCGGCTCAATGACGGTATAGGTGATGTATGGGAGTTTCGCGTTCTCCGGCACGTTGCTTTCCGGGTATGCATCAAGACCAAACCCGGAATAAAAGCTGTATAGTGCCTTTGCCGTCTCGGTCATGTCGGAAGCTCCCACCTCTCAGCCGTCACTCGCTCAAAGTCAAACGTCGCCACATCAGGCGGTCTGCTGTCGGTGTAGTCGCTCGTCACGCGGAAGATTGCCCCGTCAGAAACGCGGCGGAAAACCTCGTGATATTCAAGCGCAACGCCCCGCGCCGTCGTGATGGTGTAGACACTGGAAACGCCCTGCTTCTCGGCGACACGCGCTTGCAAGCTCTGATCTTTGACAATCGCCGCGTCGAACTCGTCACCGTCCGTCCAGCTCGTTTCAAAGCCGCCCTGCCCGTCAGGGACGCGCTTTTTCGTCAGCATCACGCACGGTTGTGAAAATCTCTCGATCAGCTCTGCGTTAATCATCGTTTATCCTCCGATAAGGGGCAAGGCGGGAGGCGAAAGCCCCCTGCCAGCCCGTCGGCGCACCAGTCGTGCCGGATGCGCGGGAGTAACTGTAACCGCCGAAACTCTCAGAAACCTTGTCGGTCACCGGGTTCTTTTCCGTGTACGCGGCGATTTCTTCCGAAAGCTCTTTGACGCTTTTCGGGATTGCCAGTGCCCAGATTTCGCCGTCGAAGGTTTCATCTGCCAGCGTCTCGCCGCTCTGGTAGACGTGCAGCCCGTCGGAAAACACGCTGCCCCTGATGCGGAAATACTGACCATTCGCCAAAAAGTCAACGTCAGGCATACCGGAAACGATTGAAAACGTTCCTTTGTGCTTGCCGCCTTTGACGGGAAACCAGTTGCGCAGATGCGTCAAAACTGTTTCCAGCATTTGCCGTTACTCCTTCTCTGCGGCTTTGATTGCCGCGATAATGTCCGCCTTTAACATAGCGCTGCTGACACCCTCAACGCCATTCTCGGCGGCATACGCAAGCAATTCAGCCTTTGTCATGCCGTCGAGATTGACGCTTTGGGGCGTAGGCGTTCCAGACAGCGCGGTTATTCCCCCGTTACAGACGCGATATACAGGCTGTTCGGATTGTAAAGCATCGGCATAAAGAGCGCGCTTGCCTTTGTCCACAGAACAGCCGGATCTTTCTCCATCCACTGCGAAACGTAGACATACGGGCTTGCGCCGCTCACTCCGACCTGCATAAACGCACCCGCGTCAGTCTCCGGCGGGTCGCCCCACAGACCCTCGCCCAGACGACCAGCAGGATTCGCCGCGAAGAGTGTGATCTTATCTTTCGGGTAGTAGCGCTTTGTCGTTCTGTTCGGGCGGCCATTCGTGCCGACGCCATTTTCGACCGCATAGGTCAAATCGTTTGCGATAACGCGCTGAATGCCAAACTCCTCATTGAGATAGGCGTTGAAAGCGTCCGCACGGACAAGCGCGCCGGCGCCAACGTTGCCGTTCACAGCCTTCTGAATCGCCGCATTGCTGCGCATTTTGGTGATGTTCGCCTTGCTGGTGTAAATGCCAGTCAGCGTCACGCCGTTGTCGGTTGCCTCATCGATCAGCGCTTGCAGCAGCTTCGGCACGTTAGCACTCTCGGACAGATCAAGCGTCTTGGAGGTCTGCCCGGACGGCACGCCGTAATCAACGGTCAGGTTGAGGTTATTCTCCTTGATCGTTACCTTGCCCGTTGCCAGCAGCTCGTTCTTGGCAACCTTCGTGCGCGTCACGACCTGCTCCGACAGGTTGATGCCATCTCGGATGACATAATCGTACATGTCATTCTGCTGCACGCCGCTTCGCAGAAGAGCGCGCATGCGCTCGGACTGATTGATTTTGACCTTAATCAGGCCCTTTTCAATGTTGTGCGTATCGACCGGAACGCGGAAGGTCGTTTGTGCTTCGGTATCAAAGCCGTGGAACTGCGCCATGACGGGGATCTGATACTGCGCCGCGATGCTCTGCCAGTAGGCTACCAGATTCGCGGTTCGCGTGTCGCCGAACAGACCGTCAATCGGGTCGTTCGGGCGGGCAACCTGGAACGGGATGTTCAGCCAGTCTTTCTGCGGGATAAAACCCAGGATGTTGTTTTCAAACATTTCAGCCATTTTTCTTCACCTCTTTCAGTACGGGCGCGTGATCGCCGGGGTAGTAGCAACAAAGGTGATGCCTTTCAGCGCCGTCTTTGCAGCCGTATCAACCGCCGGAGAAATCTTGTCCTCATAGACAGCTCCGCGCGTAACGACAGACCCCGGCATGTCGCCGCTGGACACGTCCACATCCTCATACAGGATGCCGACCGCCGTTGTGTCATTCGCCGGGATGACAGACCCCGCTGGAACATACTTGCCGCCGTTTGTGGCGGTTTTGACGTTCTCGTGGTCTGCCTTGACCGTGCAAGTCTCCCGCGTTACGTCTTCTGGATGAACCAGAAAATAACCAGGCGCGTAAACCGCGCCGTTTTCAGCTTTGATAAAGCTCATTTTTTTGCTCCTTCTGCCGCGCCATAAATCGCGGCGTAATAATCCTTGGCAACCTGTGCCGCACGGCTGGATGCCCCGCCGCCGCCGTTGTTGTCGGGCGGATTATCCACATTCGCGCCGTGCGTATTGGTGTTTGGGATGAAATCCGCATAGTCGGTCTGGATGCCCTTCTTTACGCCGTCAGCGTCTTCCAGCTTGCCGTCTTTGACCTTCACGGTGGAAAGATCAGTCAGGCGTACAATGCTGTCAGCTCGCTTCCCAGTGATGCCCAGCGCGTTAAGCTGCTCCCGGTACAGTCGCTCGGTCAGTGCCGCCGATTCTTTGGCGCTCTGATCGTTCTTGTACTTTTCGAAAGCTGCATGCTCGCTGTCATACTTGCTTTTGTAGTCCTCGCCGCCGCCATTGGCTTTCAGGCCGTCCAACTCCTTCTGAACGTCTTTCAGCTTCTCGGCGTCGGCTTTGTAGTCCGCCATCTGGCTTTTCAGCCCGTCAACGGTTTCCGTGTGCGCCTCAACCACGCTGTCAACCTGTTCCTCGGTCAGACCAAGCGCCTTGAGAAATTTTCTGGTAAATGCCATGTTTACGCTCCTTTACTTCGGGGGCTGTTCTTCGCCCTTCGCTTTATATGCAAACGGCGGTACTTTGCCGTTTTTGCCAAAAAAACCGCTGCTCTCAGCGGTGCTTGTTGATTTCCCTGTTCGTCCGCGCTCTGATTTTTTCGATCTTCCGCGCCAGTGCGCGTTGACCTTGCCTTGTAGCGTTCGCGGCTTCTCGCGCCTGTTTGATCTCTTTTCGCGCTCCCCGGCGGATTTTCTCGCGCCTGAACCACTTAATAAGCCCCATTTTAACCTCCCGACAGCTCGTCTCGCATGATTTCCTTATACTCTTCTCGGTGATCCTCAATCGCGGGTCTCAGGTAGCGGTGCGGTCGCATAAACGATTTACCGATTCCGCTTCCTCGTGTCGTCGTGAACTTTTCCCACTCAGGCGGTGCTTCAAAATGCGGGCCCGTGCCCAGCTCAACATACGGTGCATACTCGACGTTGCTTCCCACGCTCACCACGTCGTCATCAACCCTGTGCGTGATGCTGTTTTGCAGTGTTCCGCCGATATATCCTTTCTTTCCCGTGCTTTCCTCTGTTCCCTTCGGACACTTATCTTTTGCGTATGTTTCAGCTTTCTGACCGATGGTTTCAAGCGCCCGCGCCTTTGCGCGTTCCAACTCTGCCAGAAACGCCGCGCTGTTGTCGATCAGGTTTCCCGCCATTGTGCGCCTCCTTCCATCCCGCCCACTCCGCGTATGTCTTAAACGGTATCGTGTCGCGGGTAATGTTGTCGAGCCGCGTCTCATTTCGCGGCGGATACTTGGGATTGTACGACACGAGCGCACACCGGCAGTTGTACACGTTCGCGGGTCTTGCGTTGGGGTCGCCCGGACACATGATCTCGCCCAGCTCGCTTTGAAACGGCTTGTCTACGTCCACCCGCTGCCCGTCAAGCATGGCGTGAGAATGGCGCGTGTGGTTGTCCAGCGTCGCCCGCCACTCCTTTTGCAGCTTGATACCCAGCTTCGCCGCCTGATGATAGCTTTCGATTCGTCCCGCGTTCTGTGCGTAGGTCATCGCGGTTCTCGCGTGTCGCCTTGCGCTGACCTCGTTCGCTGTCGTCACGCGCTGCAATCGCTTCACAACCGTCTCAAGCGGTTCGCCCTGGATGATGCCCTGCGTGATCTGCTGCGCGATCTGCGTATGATTCCATCGCTTGTCTGCTGGTATATCCACCTTTGACGGCGGCAGAAGGTCGGGCTGGTCGCGGATAAGCTGTTTGACGGTCGATGCGTCGTACAGCTCAAAGCCCATGTTTATCCGTGCGCCCTTCTCAAGCATATAGCTCGACCAGTTGGCATTATAGGCAAACGCTTCCGGGGTTGTGTCGTTGATGATCTGCATAGCAAGCTCGTTGCTGTGCGTCAGCGTCTCCGTCATGTTGGCAAGCATCTGCCTCCAGCGTTTGCCTTGGAATACTTGCCCCGCCAGCCAATCGCGGTAGGTTTCCGGCGTGATCTCTCCCGCTTCGAGCTGCGCACGGTACTTTTTATCGTCTCGGCGAAACTTTGCGATGAACTTGTCAAGTTTGCGCTGGATGTCGCCCGCCGCGTCAGTGTACACGTCGCGGATGCGCCGCTCTAGCTCTTCGATCTGCTTGTCAGTCCACAATACCGCCTGATCGGTCACTCGTCATCACCAGCATTTTCTCCATCTCCACGCACAAACCGTCCTTCCGTTTCCTCGTCCAGCCGCGCCATAATCTCCGGCACTTTGTCGATGTAGATGTTCGGCAGATTCTCAAGGATCGTCTGTCTGTCAAGATACGGCGCTTCCAGCATCAGCATTTGAACCTGTTCAAGCTGGTTGCTGATGCGGTTGCGCTTGAAAACGGGGACATCATCAATGCCGATCAGTCCCAGAATCGACCGAATGCAGGATTCGAGCTGATTTTCAAAGTCATCCGCGTTCTCGTCAAGCGGTTGATACGCGGAGTTAATCGCCGTTGCGGTCTGGTTAGATGCCGAAATCGCTTTGGTGTCAAACCCACCGAAATCCTCGTAGATATCCTGCCTGATGGTCTGCAAATACGCCGTCCGCGCGGCATACGGTATGTCTTGCGTATACGGCTTGATACCGCCGCCATCACTCGTATCTGCGACTGCGATATGCTGTAAGAGGATTTGGTCGCGGAATTTCTGCAAATCCTTGTCGTCCATACCGCCGTAGTTTTCAAGAATCCAGTAGATTTGCGCGCAGTCCTGCAAATCGTTTGCAAATCCAGACCGAATCAGATCATAGCTGTCAATGCTCTGCTGCAAACCGACAAGCGTCGATTGATGCAATCGGCTTCCCCACAGCGGGACAATCGGCAGGCGACTGTAATTTTCCTCGGCGATAACCTCAGGTTCTGCATCGGCAGGCGCTTTCGAGATGGTCTGCTTGTACGCGCGCAGATCTCCATCTTTCTCAAATTGCGCATACCCAGATTTTGATTTAAACCGCCTGTAGCCGTCTTCGGTGTACAGCACGGCAATCGTCGGCTTGGTGTCGTCAATGCGCCAGTACCGCAGACCGGCGCGCAGCGTGCCGTCATTCTCGTCCCACAGCGGCACAAACTCAGTCAGTGGGAAAACGTGGATGTGGTCAAAGTTGAAAAACACGAAACTGACACCGTGAATCAGTGCCAGATATCCAGCTCTGTATAACTCAGTATCAAACGTCTTGCCCAGCTTTGCTTTAGTCCCGCCGCCCTGCTTCGCTTTTCCATCGGCGTCTTTGTCGCTTGCAAAGGTCACGCCGTTGCCCAGCGAGTAGGCACAGCGTTGCGTATTCAACCTCCGGAAGAAATTCGACGCGATCTTGTTGTTTGACGCAACATAGTTTTGCACCGATACTCCGGTAGACGAATAGATTTTCTGCACATATTCATTGACGGTTTTGTTTTTCTGATGGTCGTACAGGTTGGCAGTCCGCGCCATCTCAACCGCTTCATTTCGTTCGTGCTCCGCAATCATCTGCGAGATGAAATCTGGAATTTTATCCTCATCTGTTTGAAAATCCTGCCACGTCAGCAACGCCATCACCTCCCCTGTTTAAAAAATGGGCTTTTATACTCTTCTTTCGGCTTGACAAGCCGCATGGTGCGCACGCCGTAGCGCAGCGCGTCCATCAGGTGGTCATTTACCTTGATCGGCTTGTCGTCCGCTTTGTCGTCCCAAACATAGCCTTCAAACTCCTTGCGCAGCTCCGGCAGATTGTCAAAAATCCGCACGTCGCCGCGCTGCATGCAAACCGCAACGTCGCGGATGCCGTCCAGTACGTCGTTGTCTGCCTTGCGCACGCGGAAGGAAAGCCGTGAACGCCTGAGTGCCGCGATGAACGATGCGGCGGAAGGGTCAATGATCGTCATCACGCCGCGCTGCTGGTCTTCTGGCAGGCTCTCGCTGACGAACCGTTCCATGTCGCGCACATAGTCCTCATCGGTCTTTTGCACCTGCGTGTCGCGTCCTGAGTAGCGGTATTCCCGAAAAATATGCCAAACGCCCTCGCTTTTGCCCCATAGCAGGGCAGCGAAGGCGTTTTGTGTGCCGTAGTCGATGGAAATAAAAACATCACGCCAGCGCGGCGGCGTGAACGGTGTTTCAAGTGCTGAGGAATAGCCAGGGTAGATCATGCCTTCGGCAGATACGCGCTTTCCCTCGATGTCTCGCTTGTACCATACGGATTGCGGGTCGTACTGCGCGACAATTTCCGCAAACCTCTCGTCGGATATTGTCGCATTGTCGCGCATCAGAAACAGTTCGTAATTGCATCCGCCCGGCAATTCTCCGCGCTCCTGCTTTATGCGGTACAGGTCGATATATTTTTCGTATATCGGAGAATTGGGTGCGCTTGGGTTCAAGTCCCAGAAGAACTTTCTCAGTTTTGCCGCAGCGGTTCGGTTGAACGCCTCCTGAATGAAAGATTCATGGTGAAGATTGACCTCCGTTGCAATCCACATGCCGTAACTGTTTCCTCGGATTCGCTTAAAGCTGTCCGCCTTTCCAGCTCCGGCAAAGATTACAATCTTCTCTCCTGTCTTCGTCCTGACGCGGATGCAGTCGTTCCCTCGATATTTGCCCCACGTGCAGCGCCCACGGAACTGGGCTTCAATGCCCATTCCGTTACAGTCTCCGATATTCAGCTTTGCCGTTGGTGATGTTGAAGCACTCGCAAGATGTATCTTGTCCGGGCAAGTTTCAAGCTCAGTGCAGAAAGCGAAAACATTATCAACCGTCTTTCCAGCGCGAACAGCTCCCTCGGCGATGTTGTACATATTTTTTCGACAGGCGCGGATATACGAGAGGTGCTTTGGGCTGAAAACAGGCACATATTTACGTGTCTTCATCGCCATATACCTCTTCGCGTGTCGCGTCAATGTCTTCGGTGTCAACGTCCGCCAAGTCCATGTCTGCCGTCAAATCTTTATAAGCCGCCGTCAGATCGCGAAGCCGCCAGTGCTTCGACACAACCTCGCGTCTTCCACTACCCTTCTCAGACTTGACGATGTCCTTTGCGCTCTCCGTTCCGATGCTGCCGGGCAGAGCGTCTATCTCGCTCTCTAGTCGGAGAAGGAGCTTTGACCGAATTCTTGCGGCAATAACAGCGTTATTTGCTGCTTCGTCCGCTTTCTGCGCGACAATGCGCTCATTTGTCCTTTGTCGCACTTTTGTCGCGGTTTTGTCGCGGGTCTCTTTCCACTTTTCCGCTTTCGCTCTTCGTCCGACCGCGTCCTTGGAAATCCCGTACTTGTCAGCCAGATTGCGTATGGATGCACCGCCAGCTATATACTCGGCTCTTATCCGCTCCCAGTCCACCGTCGGCACATCTTCGCACTCCCCTTTTTAGTGATTAAACGTAAAAACAGGACGTCATTTCTGCGCCCTGTTTTTTATCTATTTATCGTTGGCGTTGGTTACCTCATAAAGGCGGCAAAGGAAAACATCTTAGCCCTAACACCGAATTTCTTAGCCATTTGCTTGCTTTTCTCATTGAACGCATCTTCAAACGGCTTAACCATAGCCTTCGCCTCGGTCTTCTGAATTTTACCGTTGGAATACAGGAATTTGGCTTTGTAGGCCTGTTCGCGAGCTTCTTCGATACCCATTGCAATGCCCCTCCCCGTCATCTGTTTTCTTGCTTGTATCTTAAGGCAAGGCGGCGGAAATGTCGAGGAGTTTTTTTAATTATTCTTCTGTTTCTTCATCAAAGACAAAATCGTAAGGTTCGAGATTTATATTTTTGTTATTGCCTCTGATAAAAACAAGAACATTCTGGTGTGTTCTAACGACCTTTCTCCCGTTTTTGAATTGAAGATCGGCTCGCAAGGCCGCTGTTGCAACAGGATCAATTTTTACAATGTCATTGTAAAGAGAACATCCAGCATCGTTGAAAGCTTTGATTGTATCCGAATAGAACCCTCGATATATCCCCTTTTTGTCCCTTATGTCGCTGATTACAACCGCGCAGTAAGCATCATTTTTCAGCAAGGAAACTGTTCTGCTAATGATTTCCGAATATGTTGAAATAAAATTTTCGTAAGTCATATTCGAAATATCTTTGGGATCGTCAGAATATTTTTCGAGGTCTCCGTATGGTGGGCACATCAGAAGAAAGTCAAATCCGCTTTGATTTACAATCTCCTTTATATCCATGCTGTCTCCACAATGCCACGTCGGTTTGTTTTCCATTTGGCAAGCAGACGGGTCTGTGCGGATCAGCTTTTCGAGCGCTTTGCTATTTTCGTCAATCTGCTCCTGTCGCAGATCAACGCCAGTATAATAATTTCCAAGGTACATACTGACGAGGCCGCGCACATTTCCGCCGGCGAACGGGTCAATAATTCGCCCCCCCTTTGGGCAAAACCAGCGAATCATTAGCTCGCATAATACGGGGTCGAATTCGCTCGTTCCGTTTAAATTGCTCCCAATGTTCTTTGCCATTTGGTTTAAGCCTTCGCCGAGAAGACCCTCAGCACGTCCGGCTCTTGAATCCGTTTTGAGGATTTCATGCCACTTTCTTTTTCTTTCCTGCCAAACGCCCGACCTTCCATCAAGGACGCTGAAAGGTGGAATAACATACTTGTCGAACAGTGACCTGCTCCCGTCACATTTTCCGTATTTAAGTTCTTCGATTTCAGGTTCATCCGGAAAGTCAAACCCAAACTGCCCCATATCGAAATCTTGGAGATCAAGCAATTCCTCTGAGAGCAAATCAGCGTCCCATTCCGCAAGCTCGCTCGTCTTGTTGTCCGCCAGTCTGTACGCCTTGACCTGCTCGTCTGTCAGGTTGTCCGCGTATACAACAGGGACTTCCTTCCATTTCAGCTTTTTCGCGGCTTTGTACCGAGTATGCCCGGCAATGATAACTCCGTCCTTGTCAACGACGATGGGCTGTTGCCAGCCGAACTCTTTAATTGACGCGGCGACAGCATCAACCGCGCTATCGTTTCTGCGCGGGTTCTTCTCGTATGGCCGGATTTCCGACAGCTTGACGCGCTTGATCTCCATGATTTCGCCTCCCTGCGCATCCTCCTGAATCAGCATAAGCAACGCCGCTCCCACTCTGCGTCCCTGTCTGCGTTGCGTCCCGATCTGCGCCGGAGGTAAAGCGCAAATCACCCCAAAACAAAAGCCGTGACGTTCGCCGCGGCTTTGCTGCTGATTATTTGCCAGCGTCCTGCGCTTTGCGCTCTCCGCTGAGTTTAATGTTATCACACGGTCGCACTCTATGTGTAGCTCCAACTGCTCTATAAGTCTACTGCAAGTCGCCTATAATCTCCCTCTTGTACGCCCAGCCCGTGCTTTCGGCCAGCCCTTGACGCGCCGTCGCCTCGGTGACGGACAGTCCCTCGATAAAATACGCTTTGCAAAACTCTCGCACTCGGCTGACCTTCTCAAGTGTTTCGATTTGCAGCACAATCTTGTCGATCACCTCAAGCGCGGCAGAAATTGCCGTAAGATAGGCCATGCTTGCGGCTTGCAGCGCCTCGAAAGCCTTGTCACGCCGTATGACATAGGCTTCAAGCCCTGCACCGCTGGATGAGCCGGACGGCATGCCCGTGAGCTTTTGTGCCGTCAGATAGGCAGCTTTCTCTTCCTCATAGGCTTCTTCCGTCCTCATGTACGCCTTGCGCTTTTTCCGCGTGTCAAGCAGCGTTCGCTTGTCCGCTTCCGTCAACTGCATTATTAACCTCCTTTTTGCGCCTTTCTTTGAAACTTGAGCCAGCGCTCATGACTGCGCTTTTTGCTCGTGCCCTCTATACAAGCCGTGTAGCGGTTTTCCAGCGCTTGCTTCCTGCTGTCGGCATACGCCTTATATCTCTCGCATCCCGCGTGACAGCCGACTTCGCGGCTCGCGCAGTCGCGGCATGGCGCGTCATTCATGGCTATCACCTGCCCACGGCGTTTCCCGCCTTTCCGCTTCCGTCGGCTTGCGCAGCCAACAACGAAATGCTTTGTTGTAATCCTCGGCTTTAAATACGGCGCTTTTCCCTTCTCCCAGTAGTTCAAAATAGATATCGCCTTTTTCCGTTAGTCTCGGTCTTGCGTAGTCGTCGTAGTCGTCGCTCCATTCCACAAATACGACCTCCTGCAAGCCCTCTTTGGCCATGGCTATTACGTCGCTGCACAGCATAATCTGATTGGGATGCGTCTCATAATAGTGCCTTAGCCATAGCGTCCGGTGCTCTTTCTTCCATTTCGCATTCTCCAATCGTTCCTTGAGACCGAGCGCGAGCATTACAAGACCGACCGAAAGGGTTGCGCTCAAAAGGAATTGGACTACAAACTCCATCGTAAATGAGATGTTTATCATCGGTTCTCCTCACCTTGCTTTTCTTCTTGCAGCTCCTTGTACATATTCTCAACACATTCGTCTGTTATGGAAAAACGAAATACTGTAAAACCACATGTGACGCATGTGCCTGAAATCGCCCACTCTTTATCCTCGTGAAGCCATTTCCCACAATGAATCAGTTTATGACGGCAATGCCACTGACGAATGGCTTGAATCAGGCTTCCCACGGTGTCGCCTCCATCTCTTCCTTCGATGGTTTGCGCAGCCAGCAGCGCCATTCTTTCCCGTACAAAATTCCCATCGTCACAAGAAGCTTGCTCACAAAATCCATTTTACGGGTCTCTATAACTGGCGCAATCAGCACCCATCCGTTTGCGCCTCCGTCAAACTCCACCCACAGCGGCGCAGCATCCGCGCCGCCTTCGCAATGCGCGTCCACCTCTTCCAGCGTCAACACCCGGTTCTTCGGCTCGGCGCGGCGCGACGACACGGCTTGCAGCCGTTCTATGATTTTGTCATTCGCCGTGTCTCCGGAAAACTCTATGCGCGGCGATGTGCTTTCGCACGTCGCGCATTGATACCACGCGGAGATAAGATCCCGCTCGGGTGTAAGCAGAGAGGTGCAGATTTCCATCCTGTCTCCGCAATATGGGCATTTAGGCGGCTGATGTTCAGCCCTCCGATTCCACGCTTCACGCGCTTTTTCTGGGAGATATGTAAGCCCAGATGTTGCGCAGCACCTATTGCATACCACGGTATACGCCC
>ERZ773225.721-NODE-721-length-46040-cov-15.388518_pt1 | contig 46040 bp, 70 predicted proteins | sample MGYA00580993_ERZ773225 | MGnify/ENA primary metagenome ERZ773225 (study PRJEB29015, sample SAMEA2737748) | human gut metagenome | biome: human gut; feature: human-associated habitat; material: faeces | place: China | collected 2012 ...
TCTGCACGGATAGGTTCCAGCGGTGACTATGCACAGATAGGTTCCAGCGGTTACTATGCACAGATAGAGAGCATCGGATTAACATCTGTTATAGCTGCTATAGGATTTTGGTCTGTTGCTAAAGGCAAAAAGGGCAGCTGGCTAACGTTGGCAGAGTATAGGACTGATGAAAACAATAGACTTTATCCTTATTTTGTAAAAACTGAATATATTGATGGTGAAAGGATTAAAGAAGATACTTTTTATGGGCTTTATAACAAAGAATTTAGAGAAGTTATAGAGGTTGACGGCATAAAGTCTTTGTTGGTGTCTACAAAAGGAAACGTTCAAAAAGTAGTTTTAAATGAAGATTTTGAGCCAAGCTATATTTTCACAAAAGACGGTATTTCAGCTCATGGCAAAAGTGTAAAACAAGCATATAGAGATTGGTTATTTAAACAATCTGACAGAGATGTAAGTAAATATGAAAACTTGAATCCAGATGAAACGCATAACGTATCTTTTTGGTATGAGTGTTATCGAACAATAACAGGAGCTTGTGCGTTGGGAACAGAGCATTTTATTGAACAAAATAAAGACAAAAAGGAAGCAACATTAAGAGAGGTTATAGAACTAACCAAAGGACAATACGGACATAATACATTTGTGGAATTTTTCGGAGAGGTTTCAGAATGAAATACATAGTAAAGAACTGCCCAGCGTTTGGTATAACAACTCCGGTAAGTTGTGCTTTGACCAGTGACGATTCTTGTGCATTTACCGACTGCCCGATAAAGCAGATAGTGAATGAGTGTAAAAAATATTCTTACATTTTTTCAGAACGTGGAATATTAGCGAGTTTAATCCTGCAAATCTTACAAGTTGAGGAGGTGGAAGAATGACAAATAAACAGATAATAATTGACGGTGTTCAATTTAATAAATGGGGCGATTTTTTAATCGACTATGAATTAAACGGAATTTATAAAACTATTAGCAGTTCGGACAAATGTTATAAAATTTTAAAATCATTAATAGAACAACTTAAAAGCAAAGAACAAGAATGCGAAACTCTGACAAGCCAATTAGACTTTGAAGTTCAGAAAAAAGAATGTTTAGAGCAAGAATGCGAGGAGTTGAAAGCTCAGTTAAATGATATGGCTTGTATGGATGATGATAATGTTTTATGTTATCCAAGACAAGAATTAAAAAAAGAATATAATGAGTATATTTCAACGCATAGATATAGCAACGAAGAATTTCAACAAGAACGTAAAACGGTAGCAGATTTAGCATTTTGGAGTAATAAATATAAACGAGGTCTTGAAAAAATTGAAAAAGAACTAAAAGAAGATTTATATTGTGAAAGTCAAGAGTGCGGATGTGATGATTTTGAAGAATGCTTTAAATGCACAAAAGAACATATCTTAGACATCATCAACAAAGCGAATTTTGGCAAGAGTAAGCGTAGCGAAACTCGTCCTGGCGAGAGCTGCGTTGAGCTGGTCGAGCCGCCAATAATCCAAGAAGCGAAAGGAGAAGGGGATGAGTAAAGGATGTTTAATCAGTGACCTTGCGCTTTAAGAACAGATTATTCATATAAAATGAGTATTTTTATTAAAAAAGTTAGAGATGGTCAACCAATGAAAGAACGAGATTACAGACGTTATAAAGCACTATATGAAACATATAAGAACGCATATCATCAAATTGATAATTTACTAAAAGACATATCTAGAGGAAAAGTAGAATTAAGAAAGAATTGAGGTAATAAACAATGAACACACCTAGATATGTCTACCACGGCAAGCTCTGCCCAGTATGCCAGATAGATTTTGAGCAAAATATTATCTTAATCAAAACAGATGAACTGAAAAAAAGAGTGGGTAAACTTCGAGAAAGAAAGGATTGTGGATTATGAATTTTGTAGAAATTAAATCAGAGAACAAGTCAGTAACAGTGAATTTAGACCAAGTTAAAGCTTTTAGCTATGATAAAAGTCTTAACCAGACAGAAATATACTTTAGTTCAGATCTTAATATGACTATCGAATCAAGAAATGTTTTTGATGCCTTAACACAGCTTGTAAAAACCTAACTTCCCCCAATCCGGGGGAGTTTTTATGAGGAGATGAAATGAAAACACAGCAAGAAATAGAAAAATATTTAGAAGAGGTTAAAGCAGAGTGGCGAAACTGCAAGAAAATGGATCGTAAGCATCTCGCAACAGTAGCTAGCGGAATAATCAACGCTCTTAACTGGGTGTTGGAAACAGATACACCATTTGATTTTAATTGTGAGGAGATGAAATGACACAACACGCACTGGAAAGGGCGCTGGAGAGGTATAATATAAACCTCTCAAAACGGGATGAATACGCTATTATAGAACAGATTAGAAATAATGCACACACACCTTTGAACCTTCCGACAACCGGAAATAACCGTAAATTTGCTTATGTGGTTTACAAAAACATACCGCTCAAGGTTTTGTACGAACGAGCAAATAAAGGCGGTGTAAAGCAGATAATAACGGTCTATCCTTTTGATGCTGAGGAGTATAACAAAGTTATGCAGCTTCAATTTGATTCAAAAATAGATTTGGCAATTCAATTCTTAAAGAAAAATAAGTACATAGTTTATAAAAGGAAAAAATAATGTTAAATACGATTATAAACGGGGATGCTCTTGAAACTCTCAAAAGTATGCCTGATAACTATGTAGATTTGGTAGTTACAGACATTCCATACAAAATACGGGTTAAACAATCCGCAGGAGCATTTGGTAGTCTAAAGCGTTGGCATTATAAAGATTTAGAGATTTTATCCAATGGTATTTCAGATGCTGTTTTGGTGGAACTCTGCAGGGTAATGAAAAAGATAAATATTTATATTTTTTGCTCAAAAGAGCAGATTCCGCAGATGCTTAACTTCTTCTTACCTAAGAAATGTAACTGGCAGATTCTCACATGGCATAAGACAAACCCGATTCCGAGCTGCGGTAACTCCTATATGCCGGATACTGAATATTGCCTGTTTTTCAGAGAAAAAGGAGTATGGGTAGGCGGAAGCCCCTTAACAAAAGCAACGTATTATATTACACCTACTAACAAGGAGGATAAGCAAAAATACGGACATCCGACACCTAAACCGTTGCACATTATCAGGAATTTAATTATTAATTCCAGTAATGAAGGGGATATTGTCCTGGCTCCCTATGTAGGTTCCGGAACAACTGCAGTTGCGGCTAAAGAATTAAACCGACATTACATAGGAATTGATAAAGAAGAAAAATATTGCAAGATTGCTATTGAGAGGTTAAAAACAGAACAGCTAAAACTCTTCTAAATGTTGTAGTCAAAAAGGCGGGTAAAATTTTCGGCAGGTGATAATATACCCCCGGAAAGCCTTCTTACATAATTTACATTATGAGAACCATGCGAAACGTTACAAAGGTTTACAAAACACCGACAGCGATGATATTTTTGCTGATATTATTCAGGGTTAACAATTTCCTGAGTAGTATCAGCTTTTTTTTGTGCCGATGCGATATTGAATGTAAAATAACTTACCAGCGCAAGTAAGAGTATTACAATTACAGTTAATAACGCATACAATGTCTTTCTGTTACCGGTCTTTAACTGTTCATTTTCAGTTTTTAACTCTTTAATTTCCTGTAAATACAGTCCTTCACGACTTGCTTTATCTTCGAGGAACAACATCTGCGCCTTAGTGTTCACTAACTCCTCATTTACTCTCTTTAACTCGTTATTATACTCTTTATTAATTTGTATAATCCTGTCGAGTACTTCGGAGGCAGAAATATCATTTTTATTGTTTTGTGAATGTATATTGTCGTTCAGTGATTCTTCACTATCCGTTAATATATCTTCATAATTACCGTTATTTACCGGTGACTTACCGTAAATGTTTTTAAAATTTTCTATCTCGGCGTCATTTGTTACTACAAGCGTAATTAACCGGTTGTTTACTTTTTCATTAACCGTCTTTATCTCTTCACGATCTACCATCTTATAAACCGTTTTTGCGGTTACACCAATAAGCGCTGCAAACTCAGCTATCTTGAGTTTTTTCTCCATATCTTTACCCCTTATATACCTGATTCATTAACCGTTAATATACTGAATAACCGGTTTTTTACCATGCTTGACTTTATTTTAGTTCATGGCATATCATGAGTAAAGTAACAAACAGATTTTTGTTACAAAAATAAATAAACAAAATAAAAAAGCCTTGGAAGAATCTACCAAAGCCTTAATGTAACCTAACACTTTCATTAAAGCATAGATTCTTCCACAGGTCAAGCAACGGCTATGGGAATTTTAAGGAGGAGGAATCTATGAAGAGAATGAGCATGGCTCAAAAGCATGCCCCGCATGGTTTTACGCAGTTTGAGCTTACAAACTATTTACTTAACAATTTGTCACAATTTAACATTACCCCGACAGCTAAACTTGTTTTACTGGAACTGTCAGCGCATTATAATCCTAATAATCCGGATATGTTTCCGAAACAAAAGACCCTTGCAAACAAAATAGGCGTTTCGGAGCGTTCTGTAGTGAGAGCCGTTCAGGAGCTTTTTAAGGCGGGTTTAATCATAATTGAATGTAAATATACCAACCGGTACAAATTCACGTCAAGAATCGTCGAACAGCAGCCTCTCTATCAGAAAAATTTTTGCGCTGACAATCTGTCACAAGATTTAAGCAAAAATGTCACAAAACAATCTGACAATTTGACACAACATGAACAAACAAAAGAACCTATTAAAAAACCCCTTTCAATAGGGGATTATTCAAAACTTAAACAGTATGCCGAACAAAGAGGAGCAAAAAATCTTCAGGCTTATGTTAATGCGCTTATTAAAAACGGAAATGCACAAACTATTCTAAAAGAAATTAATGCAGGAGAGAGAAAAAGTAAAGAATCCGAAAAAGAGACGCAGAATTTTATACATCAATCCATAGAAGATGCAAAAACAGCAGTTCCGCCGTCAAAACTTTGGTTTGAGCTTAAACAAAAAACTATGCGTAAGATTGAAGAACAAAGGAAAAACATACACCTCTAATTGTTACGGATGATGTAATACCGCAAAGAAATTGTTTAACCTTAAAAGTGTGTTACTGATTTTTTAAGGTTAAGTTTGAATCAAATTTCTTTAGTGGATATCAATCAATTTTATATTGTTCCGGTGAAAAAGCGGGGGAATTATAAAAAACACCCGAAACCGGAAGAAGAAATCAGCCCGTGGACTTTGATGAAAGACCTGTACGTAAAATTGGCGGGTTATTTTTCGCTGCCTGTTTTTTGTCAGGAGGATATTATATTCACCCAGGGCATTTTCCGTATCAGCTGCTATGTTTATACGGATGAAACCTACGAATATCAGGGCGAAACCTTCAAGGGTGAAAATTTCAAAGTTTTTGAAGCTGAAATTATCGGCACTGAAAATATGTATTTAGAAGACCGTCTGAAAATCCATCGGGCGGTTTTAAGCTATTTGGACGCAGGTGCTACGATAGAAGAGGCGGAAAAGCGCATTAAATCTGAGTATAAGGAGATTTTTAAAAGTGAGCAAAAACGCTAAGCCTATTCACTGGAATAAAATCAAGGCGGAGTATCTGCAGGGTGCTTTCCCCAGAGAACTAGCCAAAAAGTTCGGAATTACCGCGAAACAGATTTCTGATAAAGCGAATAGTGAAAAATGGGTGCAGCAAAAAGCGCAAATCTCCGAAAAAGTCCGTGAAAACGTGGAAGAGAAGATAAGCAGAATTACAAATCTTGCTCTTGACCGTTTGGAAGAAATTTTAGAAGGTTCAATATTACGCCCGGACTTTGTATCAGCTATAGGAAAAGCTATTGATATAAGCGGGTTAAAAACAGCTAAGCAGGAAATAACCGGAATTGACGGCAGCCCAATCATTCAAAAGGTTTTTGTTACACCCGAAGAAGTTAAAGAAGTTGATAAGCATATCGAGGGGGTTATTAATGAGCGAGGTTAAAAAAGAATGCTGGATTAAAAAGACAGAATGCCGGCTTTTTAACATAAAAATCTGGGAAAGTACAATCTGGTGCGATTCTTCAAACTTCAACAAAGAAAACGGAAGTTACTTAATACCTAAATGCTTCCAGAGCGAGGAGCATGATAAGCAGTGAATTTCTCGGACAAAGACTTTTAAAGCGTGGTTTTACTGATTGGATGCGGTACGTTTTCCGCATTGTTGAAGGGAGACCTTTTGTTGTTGAGCCTATTCACGCTGATTTGTTCACGGTAATGGAAGATATATTTACCGGTAAAGAACTGAGGGTAAATATCAATGTACCGCCCAGAAGCGCAAAAACAACGCTTGCAAAATATTTTATTGCTTATTGCTGGACAATCAACCCGAAGATGAATTTTATTTACACCTCTTATTCAGAAAGCCTTCTGGCTAATATCTCAAAAGAGCTTATGACAATACTTGAGCACCCCGCATACAAGGCTATGTACCCTCAGTCAAGAGCCATTGAAGGCGAAGGGGATATTACCCCGAAAGATGATTTCTGGTATGAATATCTCAAACAGTTTTATACCGGTAAAAATGTTTATTCAGCTAAAAAAATAACCACTTATCAAGGGGGTGTGTGCCTGTTCGCCCCTATCGGCGGGCAAATAACCGGGTATGGCTGTTTTTCTTATAATACACTGGTTTTAACAGAGGACGGATATAAGCAAATCGGTGATATCGTTGAAAAACAATATAAAGGTAAAATATGGAGCTATAATTTTCAAACACAAGAAAGAGAATTACAACCAATTTATGATTATGTAAAAAATGAGAAATCTGATTACTTAAAAATAACTCTTGATAATGGAGAGGTTATAGAATGTACTCCAGACCATATTTTCTATCTCAATAACGGTCAAGAGATAAGAGCAGACCAATTACAAGTGGGTTTTAAAGTAATGGCGGATTTCTTTAACTTGGTCAAGGGAGAGCCCAAACTTTTCCATAGCTTCTTTGCGGGAATTGTTTTTATCGCAAATAAAATTAACTTGTTCTTGAGTAAATCTTTCAAAAATATAATCTTTAAATGTTCGTCTTTTATATCTTTGGTATCGAATACCTTCTGTAACTTGTGCCCAAACCTGCCCACATTTAATATCACTAACAGAACCATAGGAAATATTGTAATCTTTAGCTATTTGTTTATATGGTCTTGTATCTTTTGCAATAGCAATAGCAATTTCTTTGGTGATTTTGTGAAATTTATGGTTGGAATTATATTTATCTTGCATATTTTCTTTACCAGTGCCATAACTAAGGTTTTCCAGTCTATTATCAGCAGGATTAGAGTTGAGATGCCTGACTTGTTGATTAGATTTTCCCACAAAGGTAAGCAATACCAATCTATGTACAAACAAAGACCAATCTTTCCCCTCTTTTCGCAAATAGACACGCAAATATCCTTTCTTAGTAATACTTGGTTTTATAAATTGATTTCTTTTTGTAGAATAAATTTCTCCAAATTTAGAAATATAATATCCCTCATATTCGGGTATAGGGAAATAGTCGATATTGTTAAGTGTAATCATACAGCGCCCAGTTATTGTGTCACCTTATGGAGTAATAATAACTTTTACATAACAAAAAGTCAAGTATTAGTTCATAATTGCGGCGTACGTTCCGCTAAAAAATTTTCCGGAGCTTTGTTTATTGATGACGGCAACAAGCCTGCTGATATACGCTCTCAAACAATGCGTGACAGGGTATTAAGGTATTATGAAGAGACGCTTTTATCCAGACTTAACAACCCTTATGTACCGATAGTTAACATTCAGCAAAGACTTCACGTTGAGGATTTATCCGGAAGTCTTGCAGAAAAGTATAATTTCAAAACACTCAAAAAACCCCTGCTTGATGAAAACGGTGTATGTCAGATTCCGTCACAGTACACGCCGGAGCGTATAGCGGAATTACAAAAGAATAACTACATGTTTTTATCCCAATATCAGCAAGAACCGATTATTCTCGGCGGTCAGGTTATCAAGCGGGCATATTTCAGATATTATCCGGTATCAAAACAATACCAGTATAAACGCATACTTATTGCTGCCGATACGGCAATGAAAACCAAAGAACATAACGATTACAGCGTATTTATGACCGGAGGCGTTACAAATAATAACGAGTTGCATATACTTGACCTTGTGCGGGGCAAATGGGAAGCACCGGAATTAGAACAGGTAGCGGTTAATGTATGGAACAAATACAAACGTGACCCTCAGACCGGCTTGACCTGTAACGGGCTTTATATAGAGGATAAAGCATCAGGAATCGGACTTATTCAGGGATTAAAAAGCAAATACGGAATCCCTGTTTTTGGTGTGGAAGCTTCGACCGATAAATTAACCAGAGCGGAAAACGTGCTCCCTTATATTGAAGCAGGTCAGGTACATTTGCCGGAAAGCGAGTTTTACGGCTTTAATCCCGAATTACTTGCGGAGTGTGAAGCATTTAGCCGTGATATGTCGCACAAGCATGATGATCAGGTAGATACGTTAGGAATTCTGATACAGGAAGCGCTCGCGAAAACTGTTGTGTCGTTTTTGGATTTTTTTATGGAGTAGTGACTAAGTGAATAAGTGATTAAGTGACTAAGCATTTAAAACCTCTTAGTCACCCAGTCACTTTAAAAATCCCATTTCACCCCGTTTGCTACCATTAAATTATGGCTAAAAATAAACACAGACGGGGAAAATATCAACCAGCAGCCCCGCAGGATAACAACAAGCAGGAATTAGTCGCTGCTAATTCTTCCGATAATCCGGAGCTTTTAATCAGACAGGGCAAAATTATCGGCGGGCTTACGGCGGAAAACTCGATTGAGTGCGCTTTAAGGCTCACTGATTGGGATATTGATAATTACAATCAGTCACTTAGCGGGGTTAATGCGTATAACAATATTTCTCTTGAGATGTTAAGCCTGCAGTGGGTGCTGCTTACTTATTTGTACAAGACTTTTGGTATTCTGGGTAAAGTTGTTGATATACCGGTGGATGATGCGTACAAAGACGGCGGATTCGATTTAGAAGCTTACAGCATCAATGAGGATGATGTAAAAAAGCTGCAGGACGCTATCGAGAATAATCAGGATTTAGAGCAGATAAAGACTGCGCAGAAGTGGGCACGTTTATACGGCGGTGCGGCATTAATAGCTATAACGGACAATGACCTTGCGTCACCTTTAAGACCTGAGAGCTTATATAACAGACCGCTGGAGTTTTTGCCGGTGGACAGATGGCAGTTGACGTATTCGCTTCCGAACGTCAAAATGCGAGGCGGCACATGGGCATTAACCAATTATCAGGGTATCTGGAGCGAGCGGAAAGATGATTTAAAAGGCTTGCAGCAGATACACCCTTCAAGGGTTTTTGTCGTTTCGGGTAAAAATGCGCCGTTTTTAATTATGCAGCAGCTGCAGGGCTGGGGAATGTCCGTATATGAGCAGATATTTCAGGATATGTCGCAGTTTTTCAAAGCCCGCAATGTTTTATTTGAGCTTGTTGATGAAGCAAAAACCGATGTCTTGAAGCTTGCGACAATGCAGACGGCGCTATCAAGCCAGCAGGGTGAGCGTGCGCTTCAAAAAATGGTTGATATGATAGCCAGAAACAAGAATTACAAATCCCAGCTTACATTATCAAAAGATGATGAATACGAGCAAAAACAGATTGCTTTTAGCGGGTTTGAGGGAATTTTAAGAGAAATCCGTATTATGATGGCAGGTTCTGCCAATATTCCTGTCAATAAGCTCTGGGGCGAAGGTGTAACGGGATTCGGAAGCGGTGAAGACAGTTTAGAAAACTATAATTCCCAGATAGAGAATGAAGTCAGAACACCTGCTAATCCGCTTATTAAATGGGTTTTGAAGCTGAGATGTTATCAGTGTTTCGGATATGAAGTAGATGATCTTGTTAAAACGTGGAAGCCTTTAAGGGTTTTATCCGCTATTGATGAGCAGAATATAACAGACCACAAGGTAGCGAATGTTTTACAGCTTTTTGACCGCCAGTTATTGAGCCCGCAGGAGATTATGGAATATCTCAAAAAGCAGCAGATATTCATACAAGATACAAAAGCGCTCCGGGGTGAATTAGAGGATATGCCTTTATGGAATCAGCAGCAGAATTTCACCGAGACAAAGGACATTGTTAAGGAATAGTTAAGTATGTGTCCGACCGTTATAAAAGACTTTAAAGTAAAACAGGCATATTCAAGGCTTGTACAAAAGGCTTTGTTTTCGTACCTGAACGAGGGTATATATAAACCCATGTTTGATATGCTGGGGGTTGAGCCTAAAAAGGCGGTGAACAGTTTAGACCCCGTTGCACAGGGGTTAAAAGAGGGTTCTATCTATTATGCTGACGGAGCATTTCGGGCAAAGGACAAGTTTTCGGCTGCACAGTCTTTTTTGCTCAAAAAATGGGGTGCGGTATATGACAGCAGGCAGCGGATTTATAAAATAGATTACAACTCAATCCCTATGAATATTCGGGTGGCGCTTGCGGATTCTGAGATACAGAGCAGAAACGCAATTACACAGATAGACGCATTTTTAAGAGAAGTCCAGTCAAACATCCCTTATATTGTTGAATCAATGGTTTTCAATGAAGAGGTGGTTAAAATTCTTGATGATTCAGGGCACGAGGTCGAAAAGAACGTCAAGCACCTTAATGTAATAGTACCGGAGCTTACGGACAAGCAAAAGATTGAGATTGCTAACAGTTATACAAACAATATGCAGTACTATATCAAGGACTTTTTAGAAGGGCGTATTCCCCTTATGCGTGAAAAAATAGCGGATTTAGTGCTCAAAGGCTACCGGACGGATACGATTCAAAAAATGCTTGAAAAAGAGTTCGGGATTATGGGCAGAAAAGCCGCGTTTCTGGCACAGAATGAAACAACCATAATGCTTGCGGAATACAAGCGTGTAACCTATCAGGAAATGGGCTTTGACAAATTCATCTGGCGTACGATTATGGACGGCAGGGAGCGCCTGGAACATGCAGAATTGGACGGCAAGATTTTTAGGTATGATGACCCGCCAATCATTGGTATTGCTGATGGTAAAAAAGTTACAGGGCTCCCCGGTACCATTTGGAATTGCCGGTGCTCCGCTATACCATACAGGGATGATAATTTGTTAATCCAGAGCACTTATGACAAAGAAGGGCAGCAAAAGGTAGTTGAGGGTGATATAACCACCTAAAAATCAGATTTCACCCCGATTGCTACAATCAATACAGGAGTATCAACCAATGGACAGAGGCAAAATAGACAACTTAATATGCTATCTTTTAGCGATAGCCAATTATGCAAAGGATATACATTATAATTGCGGGGGCGCAAGCTTTTACGGACAGCACCTTCTGGCGGATAGGTTTGTTGATAACCTTTATGATTACATAGACCAGCTTAAAGAGATTTGTCTGTTGGGGCACGGTATAAAACCGCTGAGTTCAAAAGAGTATTTGAAAGAAGCAGCGGACTTGATTCCGCAGGATATCAGTTTTGTACTCATGCAAAGTTTAATGCTTATACCAATGCAAATAATTGAAGACACACAGGGTATTTCAAAAGGTGATGAGAACCTGCTGGGTGCTATTGCACAAGACCTGCAGAACAATGTAGGGCTTATCAATATTATGGAAGGAGAAGCTCTAAAAAATGTTTAATTGGGGCGTGAGACAGGATAAAAAAGCGGTTAACGCTATTATACTGGGTGAAGGCAGCGAAAAAGGCAGACCTTTTAAAGCCCGATTTTTACAGGCGGGCTTGGTCAAGTACGATTTTGGCGTGTGCCTGCTCCAGAAAGAGACTATTGATAAGTTTATTGATACTTTCAAGGGCTGCCCGGTAATCATTAACCATAAAGATAATATAACGGAAGCTGACAAGGTCGGAGTTGTCCAGAATATCTGGTTCAGTGATAAAGACGGCTGGTACTGGTGCGATGGAGTTTTAACTGATGATAAAGCTGTTAAGCTGGTAGAAAACGGTTATAACGTCTCCTGCCAGTACGCCATAACCGACTATTCAATCAACAATGACAGTAAACTCCATAACGGTAACCCTTATGACAAGGAGATTTTGAACGGTTTATTTGAGCATTTGGCGATAGTGGATAATCCTCGCTATGAGGGTGCTTATATTGCCGTGAATGCTTACATAGCACAAAACGCAATCGCAAGAAGTGAAGATTTAACTATAAACAAATATCAACCTGTATTCGACTGGATACGCAATTTTAAAGGAGGAACTATGGACAAGGAAACAAAAGGCTTGTTTGAGTCGCTCATTGATGCCCTAAAAGCACGCAATGAGGCAGACGCTGAAAAAGACAAAGAGGAAAAAGAAGCCGAGAACAAGAAGGCTAAGAATGAGGATGTGGACAAAAGAGACATCATCCGTCAGATTATGGCAATTGCCGGTAAACGTGAAGACGATGAGGATGTAAGAACTATCGCTAAACTTGCGGAAAAACTTGCTTACGACAAATCCGAAGCCGGAACAGCTGACAACAAGGCTAAGAATGAAGACGACGAAAAAGAAGAAAAGAAAGACGACGAGAAGAAAGACGAAGCTTCAAACAAGTGCAAGAACAAGGCTAAGAACGAAGACGACGAAGAGAAGGAAGAAAAAGAAGAAAAATACGAAGAACTCAAAGACGACGTCAAAGAAGAAGCTGAAAACAAAAAAGCTAAAAACGCAATTGACGAAGCGGTAAACAAGCTTTATTCCGCACTTGTACCTGAACCGGAAGACGTATTTATTTCCGAGAAAAAAGGGCTTGAGCTCGGTAAACAGATTTACGGATAGCCAGTTGTAAATAATCAGATAAAAAAGGAGTATAAAAATGGCAATAGCATTAACAAACAGGGGTATGACCCCGATAAAAGGTCAGGCGGCATTTTTGCCAAACCAGCCGATTTTACACAATTGTATTATCTCACCTGCAGAATCAGCAACAATTTATCCGGGTGATGTGCTGACATTCGATACAACACAAACAGCACTTGACGGTCTAATCGTGCTGAAAAAAGCAGCTCAGACAGATGTACCTGTAGGCGTTGTACCTTATCAGGCAGTAAATGAGGCATTTGTCGCAAATGACCGTGTGTCTGTTTTTGACACAAACGCTTATGTGTACATGATTGCCGGCGCTGCGAGTATGACAGCAGGCACGGAAGTTAACGTTAACTCTTCCGGTCAGGTCGTAGCGGCAACGGCAGGTCAGGGCGTTGTAGGTGTATTATACACCGGTGCTGCAGCCGCAGGAGATTTCGTAGTTATTAAGGTTAAGCAAGGAACTGTACCGGCTGCTTAGAGATTAATTAACCAGCTAATAAAGGAGTATAAGAAAATGTCAACCAACCCGTATTTATTTAACGCTGAGCGTTATGAAAAAGGCACATACGCAAATTTCAGCAAAGTTCTAAAAGCAAAAAATGCCTTTGATATCACTTCATTAGGTTTGAATAGAGCAGTTACTACACTGACTTACTTAATCAAGGACGTAATCGAAGCTAAATACTACACAGTACCGAGCCCTTTGACCGATTATGTCAAGATTAACGCAAGCGGTGAAGGTGCATACCTAAAAGAGATTGTACAGCTCACGGAAGCCGGTATTAGTGCAAGCTTTAAAGAATGTACTATTAACCCGTTCTCAACAGGTATTCATAACGACCCTACTGCGGATGTTGCACTGGATTCCATCCAACAGCGTAACAACTTCTACCGCCAATCTTACTCAGTATCACACGAAGAGTTAGAATCTGCGGCAAGAAACCTGATCCCGTACAATATCATTCAGGGCAAAGAAAAAACCAGAGCAAGAAACTGGCAATTAGGTATTCAAGACACAATGTTTCTCGGTCAGGATAATACAAGAACATTAGGCCTTTTGAACCAGACAGACGTTACGGCGGATACCTCCCTGCTTCCTGTACCGATTCAGAACATGACACCTGAACAGCTTAACACCTGGGTAGGTACGGTATTGAATGCTTACGGCGAAAACAACAATTACAACTTTATGCCGAACAGATTATTCTTACCTACACCTATGTATCTGGCATTGAGTAAACAGATGAACCCGCAGTTCCCTGTTAAGAACTTGCGCCAGACTGTTGAGGATGCATTCTCCGAAGTAACAGGTGATTTCAAGATTGTACATGCTGCTTACGGTCAGAATTTGGGTAATAAGAATTTAGGACGTGTTGTATTGTATAACAACGAAGCTGACAACCTTGTTATGCATACACCTGTACCGTACAGACCGTTACCGCTCTTCCCTGTTAACTCACTGGATATGATGTCACAGGCAGAAGGTCAGTATACCGGCGTATGGCTCAAACGTCCTACAACAATGCTTTATATGGACGTTCAGGCAGCTTCTAACCCGGACTCGGAAAAATCAACATAAGGAGATGAATGTATGTTATTAATCAACAATTCAAGAAACGCACTGGCACATATCAGAGACGGTTATAAACTCGAAAAAGGAGCAAAAGCGGATATTCCGGACTATATCGCAAAAGTCTGGCTTGAGATTCCGGGCGTTGAAAGATATGTAGACCCGGCAGAACTTGAAAAAGTAAAAGCCAAAGCGGAAGCGGAAGCAAAGGAAAAACAGGCAGCGCTTGAGAAGGAAAACGAAGACCTCAAAAAGCAAATCGAGGAGCTTAAAGACGCTGCAGCCAAAGCGGAGGCGGAAGCAAAGGAAACAGCTAAAAAGGCTGACAAGTCCTCTAAGTAATAACACATAACCTTATATATCTATCGGAAAGGAAAGTTACGTTAATGGCAAATATTTATGAAACGGTTACAGTAGAACAGTTTAAGGAGTATTTCTTTCGTGACTTTCCTTTTCTTCCTTTATATCAGGAGGGTAAGACGTATTTCGAGGGTGATATCGTGTATGTCGAGCCGGATTTTTATAAGTCACTGATTGACAATAACACTCAGCCGGTGACAGATACGGAAGCGTGGGCGGTTACAAAAGGGGATATTTACAACTATGTAACCGACTCCGATATCGAAAGGGCAATGTCTCAGGCGATTATTAATGCTAATCCGAGGTTTGGCTCTGATGATACCGAGAGGATTAATATTTACCTTCACCTCATAGCGTTTTATCTGGTAATGGATTTAAGGAACGCCTCCGGGGGCGTGAGCGGTATGTTCGGGGGGTATGTGTCATCAAAGAGCGTAGGCGATGTATCAGAGAGTTACTCATTTCCGAGCTGGTTAATGAACAGCCCGTTATACGGTATTTATTCGCAGAACGGTTACGGCATGAAGTATTTATCTCTCATACTTCCTTACCTTGCGGTTACGATTCTGTTCTCACCTGGGAGGTCAACTTATGGCTAATGTTAAGGCGGATTTATCGGGGCTTGAAAATATGGTTAAAAAACTTAAGAGCGATAAATCAGTAAAAATCGGTATTATTGGCTCAGATGCAAAACAGCAGCATGATAGCAAAAGCGGATTGACTAACGCTGAACTGGGCGCGGTGCATGAGTACGGGCAAACTATACAAATTCCTGCGCATACTGTCACGGTTTACAGAAGTATAAGCGCCCAGGGGGATTTTAAATATGACGGCAAATTTAGGAAGAAAAAACTTAAAAGTACAAATTGGCAGGAAGAACATCAAGTAGATGCCTATACCGTAACAATTCCACGACGCTCATTTCTATATGATCCGTTAGCCGCAAAACTCGGTGATTTAATCAGGAGCAAAAAGAAAGAAGCCTGGAAAGCGTATTTTGTAAAAAATAGTCCGGAAAGCTTTTTAACAATGATTGGTTCTACCGGTGTTGCTATTGTAGAACAGGTATTTTCTACAGGTTTTATCGGCTGGCAGCCTTTAACAGCAGCAACAAAAAGGGCTAAACAGGCTAAAGGGTACAGCCCTAACACTCTAGTTACTACAGGACAAGGCGGTTTGAGCAGTTCAATCAGTTTTAAGGTAGAGAAAAAATGGACTTAATCCAGCATAATACAACACTTTCAAATAATACCGGACTCCCGAATATGTCACAGACAATACAATCGTGGTTTCAGGATATAACGTTCAACGTTGTGACAAGGGGGTTAACAAATGACGGTGACGGTGTGGACTGGATTCCTGAAAGTGTCCAGACAATCAAAACACGGGGGGTTGTTCGACCGCCGAGCGACAAGGATTTAAAAATCCTGCCTGATGGTACATGGGCGTGGGAATGGCTGCAAATACACTGCCTTCCGGATGTTAAGCTGGAGACTAACCAGTATGTCGAATACGAAAACAAGCGGTATAAAGTTATGGCGAAAAAGGACTGGAGCAAGTACGGATATATCCGGTATACGCTTTTAGAAGCTTTTCAGGCTGAGCAGCTGGAGGGTATGACAGGTGGCTAATTCTTTGGAGATTATAAAAAACATACTTGTTAATGAGATGGAGCTTCCAAAGACCCGTGTCTGGGCGTATAACGCTGATATGGATTTGCCGAAGGATAACAAACTCTTTATAGTCCTGCATTATGGCGAAAGACGCCCGATAAGCAACAATATAAAGTACGTTTCAACGGAGGAAGGGCTTGAAGAACATCAGAGCATGAACGTAGTTGAAGATGTTATTATCTCTCTTCTTTCAAGGGGTACGGAAGCCAGAGAGCGAGCGCACGAGGTGCATATGGCGTTTAGGAGCACTTATTCCCAGCAGCGGCAAGCAAAAGAGCATGTGCATATTTCACTTTTAGGCGATGTGTACGACGCATCGTTTCTGGAAGCAAGTTCAAGAATCAACCGTTTTGATTGTCGGGTTAGAGTTTTCAACTCGTTTAGTAAAATAAAAACAGTGGATTATTACGATAAATTCCCAGTGACAAGCCAGATTGAGGTGGATTACCATTTCGAGGCTTAGTAAATAATTGAATATCAACCAGCAATGCGGACTGAATCCCGTAATACGCACATGTTTTGCGGGTTCTGATTCCGTAGAAAAAGGAGTATAAAATGACAGCAGGATATCAGATACCGATTACTTATGTAGTTAATGCTACCGCAGTAACACCTTCACAGGGTTTAGAGCCGCTTAAACTCAGCACAATTGTGATTATGACGGAGGAAGAGCCGGCAGTCCCTTATCAGGGTTCGTATGTTATCTCAAGAACCTCAACCGGCATTGCTAACCAGTGGGGTACAAATACCGAGATAGCGCAGCAGGCGAATATGATTTATTCCCAGACTCCGAATATTTTAACCAACAACGGTTATATTATCGGCGCTAACTACCAGACAGTGGATTATAACAACCCTGCGACAGCGGGCACACTGACAACAGAGGATTTAAGCGCTAATATAGCGGGCTTTGCTTCCGTAACGGACGGGGTTATTAACCTTACCGTAGACGGCTCGGCTAAACAGGTGACAGGGCTTGATTTCTCGGAAGCTGCTACTCTTGAAGAAATTGCGGCGGTTATTCAGGCGGAATATGAAGATGTAACGATTGCCGTAACTGATAACAATACACTTTTGTTTACTTCTAATACAACCGGTGCAGCGAGTAACGTAACCATAGCAGCTATGAGCGGCGGAAGCGGTACTGATTTATACGGTGCGTCTTACCTTAACGGTGCAACAGCGACTGCGGTATCAGGAACAGCGGCAGAGAGCGGTACAAGACCTGAAACACTTTCAGAAGCAGTTACGAGACTTGCGGGATTGATATATTTTGAGGGTGTCTTAACTACAAGAGCATTGACGGAGGAAGAAGCGATTGCAGCCTGCTCAACGATTCAGGGTATGCAAAACAGAATTTTCCCTGTTCCGGCTTCTAACACTTCTGCCCTTGCAGCTTCTACGGGCTTATTCTCTAAGATTATGTCCAACACGAATTGCAAACCGCTGCTTTATACTCTGGGCGATGATGATGAAGCCGCTGCGCTTAATTCAAGATTATTTGCCGCAGCATATCTATCAAGAGGTTTTTCCGTTAATTATAGCGGAAGCAATACCACAATTACCATGAACCTGAAAGACTTAACCGGACTGCAGGCAGATACGAATATTAACGAAACAATCTTATCGCAGGCTGCGGCGGTGGGTGCTGACTGCTTTGTTTCACTGGAAGGGCTTGCTAAAGTGATGTCCAATTCCCAGAACGGTACGTACTTTGACCAGGTAACTAACCGAATCTGGTTTGTTAACACTATCCAGAGAGAAGTATTTAATGTACTTGCAACCACAAGAACGAAAGTGCCGCAGACAGATGCCGGACTCGAAAGTATAGTAAAGGCAATAAGAAATGTTTGTAATCAGGCAGTAGTAAATGGTATGCTTGCACCGGGTGAATGGAACAGCTCTGATTTCTTTGGTAATCAGGAGGATTTCCTGAGAAATATCCGCGAATTCGGGTATTACATCTATCATCAGCCGGTAGCGGAACAGGCACAGAGCGAGCGTGAAGAAAGGCGGGCGCCGCAGTTTATGGTCGCGTGCAAAGAGTCCGGGGCAGTGCATTCAGCCTCAATCGTAATATATATTGAAGCATAGGAGATTTTAATATGGTAGACAGCTATACAGCGCAAGATATTATTATCGCGGAAGATTACAACGGGGAGTGGGTGCTCACGGATTTTGCAGACAACACTGTCGCAGAACTTACAGCACCTAACAACCTGAGCACTACGTCAACCGGTTATAACGGTAATTCTCTTGGAGCACATAATGAGCCAGGAAGGCAAAGAGAATTAACATTAAGACTTGTCAAAGCTTCCGGCGATGATAAAAGGTTTAATGAGAATTACAACTTATGGAAAAATAGAGACTTCAGATTTAAGCCGCTAACAATGCGTTTTACAAAGAATGTTGCTCATTCAGACGGTTCTGTAACACGCGACACGGTAGAGTGTTATTTCGGGTTACCGGGAGACCAGCCGGTACAAACAACGGATGTTGCAGGTTCTACCGACCAGGTAGTAAGTGTATACATGTTGCGGTTTGGTAACTCTGAAAGGAGTCTGGGCTAATGCTAAAATTCCAACTAAAAAGCGGAAAAATGGTAGAACTTAACCTTGCACCAATAGATAACGCCTTGTATTTGTACAGAACGATTATCCACGAATGCAAGGGGGCGGGGCTTGATATAACCACGGCGGAAGGTGACAGCATAGCTTCAATTCTTACTAAAAACATTGATGCGCTTCTGAGTGTTATCGGTTCTGAATATGTGCTTGAAGCCATAAAGGGCTGCGCCGATAAGGTTATATACGATAAACAACGTTTCAATATGGAGATTTTTGACAGGGATGAAAAAGCACGGGGGGATTTTTTCCCGCTTATGACACTTATTGCGGTTGAAAATATCTACCCTTTTTTTCCAAGTCTCCATTCCGTTTCAAGTGCGATAGAATCCCTATTGTTGAGGAGCTAGAATTACCGAAAGTCGAGTATAATATCGATACTTTTAAGGTCTGGGCGATGAAGCTCTCGAGAGCGGGTTATGGAGATATAAATACTATTAAGAGCCTGAATGCGCAGGAGTTTATGGACTTAGTCCATTATGAAAACTATCTTGCAAAGTATGCGGAACTGGTAAGGGCGCTGAATACTAAAAGAGGTAAATAATAACCGCAGGCAGAAAGAATCGAACTTCCGTCAAAGGTTTTGGAGACCTCTGTTTTACCATTAAACTATGCCTGCATAAAAATTACTCTATGAAATGTATCTCGTACTCTTCCGGATTGTCTATTTTGCCGATTTTATGGTCGGTATTGCTTCCATACTGGATAATATCTCCTTCGGGAGTAATAGCCAGTTTTAAACTTTCGCCATCTGCAAAGTTAATACTATCCACATACCTTTTTGCTGTCTTATTCCAAATTTCGTAAATTTTCATCAAATTCTCCTTTTTAAATATTCCCTCTCTTATTCTATGATATAACCTTGCTTTAAATCCCCGTCAAATTCTGGAGCTGGTACTGGGTGTACTCAATATCCTGCGCATTGATTCTTGCAATTTCCGTTGCGATTTCCTGTGCATTCTCACCGGTAATATTATTCTGGTTCGTGATTGTAATATTTTGTGAGAGATTGTTCATCCCCGGAGGTGTAGTTGCTGCAGGAGTGTTCATAAAATCCGGAACAGGTGCAGCCCCGCCGGTTGGTACGCCGTCGAAACCTTGTGTTAATTGTTTCGGGTAATCAATTAATGATAAGGGAGCCGCTTGACCTGTTGTCGTGCCTTTTACTTTATTTGCTGCTTTTTCACCTAAACCAGCACCTAAGCCTAGAAAAAGAGAAGCCTGCCCGTCTTGTGCATAATTTTTACCGGTTTCTACTGCTTGGTCTAGGCGTTTTTCTACTTCTGGGTTATTTATATTTTTTGCTACGTTTGTTAAATCATTACTTACTTTTACTATATCTTGTGAAAATTTTGAAATAAACATGCCACCGGCTTGTTTCAAAGCTGCTGCGGCTTCTGCCATAGCTTCTGCTGATCTAATATTATCTTCTATTGCTTTATCCGACATGCTCATCGCATCTTTAAGATTAAAGTCACTTCTTTCATTTGCATATGCCCATTCCTGATTAGCACCTAAAAGACTATAGATATTAACTCTATCTACGGCATTTTTTTGGTTTTGCCTGTTAAAAATATCTTGCGTTAGTTGCAATTGGCTTTCAAAACTTTTGTTATATTTTGTCCAATCAAGTCCTAACTTATTCATACCGATTAAAAAATTAGAGTCCATACCGCCGGTGCCGCCCTGCCAATTGGCATACATTTGCTGTCTTTTTGCGATATCTTCTATTAATGAGGGGTTTAATTTTTTACTTTTAAAATAATAATCCAGCTTACCTATATCCGTTTTTCTTGCTCCCAACATAGACGCCATTTTGCCTATACCCACAGCGCCGCTTCCGGCTTCTTTAATAGGCTTGCTTACTGTATCTATAAATTCTTTTGCTGCCTTAGTGCTCAATAAAAAACCGGCAGAGACCGAGTTCAAATTCTTCAATAGCGACGGCAGCCCTTTTGTAGAGAACTCGACAAAGAGTTCACCGAGTTTATTTTGCGCACCGCCCTGATTCTTATTTTCTTCCGGCATAATACCCTCCTGTGTTTATTGTAACAATTTGTATGAAAAAGCTTTACAAGTGTTTTACGGTGTAATACCATGCGCATGATAGAAAAGAGGTATATGAGTAATTCTGAAAATTTGAAAAAATATCAATCTACTTTAAGCATTGAAAGGATAAAGGCTTTTAGCTGTGGCATAAATGATAAAGAAGAATTTTTACTAAAAGTATATGAACTTAACATAGAGACTTCTAAGGATTTGTACCCTGCACTTTGTATGTTTGAGGTTCATTTACGCAATGCTATTGATGTAATGTTACAGAATATTTTTACAACTACATGGCTTGAAGATGAAATCAAAACACAAAATATTCTATTAGATAAAGATTATAAAACTTTAAAATATACTTATAACCTTCTCAAAACCAGGTATGGCGTAAGCAATATTACTCATGGCAAGTTGGTCTCTGGTCTTTCTTTAGGATTTTGGGTTAGTTTGTGTTCTAAAAAATATAATCCCAAAATATGGACTAAAAAGGGAGCTTTTCGAAGCGTTTTTGTTAATTACCCGAAAAATAAAAAAGAACATATCCAAGACATTTCTGAAAAATTAACAAAGATTAAAAATTTAAGAAACAGAGTTTTTCACTTTGAGCCGATTTTATATAAAAGTGAAAAATGTGGAGAATTATATAACCTTATTCCAGAAATAATGGCATATTTACCTAAAGATAATTCTAATCTTTTTGAAAAAGTTAATAGATTTCCCCAAGAAATAACAAAAACCCTAAGCACTTTGCAAAGCAGGTAGAAACTTAGGGTTACCACTTACACTATAAGTATAACAAATGAAAACATAAAATTCAAACGCTACCATCCGGGTTGAAACTCGGCGCAATTTATGATACATTACACAAAAAGGTTGTGTGAAAGGGGTTGTATATGGCTGATTATATTTGCAGAAACTGCGGGCACATGCAATGTTCCAGCGGTACAAACGGCGGATGTGCTTATACTTTTTGGTTTTTATTATTAATTATCACAATTTTTATAGGTTTATTTTTCCCGGTAGCATTCATAGTTGTTGCATTCGAGGTATTGTTTTTAATTCTTACAAGCAGAAATCCTGATTCCAATTTTTGTTTTAAATGTAAAGCCCGTGGGTGTGTAGTTCCATTCAATACCCCCGCAGGACAGCAGTTGTATAAAACTTTTTATCCCGATGAATACGAAGAAAAAAAGCAAAAAGAGGAGCAGGAACGGCAAAGAAAGGTAGAAGAAGCGCAGGCAAGAGAAGATGCCGGCTTGTCTTATTTGGATAAATTCCATATAGAAGAACCTTCTATGGGTAAATTCCTTTTATTTCTTTTAATTTCTGCAGCTATTATTTTTATTCTCTTTTTATCTCTTTCAGGTATTAGAACGCTGATAGGAGCAGCGCCTAATAAAGAAGTTGCAGCAACTCCGCAGGCTCAAACGCAGCAGCAAGTTAAACCCGCCGCAAAACCACAGCCAAAGCCCGTACCGGTAACTTTTGAAAATTCGCCGGCTTTACAAGCCAGATATAGGGAAGAAATTGAAAAAGTTATAGACACTGAAACAGTTAAAGTAAAAAAAGAAATTGATAAAATCTATAATGAATCCGATGCACTCTATTCTCAGATATTAAGTAATAATGATTTTACCATACGCAGTTTTGAAGAATATGAATCTTATACTATGGCTCTTGAAGGACCTGTATTTCACATGTACGTTAATCTGAAAAATATTACTGAAAAACATACAGGGAAACACAAAGAACTTGCGACGGGTTATTATGGGGCTCTTGCTGATTATGTTGAGCCTATTATGAGAAAATACGGGGTATCAAATATAAATAAAGTTTCAGAAGTTGAAACATATATGGCAAACAAATCCCAAGAAATTTCTACAAGAGCCGAAGGAATAAGAAAAATTGTTTATGGTGTTAAATAACTGATATACGTCAAAATACAATTACCTCTGATTGCTACAATGTAATCAGAGGTAATTGTATGGCTACTGGCGAATTATTAAGTGATTTTATTTATCAAATGGACACCCAATACAGCAAATTAAGCAAATCAGAATTTGCACAAAGCTTGTTCAAAAAGAGCGTTAATGTCGGGGAGGCTGTTGTCAATATACTGGGGAATTTTGGCATTGCCGGCTTCCGTTTTCACGTTCCTATTAGTGAGCAGGTAACAATGCAAAATGATATAACCGATTATTATGTTGAAACTAATTCAGCAGTACAGGATCATATTGCAAGGAAACCTACAGTCATAACTTTAACAGGTCTGGTAGGTGAATATTTCTACAGCGTAAATGAGATTGAGGATATGCTGGCGCTTGTAACTCCAACACTCTCACTTGTTAAGCAATTTTTACCCCGCCTGACTCCTGCAACTCAACAGAATAAAACAAAGAAGGCTTTGAATGAACAAGCAAAAGTTGAACAAGGTGAACTGATTGTCGGAGGCGTAGAAGTTGAGAAACGTCAGTTTAATGGAATGGATTTATTTAAACTCTTTCAGGATTTGTATAAGCTTAAATCCGCACAAACAAGAGCTTACTATTTTTTTGAAGCACTATTTAAATCCCGTTCAATATTATCAATTGAGACTTCTTGGCAGAGGCTTGATAATGTAATAATCCAGAATATGCATGCAATAAGAGATAGTAATGCAGACATTACCGATTTTACATTAACATTCAAACAAATTTCTATTGCAGAAAGTGTATCAGAAAACGCTGCCAATGCTGCCGGCAGGCTTGCACAACAACAGGCTGCAGTTACAAATAAAGGCGTAGACAAGGGCGAAGAGGTAAACACGGTATAATGTACAAATTAACTTCATTAAGCAATGAATCTAAACAACAAATAACAATGCTCTTAGATGATAATTCAAGGGTGGTTTTAACTTTTGAATACAAGTCAAATCAACTGGGCTGGTTTTTCGGGGTGAAATGGGGTGATTATGATTACAAAAACATAAGACTCACTACCAGTTACAATATTTTACGAGCTTACAGAAACTATTTACCGTTCGGTTTAAGGTGCGATACTCAGGATGATGAAGAACCTATGGACTTAAACGATTTTTCAAACGGTTATGCAACGGTTTATTTGTTGACTCGCAAGGATGTCCAAACCATAGAGGGGAATTATTATGTTAAAACTCCAACGGAATTATAGAGCTGATATCACGATTGGTACATTTGATGAACAAACCGGCGACCGTATAACAACTGACAATATAATACTTGAACCGCCGATAACCTGTAATCTGCTTACCAATGTAGGCTCTTATACAACTTCTAACACTGGAGTATTTCAGTTTATTAATCTTTCGCAAAGGACACGAGCTAAATTATGGCTTGACGTATATGAACGTGGAAAAAAATGGCTACAAATAAAATTCTACGCAGGTTATAATAATACGATGCCTTTGATATTCCAGGGAGAATGTAATTTTTGTCTCTCTTCACGCCCCGGCGGCAGTACTGAATGGATTACCGAATTACAAACACAAAATAACGGCGATTTCTTTAAATATGGCTTCTTAAACGCAACTTTTACGGAAGGAACTGACTTAAAGGATATTTTAAAAACCGCATTTGAAAAATTCCCTAATCTTAAAGTTGGTTATATTACGCCGGACATACAGCCCCTTCCACGCAATAAAACTTTTATCGGACAAACATGGGATATATTAGGACGCTCGTATGGTGGATATGACATATTTTTAGACCAGTTCGGCAATTTTAATATTTTAGGTGATAACGATGTAATACCGGGGGAAATTCAGGTTATATCAGAAGAAAGCGGGCTTTTAGGTGCTCCGAGACGTGCAAACGTCTTTGTTGAAGTAGATACTATATTTGAACCACAGTTACGAACCGGACAAACTATTAGTTTAGTAAGTAGGTTAATGCCAAGCTTTAATCAAGCATATAAAGTTATTAATGTAAAACATCAGGGTATAATTAGTCCGACACAAAGCGGTCAGTTAATAACCACTGCAACATTGGCGATTATAATTGATGAACCCCATGTTCTTAGCGATACAACACAGGAGACTTACAGCGGGAGTACAACTACCGGGCAATGGCAAAAGCCTGTGCAAGGAGTTGTTTCAAGCCCGTTCGGACGGCGCACCGCCCCGATAAAGGGAGCTAGCACTAATCATCAGGGGATGGATATTGCGGCATCTTATAACACTCCTATATATGCACCGGCAAACGGACGTGTATTTTTTAACAACTGGAATGACGGCTACGGGAAATGTATTAAAATCGACCACGGCACTATTAATGGGAAAAAAGTTACAAGTCTGTACGGACATTTAAACAGTATTCAGGTTGATTATAATCAGATTGTTTATGAAGGAAACCAGATTGGACTTGTAGGGAGTACCGGAAAATCTGACGGCCCGCATTTACATTTTGAGGTAAGAGAAGACGGAACGGCGGTTAATCCGACAAAGTATATAGGAAATTATTAATATGACAGCAAAAATAAAACAGGTTGAGAAATCACAAATAAATTTTAATGGGGTTATGGCACTGGCGCAAAACGCCGTTATGTCACGGCTCAATTGTCATAATATCGGGAAAATACTTGAATTTGACGCCGATACCCAGCGGTGTACGGTTCAATTAATGCAGGTGAAGTTATTCAACGAACAGAATATAACTCCCGTTCCGATAACCGATGTTCCGCTCATAATTCTGGGTGCCGGCAACGCTCATATCACAATGCCTGACCCCGTGGGCACAATCTGCCTGCTGCTTTTTATGGACAGAAACATAGATTCATTCCTGGAGACAGGGGAATTATACGCACCGGACACGACAAGAATGCATGATTTTACTGATTGTGTGGCGCTGACTACTTTTACCACTCTGGTTAATCCGATTCAAAATTATGATACTGAGGCGGTAACAATTTTTCATAAGCAGCTTGTTGAAGCGATTAACTATGAAAGCTATATAAAAGTATACGGAAATAGTGTACAAATCAATAGCAGTGCGGTTAATGAAGGGGAAAGCGAGGGGGTAAACGAGGGTAATGAACCGGTTATAACCTCCGGTAATTTAGTGGTAAATTCCGCTGCTGTCACGGCTTCTACGAGTTCGGGCGGGCAGATTCAAGTCAGTGACAAGATTAACGTACAAAATACCGCACAGAACTTGGCGAATTTAATACAAGCGTTTTTAACGGCATGTGAGAATATAGCAGTAGCTACAAATACAGGAGTCCTGACACCTGCGGCAAAACAGGCGTTTACTGATTTAAAATCACAGTTTGAGGAGTTGTTACAATGAGTTTCAGAAATCTTGATTCCGCCCACGATTGGACATGGGGCGCAAATAAAAGCAATTATGTTAACGCTAATCAGGAAATAGGGCTTAATCTTGAAACCCGCATACTGTCATTTCTCGGTGATTGCTTTTTTGCTACCGATGAGGGTATAGACTGGTTTAATCTGCTTGATTACAGATATCAGGGGCGCTTAGAAAATGCCGTTCAGGAAACCGTTAAGAATACGGACGGCGTAACGGCGATTAACAGCGTGGATTTGATTGTGAACGCTGATAGGAAAATAAGAATCACATACGACGTACAGACAATTTATTCACAGTCCTATACGGAAGCTGTAACCCCGCCCGGTCAGAATTAAATTTCAGGCGCTCTGGTAAGCTGGGATTAGTAAGTATCAACCAGTAAAGGGGCGCCTTATGGCACAAAACTATATCGGGATTAGCGGTCTTGTCACACAATCTTTAGAAGAGATAAGACAGGATTTAATAACCAAATTCAAGGGAGTATACGGTCAGGATATCAATATTGAGCAAAACAGCCCTGACGGGCAGTGGATTAATATTTTAGCTCAGGAAAAAAAGGACATTTTAGACCTGTTTACCCAGTTTTATAACAACCTTGATCCGGACAGAGCAATCGGGATTCCGCAGCAGATTTTGTATAAGCTTAACGGCTTGATAATAAAAGCTTATACATACAGCTATACTTATGTCAATGTCACGATTAACGAATCAACCAGCCTGCAGGGGCTTGATACAAATATTGAGAGTGCTGACGGTACCGGCTATACCGTAAGAGATACAAACGGAAACCGCTGGATACTGGCAGCATCTACCGAACTTGAGCCGGGTGTGCATTCACTTAATTTCAGGGCTGCCGATTTAGGGAGTATTACGGCATTACCTAATACAATCAATGTAATGGAAACGGTTGTAAGGGGTGTTTCTTCCGTCAATAATCCTGCGGGAAACTATATTACGGGTTCAACTGGAGAGACTTCCGCCCAGTTCAGATTGAGAAGGAATCAGGCTATGGCAGTGCCTTCTCAAGGTTTTGATGAAAGCACGGAGTCACAAATGCTCAATCTTACCAATGTTACCCAGTGCAAAGTATATGACAACCGGACTGATTCTGTTGTTAACGGTATTCCGGCGCACGGTATCTGGGTTGTAGTACAGGGCGGGCAGCCTGAGGATATCGGGCGGGTTATTTATAACAACCTGCCGCCGGGTATTCCGATGAAGGGTGAGCAGTCAGTCTGGGTGCAAAAGACTAACGGCGATGTGGTTGAAGTCTTATACGACGTTCCGACTGCGGTAAATCTGTATGTAAGAGCTACTATTAAAAATTTTACGACAACTAATTTAGATGAAAACTATATCAAAGAGCAGCTTGCACTTACAGAGTATCAAATCCATGAAAGAGCAGAGAGTTCAACGCTTCTGGGTACAATAAAAGAGACAATAGGTGATGCCGGTACGCCTTATAACGTAGAAATATCAACCGATAACTCAAGTTGGGTCGAATATGCAGTGCCAGCCGGTCTGGATGAATTTTTCGTAATAGCAGCAGAGAATATAACTTTAACAATCGTTTAGGAGCTGAAAATGCCTGACTATACACAGGACATAGAGGATGTAAAAAATTATTATGCGGATTTATTAATCCTTCAATACCGTAATAAACCAAAGGCGCGTGAAACTATCAAAATCGGTGCTGATATTTATCTGGGTGACGGTGTAATTTTCCAGCTGCAGGATATTCTGGATATTGACACGGCTGAGGGTGCGCAGCTTGATATTATAGGTAAAATTCTTGACTGCCCGCGAGTTGTGCAAGGTGTTTATAACGATATGATTTTTTTCCAGTTCTATGACGGTGAGGATTCTGTCGGATTCTCGACGGTAGGCAATCCGCAGGGCGGAAATTTCAGAACGATACAGAATTATAACCAAAGTGAGTACTCGCTTCCTGATGATGATTACAGATTCCTGCTCAAATTCAAATCCGCTGTAAACGTCATGCGGGGCTCTGAGCGGGGTATTGATGATGCCTTATGGAATGTTTTTCAGGGTGATGTACTGCTCAAAAATAACCATAATTTAACCATAACCTATATTGTATCAGCTGAACGCACACTGGCGGCGTTAGCAGCAAAACAATTAGGGTATTACAGAGCACCTGAGGGGGTAGGGGCGAATTATGTCTTAAGAGTTCCTTCGCCTTCTCAAATTTTCGGATTCAACCGCAAAGGTATAATAAATAAGACGGTAGTAGGTTTTTCAACCAAAGACAAACGTCAAACCGGAACCTGGCTTACAAAAGAGAATTTAATCTCACTTGTAACACCGGAGGGGTAGGGAATAAATATCAACCAAAGGAGCAATTAAATGCCTAAACTTAACCGTGTTAAGCAGGAAGTTTTTGCGAATCAGGCGGGTAGTCTGGAGGTAACGGCATTCGGTACGGCAAAAGACCAGACGCCTGTATATACAAAAGACTTGAGCCAGATACAGAATACTAACTTTTTGAACGGCTGGCAGAGTGCTGTACTTTCGGATAAATCCCCGTGGGAAGAGGACATGAACGCATTGTTTTTTGCAATAACAAGCCAGCTTGCGTATCTTTTTCAGCAGGGAATCCCCGAGTATGACGCAGGAACGACTTATTACATAGGTTCGCTGGTTAAGGTAATAGATAATCAGGGGAATGTAACCATTTATAAATCATTGACGGATGATAATACCGGAAATGCGGTAACAAATGATTCCTACTGGAGCGTGTTCCAATCAGACGGAAGCCTGCAGCTTGCAAATTACGAAATAGGGCTTCCGCAGCCTACGTTCAGTAACACACTCCTGCAGAATGAAATCTGGCTGGAAGGCCAGACGGTATCGAGAACAACGTACGCAAGCTTGTTTAATATTTACGGTACGACTTACGGAGCGGGTGACGGGAGCACCACATTTGTATTACCGGATTGCAGGAACAGAGTGCTCTGGGGCGGCAGTACCTTCGGATATGTAAACGCAGGTTTACCAAATATTCTCGGTGAATGGAGTGCAACAACGGAAGAAGAACAAGCACCTTTGACTCCGACCGGAGCATTTTATGCCATAAGAAGCTGGGGTGATGGCGTTGACGGAACTCACGGTAAATTCTGGCGTGTAGGTTTTGATGCTTCCAGAGTAAATCAAATCTATGGCAATAGTAATACGGTACAGCCGCCGGCTATAAAGTGCAGGGTAAAAACAAGATGGTATTAAAGGAGCAATTAAATGCCTAAAATAGAGCGTAAAACACAAAAAATTTTCGGGGGTAATGCCGAGAGTGACCAACTTGCGGTATTCGGGAGTATGATAACCGGTACGCCTGTTTATAACGATGATGTAGAGACACTGCAGTCAGAAGCGTATACCGAAGGCTGGCAGGTTGCGGTTGCGGCTAACGAAGCGCCGTTTATGGAAGAGATGAACGGGGTTCAGTACGGATTCTCTAAGCAGCTTGCGTATTTATTCCAGCAGGGGATAGCGGAATGGGATGCAGGCACTACTTATTACCTGAACTCATTTTGTCAGGTGGGCGGTGTTATTTATAAATCAATGCAGGATGAAAATATCAACCATTCACCGGCGGATGATACCGAGGGTACATACTGGATACCGCTTGAAACAGGCAGCGGTGGTGACGGCGGTGGTCTTGAGGTCTGCGATATCGGTATGTCCTTGTATATTGATGAAACGAAAGGTTTGCGCAGATGGCTTAACGGTCAGATAGTAGCAATTAATCAGAATACTCAAGGTTTCTTGACAAGGTTAAAGAAAATTGTTGCACTTTATCCTTCTTTGCTTACAACCGAGGAGAACTGGCAGGCAGCAAAAACCCTTAGCGCATTCGGTCAGGTTGGTAAGTTTGTATTCAATTATGCAGAGGATGAGGAAACTGTTGAAAGTGTAAGACTTCCAGCTGTGGTTAATGTTCAGGGGTTAATAGATTTACAGAATCTGGGCGTTACAGTGGCTGCGGGGCTGCCGAATATAACTGGTACTTCTAACGGTTACTGTACAGCACAAACTTCCAACGGTTCAGGTGTTAGCGGTTGTATATACAATATACCTTTGTCCGTTATACAAGGTGCTACTAATAACGCCGGTTGGTCTGCTAAGTTTGGTATAGACGCTTCCCTATCCAACTCTATCTACGGCGCCACTGACACAGTACAAGAAGAAGCTATTCAGTACCCTTACTTCATCCAGATAGCCACCGGCCAGGAGACAGAGGTTAATATCAGAAATGATATCGAGTCAATCGTACCATATACTTTGTTCGATAGTAAGTATTCTGAAGCTAAGCAATATAATGCAAGCTGGGTATTACGCGGTTCTATCCTTTCAAAAAGTGTGTATCCGACAGCTTATGAAGCTGCTCTTGTTGAATATAATTCCGAGGTAGCAGACGGTACAACTGTTGAACTGCCATCAGGTGGAAGTTACACAAAACGAGGAGTAAGCGGCGGAATTACAGTAAAACTATCAACTGATGAAACTGTGACAGAGTATGATTGGAAGCTGGACACAGTGGCAGAAACATTGACAGTGCCAACTTTAAATGGTAGTGAGGACTTGTTAAGTGATAGATATGATGACTTAGAGCTAAAAGCTAGTGGTTCAACTTATACCGCTCCTGCGAATGGGTGGTTTTGGATACAAAAACTTTCTTCAAGTACAGTTCAGTATTTAACTCCAGTAATAAAAGACTCAAATGGAAATATCAAATATACATTAACGTCACAACCTACATCAGTTGGGTATGACGCCGAAATTCTTGCCCCTGTATCAAAAGGTGATGTTATAAGTATTGGTTATAATGTGGGCGGTGCCACTAAATCTTTTAGATTTATCTATGCTAAAGGCAATGGTTCGCTATACTTCTTTGTAGCTTCTGTAGCTCAGAATGCGCCATTGGCTAATCTGGGAAGGATTGAGGAAACAAAGGTAGACAAAAACAGCTCTTGGGGATTTCCTAGTAATAGGTATATTGATTTAGAACTTGGGGCTAGTGGTTCTACTTATACGGCTCCTGCGAATGGGTATTTTTGTTGGAATGGTATTGTTAATAATTCATATATTGTATTAACCATTGGTGCTACGGATGTTTCTAATGTTGATAATGCAGTGAAGACAGCTAAAAGAGGTTATACAGCTAATAGTGCTTCGGGAGAAGCAAAGGCTTTTGTTGCAGAAGTAGCAAAAAATACAGTAATACACGTTTGGTTTGGTGGTAATTTTATTAGTGGTAGTTTTAAATTTATATTCGCAGAAGGGAGTAATTAACTATGTATTTAGGTTATAAAGACGAAAAAATAAAATTCTACACAGAACAGCCACTAGATACTACTCTTTATGGTATTGATAGAATTGAAGAAACTGACGAAGAGTATGTTTTGGACGGCGAACAATACATTTTAAAAGACGAAGCTTGGGAAGAAAAACAAGCACAAAAAGAAGCAGAACGCATTGCAATGCTTAACCTTACTGCTGCCGATGTAGAAAGAGCTATATACAAAGCTAAAGGGCTTGATTTTAATGATGTTATCTCTCTTGTAGAAAAACAAAAAGCCTCTATTGATATTAAAGCTCTGCAAATCGAGCTTAAGGCTAATAACTTTTATAGAGGCAATCCATACATTGATGCAGTAGGTACAATATTAGGGTTTACAAAAGAACAGTTAGATAAGTTCTTTGATACCAACGATTACAGGTATTTGACAACTTGCAAGCTCAAAGTTAATGCGATACCGGAAGATGCTGTTATAGAGATTAACAGTGAAATCCAAAGTGAAATAACAGTGCCATACGGCAGTACTGTTGATATAGTTGTGAGCTGTGAAGGCTATATAAGCCGTAAAGATGTTTTGACATTAACAGAAGATAGAACACTGGAGGTGGTTTTAGATGAAGATACAGCAGAATAAAGAAGAAAAGCTCCTAGGTCTTCTTCTTGAAGGCAAAACTTTAGCAAATGCCGTCGCAACAACAATAGAAGAATTTTCTGCCGATAAAAGAATAATAAGACACAAAAACGGCTATGTGGAGGTATTGGATTGATGAAGATACAACCGGGAGTAAATAGGGTATGGTCGGGCGCTCCCGCTGCAAACCCTACCTTAGAACCGGCAATGAAAATGAGGTGGACACAGCGACTGATACAGCAGAAGAAACTGACGCAGATAACGCTGGATAATGGCAGTAAATTATTAGTCCGTGAAAGTCCGGATTATAAACTTCAATCCCTGTATGACAAAGCGGGTGAATGGCTAAGATCTAAGCTTAGATATTATAAAGGAAAGCAGATAATTAAAACGCTGACAAGCGAGAATGGAGGCTATGATGGATGACAAAATGAAAGGGGTAAATGAAGTTAGTAGTCTTGACGAACAAGCCGCCCCGCTTAGTATGAAAGAAGCATTGCTTGAGTGCTGCAAAAGAAATTGCGAGGTAATCTCACCTGCCGTGGTGGCATTTGCTAAAGACCTTGTAAAAACAGCTATCGAGACATCAGAAACACCAATTGATGATATGTTTTTGCCGATTATCAATAAAGGGTTTGAAGTTCTGGATGATTTCTTAGCTAAACAGATTGATAAAATCGATGGTGTAGAAGGCTAGCAGAGAAACCCCCGCCCCTTGAGGGAGGGGGTAGGGGGTGGGGTAATGATAGACATACCAAAGGCAATAGAAGCAATCGGTGACGCATTCAAGAGCGCTGCGGATTACGCAAAAACAGCTAAAACCAGACAGTCTGAAACTCAAGTTATCAAAGAATTAAAGAAGCTTGAAAAAGCGGTAGACACGGCAGAAAAAATGTTCAATATCTTTTTTAAGTACTTCGATAAACTGGAAGAAGAAGACAAAAAGGAAATTGAGCGTATGCTGAAAAAATTTCAAAGGAATAACTAAATGGAAATTGGTTACAACTTCGACCACGAAATAGAATACAACTGCAAGGACAGAAGGAAGCCTTTCAGGATAATTAGGGGCGTTGTAGTGTCGTATAAACAGGGAGTCAAGGCTCATCCGTTTATGATTCCTAAAGGCTTCATCTCTGATGGGTGCTCTATACCTAAGCCTTTGAGATTCCTATTAGGCTGCCCGCATACGCCTGAATACGTACCGGCTTCAATCATTCACGATTATTTGCTTGCGTATCCTGAAATAGTAAAATACGACCGCAAAACAGCAAGTACAATCTTTTTCCACGCACTGTTAAAAGAAGATGTATGCCCTGTACAAGCGGTTATTATGTACCTTGCGGTAGACGTTTGGCAGCGGGTTAAAAACTTTTGGACGGAGAAGTGGGTATGACAGAAGAAAGACCGGTACAGGCACAGGAGTGTTACGAACACCACATGTTACTTAAAGGGCAGCTGGACAGAATTAATAAATTTCTTTTCGGCGACCCTGATCATCCGGATGATTTATCCGTCACTGCTAAAGTTAATCTGATGTTCAATGTGCTTCTGGAAATTAAACGCTGGGCAATAGGGGCGGTGTTTACATTTGCAGGGTGTCTTATATTCTTAGGTTCTCATTTTGCAAAAATGGACAACATTGCGGAAAAATTAGATGCACATATCAGACAGACGGATTCCGCAATAGAAAGTATTGAAAAACGTGTAATAACGCTGGAAGAGTTTGTGTACAAAAGGGGTAAATGAAGTTAGAAGTTCTGACGAACAAACTGCTCCGCTTAGTATAAAAGGGGTAAATAATGGGGGTAAATAATTATGCTTAATTTCACAATCACGGAGCTTGTTAAATCCGACACGGCGGAGAAAAACGGGATTAGTAATACACCGGATATTAACTCTCTTGATAACCTTCTGGAGCTTATATTCTATGTTCTGCAGCCCCTCAGGGATAAACTCGGGAAACCGATTACAATCACTTCGGGCTTCCGTTCCGCCAAAGTTAACCAGCTTGTGGGCGGGGTTGGTAATTCCCAGCACCTTTACGGTCAGGCAGCCGATATGGTAGTAAGCGGGATGACACCAGCGCAGCTCGTTGAGTTTATTAAAAAATCAGGTGTAGAGTTTGATCAGTGTATAGAAGAACACAGCTGTAATACCTCTTGGGTTCATATAAGTTATAATAAAAATCACAATAGAAAGCAGATATTATTAATCAAGAAATAATTTTAAATTTTAAACAATATTCCTTTCTCGCTTGTACAGCTTCTTCTAAGGTTTTAAAATGTCCTATAGAAATCGCTTTTTTATTAATCATTATACGTGCTTGAAATGTACCGTTTTCACGTTTCCTTACTCCTTTAATTCCAAGTTTTGAATTAGGTTGTACTTGTTTATTAAGCATATTTTTACTTCTGTCTACACACCGCAAATTACTCAATCTGTTATCTAATGGATTACGGTTAATATGGTCAACCTCCTTGTTATTAGGACAATTAGTTAAATATCTATGAATAGGCATTTCTTTACCTAAATCTTTTATCCAACCTATAACTGAAAAATAACCATCATACATTTTTGCAACATGCCAAAAAGTTTTTGCTAAAATTTCTATTTTATTAGTATCGACTAAGACTTCTTTAAGACCATACGTTTTACTTTCTATTAACATAATAGAAACTTCACCATTTTGAATAAATTTATTTTTAAAGTCACACTTATGACGTAATGATTGTCTATTTCTCTTTCTTTTTCTATTAATGTCAAAATATTTTTTCCGACAATCTAAGCAACAGAAATGACGTTTATCTTTTTTAACTTCGCTAGGTCTTTTATAAAATTCTTTTCCACAAAAAGTGCAATTTATTAACATAAAAAAATACCTCCGTTGTATTCAATCCGATATTATAAGTGGGCAACTGACTCGGAATGCCAGCTTTCGGGAGCTACCCTAGCCCAGAACTATTATATTAAAAACTATTTTCATTTACAATAGTAGAATACGACCAATGGACTCATATCTCTTTTAATAAGAGTCATAACCGAAAACAAGTTTTAAAATATTGAAAAATCCCTTTCTTTCATCATATTCTATAGCTCTCTTATTTAGTATCACACCCTCGCATAATGCGGGGGTTTATTTTACAACTTCACCGGGTGGAGCTTAAAATCCCACAGGTCTGATTCATACATGAGCCAGCAGTCAATACCTTTCTTTTTTGCGACACGTTTCATGCGGTTAACGTACTTCTGTTCTTTTTCCGGATTCTCAAGAATGAGCACTATGCCCGGCTTTTTCTTTGTTTTGATTCCGTAATAGAGCGACTGTCCTATACCTTCATAGACTTTATTTGCAAAATCAAACTCTATTGCGTGGGTTTTTGTGAGACAATCAACCCGTGTAAAATCGTTGAGCTCATATTCCTGTATTCCGCCCACACAGCTGCACCACCTGTTTTGATACGTAGCCTCATAATGCAGGCGTTTAGCATTTGCAGGAAGCGCAAGTATTAACAAAAATATAAACACATAAACCTTTTTCATGTTTATATTATGACACATTATTTTGTGCAATGCTATAAGTTAGGGGGCTTATAAATGTGAAAGCCGGTACATTATAACATATTCTTTCTGGTACTACATCCTTTATATAAATATCAAAACTCTTATTTTTGTAAAGATTTAGTTTCTTTGTAACAATTTAAACATGGGGCTTGTAAAGCGGTAAAACAAGTGATACATGTAGGATATAGGGATACTGTTATATCCTACTCCCCCATTGACACAACCAACAGGATATAAGGATGGGAGGGAGGTAGAAAAATGGCATTTATCCTGATACTTCAGTTGCTAAAAGCAATTATCACATTTGTATTAAATGTGAAAGCCGCTACCAAAGCAATAATAGCGGCAATCGAAATACTTAATGCTCTCACAAAGCTTTAAGGCAATCTCAGAGAAGCTTCTAAACACGGCTTCTCTTTTTTTATTTTACTATATTTATCCAATAAAAGCAACCGGTAAAAGCTACTTTAATTAGAATTCCTTGAAAAAGATACAAGCATATTTATAAGCTTCGTAACTCACTGTATCAGGAATTATACGATGCCATTCATAATCTTTTATAGAAGTAATACTTGGTGCTTGATAGTATGTATTATTTTTATAATATTCAATATGTTCTGTTTGCGCCATAATCTGCCTATAACAATCGAAAGCCCAAAGTTTGCGAGCATACACTGCTTTCTTTTTGTAAAAACCCTGTTCAAAAGGAGGTTGATTAAACATTGTAATCCATAAATGCGGATAACCGTTAACTATAGCGTGCTCCGTTTTGACACTAAATCCCGGAGTTATTTCTATGGAATCACTCATAAAAACTCGTTTTTTTATCAATTGCTTTTCTAATATTTCCCCACTTCTTCTTATCTTAAGCTTGACAATAGTACCTTCTTTTCCGGCAAATAGCGGCAGGCACTGCGTCCTTGTCAATTTTGCGACACTTGTATTATTAACTTCAATAATTTCATCACCTGGTAATATTTCATTGTACGCTGGGGTGTCCTTTTGTATATAGAAAACAAATAAACAGTCCTTATATTTCATAAAATTAAGACCGAGAGCTGGGCGAAAACTTCCTTCGACAGCATTTGCGCAGACGGCAAATGCAAAGAAAATTAATAAAAACAAAACAACATTAAAAAAATTTTTCTTATTATGTAAAAACATCACAGCCCTCTGCTTAAATTCTTAACAACTTTTCCCCGGACTACTATTTCAAGCGGGGAATCCGGTTTAAAAGTTTCAACGGGGTATTTTATATTATCCGATATTACGTCAAGTTCACCGCTTAATCTTTTTCTAAGGCGCTTTACGTACCATTCATTATCTATTGTGAGCAGAAACACTCCGCCGTTATTAAAGTCTACCCTTCCTGTATCAACCAGCAGCAAATCCCCGTCTTCAATAATTGATTCCATACTGTCGCCGCTGGCTTTAAAAATTTTGAGCTTTTTAACATCAGAAACTTTCATAACAGACTGTATCATTTGAGTACCGAGCTTTATCGGTGTAACTTCCGCTTCATCCATAACCACTGTACCCCGCCCGCAAGAAGGGTTAATGTGAATATAGTCAATTGAGATGCAATCATCGGACTTATTTACTTTTGTAAAGTCTACATTAAAAAATTCTTCAATTTTTTGCATTTGACTTTCTGTCAGTTCCTTTGATTTTATCTGACCTACATACTGCTTACTGAATCCTAAGGCTTTTCCCAAAGCTTCGTAGCTTATTTTTTCTCCTTTTTGTGACATTATTTCTGAAATTGCCTGTTGGACTTGCATTTGTGCTCCTTTTAAATTTATTTACTTTTGGAATATATTTCTTGACAAAAGTAAGATTATCTGCTAGAATAATTTTGTCGGTGGAAATATTAAACAAAATGTGGTGATAAGACTAATATATTTCAAACCTGACACAAATTCAAATCGAATATAAACTAATGTAAAGCTGGGCAGAACAACCTGCCGACAAAAGGGAAAAAGAGAAGCCTTGCAGAGGTTTTAAACTTTAAACAAAACGTCAGGTAATAAGGCGGTAAAACTACATGTTTTATACCCCTTAGCTTGGCTATGAAAAATTGAACATTGAAAGCTAAATATCAGTCTAAAAAAGCAAAATCCTTGTGATATCATGGTTTTGCGAAACTAAAATAACACAAGGATGATACTATGGATTATAACATATTCAAAGAGATTTTGAAAGTAATTAGAGAGCTGAAAGGGGGTGCAATGTTACACGCATTTGTTATATCTGTGTTGTGCTTCCTGCTGGACTTTTTTTACTTAAGACATCTTGTAAACGGTTATTCTTTACCGTTGGATATTTTCCGCAGTATCTACCTTGTAGTTGGTTTTTTCAGTCATATATTTTTAGTTAATAAAATTTACGGGAAAATAGGGGAACTGATTAAAGGGGAAAAACGGCATAAGGAAAATGCAGAAAAACAGCAAGCTTTATACAGATTAGCGGCAAAAATTTTAACCTCGGAGCACTGGGAAATAATTAAACCATTAGTGCAACAGTGTCAAAACGATGTCGCATTAAAAAAGACAAAAAACAACTTAAAGCTGATAAAAGATTTTAAAAAGCTGGAACTGCTGAGGGCGGTCTACAATCTGGAAACTTCATACTGCATAAGCTTTAAGCCGGATTTTATAGAGTATGTACAATCTCTGAGGGACTTATAAAAAGAATGACTAAAAGTGTTAGTCCCTCTTTCCCTCAGAGTTCTTAATCCCTTCTAAAATATAGAGTAATGACTGTTTAGAAACAGAGCGGCATTCTTTTTTTGCAATCTGTTCTAAACGTTCATAATCCTCTTTAGAAATAACTACAACCATTCTCTTATTGGTATCTTTAATCATAAAGAGATTATTGCATAAAATATAAACTTTTGCAAATTCTCTGTAAAAAAGTTTAATAAAAGTGTTGACACTTTTAATATTTTAGTGTATGATTAGTTCATAAATTAGTACACACTTTTTAGTCACTTAACAAAGTTTAAAAGACTGATATTTACAAAATCAGGCGCAGTTTTTATGCGCTCTATTTTGAAATGCAAAGGAAGGTTAATTATGGAAATACTTATCAACAAAGAAACAGACAATTTAATGAAAGACACGGACGCATTTTTAGCGCTGTTGAAGATTGCGTATTTAACAAAACGTGATGATTCGTTTTCTATACCTGAGTTAGAAATCGGCGAAGCTCTCATTTCTGCGTCAATTCTGGGTATAAGCCTGCAGACCTTCAGGACGGTAAAACATAAGCTTGAAAAATGGGGCTTTGCCAAATTCAAGACTAATCCGAAAGGCACTATTGCCAGAATAACTACTGATAAGTTTTTCAGAATTTAGAATTTTACAACTTTTGAACATTGAAAATTGAATAACATAAATTTAGCGCAAAAAATAAGTTTTTAATATAGGCGGACGTGCCAATCGGCGCTTAATCTCCATAAGTTCCCCAACCACGGAGAGTCCGTCTCCTTAAGAGCTTACGATATAATGAGAAAGGAGGGTTTATGGACTATGTAACACATACCTGTCGCAGTTGCGGATGTGCATTTGTGGCAGAAGATTATACAAATTGCCAGGATATTCCGCCGAGGTGGCGTCTGTGCGAAGCTTGCGCAGAAGCAAAAGGGATTGATTATAACAGTCAAAAACCGTGGAACAGTTATTCCGAAGAAAAGAAAAAAAGGATTCAAGAACAAATTGAAAGATTAAAGGAATTTCAATTTAAAAGTAAGAATTAAAATATTCAATTTTAACGCAGGCGGAATTAAATTTAAGACGGGGTAAACTCATTTTAGGTATAAACTATACCTGAGAAAATAAACCCGCCTTAAACAAGTTTTTATTCACCATGTATCTTTTTTGAGCCGGACTCCTTATTTTTAAATCCTAAAGTATTACTAAAATTCCATGTAAATGCGACCGGCTCTTTTTATTTTTAAGCCGTTCCGGTGCGGTTACTCTCTTCTTAAGTGTCTGAATATACATCATTATCAAGTACATCACCGGATTTTTTTAGGTTTTACTTCTTATTTAAACGTTGACAGGGGGAGGTTTTAACTCTCGCACCTTCCCCATTTCTTTTAAAAAAAAGAGAAAGGAAATTTTTATGATAGAAGCGTGGCTATTCGTGATTTTTTGTTTATCGGTTTGTATTCCGATAATGATAAGTGAAAATATTTCAGCTCTTAGAAACAAGCAAAGGAGGCGTTATGAGTGCAGGATACGACCCGTTCAAGTGGTACGAACAGGAGCTCGATTTAGAGCATGAGGCATGGCTTGCGGGTTATGACGATGTGGATGAATACCGCAAGCACTTAGAAGACCTCAAAGCAGATACAGAGATAGAACAAGGAGAAGAAAGGAGAATAAATGAACTATTTAACAGAGAATGAAAGCTCAAATACTGCACAATTTGCGAATGTAGGTCAGGAAGTCGAAAAGACAAGAGCGCTGCAGGAGGTTCAAGGCGCAATATTTATGGCGCGCCAATTTCCGAGAAACGAAGTACTGGCAGCCCGTAAGATTATGGAATCTGCAAAACGTCTGACACTTGCGGAAAAAGCTACTTATTGTTTCCCGAGAGGCGGGCAGCAAGTTAAAGGTGCATCGGTAAGGGCTGCAGAAGCTATTGCAAAGTACTGGGGAAACATAAGTTACGGGATAAAAGAGCTCAGCCAGAACACTGCAGACCATTCATCGGAAGTTCTGGCTTATGCCTGGGATTTGGAAAGCAACGTAAGGGCGGAAAGAGTGTTTAAAGTGCCGCATATCAGATACAGTAAAGCCGGCGGAAATACAATACTTACAGATCCCAGAGACATATACGAAAAAATAGCAAATGACGGCGCAAGACGTAAAAGGGCGGTATTATTGGAAATCCTTCCGGGTGACGTAGTAGAAGATTTTCTGAACGAATGCGAAAAAACACTTATAGGTTCAAACACAAAACCGTTAAAAGAACGGGTAAACGATATGCTCAAGATGTTTGAAGAACTGGGCGTAACGCAGGAGATGATTGAAAAACGTGTCGGTACAAAGTGCGATAACTTCATCCCGAAAAATATTGTAGATTTAGGCGGGGTTTATAACTCAATCAAAAATAACTTTGCGCCCCTTAGCCAGTTTTTTGATGTACCGTCAGAAGCGGAAAAACAAAGAGAAGATGTGGAAAAGAAACTGACCGCAAAGAAAAGCAAGAAAACCGAAGGAATGGAAATAGACCCTGAATTCGAGGCAATGGCAAATGACTACTTTGAAAAGAACGAAAAAGAAACGGTTTAAGTTAACAAACGAAAACTACTATTCACAGGAAGCAAATCAGGCTTATTTCAGCGTTTCGCAGGTAAAGGATTTTTTAGAATGTGAAGCTTACGCTATGGCAAAGATTAACGGAGAGTGGGTAGAAGAACCCACTACTCCGATGTTAATCGGCTCTTATGTAGACAGCTGGTTTGAGGGTACGCTCGAGGAGTTCAAAGAACGCACGCCGGACTTATTTAAAAAAGACGGTACGCTCAAAAAGGATTATGAAAAAGCGGAAAACATTATTGAGCGGGTTCAGAAGGATGAACTCTTTATGCGGTGTATGTCCGGAGAAAAACAAGTCATAATGACCGGAGAATTTCTGGGTGCACAATGGAAGATAAAAATGGATAGCTATATACCGCATGAGGCAATAGTAGATTTAAAGGTTGTACAAAAGCTGCGTGATATCACGTATAAAAACGGATTTAAACAAACCTTTATCGAAAAATGGCTTTACGACTTGCAGTTAGGGGTTTATCAGGAAATTGTAAGACAAAATACCGGCGAGCTTCTGGACTGCATAATAGCGGGCGTAGATAAACAGGAATATCCGGATTTGGATTGTATATTGATTCCTAACGACCAGTTAGAGTTTCAGCGCAATCAGCTGATATTCAAAATGCCGCGTATTATTGAGGTAAAGAACCATAACGAAACACCGGTACGCTGCGGCGTCTGTGATTATTGCAGGGCCACAAAGAAGCTCGCCAGATTGATTTTACCGAATGAATTAATAGTTTAGAGGATAAGATAATGGAACAGCAGATTGATTTTGAGCTGCTTGAGGAGCTGATAGACTGCGCAAAACGTGAAGTTAAAAAACGTTATGCGGTCTATCCCCGCCTTGTGGCAGCGGGTAAAATGACAGGAGACCAGGCGCTCAAAGAACAAAAAATGATGTACGCAATCCAGAAGGCGCTCCAGAAGATTTACGACGGTACAGCACCCAAGCCCGTACAGCAAAGCTTCCTGAATGCTCAAGACTATATCAAAAGAGGCTGGCACGGGGGGTAAATATAAAGGAAGGTAAGAGGTTTAAAATGGACGAACAAATAGGCGGTGGTTACATTTTGCTAGCCCGGAATATTATTGAATCTCAAATCTGGTTAAAACCCCCAGAATATTTAAAGATATGGATTTACATATTGTTTCAAGTCAATTTTCATAACACAAAAAACCTTCCACGTGGAACAGGTTTTTTTAATTTCCGTCAAGAAAAAATCCCGGGTGTTACACTTAATCAGGTCTATGAGTTTTTAAGATGGGCGAAAACATTGCACCCCACGGATTTAACAACACAGATTACAACAAAGAAAACAACACGGGGGATAATACTGAAAGTCAATAATTACGGGAAATATCAAGATTCAAAGAATTATTGTCACCAACACGAAAAACAACACAGAAACCAACAAACCACCAACACTATAACAGTAAAGAAAGAAAGAAATAATAGTAATACTAGTTATATTAATGTCTCTCTCTCTATAGAGGAGAGAGAAATTTTAGAAAAATATCTTTTAAAACAAAAACGCAAAACTCCGATTGAGGACATAGACGCTTATATAAGGGCTCTGGCTAAAAACGGGGATTTAGTGAACAAGCTTGAAAAAGCTAAACAATGGCAGGAAAGACAAAAGAAAAAGGAGGAACAGGCGAAGGAGAAGAAAAAAGAACAAAAATTAGGACAGGGGATAAAACCTGATGAAGTGGATTCAGAAATAGTAAGATTATGGCGTGAAAAAGCCAGAAAACGATTATAGGAGAGAAAAATGACAGAAGAAAAGAAAGCTTTAATTAGCAGAATTAAAATTGAAAATGACCAGACAGCTACAATTGAATTCAAAAAAACTACTGATATGGATACAAGCAATGTAACATTTAGCGGTAAGGAAAAAGTAACAGAGGAGTTTGCCGCAAAATTTCAAGAATCCGTAAACAGTTTTGTAGAGATATTTCCGGCATTAAAACCTGAGACCCAAAATATTACAATGAACGCAATAAAATTTGATTACGGTTCAGATGAAAGAATAGAAAAAGTATCTTATGCAGTAAAATACAAGCCTCAAACGAATGTGCTTGCAAACATTCCGGCTAATTCAATTCCGATTTATAAAGAAAGTTTTACGGACAAAACTTTTTCAGTCTCCGGTAAAGATGAAACGCTGCTATACGAGATTCTCTCGTTTGCTCAGGCTTATATTAACGGCGATACCAGAACGAAGCAAATGACTATAAAACTTGACGGAGAAGAAACTAATGTCGATTAAGTTTATTATACCGGTAAAACCGGTTACGAAAAAAAACTCCGGTCGAATCATTACCCGCGGGGCATATCCAAAAATCTTACCTTCAAAACAATACGAGGCATTCGAAAAGGAATGCCTTCCGTATCTTAACAGAGTGAGACAAAAAGCCGGAATTATCAACAAACCGGTAAACATAAAGTGTGTGTTTTTTATGGCTACGAAAAGAAAAGTAGATCTGACAAACCTTCTGAATGCAATTGATGATTCAATGGTTAAATCCGGACTGGTTGCAGATGATAACAGAGATATTATAGCAGGTCATGACGGCTCAAGAGTTTTTCATGACAAAAGCAATCCCAGAATTGAGGTTTTTATAACTCCAATCAATGATTACACACAATGGCACGAAACAGAAAAATAGGAAAAAGGACAATGAGTTACAAAGAGAAGTATAAAATCACGGAAGAAGACAAGAAGATAATAGAGCTGAGGGCGCTCGGATATCAGGATAAAGAGATATCAGAAGAATTGAATCTTACGATGACCGCATTTAGGTATCGTTACTGTAAGCTTTTAGCGAAAATAGGAGCGGTTAACGCCCCGAATCTTATATATCTTGCGTTTAGTATGGGAATATTAGGGGGTAAAAGTGGGAAACGAACTAAGAAGAGTTTTGACGGAAGAGGATAAAGCGTACATCCTCAAGAACCGTGAAAAAGAGTCGGTAAAAGAGATGTCGAAGGCTCTGGGGATTAGTGAGAGAAGAATCCGGGATTTTTTGTTTTATCACAAGCTTGAGTATCAAAAAGTATGCCAGCATTACAGAAGGACATTAACAGACAGAGAAAACGAGATTATGGAACTCGTTTCAAGAGGTCTGAATAATGAAGAGATAGGCGCAAAACTCTGTATTTCGGTTAATACCGTCAGGACTCATATCAAGAATATTTACCAAAAATACGGACTTACAAGTTACGGAAAAGAAAAAGCTGTTTTTAGAGTGCGGGCGGTTCTGAGGTATCAGCAAGGGAGTGACTAAGTCACTAAGTGACTGAGTGACTAAGAATTTAAACCCGCTTAGTCACTTAGTCACCTAATCACTTAATCACTAGAAAGAAAACAATGACAATCTACAATGACCTAAGACTTAAAGCGCTTGTGCGAAAAGTTGCAAGAGACCCTGTAAGCTACGATGATAAAGTTCTGGCGTATATTGGTATCTTTATGAACGAACCGGCATCAACACATACAACGATAAAAGAGTACATAAGAGAATTTTATCCGAGAATCTGGGAAGAGTTCAATTATGAAGATACAAAAGAGAGCATGTACAGCATTATAGAAAGTATACAGGAAAAAGAGCAAGGCTGCACAAGCACCTTAGACAGTTTATTAGCAAAAATAAAAAAAGGAGAAAAATAAATGTTTGAAAAGAAAGATAAAACAAAAGAAAGATGGAATAAATTAGTAGAGGAAATCACACCTAAGGAAGTATATAAAAATGCGGAATCATTCGCTGCAACTGTTTTTGAAGATCGTTGGTGCGGCGTAAAAGTTTTTAAGAAAGACACTTTAACAGAAAAAGAACAAAAAAAGCTTTGTGAAAGCTTGAAGGATGAATATAATAAGCAGGTTTTTGAACCCTGCAGAAAAATATTTCTTGACTTCTGCGAAAAATACGGAATTATTCCGGTAGAATCAGGTTTAAGGATTTTCGGCACAAGAGATTACAAAGGCTATATAATGATGCTCGCAGCAAAAAAATGACCGGCAGGTTGAAAGATAAGTTAGAAAACGCATTAAAAGGAGAGTTATAAATGGATATTGTAACTTTTAACGTAACCAAGAACGGAAAACCGCTTGACCCCAGTTTATATACCTGGGATGAAAAAACAAAAACTTTTTCAACGAAAGAATCAGGGCTTGTTTTAGATTTTAGAAGTTTAGATAACTGCACATTCTATACCGGCAATAGCTGCACATTCGATACAGGCTATAACTGCACATTCAAGACAGGCTGCTGGACGAAATGAAAGTGGAGAAATATATCAATGAAAGTAGATAAACATTACGCAATAGACGGTATCCAAGTGTGCTTTCTGACAGAGACAGAAGGCGTCGGGATATACAAAGCAGGTAAAAATCTTTTCATAACATTGAATGACAAAGTTTTGTTTAAGGTAATCCCGATTACCCAGGACGAGTGCACGACGTATGACATAGATGAAATTTAAAAGAGGTAAATAAATGCTAGATGAATTAAAAGATGTATTTGAGCTTGCAACAGGTGCAACTGCATTTGTTAATAGTATTTTAGAGCTAAAGAAAAATAATAAAAAATCCGATGAAGATAATGCAGTTATAAAATCCAGCGGTGACTATGCACAGATAGGTTCCAGCGGTTACTATGCACGGATAGGTTCCAGCGGTTACTCTGCACGGATAGGTTCCAGCGGTGACTATGCACAG
>ERZ773225.725-NODE-725-length-45901-cov-5.458339_pt1 | contig 45901 bp, 30 predicted proteins | sample MGYA00580993_ERZ773225 | MGnify/ENA primary metagenome ERZ773225 (study PRJEB29015, sample SAMEA2737748) | human gut metagenome | biome: human gut; feature: human-associated habitat; material: faeces | place: China | collected 2012 ...
GCATGGCCGTATATGCTTACGGCGATGCGAAGGTGAACATCTACGGCGGTAATTTCTTCAACGACCAGGATTATAACAACCGGAATGCTCAGCTCGACCTCATTTATGCGGATGGGAATGCCGTCATCAACATCTACGGCGGCCGGTTCGAATCGGCATGTGCCAATGCCCGCGGCTATTGGGTACTGAATCTGAAGGACGGTTCAAACGCCGCTATCAACGTGTACGGCGGTACGTTCGTCAATTTCGACCCGTCGAATTCGATGACGGAAAATCCGGTTAAAAATTTCGTTGCAGCAGGTTCCACTACAGTCAAGGTCAGCGCAACTCCCGCACCGAACGGCACCTATGAAGTCGTTCCGGCAGGAGGGCAGACGAGCGTCCCTGTGGAAGTAACCAATGCAGAGGGTCTGACCGGAGCATTGTCCAATCCGGTCATTGCCAAAATCGCTGTCGCTTCCGACATAGATCTTACTTCCGCACCGGTGGAAGACCTTACATTCACCGAACACAAGACCATCGACATCAAGGAGGGAGCGACCCTTCAACTCTCGGGAGGATCGAATCTGGTTGCCGAAAATGGTCTCACGCTGACCGGCAAAGGTACAATCGACAACAGTGCGGCTGCCTCTACGGCCGTAGCTGCCGCCGCTTCCGATGTACACGAACACAAATCTTTGATTCATGTTACGGGAGGCGATCTGCTATCGACGGCGTCACGCTGATCAACGATCCCGAACACCATTGGCACGGAAATTCCTACAACAGTGCTGCAATCGCCTATTGGAACGATGCGAACATAACTATCCGGAATGCCCGGATCATCTCGGGTGAGTTTACCGTATGCGGTATGGGACGGGACGTTGCCAGCGGCGAGATCACTCTTACCGACAGCTACTTCGAATCCACTTCCTCGAATAAGGATAATGGGCAACACTGGGCTTACGCGATGCGTCTGTACGGTTCGAAAGTGCGGATCGACAACTGCGAGGTCAAGGGTATTCAGGGCGGTGTGTCCATCGAAAGCTGTCAGGATGCCGTAATCAGCGGCGGCAAGTACTATACGGTAAATACGCCGGGAGCGAAAGATGCCTTTTATCCGGTGTATATAACCAACGGTGCGAAAGTCACAATCACGGGCGGAGAGTTCTCCGCAGCCAACGACTGGTCCGGAGGTATGGCGGAAGGTACCAGTGCGGTCGTATCGGGCGACAACGACGCCGGACGGCCAAGCGGAAGCGTAATCCTCAAAGGCGGCAAATTCAGCGGCAAGGCTTACAATCATGTAACCAAGGCTATTTACGAACCGGCCGAGGGCTACAAGTGGCAGGCAATCGCAAGCGGCAGCGATCTGAAATGGGAGGTCGTTGCCGAATAAGAACCGCGGCGGAACGAATAAATCATTAACCGTCAAAGCGTCGGAATATTTTCCGCGCAGAATAAGTAAAGGGACTGTATAACGAGTTTATACAGTCCCTTTGGTCAATGGCTTGAAGTCGGTCCGGAATCCGGAAATTCGGCCGACTCCGTAGCGACGTACCGGCACGGACCGACGGTCTTGAGGAACCATAGGGAATCCGACTCTCTCAACGGATCCAACCGTCTTGTAAGCGGTTATTTGAAACGATGAATCCAAACGCAAAATACGGGAAACGGAACCGTTGCCTTTTCGTTGTCTCATCTTATTATAAAAAATGTAACAGCCCAATTCCTTAGGCTGTTACATCGATCTAAAGGCGTTCTTTTCCCCGAGAATCGCCCGTTTTACGAACCGGTCGAGATTACAGCTTCGGACCGGCGGCTACCAGCTTCTTGCCGGCCTCGTTGCCCTCGAACTTCTTGAAGTTCTTGATGAAGCGCTCGGCCAGATCCTTGGCTTTCTCGTCCCACTGCTTCGCATCGGCGTAAGTATCGCGCGGATCGAGAATATTCGGATCGACGCCCGGCAGCGCGGTCGGAACCTCGAAATCGAAATAAGGGATCTTCTTGGTCGGAGCCTTGTCGATCGAGCCGTCGAGGATCGCGTCGATGATACCCCTCGTGTCCTTGATCGAAATACGCTTGCCCGTACCGTTCCACCCGGTGTTCACCAAATAGGCCTTGGCACCCGACTTCTGCATCTTCTTGACGAGTTCCTCGCCGTACTTGGTCGGATGCAGCGACAGGAAAGCCGCGCCGAAGCAAGCCGAGAAGGTCGGGGTCGGCTCGGTGATGCCGCGCTCGGTACCGGCCAGCTTGGCCGTAAAGCCCGACAGGAAGTAATACTTGGTCTGCTCGGGAGTCAGAATCGAAACCGGAGGCAGCACGCCGAACGCGTCGGCCGACAGGAAAATCACCTTCTCGGCGGCCGGGCCCTTAGAAACCGGTTTCACGATGTTCTTGATATGATAGATCGGGTACGACACGCGGGTGTTCTCGGTCACCGACTTGTCGGCGAAATCGATCGAGCCGTCCGCGCGGACCGTTACGTTCTCGAGCAGCGCGTCGCGCTTGATCGCATTCCAGATATCGGGCTCGCTGTTCTTATCCAGATTGATTACCTTGGCATAGCAGCCGCCCTCGAAGTTGAAGACGCCCTCGTCGTCCCAGCCGTGCTCGTCGTCGCCGATAAGCAGACGCTTCGGATCGGTCGACAGCGTCGTCTTGCCCGTTCCCGAGAGGCCGAAGAAAATAGCCGTGTTCTTACCTTCGAGGTTGGTGTTGGCCGAGCAGTGCATCGACGCCATGCCCTTGAGCGGCAGCAAGTAGTTCATATAAGAGAACATGCCCTTCTTCATCTCGCCGCCGTACCAGGTGTTGATGATCACCTGCATCTTCTCGGTCAGGTTGAAGACGACGGCCGTCTCCGAGTTAAGTCCCAGCTCCTTGTAATTTTCGACCTTGGCTTTCGACGCGTTCAGCACGACGAAGTCGGGCTCGCCGTAAGCCGCCAGCTCCTCGGCCGTCGGGCGGATGAACATATTGGTCACGAAATGAGCCTGCCATGCCACTTCCATGATGAAACGGATCTTCAGGCGACTGTTCTCGTTAGCGCCGCAGAACGTGTCGACGACGAACAGACGCTTGTTAGAAAGCTGCTTGTCGGCGATTTCCTTCAGCACTTTCCAGCTCTGCTGCGACAGAGGCTTGTTGTCGTTCTTGTACTCGTCGGACGTCCACCAGATCGTGTCCTTGGTCGTATCGTCCATCACGAAGAACTTGTCTTTGGGCGAACGGCCGGTGTAAACGCCGGTCATCACGTTCACCGCTCCCATATCGGTCAGCTGACCTTTTTCGAAACCCTGAAGTCCCGGTTTGGTCTCCTCCTCGAACAACTGCTCGTAAGAAGGATTGTGTACGATCTCGGTCACGCCCGTGATGCCGTACTTGCTCAAATCGATCTTTGACATAACTTTCTCTATTTTAGTGAATACTACTCCTAATTCGTCTTTTTGAATTATTTGTCTTACTCCCGTAACGGGCCCTGAGACGCCGCAAAGTTAAAAATTATTTGCGTATTGTTACATGAATAACAGTTAAAATATTAAAAAAAATTATTATCATCCCAATCCACCATACCGGACAGTGTAGCAACGACTTACCGCAAATACGGCATCACTTGCGGGAAGCCCGCGTACCTTGGCCGATCCGCTTCCCGAACCAAAGGGCCGCCGGAACGCCGGCCATCGCGCCGAACGCGTTGGCAGCCCAATCGAGCCAGTCCGCGCTGCGGCCGCAAACGCTTTGGACAAGTTCGATCACGCCGGAAAACGCGACGACTCCCGCTACGATCCAAAACTTTCCCCACGGCGAAGGACGGAACCACAGGACGAGCAAGCCCGTCTCGATCAGATAAAAGCCGCAATGGACGATCTTGTCGAAATGCGGTATCCGGGCGAGCCAGCCCGCCGGAGGCAGCTCGTCGCCCGGAACGAGCGACAGAAGCAAAATCACCGCCGTCCAGACCACAAAAAGTCCTCCGACAACGAAACCGTATCTGTTTTTATTCATATTTTTGCATGGGTCCGGGACCGTCCTCCGGCAAGGACTTTCCCGCAAAAGTACGCTTTCCCGGCGATACGGCCAATATTCAATACGAAACTATGGCAGGCATCTACGTTCACATACCGTTCTGCAAAAGCAAATGCTGCTACTGCGACTTCTACAGCTGCACAACGCTTGCCAAAAAAGACGCCGTGCTGGCCGCCGTGTCGCACGAACTGGTTTCGCGGGCGCACGAGCTGCAAGGGGAGACGGTGCGAACGCTCTACATCGGAGGAGGGACACCGACGATCTGCACGCCCCGCGAACTGGAGGGGCTGATACGCACGGTCCGCGACACGTTCGACACGCAGATCGAAGAGATCACCGTCGAAGCGAATCCGGACGACCTAACCCCCGGTTATCTGGAAGCGCTGCGCGGAACCGGAACCAACCGGCTGAGCATCGGAGTACAGTCGCTGTTGGACCGCGACCTGAGATGGATGAACCGCCGGCACGACGCGCGGCAAGCGCTCCGAGCGGTGCGCGACGCGCAGGCGGCCGGTTTCGCCAATCTGTCGCTCGACCTGATCTACGGTCTGCCGCAACTGTCCGTCGAGCAATGGAGGCGGACGCTGGACGACTTTCTGTCGCTCGACGTGCCGCACCTGTCGGCCTACCACCTCTCCGTCGAGCCCCGCACGGCACTCGGGAAACGCTTCGAGCGCGGCGCGTTCCACCCGGCCGGCGAGCGCCTGAGCGAAGCGCACTACGCGCTGCTGCACGCCGTGCTGACCGGCGCAGGATACCGGCACTACGAAATATCGAGCTTCGCCCGCCCCGGCTTCGAGTCGCGCCACAACAGCAGCTATTGGAAAGGCGTCCGCTACCTGGGCGTCGGTCCGGCGGCCCATTCGTTCGACGGCGACAGACGGCGCTGGAACGTTTCCGACGTGCGGGAATATTTGCGCAAGGAACCCGAGGGAACGCAGTACGAAACCGAGGAGATCACCCCGAAGGACGCATACAACGAGTTCGTTATGACCGGTTTGCGGACCGACGAAGGAATCGATTCGCGGGAACTGTCGGCGCGATTCGGGGCACGCAAATTGCAATATTTTGTCGCCCAAGCCGAAAAATTCGTCGCACAGGGAAATATCGTGCAGAGAAAGTCCGTATATTACATTCCTGCCGAACGCTACCTGATTTCGGACAGCATCATTTCTGATCTGTTCGACGTGGAATGACGCCGGCCGGAGTCCTGTGCCCGCAACGCTATGCACAAGATACATTACGAAGAAATACTAAAATGCCGTAAGATGCAAAAAAGAAGTAACGAAGTCAAAATGACGCCGGACTACCTGTTCGAGGTCAGCTGGGAAGTGTGCAACAAAGTCGGCGGAATACACACCGTCATCGCAACCAAGGCGCTCACGATCACCGAGCAGTTGGGCGACCGCTACATACTGATCGGTCCCGATGTCCACCGCGAGGACGTCAATCTGGAATTCGAAGAAGATTCCGAGCTGCTGAAAGACTGGAGGCAGGCGCTTTTCACGAACGACAATATCCGCGTAAAGATCGGACACTGGAAAGTCAAGGGAAGCCCGATCGCGATTCTGGTCGATTTCAGCCAGTTTTTCTCGAGCAAGGACGACGTGCTGAAGTTTCTGTGGGAATCGTACCGGGTCGACTCGATCAGCGGGCAATGGGACTACATCGAGCCCGTGCTGTTCGGCTCGGCGGCGGGCAAGGTAATCGAAAGCTATGTCAACTTCTTCTGTAAGGCGACCGACCGGGTGACCGCCCACTTCCACGAGTGGATGACTTCGAGCGGAGGTCTGTACCTGCAGAAGCATTCGCCTTATGTCGCGTCGGTCTTCACGACGCACGCGACGGTCATGGGTCGCAGCATAGCCGGCAACGGCATGCCCCTGTACGGCGACATGCCCCAACTGAACGCTGACGACCTGGCCCGCCGGTTCGGCGTAGTCGCGAAGCACTCGCTCGAAAAGACGGCCGCAGCGAACTACGACTGCTTCACGACGGTCAGCAATCTGACGGCCAAAGAGTGCAAGTACCTGCTCGGCAAGGAGGTCGATCTGGTCACGCCGAACGGTTTCGAGGACGATTTCGTCTGGCCGCAGCCCGAGCTCGACGCCAAGCGGGCCGCCTCGCGCAAACAGATGATCGAAATAGCCGAAATCTGTCTCGGCATCCATTACGACACGGAGCCTCTGATCGTCGGCACCAGCGGCCGGTACGAATTCAAGAACAAGGGACTCGACGTGTTCGTCGACTCGCTGCTGAAACTCTCCGAATCGGCCTCGCTGCCGAGGCCCGTACTGGCCTACGTGACCGTTCCGGCCGGCAACCTCGGCCCGCGCAAGGATCTTCAGGCGCATCTGAAAGACCCCGGCTCGCCGATCGATCCGACGGTAATCCGCAACCTGACGCACTATCTGTCGGCTCCCGAGTGGGACCCGATCATCGGCCGGATCAAGAACTCCCGGCTGCAGGACCCCTCCTGTCCCGTGCAGCTGATCTTCGTCCCGTCGTACCTGAACGGCAACGACGGCATTTTCGACAAGCATTACTACGAGCTGCTGTGCGGCATGGACGTGACGGTGTTCGCATCGTATTACGAACCTTGGGGCTATACGCCGCTGGAGAGCATCGCATTCTCCGTGCCGACGATCACCACGTCGCTGACGGGATTCGGACAGTGGGTGGCCGAGAAACTCGACGAACACAAAGGGGTCGACGTCATCTCGCGCAACGATACGAACGACTCGGAGGTAGTCGAGAAGATCTCGGCCGTGCTGGCGCATTTCAGCATGATGAACGCGGCGGAATACGACACCTACCGCGCCTCGGCGCTCGAAATATCGAAAATCGCGCTGTGGGAAAATCTGATCGAGTTCTACTACCGGGCCTACGATCAGGCGCTCGACCGGATGAACACGCGGACACACCGCGCCGTATACGACGGAGGCGGCGCTTTCAACGAACAGATCAACTTCGTCAAGCAGCAACTGGTTCCCAACACGCCGACCTGGCGCCGGCTGATGGTCGAGCGCAAGCTGCCCGAGCGGCTGCATCCGCTCGAGGAGCTCTCCAAGAACCTTTGGTGGTCGTGGACGATGGGCGCCCACGAGCTGTTCGAGTATATCGACAACGATCTGTGGATCCGGTGCGAGAAAAACCCGATCAACTTCCTCGACAAGCTGAAATACCCCCGGCTTCTGGCGCTCGAGAAAGACGAGATTTTCCTCGGGAAAATGGACGCCGTGCATGCGCAGTTCAAGGATTACATGAAGGAAAAGTCTCATGCGAAAGGACCCCGGATCGCCTATTTCAGCATGGAATACGGACTGCACAGTTCGCTGAAGATATACTCCGGCGGGCTGGGCATCCTGGCCGGCGACTACCTCAAGGAGGCCAGCGACAAGAACGTGCCGATGGTCGCCGTCGGACTGCTGTACCGATACGGCTATTTCACGCAGAAGCTGTCGGCCTCCGGCGAGCAGGAGGTCAGCTACGAGGCCCAGAACTTCGCGAAACTGCCGATCAGTCCGGTCCGCGACGCGCAGGGCAACTGGCAGAGCATACAGATCGCCTTCCCGGGCCGGGTCGTCACGGCGCGCATCTGGCGCTGCGACGTGGGACGCACGGAGCTCTACCTGCTCGATACGGACCACGACCTGAACCAGAACGAGGACCGCTCGATCACGTACCACCTCTACGGAGGCGACTGGGAGAATCGGCTCAAGCAGGAGATGCTGCTCGGCATCGGCGGCATCCGGGCGCTCAACGCGATGGGTATCCGGCAGGACGTCTACCACTGCAACGAAGGGCATGCGGCCTTTACCGGCATCGAGCGGATCCGCAACCTGATCCACAACGACAAGCTCTCGTTCAGCGAAGCGCTCGAGGTCGTGCGCTCGTCGTCGCTGTTCACGACGCATACGCCCGTGCCCGCAGGGCACGACGCCTTCCCCGAATCGATGATCCGCCAATACATGTCGCACTACCCCGACCGGCTCGAAATCACATGGGACCAGTTCATCAACCTGGGCAAAACGAATCCGAACGACCCGAACGAGAAGTTTTCGATGAGCTTTCTGGCATGCAACCTGTCGCAGGAGGTCAACGGCGTCAGCTGGCTGCACGGCGAGGTGAGCAAGGAAATACTCGGCGGCATGTGGCCCGGCTATTTCAAGGACGAGCTCCATATCGGCTACGTGACCAACGGCGTGCATTTCCCGACTTGGTGTGCGGCGAATCTCAAGCGACTGTACGCTAAATACTTCGGCGAAGGATTCCGCAATAAGGACTACCGGATCGCGGCATGGCAGAAGGTGCACGACATCACCGATCGCGAACTGTGGGACGCCCGGCTCGTGCTGAAGAACAAGCTGATCGACCATATCCGCAAGCGCGTGAGCGATCCCAAGCAGTTCCGCTTCGACTCGCCCCGGCAGATGATCCGGATTCAGGAGTCGCTGCGGCCCGACGTGCTGACGATCGGCTTCGCTCGCCGCTTCGCGACCTACAAGCGGGCCAACCTGCTGTTCACGAACCTCGACCGGCTCGACAGCATCGTGAACAATCCCGAGCGGCCCGTGCAGTTCATTTTCGCCGGCAAGGCTCACCCGAACGACAAGCCGGGTCAGGACCTCATCAAGCGGATCGTCGAGGTGGCCGCCATGCCTCAGTTTACGGGCAAGATCATCTTCCTGCAGAATTACGACATGGAACTGGCCCGACGCATGGTGCAGGGCGTCGACGTATGGCTCAACACGCCCACGCGCCCGCTCGAAGCCTCCGGAACCAGCGGCGAAAAGGCCGTGATGAACGGCGTACTGCAATTCAGCGTGCTCGACGGCTGGTGGGTCGAAGGTTACAAGAAAGGCGGCGGATGGATGCTTCCGATGGAGCGCACGTTCGAGAATCAGGACTTCCAGAACGAAATGGACGCCGAACTGATTTACAATACGATCGAGGAGGAGATCGCCCCCCTGTACTACCGGCGCGACGAGAACAACGTTCCGCACGACTGGGTCGAATCGATCAAGGTCTGCGTGGCCGATATCGCGGCCAACTTCACGACGAACCGGATGCTCAACGACTACGAGGAACGCTTCTACCGCAAGCTGCACGAACGTCACGAACGGATGGTCGCCGAGGATTTCCGGATGGCGCGCGAGATCGCGGCATGGAAGCGCCGCGTCAGCAGCGCATGGGACAAGGTGCACGTCGTGAACACCGAGCAGTTCAACATGGACAAGGAAGCCATCCTGATCGGCCACGGGTACGACGTCGAGGTCGTCGTCGACATCGACGGGCTGCGGCCCGAGGATATCGGCGTCGAGATGATCCTCGCCGACCAGATCACCGACAACAAGAACGTGCGCGTCATCGCCAAACGGGAGCTGACTTTCGTCCGTCAGGACGGGTCGCGCGCCTTCTACTCGGTCCGCTCGACCCCCGAGTCGACCGGATCGTTCGACATGGCGATCCGCGTGTTTCCGAAAAACGACAAGCTGCCGCACCGGATGGACTTCGCACTCGTAAAATGGGCCTGACATCCGGGATAATACGGTAACAGCCAAGCAGGAAACCGGCCGTCGGCCACGTCTATTCCTTCCTCTCGGAAATTCCCGGTCCGGCGGATAATAGACGGGCGAATAAAGACGTTTTTTACTTGAAAATGGCACAAAATTTTATTAGATTTACGGGTAGCAAACAAGAAAGGAACGGAAGTATGGCTGTCTTACATTTCGACAAGAACGAACTGGGCAATCTGGAGTATTCGCTCCAACGCGAGATGCTCAGTACGAACCGGGCCGGCGGGTACATGAGTACGACGATCGTCTGCTGCAATACGCGCAAGTACCACGGACTGATGGTCTGCCCGAAGGACGACCGGGACGAGAACAACTACGTCCTTCTGTCGTCGGTCGACGAAACCGTCGTCCAACACGAGCAGTCGTTCAATCTGGCGATTCACCGGTTTCCCGGAGTCTACGATCCCCGGGGGCACAAATACATCACCGATTTCACCTACACGCCCGCACCGGCCATCACCTACCGGGTCGGCGGCGTAATTCTCAAGAAGGAGCTGCTGTGGATCCACTCGCGGACGCAACTGCTGATCCGCTACACGCTGCTCGACGCCCGCTCGCAGACCCAGCTCCGGCTCCGACCGTTTCTGGCGTTCCGCGACCGGCATACGGTCGGCCGCGCCAACATGGAGGCCGACGGCCGGAGCTATCCGATCGAGGGAGGAGTCCGCAACCGGCTTTACGAAGGCTTTCCGTGGCTGCACATGCAGATCGACGCGCCCAGCGAGTTCGTCGCGGCGCCGGACTGGTACTACAACTTCGAGTACGGCGAGGAGATCGCCCGGGGCTATCCGGGCCACGAGGACCTGCTCACGACCGGCTATTTCGAGCTCGACATCGCCAAGGGACAGAGCGTCATCTTCTCGTGCTCGACCGAACCGGTCGATCCGTCGACGCTCGACCATGTCTTCGAGGAAGAGCTCTCGCGACGCTCCAATAAAATCGACTTTCTATCGTGCCTGCGCCACTCGGCCCGCCAGTTCATCGTCCGCAACGGCGACCGGACCGAGGTCGTGGCCGGCTACCCGTGGTTCGGGCGCTGGGGCCGCGACACGTTCATCGCGCTGCCCGGCATCACGCTGACCCAAGGCGACGACCGCTCGTGCCGCGAGGTGCTCGACACGATGGTCTCGCAAATGCAGGGGGGCCTGTTCCCGAACATGGGCAACGCGTACAACTCGGTCGACGCGCCGCTGTGGTTTTTCTGGACGCTGCAAGCCTACGAGCCTTTCGCGGGCGGACCGAGAAAGCTGTGGAAGAAATACGGCAGCCCCATGAAGGCGATTCTCGAGGCCTACCGCGACGGCGCGAACCCCTACGTGCGCGTCGACGACAACGCGTTGGTATGGGCCGCCCATCCCCGGTACGCGATGACGTGGATGGACGCCGTCGTAGACGGGAAGCCCGTCACCGGACGGGAAGGCTATCAGGTAGAAGTCAATGCGCTATGGTATAACGCCGTGCGTTATGCGCTCGAGCTGGCACGGAAAAGCAAAGACACGGCGTTCGTCGAACGGTGGGAACCGATGCCCGAACGAATCAGGAAGTCGTTCCTCGAACTGTTCTGGTACGAGCGCGAAGAGTTTTTGGCCGACTATGTCGACGAACACGGACAAAACACGTTCATCCGTCCCAACCAGATCATCGCCTGCTCGCTGCCCTACGGCATGCTCGGCGAGGGCATGAAGCGCAGCGTGATCGACACGGTCCGCCGCCACCTGCTGACCCCCAAGGGGCTCCGCACGCTCTCGCCCCGCAATCCGCTCTACGAAGGACGCTGCGTAGGCGACCAGCCGACCCGCGACCGGGCCTACCATCAGGGAACCGTATGGCCGTGGCTGCTGGAACATTACGTGAAAGCCTGCTTCGACATGCACGGGAAGGCATTTCTCCCCGAAGCAAGGGACATGCTGAAGAATTTCGAGGAGGATATCAGCGTGAGCGGTATCGCGTCGATCAACGAGATCTACGACGGAGATCCTCCGCATAATCCTCGAGGGGCCGTCTCCCAAGCGTGGAGCGTGGGTGCTATTCTGCGCATAGCGCAGATGATCGAAGCTTACGAAATAAAAAAATGACGGGGACGCCCCTCTTTGGAATGAAGCGTGCAGGCATACCGGTTATGCGCCGGGACGGATTTCCGGCTGCCGGGCTCCGGCAGCCTCTGGCTCTGTCTCCCCGGAGCTCGGCCATGGAGCCGACGGACAAGGAGACGGACCGTCGCTTTGCGGAAGCCTCCGAAGCGAAAGTCCATGCGACCTGAAACGGTCGCGAGCAAACAACGAAACGAAAGAAAAAAGACAATAACCATGAGAGTACTGATGTTCGGTTGGGAGTTCCCGCCCCATATAGCAGGAGGACTGGGAACCGCTTCCTACGGGCTGACTCGCGGGCTCGCCAAGCACGGCATCGAAGTGATTTTCGTCGTTCCGAAAGCCTACGGAGACGAAGATCAGCGTTTCGTGCGGGTCGTGAACGCCAGCGAGATCGAGACGCCTTTCGGCGACACGAGGGAGCAAGACGTGTGGGAGAAACTGACCTTTATCCATATCGATTCGAACATGGTGCCGTACGTCGCTCCCGAGGAGTTCGACTCCTATGCCGAGGAGTACCGCCGTACCGGCAGAACGATCCTCGATAAGGAGGGATGGACCGAACGGTACAGCTTCTCGGGCAAATACGGGGCCAATCTGATGGAGGAAGTCGCCCGCTACGCGATGGTCGCGGCCCAAGTAGCCCGCGATCTGGCCGGGCAGTTCGATCTGATCCATGCCCACGACTGGCTGACCTACTACGCCGGCATCGCGGCCAAGCGCGTATCGGGCAAGCCGCTGGTCGTACACATGCACGCGACCGAATTCGACCGCAGCGGCGAACACGTCAACCCTCAGGTTTACGAGATCGAGCGGGCAGGCATGACCGAAGCCGACCGGGTGATCGCAGTGAGCAACCTTACGCGCAACATCGTGATCGAGAAATACGGAATCCCCGCCTCGAAGGTCGTCACGGTGCACAACGCCGTCCGCTTTTCGGCCAAGCAAGCGCAATCTCAGGAGCGAGGCGTAAACGACAAGATCGTCACCTTCCTCGGCAGGATCACCTACCAGAAGGGACCGGACTACTTCGTCGAGGCGGCGGCCAAGGTACTCCGAAAGACCCGCAACGTCCGCTTCGTGATGGCCGGCAGCGGCGACATGCTCAAGCACATCGTCCGCCGCGTGGCCAAGCTCGGCATCGCCGACCGGTTCCATTTCACCGGTTTTCTCAAAGGAGACGAAGTGCAGCGAATGTTCGCGCTCAGCGACGTATACGTCATGCCGTCGGTCTCCGAGCCGTTCGGCATCTCGCCGCTCGAGGCGATGCGGTCGAACGTGCCGGTCATCATCTCCAAGCAGTCGGGCGTAGCCGAAGTGCTCGACTACGCGATCAAGGTCGATTACTGGGACGTCGACGCGCTGGCCGACGCCATCTACGGTCTGGTGGAATATCCCGCTCTGGCGGAAATGGCAACGGAGAAAGGCTTGGGAGAGGTGACCAATCTCAAGTGGGAAAACGCCGCCGGCGAAGTCGCCAACGTCTACCGCAGCCTGCTATAAAACGGATCGGAAATACAAAAAAGGAATACGCCATATGAAAACCATCTGCTTCTATTTTCAGGTCCACCAGCCGCTGCGACTGAAGAAATACCGCTTCTTCAACATGGGCAAGGACCATCTCTACCTGGACGACTACGCGAACCGGACGATCATGCAGAAAGTGGCCCGTCGGTGCTATCTGCCGATGAACGAGCTGCTGCTGAAGCTGATCCGCGAGAACGGCAAGAAATTCAAGGTTGCCTTCTCGATCTCGGGCATCGCGATCGAACAGTTCCGGATGTACGCGCCCGAAGTGCTCGACAGCTTTCAGGCGCTGGCCCGCACCGGATGCGTCGAGTTTCTGGCCGAAACGTACGCCCACTCGCTGGCCTCGCTGGTCAGCGAAGAGGAGTTCGTCGACCAGATTCGCCAGCACTGCCGGACGATCGAGCAGGAGTTCGGCGTCAAGCCGAAGGCCTTTCGCAACACCGAACTGATCTATTCGGACCGTATCGGGGAGATCGTCGCCTCGTTGGGCTTCCGCACGATGCTCACCGAGGGGGCGAAGCACATTCTGGGTTGGAAAAGTCCGAACTTCGTCTACGCCAACGCGATCAACCCGAAGCTGCACTTGCTGCTGCGCAACTTCAAGCTCAGCGACGACATCGCGTTCCGCTTCTCGGACCGCAACTGGAGCGAGTGGCCGCTGACAGCCGACAAATACGTCGGCTGGCTCGCCAGCCCCGACATGCCGGGCGAGACCGTCAATCTGTTCATGGACTACGAGACCTTCGGCGAGCACCAGTGGGCCGAGACGGGCATTTTCGACTTCATGGCCGCCCTGCCCGCCAAGGCGCTGGCGACCAAATCGCTGAAATTCGCCACGCCGAGCGAAGTGTCGAAAAAATTCCAGCCCGTCGGAGTGCTGCACTCGCCTTACCCGATCTCGTGGGCCGACGAAGAGCGCGACGTGACGGCATGGATCGGCAACGAGCTTCAGAACGAGGCGTTCGACAAGCTGTACAGGCTCCGCGACAAGATCCGCGCGATCGACCATCCGGATTTCACCTATGTCTGGAATTTCCTGCAGGGTTCGGATCATTTCTATTACATGGCCACCAAATGGTTTTCCGACGGCGACGTGCACAGCTATTTCAATCCGTACGACTCGCCTTACGAGGCGTTCATCAACTATATGAACGTTCTGAGCGACTTCGAGATCGAGGTAGACAAGAAATACGGCGAAGCGATCCGGGCCGTTCCGGCCTGAGCGCCGGCGCGCGGGCGAACGGGCGGGGCGGCTTCGGGCCGCTCCGCCCGTTCGGCGTATACGATAAATGGCCGTCGGGACGTTTTATATATCGGAAAATTGTTATATTTTTGTTGCTCAAAGCGAAACCGGCGCGGCCCGCCACTCGGCAAACAGCCGTCCGGGAAATCCGGCGCCCGCCGCACGCATTCAAACACATGGCTCAAGGAATGAAAAAAATTCTTTTGCTCCTCTCCGCCTCCGCGCTTCTCTGGTCGTGCGATCAGGGCAAGAAAGCCCGGATCGACGGCATGTTCTCCGGTTTGTCCCACGACACGGTTCTGCTGGAAATGGTGACTACGCAGCAACGGACCGTAGTCGATTCGACCGTCACGTCGCGCCAAGGGGATTTCAGTTTCCGGGTCGAACTGCCCGTCGCCGCGCCCACGTTCTTCAACCTGCTGTGCAACGGCAGCGTGATCCCGCTGATCGTCTCGCCCGGGGAGAAAATCGCCGTCAACTCGCTCTGCGACCTGTCGCACAACTATACGATCGAAGGCTCGCCCGACTCGGAAATCCTCATGGAATTCAACCGGTTCTACGACCGAAGCGTCGCCACGCTCGACTCGCTGTCGAGACTGTACGCCGCCACGCCGGCCGATGCGGCGCACGAAGCGCGCCGTAAGGAGATTCTCGATCGGTATACGCAGGATTATCTCCGGATCAAGCGCGAGCACATCAATTTCATCGTCTCGAACGCCTCCTCGATGGCCTCCATCTACGCGCTTTATCAAAGATTGCCGAACGACCCCTCGCTGTTCAACCCGCAGAGCGACATCGTCTACTACCGTATCGTCGCCGACTCGCTCGGACGGCGCTATCCCGATTCCCCGCACGTAGCGGCGCTGAACAAAGACATCGAACGGCAGCAGACGGCGCTGAACATGGTCGAGGAGATCAACCGCAAGGCCGAGAGCCCGCAGAGCTATCCCGAAATCGAGCTGGAAGACCTGTTCGGCAAAACGCAGAAACTGACCGAGAAGAACGGCCGCGTGATCCTCGTCGACTTCTGGTCGAGCCGGGACCCGCAAAGCGCCATACGCAACGCCGAGCTCAAAGAGCTTTACGAACGGTTCGGCAAGCAAACTCTGGCCATCTATCAGGTATCGCTCGACGAGGTAAAGGCCGAATGGATCGACGCGGTGCAGAAGCAGCAGCTTCCGTGGACCTGCGTATTCGATCCGCGCGGAACGGCCGGAATCGCCGCGATGAGCTACAACGTGCAATCGGTCCCCACCAACGTGCTGATCGACCGCTCGGGACGGATCGCCGGCAAGAACCTGTACGGAGAGCGGTTGAGCTCCAAAATCTCGGAACTCGCCAAGTAATGTACTATTTCGCGTCGGACACCCATCTCGGACTCCGCGTCGGCCGCACGGCCGACGACAGGGAGCGGCTGTTCGTCCGCTGGTTAGACGAAGTGTCGGCCGACGCCGAGGGAATTTTTCTGGTCGGCGACATCTTCGATTTCTGGTACGAGTACAAGCGGGTCGTTCCGCGCGGATTCACGCGCCTGCTGGGCAAACTGTCGGGACTGACCGACCGGGGTATTCCCGTCCATTTTTTCGCCGGCAATCACGATCTGTGGGCATACGACTACCTCCGCTCCGAATGCGGCGTCACGCTGCACAGAGGTCCTTTCGAGCTGTTCGACCTGTATGGACAGAAGGTGCTCGTAGGACACGGCGACGTGCTCGGTCCGCGCGGACGGGGCGGGCGCTTGCTGAGCGCGCTGTTCCGTTGTCGAACGCTGCAAAGGCTGTTCTCGGCCTGGCTGCACCCGAACTTCGCTATGCGCTTCGGGCAATGGTGGAGCGGTTCGAACCGTCTCTCCAAGCCGATCGCCCACACGTTCCGGGGCGAGCAGGAGCCGATCGTCCGCTTCGCAGCCGACTATTCGGCCGCCCATCCGGAGGTCGACCTGTTCGTCTGCGGGCACATTCACTGCGCGGAAATATTTCCGCTCGGCGACGGCCGCCGGATCGCTTTCCTCGGCGAATGGATCGATTCGCCGACCTACGGCACGCTCGGTCCCGAAGGATTTGCGCTGCACTCTTATCCGGATAAAATCTGACATCCATGAAAGCATACCTCGACCTGCTCCGACATATCCAAGCGCACGGTACGGTGAAAAACGACCGGACCGGCACGGGCACGATCAGCACGTTCGGCTACCAGATGCGCTTCGACCTGAGCGAGGGCTTCCCCGTGCTGACGACCAAGCGGCTGCACCTGCGGTCGATCATCCACGAGCTGCTGTGGTTCCTGCGCGGCGACACGAACATCGCCTACCTGCGCGAGAACGGCGTGACGATTTGGGACGAATGGGCCGACGCCGACGGCAATCTGGGCCCCGTATACGGAAGCCAGTGGCGCAGCTGGCCGGCGCCCGACGGCAGGCATATCGACCAGATCGCGCAGGTCGTGGACCAGATCGAGCGCAATCCGGACTCGCGCCGGCTGATCGTCAGCGCATGGAACGTCGCCGAGATCGACCGCATGGCGCTTCCGCCGTGCCACGCGCTGTTCCAGTTCTACGTCGCCGACGGGCGGTTGTCGTGCCAGCTCTACCAGCGCAGCGCCGACGTCTTTCTGGGCGTTCCGTTCAACATCGCATCCTATGCGCTGCTCACGATGATGATCGCGCAGGTGACGGGACTCGTTCCCGGCGAGTTCGTCCACACGCTCGGCGATGCGCACATCTATCTGAATCACCGCGAGCAGGTCGCCCTGCAACTGACCCGAACGCCCCGCCCGCTGCCCGTCATGCGGATCAATCCCGACGTGCGGTCGATCTTCGGTTTCCGTTACGAGGATTTCTCGCTGGACGGATACGATCCCTACCCTTCCATCAAAGCACCGGTAGCCGTATGATCTCGATTATCGTCGCCATAGCCCGCAACGGCGTGATCGGCAACGGCAACGCGCTGATCTGGCACATCGCCGAAGACCTGCGCCGGTTCAAGGCGCTGACGACCGGCCATCCCGTCATCATGGGCCGCAAGACTTACGAGTCGATCGGATGCCCGCTCCCGAACCGGACCAACGTCGTCGTCACGCGTCGCAAGGACTATCGTCCCGAAGGCTGCCTCGTCGCGGGATCGCTCGAACAGGCTGTCGGCCTGTTCGACCCGTCCGAGGAAATCTTCATCATCGGAGGAGCGCAAATCTACGCGCAGGCGATGCCGATGGCCGACCGCCTCTACCTGACCGAGATCGACTCCGACTACGAGGGCGATACCCGTTTCCCGGAATGGAAGCGGGAAGAATGGACCTTGCTGTCCGAAGAGCGACACGAACGGGGAGAGAGGTACGACCGGCCGTTCGCATTCAGAAACTACATCCGCACGAAAGAATAGCTCGCCCGGCAGGATAGGATACGGATGCAGACCGGCCGTTCGGCCCCTTCCCATGTTTCGGAGCCGTCGTTTCTCAACGACGGCAGAAAACGCACCGGGACTCGGTCTCTCTTTCCGTCCACTCCCTTAATTATTCCTTCTGTTTCCCGTCCGCAAAGTTTTCCTCCTTACCGAAACGTCCCCCGCGATCTTGTCCGCCGCCAGCCGTTCGAATCGCATGGCACAGTTTATGACGCTTTCCACAGATATCCCGCCCGAGAGTGCGGAATACCGCCACAAACGCCATAAACTTTGCGACTATGAATAAGGACGTACAACAGGCGCCGGATTTCACCGAAGACCGGCACCTCGACCCGCTGGTCAAAGAATTTTTAAAAGGAATCAATGCCGGGAAGCCGGTCGAATCGCTTTCCAAGGAGGCCGCACGGCAAGTGCTCTCCGATGCCCAATCGTCCGTACAAGTAGATTTGTCGGGTATCGTGGAGTCGGAACAGACGATCACCGAAAACGGACTTTCCGTTCCGCTCACGGTCGTGCGCCCTCAAGGCTCGGCCGGCTCGCCTCCGTGCTTCGTCTTCATTCACGGCGGAGGATGGATTCTGGGCGACTACCCGACCCACCGGAGACTCGTGCGCGATCTGGTCGTCGCATCGGGATTCCCGGCCGTTTTCATCCGCTACACGCCCTCGCCCGAGGCGAAATACCCGCAGGCGCTGGACGAAATATACGCGGCCGTACGTTGGATCGCGCGCAACGGCGCCCGAATCGGAGTCGACGGTTCGCGCATGGCGCTGGCAGGAAACAGCGTCGGCGGCAACATGGCGATCGCTACGGCTCTTCGCGCCAAACGGGAACAGGGACCGCAGATCAAGCTGCTGCTTCCGATGTGGCCCGTCGCCGACTCGTCGTTCGACACGGCCTCCTACGTCCGGTATGCCAAGCAGCGATTCCTGACCGATTCGCTGATGAAATGGATGTTCGACCAATACACGACCGACCCGCAGCAACGGCGCGAGGTCTATGTCTCCCCGTTGCGAGCCACGGACGACGAGCTTCGCGGCCTGCCGCCGACTTACATTCAGGTAGCCGAAAACGACATCTTGCGCGACGAGGGCGAGGCGCTCGGACGCAGACTGTCCGAGGCGGGCGTCGATGCGACGACGGTCCGATACAACGGAGTGATCCACGACTGGGGCATGCTCAATGGACTGGCCGCCCTGCATCAAACCCGCGCGCTCGTACTCAGCTCGGCCGCCATGATGCAGTACTATTTGGGAACGGACTATATCGGCGCGGACCGCTCGTGCGAGGAGATCGACTTCATCTCGGAGCAGATCGGCTGACGCGATCTGCTCTCGCTAAACATGCCGGACAGGTTGTATCAAGCAGAAAAACACATGGATCGTTCCGGCACGAAAAAAGAAAGGCTTTCTGAATCGAGATTCAGAAAGCCTTTCTTTTCATGGCCTACACAAACGTCCCTTTGGAATGGGATTTTCCTGTGCCAGACCGTTATATCAAATCGCGGACCGTTAGAAACGATAGCCGACACCGATCTGGATCACGCCGTTCTTAGGCGTATTGTCCTGGGTATCCCAAATTTTCGTCAGGCCGATGTTGTAGCGGAACGTCACGTCCAGCGGATCGAAAATGCGGTACGACACGCCCACGCCCCACGATACGTCGAAGTTCTTCGCGCCGTCGATATCGGCCTTAACCGAAGTACCGTTGGCTTTAATCTTTTCCCGTGCGTTGAGAAGGAAACCGAACTGCGGACCGGTCTCGAAACTCAGATTGTCGAGCACATAGAACTTACCCATGATCGGAATGTTCAGATAGTTCAGACGAGCACGGGCGTAATCGACACTGTTATCATCAACAGCGAATCCCTGACGGGAATAGATCACCTCCGGCTGAATGCCGAGCCAGTCGTTCACGTGGAATTCGGCGAATGCGCCGACGTAGATGCTGGCTTTCATTTTAGAATCGTCGATGTTGGAGACTCCCGAAACGTTCAGACCGGCCTTGACACCCCATTCGAAGCTGGGCATCTGAGCCGATGCGCCCGCAGCCATCATCAGGGCCGCAGCAGCCAAAATCATTTTCTTCATTTGCGGTAATTTTTAAAGTTTGAAATAGCGTTTGTCGATATTTCAACACAAAGCTATAATAAAAAATTGTAACTGTCAACGATTTTCGCGCCTGGGCAGAATAATTCCGGCCTCCGTAACGCAATTCTCACCTGCGAATCGAGAGGCGAAAAGCCCTGCCGCCAAGGAAACGGGCTAATGCGCCTCGACCCAATTCGCTCCGACGCCGCACTCGGCGATCAGCCGCACGCGCAGCTCGGCCGCGTCTTCCATACAGCGCACGACCAACTCGCGCACCTGTTCCTCCTCGCTGCGCAGCATGTCGATCACCAACTCGTCGTGCACCTGCAGGATGATCTTGGACTTCAGGCCCCGCCGGCCGAGCTCGCGGTGGACGGCGATCATCGCCAGCTTCATGATGTCGGCCGCCCCGCCCTGTATCGGCGCGTTCACCGCATTCCGCTCGGCCAGCGCGCGCACGACCGCATTGCCCGAGCGGATGTCGGGCAGCATCCGCTTGCGGCCGAACAGAGTCGCCACGTAACCCTTCTCGCGGGCATCGGCGATCACCCGGTCGATGTAGCGGCGTACGCCCGGATAGGTTGCGAAATAGCCGTCGATGATCTCCTTGGCCTCGGCCCGCGGAATGTTCAGCCGCTGGGCGAGCCCGAAAGCCGATATACCGTAGATGATGCCGAAATTGGCCGTCTTGGCCCGGCGTCTCTGCTCGCGCGTGACCTGCTCGGGCGGTACGCCGAACAGCTTGGCGGCCGTCGCCGTATGAATGTCCTCGCCGTGCGAGAAAGCCGCGATCATGTCTTCGTCGCCGCTCAGATGGGCCATCAGGCGCAGCTCGACCTGAGAGTAGTCGGCCGACAGCAGCAGACGGTCGCCGTCCGAGGGGACGAACGCCTTGCGAATCTCGCGGCCCCGCTCGTCACGGACCGGAATGTTCTGCAGATTCGGATTCGTCGAACTGAGCCGCCCCGTGGCCGTGACGGCCTGATTGAACGAGGTGTGGATACGCCCCGTACGAGGGTTGACCAACTGCGGCAGCGCTTCGACGTAGGTCGAAAGCAGTTTGCGCAGCCCCCGATACTCGAGGATCAGCCCGATGACGGGATGCCGGTCGGCAAGCATCTGCAGGTACTCCTCGTCCGTGCGATATTGCTTCGTTTTGGTCATGCGCGGCTTCGGATCGATCTTCATGCGGCCGAACAGCGCGTCGCCGAGCTGCTTGGCCGAATTGACGTTCAGCGACGGGTCTCCGGTCATTTCGCGGATACGGTCCTCCAGACCGGCCAGCTCGGAGGTCAGCTCGCGCCCCGAGGCAGCCAGCGCCTCGGAATCGATCTTCACGCCGGTCATCTCGATGTCGGCCAACACGCGGATCAACGGTTCCTCGATGCGGAGATAAAGCTCCGTCAGTCCCGCTTCCTCGAGCCTCGGCCACAAGTGCCGCTTCAGCCGCAGCGTCACGTCGGCGTCCTCGGCCGCGTACCGGGCGCAACGCTCGACCGGAACGCGGTCCATCGTGATCTGGCGCGCCCCCTTGCCGATCAGCTCCTCGATCGGCACGGGCGAATAGTTCAGACAGATGCGCGCCAGATGATCCATGCCGTGACGCGATTCGGGATCGAGCAGATAGTGGACGATCATCGTATCGTAGAGCGTACCTCGCACGTCGATTCCGGCGCTGCGGAGCATCATCAGATCGAACTTGACGTTCTGGCCGATCTTGGCGATCCGCTCGTTCTCGAACACGGGGCGCAGGATCGACAACACCTGTCCGAGGTTCGCCGGATCGCACGGGACGTACCACGCCTCGAACGGCTCCACGGCGAACGACAGGCCCACGAGTCGGTCGCCGAACACGTCGAATCCGGTCGTCTCCGTGTCGAAGCAGAATTCGGACGAAGCCTCCAGCCTGCCGGCCAGCTCGCGCAGAGCCTTCTCGTCCGTGACCGTATGATAGACATGCGGCACGGTGTCGATCGTCTGATAGGCCGGCGCATCGAAAAGCGATCCCTCCGCCGACGCGGCCGGAGTCTCCTGTGCCGAGAACAGGTCGCGGACCGGAACGGCAGTCTTCGATTTGCTTTGCTGCGGGGAAGCCGGCTCGGACTTCTCTGCGGTCTCCGCGGCGCCCGGCCGCAGCTCGGCGAGGAAAGAGCGGAAGCCCAGCTCGCGGTACGCCTCGGCCAGCCGCTCCGTATCGGGAGCCTCCAGCCTCAGCTTCTCGGGCTCGAACTCGACGGGCACGTCGAGCCGGATCGTAGCCAGCCGCTTGGCCAGCATGATCTGGTCTCGGGCGGCCTCAATGTTGACCCGCTGCTTGCCCGAGAGAAGCTCCGTATGGGCCAGCAGGTTCTCGACGGTGCCGAACTGGCAGACGAGCTTGATCGCGCTCTTCTCGCCGATGCCCTGCACACCCGGAATATTGTCCGACGCGTCGCCCCACAGCGCAAGCACGTCGATCACGCGACACGGATCGTCGATGCCGTAATGCTCGCGTATCTGCTCGCAGCCGATGATCTCGATGCCGTCGGCCCCGCCCTTGCGCTGTTTGTAAATCCGGACCGCGGGCCGGATCAGTTGCCCGTAGTCCTTGTCGGGCGTTACCATGAACACCTCGTAACCTGCGGCGGCCGCTTTCTGCGACAGCGTGCCGATCACGTCGTCGGCTTCGTAGCCGGGAATCTCGAGCACCGGAATGCGCATCGCCTCGAGCACCTGCTTGATATACGGAACCGACGCGACGATGTCTTCGGGCGTCTCGCTGCGGTTGGCCTTGTAGTCGGCGTAGAGCTCGTGACGGAAATTGCCTCCCGGCGGATCGAACGCCACGCCGAGGTAATGCGGCCGCTCGCGCAGGATCAGGTCCTTGAGGAACTTGACGAACCCGAACACGGCCGACGTATTCACGCCGGCCGCATTGCGCATCGGCCGTCCGATAAAAGCATAGTAGAAACGAAAAATCAATGCGTAGGCATCGACCAGAAAAACTTTCTCCATAAACCCTCCGGTATGAACGCGGCGAGAACGTATCTGCCGCTCGATTATGCGTTCGATGAGCGCTGTTTTCGCGGAGATTTCCCCGCCGGGAGGACGTCCCCGCTCCGATCCGTGCCGAGCACTCATGCCGCGCGGCGCCCGCATAAGACCGCTGCGCGAATGTCTCCGCCAGAACTCGGTCCTCTTTCAAAAAACTCAGTCAGAACAGGCCCGTCCTCCTACCGGAGAGCCCGTCAATATTCCGCACGGGAAATTTCATCTCCGCTTCTCACGGATTATCGCCCGCGAACCACTCGGCGAACGACGTGGCCGTCTCGTGCAGCCGGACGCTGTGCAGCGTCACGCCCTCGGGCAGACGCGCCGCGATCCGGGCAGCGAAGTCGGCCACCATATTCTCGCAGGTAGGCTGGTAATCGGTTACCTCCAGTTTCGAGTAGCGGGAGCGGAGAGCCTCGACGAGCCCGGCGTTCGACTCGGTGCGCCGCATGACCAGTGCGTGATCGTAACGTCCGACGATCTGCTCCGCGACGATCCGCTTCAAATCGCCGAAATCGATTACCATGCCGCACTTCGAATCCGACGGATCGTCTTTCGGACGGCCTTTGACCGTCACGAACAGGCGATACGAGTGACCGTGTATCTCGCGGCACGGACCGTCGTAACCGTCGAGCGTGTGCGCCATCTCGAACGAAAATTCCTTTGTCAGACGGATAACGGCCATAATCTACTCGTCTCCCAAGTTAGGTATCTCGACCTGACGACCGAACGACTCACTGAGCGAGATGAACGTCTCGGTCTGCGACACCTCGGGCAGTTGCAGGATATGGTCGAATATCGTGTGCATCAGGTGCTCGTTGTCCGTGCAGTAGAGCTTGACCAAAATGTTGTACTTGCCGGTAATGAAGTGGCATTCGGTAATCTCGGGCACCTGACGCAGCTTCTCGACCGTCAGCATGTTCTTGGTCGGGTCCGAAACCCGGATGCCGATAATGGCGCAGACATCGTAGCCGAGCGCTTTCGGATTGACCTCGAGTCTCGAACCCCGGATCACGCCGGCATCCTCGAGCTTCTTGACGCGCTGGTGGATCGCCGCGCCCGAAATACCGCACTCGCGCGCGATTTCCAGAAACGGCATCCGCGCGTTCTTGATCAGATACCCCAGTATTTTGCGATCGATCGCATCCAATGAAATCTTTGCCATAAATATTCCGTTCGTTAAGTTTAGTATACTCCCCGACCGCCGAGCCGGGACTTCCGCCCGCTTCCGCTCCGCGGAGCTAACGCAGTACGCCCAGCTCGCGTCCTACTTTCACGAAAGCGTCGACGCAGCGGTCCAGCTCCTGCTCGGTATGCCCGGCCGACACCTGCACGCGAATCCGCGCCTGATCCTTCGGAACGACCGGGTAGTAGAAACCCGTCACGTAAATGCCCTCGTCCAACAGGCGTGCCGCAAAGTCCTGCGACAGCTTCGCGTCGTAGAGCATTACGGCGCAGATCGCCGACTGCGTCGGCTTGATGTCGAACCCGGCCGCGAGCATCCGCCCCCGGAAACGCTCGACATTGACCGTCAAGCGGTCGTGCAGCGCGTCGCTCTCGGAGAGCATCCGGAACACTTCGATCCCCGCCCCGACGACAGCCGGCGGCAACGAGTTCGAGAAAAGGTACGGCCGCGAACGCTGGCGCAGCATCTCGACGATCTCCCGGCGACCGGTCGTGAATCCGCCGATCGCGCCTCCGAACGCCTTGCCGAGCGTGCCGGTAATGATATCGACCCGGCCCCGGAGACCGAACAACTCGGTTACTCCCCGGCCCGTAGGCCCTACGACACCCGCCGAGTGGCACTCGTCGACCATGACCAGCGCGTCGTAGCGCTCGGCCAGCGCGCAGATGCGGTCCATCGGAGCGACATTGCCGTCCATCGAGAAGACCCCGTCGGTAACGATTACCCGGAACCGCTGGGCCTGAGCCAGCTTCAGGCAACGCTCCAACTCGTCCATGTCGGCGTTCGCATAGCGGTAGCGTACGGCCTTGCACAGCCGGACTCCGTCGATGATCGACGCATGGTTCAGCGCATCGGAGATGATCGCGTCCCGCTCGTCGAGCAGCGGCTCGAACACGCCGCCGTTCGCGTCGAAACACGCGGCATAGAGAATCGTGTCTTCCGTGCCGAAATAGTCGGCGATCGCGCCCTCCAATTGCTTATGGATATCCTGCGTGCCGCAGATGAAACGCACCGACGACATGCCGTAGCCTCTGCTGTCCATGGCCCGCTTGGCCGCCTCGATCAGACGGGGATGGTCCGAAAGCCCCAGATAGTTGTTGGCACAGAAATTGATCACCTCTTTTCCTCCGGCCACCCCGATCGCCGCGCGCTGGGGCGAGACGATCACCCGCTCGCGCTTGTACAGCCCGGCCTCGCCGAGCGAGTCGAGCTCGGCGCGCAGATGCTGTTTCATTTTCCCGTACATGCCTCCAAGAAGTTAAATTATAAGCAAAGTTACATTTTTCCGGCAAAATCTTATAGCGGAATGCGAAAAATATGAATAGATTGCGTAACTTTGGAGAGTTCTTAAATATATTTAAAAAGTTTAACCCGTAAATACAGACCGATTATGCAATCAATCGACACGTACGATTTCAAGGGCAAGCGCGCGATTATCCGCGTCGACTTCAACGTGCCCCTGAACGAGAAGCTGGAAATTACCGACGACACGCGCATCCGCGCCGCTATCCCGACGATCAAGAAAGTGCTCGAAAAGGGCGGCTCCGTCGTTCTGATGTCGCATTTGGGACGTCCGAAAAAGGGCCCCGAGGCCAAGTTCTCGCTGAGGAACATCATTCCCGGCATCGAAGCCCGTCTGGGCGTGAAAGTCGACTTCGCCGACGACTGCATGGGCGACGAGGCCGCGAAAAAGGCCGCTGCGCTGAAGCCCGGACAGGTGCTGCTGCTCGAGAACCTGCGCTTCTACGCCGAGGAGGAGGGCAAGCCCCGCGGACTGGCCGACGACGCCAGCGACGAGGAGAAAGCCGCCGCGAAGAAGGCAGTGAAGGCCAGCCAGAAGGAGTTCGTCAAGAGGCTGGCTTCATATGCCGACTGCTATATTAACGACGCGTTCGGCACGGCTCACCGCGCGCATGCGTCGACGGCGCTGATCGCCGAGTATTTCCCCAATGACAAGATGTTCGGCTACGTGATGGAAGGCGAGCTGAAAGCGATCGACAAAGTGCTCGACAATCCGGCCCGCCCGTTCACGGCCATTCTGGGCGGTTCGAAGGTCTCGACGAAGATCAGCGTGATCGAGAACCTGATGAAGCGCGTGGACAACCTGATTCTGGGCGGCGGCATGACCTATACGTTCAAGGCCGCTCAGGGCGGCAAAGTCGGCACGAGCATCTGCGAGCCCGACCAGTTCCAGACGGCCCTCGACATCCTGAAGAAAGCCGAGGAGCTGAACGTGAAGATCTATCTGGCCGAGGACGCCGTTTGCGGCAAAGAATTCAAGAACGACACCGAGACGAAGATCTGCCCGTCGAACGACATTCCCGACGGCTGGGAAGGTCTCGACATCGGCCCGAAAGCGACCGAAGCGTTCACGAAAGTGATCGCCGAGTCGAAAACCATTCTGTGGAACGGCCCGGTAGGCGTATTCGAGATGGACAATTTCGCCAAGGGCTCGCGTGCGCTGGCCGAGGCGATCGTGGAAGCCACGAAGAAGGGCGCCTTCTCGCTGATCGGCGGCGGCGACTCGGTGGCGGCCATCAACAAGTTCGGCCTGGCCGGCGACGTCAGCTACGTCTCGACGGGCGGCGGCGCGCTGCTCGAATACATGGAAGGCATCGAGCTCCCGGGCGTGGCGGCTATCCGCAAGTAGCACCCGTTCCGGTTTCCTTATCTGCGGCGGTTCTCGATCGAGAACCGCCGCTTTTTCGTACTCTGCCGCAAACCCGAGACCGAGGAAAGGTCCGGACGGAAAATATCATCCGGATCAGTTGTACGCAATAATGCGACTACACATAAAAGCATATCGGGACTCCTTGGGAGCGTACGAACGGGAAACCGGACACAAAAAGACAACCCAACCGACCGGATTCTATTCTCTCGACAAAGTCGGATCGATGCCGCCGTCGGCAGGAACGAACCCGCAGCGACGAATAACCACCGCAGGAGATCGACCCATGCGCCGCCCGGAATCCGGCATGGCCCGCTGCATCCGGTTCCGGACGGAGAAAACGGATTCGGTCCGGCGGGCTCGCGGAAGCGATTTTTCACGGGAAACGACCGCCGGCAAAAGATCGGGCCGCAGGGTGCTTCCCTGCGGCCCGACAAACGTTGCATCGCCGCAACCGGCCCTACTTGCTCAGATTAATGATCGAAGCGACCATGGCGGCCAGCGAAGCGGTCGAAGACATCATGCCTATCGCGTTCGCCAGTCCGTTGCCTTTAGGCTCCTGCTTCATCGGAACGACGATCTGGCACCCGGGCTCCACCGCAGGATACCGTTTCCAGAGGAACCCTCCGCGCGTCGAAGCCACTTTCCCGTTCATGTACACGATAAACGGACGACGACGGGCCCTCTGCTTGAAACCACCGGCTTGAGCCACATAGTTTTTCAGTTTTTTCCCCTCGTACGCGACCGAGTTCTGATACAGCACGGCGCCCGATATGCGCACAGTCCCGTTATATTTCGGCACGAACAGACGGTCGCCTTCCCGCAGGACGATGTCCTCGCTGCTTCCGGGCTTCTTCACGGCCTGCTCCACGTCGACTCCGATCGAATAATACTCGGGAATCTCGACGGCATCCTGCACGACCGAGTCGCGATCCTGATTGGTCCGGGCGATTTCGAGCGTAGCCTTCACTTTCGCCATCTCGTCGGGCGTGAGCTTGCGCTGCACGCTGGCTCCGCGCACATAAGCCTCCTCGGTGAATCCGCCGGCCTGACGCACCAGATCGGACAACCGCTGCGACGCATGGGCCAGCACATATTGCCCGGGGAAAAGCACTTCCCCGTCAGCCTCCGCGTTCTTCTGCTCGGAATAGCCGGGCGAACGCCGGATATACACCTCGTCGAACGGCTGCAACACGAACCTCTTGTCGGCCGGAGCGATCGCCAGATCCTCCGAAATGTCGAACAGGAAAGTTTCGGCCTGTCGGGGCGAATAGGACGTGGAAGTCGGGTCCTTGATCCGCCGCGCCACCTCGACTCTCGCCCGGGAAGCCGACTCTCGCAGCCCGCCGCACAGCACGATCACATCCTCGACGGTCATGCCGTCGCGGTAATCGAGCGTCTGAGGCGCGTTCACCTCGCCCCGGACCGTCACGGAATAATCCTCCCTCAGGTCGAAAACGTTCGGAATGTATACTTCGTCGCGGTTGCGCAGCTCCACGTCGGTCCGACCCGACGCCACGTCGCTCACGACGAACGGAATAACGGTATAGATACTGGTCGTGCTGTCGAACCGCGAAATCTGTCCCCGCGAGGCGAACTCGCTCCCGCGCAGTCCCTCGGCCTTGGCGATCAGCTGCGAGAGCGTCCGAACGTCCGGTCCGAGCTCATAATCCCCCGGACGCCATACGGCTCCCCGGATGGTCAGCATATTGGAATAGGTCGGCAACACGACGTCCACATGGAGCGAGTCGCCGTCCATCATCGGGAAGGCGTCCAGATCGGCTTTTTCCACCGTGACCAGACTGCGTTGGCGGCCGCTCTTGCGGTATACCGTCAGCCGCTCGGCGTAAGCGTCTCCGGTAAAACCTCCGGCGTACTCGATCAGCTTGCCCAGCGTCTCGCCCTTCTTCAGTTCATAGATACGCTCGCGCTTCACCTTTCCCCCTATGGCGACATAGCTGTCGTACGGAGGCACGATAATCATATCGTTATCCTCGAGCAGGATATTGGTTTCGTACTTTCCGTTGACCAGATAGTCGTAAACGTCCAGATCGGCGACCTTCCGGCTGTTGCGATAAACCTGAATGCGACGCAGCGATCCGATGTCGTTGACACCTCCGGCCGAATAGATCGCATTGAACACCGTAGCCAGCGACGGCAGCGTGTAGGTCCCCGGCACGGCGACCTCGCCCGAGATATTCACCTTGATGCTCCGTATCTCGCCCAGCGAAACCCGAACCTGTCCACTCATGATCCGGTCGACTTTCGACTGGATGCGCTGCTGAGCCTGCTCGATCGTCAGACCGGCCACGGAGACCGGACCGACGCCGGAAATGCTGATGCTGCCCTCGGGCGAAACCCGGTGCTTCATCGTCGACTCGGCGTCTCCCCATACCTCGACGACCACTTCGTCGCCGGCGCCCAGCACGTAGTTGGGCGGCGTCGGAATATTATAGCTCGGGGCGAACGTCAGGTTCCGGGCGGAGAAAATCTCCCGGCCGAACACCGACGCGCGCGGGTCGACGGACATGATTCCGAGGCGCGTCACCGAATCGGTGTCCGAGCGCATCGCGTATCTCCCCTGCTCCGAAAAACCGGGACGACCCGCTTCCGGACGGCCCGCAGCATAACCGTCACGCTCCGTTGCGGAATAGAAACGGCCGTCAGGATCGCCGCTTTGCCTCGTATCCTTCGTCTGCCTGTCCGGGTCCGAGCGAACCACTTCGCTGCCCTGCGCCTGCGTCGACGAAGGCCGGCCGCTTCGTTCGTTCCGTTCGGCCAGCGCGGCATCGATCTGCTCTTGGGTGGCCCCCATGGCTTTGGCCCTCTGGATCATGGCAGGCGTGACCTGCTGCGCCGACAGGCTGCCCGCGTACAGCGCCGCCGCGAAAACGACGCATCGCATGAGTTTGACTATCCGGTTCATAAGCATATTATTCTCATTTTTTTGAAAAAAGGCAAGCGGCGGACCGCTACGCCTTTCCTTTACGCTCGCGCCGATCGCCCATCCGGTCGAGCTGCCAGACCAGCAGCACCCCCAACAGCAGGTCGATCCCGAAAAGCAAGTTGATATTGACGTTCTTCATCAGCACGTTCATCAGGATGAAGCAAGTCTGCATCACGATGATCAGCATGGCGCTTTGGAAATGGGTGAGGCCGAGACGGAGCATCTTGTGATGGATGTGCCTTTTGTCGGGATAGAACGGCGAAAGGCCGGACGCGATCCGGACACAGAACACGCGTAGCGTATCGAAAGCCGGAATGAAGACGATACCCAGAAAAACAGCCGGCGTCGCCTGTATGCCGAACATATCCGTATTGATATTCAGGTTGTAGAATTTCAGACCGAAAAAGGCTATCAGAAAGCCGAGCGTCAGCGAGCCGGTATCTCCCATGAAGATTTTCATTCGGCGTCCCAGCACGTTGTAAAAGAAAAAAACGCTCACCACGCCCGCGATGCCCATCGCCATCATCCCGTACACATACAGATGATTCCAGCAGAACCAGCCGCCGAAAGCCCCCAACGCCAGCAGGGCCAGCCCCGAGCAGAGCCCGTCGATGCCGTCGATCAGGTTATAAGCGTTGACCAGCAGGACGGTCACCAGCACGGTCAGCACCCACCCGACGGACGACGGAATGTGGTACAGACCGAACAGTCCGCCCAGATTCTCGATTCCCACGCCGCCGTAAATCAGCAGCACGCCGACCAGTATCTGCGCCACGAACTTCGGCTTGTAGGAGAGGCCGCTCAGATCGTCGGCCAGACCGACGAAGAAAAGCAGCGTCCCGCCCGCTATGACGAAAAACAGTTCTTTGAATGCCGCCGCCTCGACAGGCGATGCGGCTACGGTCAGCCCCTGATAGTAGCACATGCCCAGCAACAGAGTCACCGAAAAAAGAAACGACGGGAAGAACGAGACTCCTCCCAAACGGGGAACGTTTCCATGATGGGACTTGCGCGCGGAAAGCTCGTCGAAAAGCTTTTTCTTTTTCGAGATCAGGATAATCTTGGGTATGGTCAGCCACCCGGACAAGGCCGAAATGACGAAAGTCAGGATGACGAAAATTTTCAGTTCCATTGACCGGTTTGTAATACGCCTTGCAAAAATATAAAAATAGTTTCAGAATACCGCCTTGCGCCGGGCGATAAATTTCACGCCCCGCCCCTCACGCACCGCGCCGTCCGAACCCGGGAAATACCCCGACGCACGACACGGCCGATTCGGAACATTTGACTATATTTGTTCACCGTTCGCGGCCGACGGATACCCCAGAGAGAGCCCGGCCGAGAACAAGAACATCAAAAACCGTTCAGAAAATGAGAATAGCAGTGGTAGGAAGCGGGTATGTCGGACTCGTCTCGGGCGCCTGTTTTTCGGAAATGGGCGCCGAGGTGGTCTGCATCGACACGGACGCCTCGAAAATCGAACAGCTCAAGAACGGGCGAATTCCGATCTACGAGCCCGGACTCGACGCGATCGTGCAGAAGAACATGCAGTCGGGACGGCTGAGTTTCGAGACCGATCTGGCCTCCTGCATGGACGGCATCGAGATCGTATTCATCGCCGTAGGAACCCCTCCGGACGAGAACGGCGACGCCAACCTGCGCTACGTGTTCGAAGTGGCGCGTACGTTCGGCTCGGCAGTCAAGGAATATGCTCTGCTGGTCACCAAGAGCACCGTTCCGGTAGGCACGTCGCGCCGGATTCAGCAGGTCGTGCGGCAGGAGCTCGCCCGCCGGGGAGCCGAAGTCGAATTCGATGTGGCTTCCAATCCCGAGTTTCTGAAAGAAGGCAGCGCCATCAAAGACTTCATGAGCCCCGACCGCGTAGTGGTCGGAGTCGAGAGCGAGCGCGCGAAAGAACTGATGAGTCGGCTGTACCGCCCCTTCCTGCTGAACAATTTCCGGGTAATCTTCATGGACGTCACCTCGGCCGAGATGACCAAATACGCTGCGAACAGCATGCTCGCCACCCGCATCAGCTTCATGAACGACATCGCCAACCTGTGCGAAATCGTCGGAGCGGACGTGAACATGGTCCGCAAGGGAATCGGCAGCGACGCGCGCATCGGAAGCAAGTTTCTTTACCCGGGCTGCGGCTACGGCGGCTCCTGCTTCCCGAAAGACGTCAAGGCGCTGATCCGAACGGCCGAGAAGCACGGCTATCCGATGGAGGTCCTCTCGGCGGTCGAGCGGGTTAACGAGCGGCAGAAACGGGTGCTTTTCGACAAGCTGACCAAGCGTTTCGGCAGCGATCTGACGGGGCGGAAGATCGCCTTGTGGGGGCTGGCTTTCAAACCCGAAACGGACGATATGCGGGAAGCCACGTCGCTCGTGCTGATCGACCGGATTCTCTCGGCGGGAGGAACCGTAACCGCCTACGATCCGGTGGCTATGGAGACATGCCGGGCGCGCATCGGCGACCGTATCCGCTATGCCAAGGAGATGTACGAAGCCGCCGTAGACGCCGATGCGCTGATTCTGGTGACCGAATGGAAGGAATTCCGGCTTCCGGCATGGCAGGTCGTCGAGCGCGTCATGCGCACCCCGGTGCTTTTCGACGGACGCAACATTTACGACAAGAAAGAATTCGCCGGCACGCGGATCGAATACCACTGCATCGGAGGATAGCCTTTCCGGCAGGAAGGCGGACGGAAACGAGCGGAACAAAAAAATTCCCGGAGACTCTCTCTCCGGGAATTTTTCGTGAAGAATATGCGGTAAGTGTCAGAATGACAAACCCACCCGGAGACCGAAATTACTCAGTTGGTCCATTTTGAAATTGAGCGTCGTGCACTTGTTGGTCGCATAACTGTAATACGCGGCCACATGGACTCCGATCCGGTTCTGGCTGAACGGGCAGACGTTCAGGCCCAACTCCGGGGAAACATAGAATCCCCAAGTCTTCTCATAGGCCTCAAGCACGTAAAAATAGGAAGAGACCCGGGCATAGTTGGCACCCACCTTCACCGCCACGTAGGGTTCCAGCACGCGCCCCTGCGTAAAGCGATAGCGGCCCGTAACGCCGAACGGCAACTGGAACACCGAATGCTGCTGGTCGGTCGTGATAGCTCCGGTTCCGCCGATGGGAAAAGTCTGGCGGGGAATGTACTTGTTATTGGTATGGAACGCGATGAAAGCGCCCAGACCGACGTTCGACGGGAAGTAATAGCCGCCCTCGAAATTCATGCCCCAGCCGCTCGACTTGTCGGCATAGCTGTCGCCCAGCGGCCAGTTGTACTGCCAGTCGATATTGAAATAGCCGTTGTAAAGTATCTGCGAATGCCCCGTGGCAGGCAGAGAAAGCGCCACGACGACAGCGGCGACGAACCCGAACAGTTTGCTTTTTATGTTTTTCATGATAATATTGCGTTTTATCGTCTGTTAATGAATTGGCTTATTGGGCTAAAGAGGTAATATTCAGATAGGGCGACTGCACGAACGACTGGTCGATCGCCTGAACGGCCAGCGCCGTGTTGATCGTGTTCGAGCCGGTCAGCAGTCCGCTCATGAAGGAGTTCCACACGACAGTAAGTTTCTTCTCCTGTCCCTGAGGAACGCGCAGGTCGACCATTTCGGTCAGCAGCGATCCGACGTGATAGCTGTACACGATATTATAGGGGTAATACCAGTAGCCCCAGTTGCCCCAATAACCCGGGCCCCAGTAGCCGGGATAGCTGTCCCACCAGTAGGGATAGCTGTACCCCACGAAATACTGCGTGCTCTGAACATAGCTGATCTGCAGTCCGAGAGCCGCCTCCGCTTTGGTAGCGACACGGGTATAGCCGAAACTCTGCATGTTCTCCTCATAGGCTTCCAGGTAGGGAGCGGCTTGATCCCCCGTCCAGTATTCAGCCTTGTCCTCGTTGCCGATCACCAACACGCTGTCGGGCATGTAATAGTTTTTCATGTTGCTGAACTCCGTGCTCTTGTCGTAGTTGGTAAATACGAGAAAATCGCTGCTCAGCTCCGACAGATCGGGCTCTTCCCTGCAGGAGGTCAGAGCGAAAACGGCCAATAGAATGTAGACTAATTTTTTCATACTCTTTTTATTAAAAGTTTTTAAATAGGTATTTCGCGGTACGTTACGTACTACCTTTCAAAATCCGTTCCACAATTCGCCGGGCTGTCGTTTCACAATGAGCCCGTTAGCACGGCCCTGATCCGACGCCTATCCGAGGCGGCAAACGGCCGGGCGGACCGCATGCGAGCCTTTCGTTCCCTGCTCTCGAACTCCGACGGCCGGACTTTCGCCCGGCTGCACGGCAACTTGCAGGAAAAGGCTTTCCGGGTGTCCCGTCGCAAGCGACGGCCTTCTCCGTTCTGGCCGATCCTTCCTTTTTATAATCCGAAAAGACTTTTCGCGCGAGCCGCTTTGCACGCGAGCATAAAATGAAGTATATTTGGTGCGGCTCGCCCCGGACGCATATCCGGAAACCGGAGCCGTTCGTCCCATTCATCCCGTAGCCTTATGGTGCTGAACGCCGGAAATATCTTATTGGTCGGAGCGGTCTTGCTGTTCGTGAGCATTCTCGCGGGAAAAGCGGGCTCCAAGTTCGGCGTTCCCGTCCTGCTGCTGTTTCTGGGCGTCGGCATGGTGTTCGGCAGCGACGGGCTGGGCATTCAGTTCAACAGCCCGACGATCGCCCAGTTCATCGGCATGATCGCGCTGAGCGTCATCCTTTTTTCGGGCGGCATGGACACGAAGTTCAAGGAAATCCGCCCCGTACTGGGTCCGGGCATCATACTGGCCACGCTGGGCGTGATGATCACCACGGCCATTACCGGAGGAATCATCTTTCTTGTCACGCGCTACTTTTTCGGATCGATCACGCTGACGCTTTACGAGTCGCTGCTGCTGGCAGCCGTCATTTCGTCGACGGACTCCGCCTCGGTCTTCTCGATTCTGAGAAGCAAGGGTCTGAGGCTGAAGGAGAATCTCCGTCCGATGCTCGAATTCGAGAGCGGAAGCAACGACCCGATGGCCAACATCCTGACGATCCTGTTCATTCAGGTCATTCAAGTCGGCCACATGAGTTTCGGACACTCGGCCGGCGTACTGCTGATGCAGATCGGCGTCGGCGCGGTCGCCGGCTACGTGCTCGGCCGCATATCGCTCTTCTTCGTCAACCGGCTCGACGTCGACAACCAGTCGCAATACCCGATTCTGCTGCTCGCGCTGGTATTCTTCATCTTTTCGTTCACCGACCTGATCGGCGGCAACGGCTATTTGGCCGTCTATCTCGCCGGTCTGGTGATCGGCAACAGCAAGATGCCGCATCACCGCAGCACGACGACCTTTTTCGACGGTATCGCCTGGCTCGCCCAGCTGGTCATGTTTCTGACGCTCGGCCTGCTCGTCAATCCGACCGAGCTGCTGCCCGTCGCAGGCATCGGACTGCTGATCGCCGTCGCGATGATCCTGATCGCCCGTCCGGCTACGGTCTACCTATGTCTGCTGCCTTTCCGCAAAATCTCCGGCCGGGCCAAAGCCTACGTGTCATGGGTCGGACTGCGGGGAGCCGTGCCGATCATCTTCGCCACCTATCCGCTTATCGCCGGAATCAACAATGCCAACCTGATTTTCAACATCGTGTTCTTCATCACGATCATGTCGCTCGTCATTCAGGGGACCACCGTAGGCTATATGGCCGGAAAGCTGAGAATGGTCGACGATTCGGAGCCTGCCGCCCTGAGCTTCAGTTTCGAGGAACTGCCCGACGAAATCAAGTCGACGCTGTCGGAAACGGAAGTGACCGCCGACATGCTGGCCTCGGGCGACCGGCTGATGGACCTTCCGCTTCCCGACGACGAACTGGTCGTCACGGTCAAGCGCGACGGCGCCTTTTTCATTCCGAACGGTCGCAGCAAGCTCTGTCTCGGCGACAAGCTGCTCGTAATCTCCCACAGCGAACGCGGCCAGATCCTGCAAACGAAATAGACGCCGCCGGCATGCGATCTTGCAAGCGATCGCTAACGATTCTGCGCTTTTTCTCCCCGCGAAGCGTGGAATTCCTCCACATCTTTCCACAAATCTCCCCAACCCGAGGCAAGCCTCCCTTCCGCCGCAACGCCAAACCAACAAACTATAAATCAACACAATAAAAACGAAACCGACAAAAATATCATGCTCTGGTACGGTTTTTCTTCCTTGTTTTTGTCGAAAGCAAAGAACAAGTAGAAAGAATTTTTTAAACGCCAAAGCCATGAAAAAGGTCGTATTCGCGGCTGCCGTACTCGCAGCCATCGTTTCAGCAACCGGAACCGCTTCAGCCGTTTCATCGTCCGTTTTTCCGATCACCGCACAAGAGGGCTTTATCCGCATCGCGCCGAGCGATCTGCCGCAGGCCGTCCGCGACGCGCTGGACAAAAAATATCCGGGCAGCTTCATCGAGGAAGCCTACAATGACGCAACCGCTTCCCTTTACAAAGTAATCGTAAAGAGAAGCGACGGCTGGTCGGCCACGATCATCCTCGACAAGGAAGGCTTCATACGGCAGGCATCCGAAACGCCGGCAGCCTAAGGAGCCGCGCACCAAGCCGCCCCGCGCATAGAAAGCCGAAATACGCAGGATCTCATCCGTTAACCCTTACGACAAGAACTCATGAACAAGCTATTGCTTACCGTGGCCGCACTGATTACCGCCGCAGGGACGGCCCCCGTCTCCGCATACGCCCTTGCAGGAAACGCGTCGACGCAAGCAACGGCCGTTCGAACGGGATTCGTCGAGATCGACCCGAGCAAGCTGCCTCAGGCCGTGCGGTACGCAATCGCCTCGCGGTACGCAAGCTCATCGATCGAGAAAGCCTACGCCAACGCCGGGATCAGGCTGTACAAAATTACCGTACCGAACCCGAAAGGGACCGAAATCACTCTCCTTCTCGACGCTCAGGGAACGGTTATGGATATGGTCGAACGAAGTGCCGGCCCGTCCGTCCCATAAAAGAAAATCCCCGCCCCGACCGCAGGGGAAAGCCCGACGGTCGCCCGGCGAAACCGGACCGCCTGCCGAAGGCCTGTTTGCGAACAGGCCTTTTCTTTATACGATTATTGCTATCTTTGCAAGCGAAAAACATTACGAAAAGAATCCGATGACAAAGGTGCTGATTGTAGAGGATGACGTCGCCTTCGCCCTCATGCTGCGGACATGGTTGTCCAAGAACGGATACGAGGCGGAGAGCGTTGTCAGTGCGGAGCAGGCGGTCAAGCGGATGGGGGAGTGCGTGTTCGACGTCGTGCTGTCGGACCTGCGCCTGCCCGACCGCGACGGCATCACGCTGCTCGAATGGATACGGCACAAATCGCCTCACAGCGAAGTGATCATCATGACCGGCTACGCGAACGTCAGCACGGCGGTGGCGGCTATCAAACTGGGAGCTTTCGATTATCTCGAGAAACCGGTCAACCCCGAAATACTGCGCGAAAAAATGACCGCGGCGGTTACACGGCACGAACAGCGCCGTTCACGGCCGGAAACGCAGTCCGCTTCGGAGCCCGGAACGGCTATCGTATGGGGACACAGCGAAGCGTCCGCCAAGCTCCGGGATCACCTGTTGCTCGTCGCGCCGACCAACATGTCGGTTCTGATCACGGGCGAAAGCGGCACGGGCAAGGAATACGCGGCCCGCTTCATCCACGCCAACAGCAAGCGGAAGGCCCGTCCGTTCGTCGCCGTCGACTGCGGCGTGCTCTCGCGCGAGCTGGCCGCCAGCGAGCTGTTCGGACATGCCAAAGGAGCCTTTACGTCGGCCGTTTCGGACAAAAAGGGCGTCTTCGAGACGGCGGAAGGCGGAACCGTTTTCCTCGACGAGATCGGCAACCTGCCTTACGACGTACAGGTACAACTGCTCCGCGCGATTCAGGAACGCGTGATCCGTCCCGTCGGCAGCGTGAGGGAAACGGCCGTCGACGTACGGATCATCGCCGCGACGAACGAGAACCTGCTCGAAGCGATCCGCGAGAACAAGTTTCGCGGGGACCTGTTCCACCGTCTCGACGAATTCACCGTGCAGATTCCCCCGCTCCGGGAACGGAAAGAGGACATACCCGCTTTCGCCGAGTCGTTCCTGCAGGACGCCAACCGCGAGCTGGAAAAGCAGGTCGAAGGATTCGACGCCGAGACCGCCGCATGGATGAACCGCTACAAATGGCCCGGCAACCTGCGCCAGATGCGCAATGCGATCAAGCGGGCCGTTCTCTTCTGCAAGGGGCGCATCGTCACGATAGCCGACCTGCCGGAAGAATTGACGGCCGATGCGGAGAGTATGCCGGAGCCGCCCGCTTCGCCCCTGTTGCGCAAGGTCAACGAGAAAGAGCAGATTCTGGATGCGCTGCGTCGCGCGAGGAACAACAAGAGCGAGGCGGCCCGTCTGCTGGAGATCGACCGGAAAACCCTGTACAACAAGCTCAAGCTGTACGGTATCGAGCTATAGCGAGCCGGACATTCTTCCGAGGATTCGCTTCGCCGAGCCGATCGCGCGTTCGACCAGAAAAGATATTCGCGCCGGTTCCACCGAGGAACCGCTCTTTTCCAATTCTTCCAGATCGGCCGCCGTTCGGTCGGCATGCAGCTGACGAAACATCGGCAGCATCCGGTGAGCCAGCTTGGCGAGCGACGGCCAGTCGCGGGAGGCCTCGTATTCTTCGAGCAGTTTCAGGCTGTCGCGCGTAGAAGACACGAAAGTCTCCACGACCGTCCGGACCGCCTCCTCATCGCCGTTCATCATCTCCCGGAGTTCGCCCAAATCGTATCCCGGATCGGGAGACGGCATACCGGCGATCGTTTTCAGCAGCTCGCTCTGCGTGAATGGCTTGCGCAACACGGCGTCGAACCCGTCGCTCTCTTTCTCCAGACGGTCGGAAGCCGAAACGGCAATCACGGGCAACCTCCGCGCCCAGTCCTCCGAAGCGGAACGGATCGCCGAGAGCAGCTGATAGCCGGAAAATCCGCCCAGCTGAATATCGGTCAGCACCATATCGACATCGGCCAGCTTATCCACGCACTGCTCCAACCGATCACAGAAGCAAACCCTGTGACCGGCCGATTTCAGTATTTCGCCCAACATGGCTCGTTGCGAGGGATCGTCCTCGACAACGAGTATCGAACGAGGAGTGACCCGAGGGGGAGCCTCGGCCGGGACAGGCTTCGGAATTTCGGAAACGGAGACGGACAGCACGGGTATCGAGACCCGGAAAACGCTCCCCTCGCCGATCCGACTGTCGAGCTCCAACGTTCCTCCCAGCAGCTCGACCAGACGCGACACGACGGCCAGCCCGAATCCGCTGCCCTCCTTGCCGGCCGTATCGGCCCTCGAAAACTCGTCGAATATCCTCTTCTGCTCTTCCGGCGCAATGCCGCACCCCGTGTCGCTCACGGCGAATTCCAACCGTAGCGGCGCACCGTTCCCGTCTCCGGACCGAACGACTGCCGAAAGCGTTACCGACCCCCGGTCGGTGAACTTCACGGCGTTGGAGAGCAGATTGATCAGTACTTGCCTGATTCGGGCCGCATCAGCCTTGACGTACATGCCCTTTTCCGCGCGGTTGTCGCTTACGAGCGACACGCCCTTTCTCTCCGCCGAGGGCACGAACATGCCGAGGGTCTGATCGAATAGCGGGAATACCTCGAAAGGAGCCGCGTCGAGGGTCATTTTGCCCGTTTCGATCCGGGAATATTCGAGCAGATTGGTCAGCAGCTCCATCAGATGAGCCGAACTGTATCTCATGCTGGCCGTGTAACGCGCCACCTTATCGGGAGAAGGATTCGACGACAGCAGCTCGACGTAACCCATGATCGAATTGAGCGGGGAACGAATATCGTGGGAGATCGATAGCAGCAGCCGCTGCCGGTTCTCCATCAGGTCCTCCGCCTTGCGCCGGGCCTCCTCAAGGGCCTGTTTATAACGTTTGCTTTTATTTATATCGCTGAATATCAGAGCAACGAAAAGAAGCACTATGCACAACGCACCCAACGCGATCCCCAGCACGGACTCTCCCGCACGCTTGAGCGTCCGGTCGCGAGTACCGATCTCGTCGAGCGCTGCCCGGATGTTTTCGTCGTTCATCTTCTGCAAAAGCAGCGTAGCCCGATCGTTGATCGTCTGATCGATCAGCATCAGCGTATGCTGCTGCTGCCGGATAGCCTCCGCAGTCCGGTCGCGCCGTCTGGAAGGTAACGCCGGCTTCGCCTGCAATCGAGCGCCGCCTACATCTGACGGCATCTTTTGCGAAACAACGGGAGCGAGCGTATCGACAGGAATCTCGCTGCTCCTCGGCATCTCTTTGAGCGTGTCTCTCGCCGTCATGAGAGGCCCCGCGAAACGCCGCCAAAACCGGTCCCGCTCGGAAGGAACCAAACGAATCGTATCCTTATGAACGGGCTTCTCGATCACTACGACCACCGGCGAAAGCGTGTCCTTTCGTTCAAGCGCCCGCAACAGGCTGTCGTGACGAAGCACCTCTCTTTCCCGAAGACGGCTCATCGTGGCGGCCAGACCGATCAGGTTCGATTTTTTCCACTTCAGCAGCTCGGTAATCTCCTCCAGAATGCCGATCTGCTCGGGAGGTATCTGCAATCGACAAAGCGAGTCGATATGGCCGTAGACCGTGTCGATCGCCCGGTCGTAAGCTTCCAGATTGTCGACCGAAGGGTCCTGCAGATAGATATTCGCCCGGTAGCTCGCCTCGTACAGCGACGAGATCGTCGTGCCCGTAACCAGCACTTTCCGGTACGCCGCCCCCTGCGTAGCGTCCTCGCGAACGGCCAACGGCGCAATCCGCATGTAAATGTACCAAACGGCGAAAACCGCCGCCACGGCGACCAACAGATAGCCTACGGCCACCTTGATCCGCATGTTCGACTCGCTGCCGCCCGTATTTCCGAATTTTCTCATAGTCTCCCGTCGGTTGCCCGGCTAAAAATAGCTGTTTTGCCCGAAACCTACAACCGGCCGGGACGGAATCGCCTATACCGCACTCTTTCGGCAGAACTTCTGTACAAACACAAATCCGAATGAGACACGTCGCCGAGTATAATCGGAACGTTTCCCATTAACAAATATTCCAAATATTATTTTTATATTGTCTTCAGTTTTCAGAACAATCGCCCGCTTTAATCATATTATTTACAAACTATGTTTTTTCGATCGCTTTGCCTGAGCCTCACCGCACTTTTTTTGTGTTGCCACGAAAAAGATTCCAGACTCTCGACCGCGCTCCAGTTAGCCGGATCAAACCGGGCTGAAATAGAGCAAGTACTGACTCATTATCGAAACGAACCGCTGAAACATTCTGCAGCCGAGCAGTTGATCGCCAACATGATCGGCAAATACAGCATGGATAGTGCGGCAGCGGCACCGGTTCAACCTTTCTACGACCTATTAACGAACTATCTGGAGAAACACGGCCGCTATGCCGATACGACTCCATACTACTTGTGCGACAGTCTCTATGAGTTGCTGGACGACTTCCAACCCGGTATCTGCAACTATAAGCCGGACTTGACCTTTCTTTCTTCCCGTTTTTTGATCGATCACATCGATCGGTCGTTTGAAACTTGGTATAATTCCCCTTGGTCACGCGAGCTGGACTTCGAGACCTTTTGTCGATTTGTCCTACCTTACAAGAGCGACAACGACCATTGGGAAGGAACTTATCCATATCTGAGGGAGAAATACGCATGGGCCCATGATACGCTCAACACTCGCTCCGCCATCGAAGCAGGTAAATATCTCGACAGCACGATCAAATGGAACTTCACGCAGAACGGGCCTTTTTTCCGCGAGTATCCATACATGTTGCCACTCAGCCGCTACAATTACATCCATGCGCAGCTGGGCACGTGTATCGAAGCCAATAATATGGTCATTATGACCCTCCGCAGCCTCGGCATACCGGCCACGATGAACTTTATCCCCTATTGGGGAAACTCGAACGCCTCACACAGCTGGACGGAAGTAATCGGAAATCGGCCTGTAAAGCTTTACGATAACACGCAATTCTTCTACCGCGACGACCGAGACGAAGTCATCAGCGACATCTTTTGGTTCAAATACCCGTTCGAAACAACGGAGGGTATTCCTGAAGCCGTCGAAATACGTTCGTGCCGCACGGTTCCCAAAGTTTACCGTTCGAATTTTTTCGCTTCGGGAAACGCACCGTCCGAAGCAGAGTCCGCCAACATGCCCGATCTTTTCCGTAACCCGGGTATCGAAGATGTCACCGACCACTACATCGAATGCGCGAACGTAAAAGTCTCTTTCGATAAAAAGAACAGCTACGACCGTCATGCTTACCTATGCTGCTATGATCCCGAGAACCTGAATTGGACTCCCGTAGCATGGGCCGAGATACACCGAGGAAAGGCTCGATTCGAAAAAATAGGCAAGAACATCGTTTACCTGCCCGCTTTTTATCGCAACGGACAGTTCGACCCGGCAGGCCCCCCATTTTTGTTAACGAATGACGGGAACATGCTGCCGTTGGAGCCCGAGGCTTCCGAAACAGTACCGGAAATAGTGCTCTACAGTAAGGTACCTTACCGGACCCACGTACTATTCTATGCATACGTCATGTTACATTGTCAATTTAAGACCGCGAATAAAAGCGACTTATCGGATACAGTCACGATCCATTCGATCGATCGGGTACCATACTACGGCCAGCAGGTCGAAATACGCCATGCCGCACCTGCGCGGTACGCGATATACGATTTCGGAGACAGTCCCTACGGTTTTATCGGCGAGCTGGAGTTTTGGGGCGACGACGGCAAAGGGCAAGAAGTCCGTCTCGAAGGCACGCCGATCGGGAACCACGGCATATACGGCCAAACGAATCGCGAGCTCTGTGACGGCGACCGGGTAAGCCATTTCTACCGCGATCCGAACGGGCCCAATTATGTAGGCTTCGATTTCGGAAAACCGTGCCGGATCACGCGGATCGTCTATCATCCGCGTAGCGACGACAACGGCATCGTACCCGGCGAAATCTACGAACTGTTCTGCTGGCAGGACGGAACGTGGCGCTCGCTCGGCAGACAGACCGGACGGGAGGACAAGACCCTGAAATACGAACAAGCTCCGGCCCACGCGCTGTTCCGTCTGCACAACTGTACGCGGGGAAAAGAGAATCGCATTTTTATCTACCGGAACGGCAAACAGATATTCTATTGATTCACCGAATGTTTCCCTTTCGTTTGAAACGCGATTTTCGTCGAAAAGCATGGTCACTAACCATGAACTGAAAACCAAACGTCGTGACTCGTTTTTCTCGTCAACGCGGTTTCCCGGGGAATGTAACATCAACAAATAGAGAAAAAAACTCCGCAAGACATGCTTCCGCAAGGCAACAACCGAACAGACAGACCGTACACCTGATTAACGACGGAAACAATACAGTCCGTTTCAGCTATATTCCCCCGGTCCAAGGCACTTTCGACTTTTCGACGGGCCTCTTTCCACCCCTCAGAACGACTCTTTGCAACGTAGCAATAGTAGTTACCTAAAACTCATTACAACTCAACTTAAAACTACGACTATTCTCCAGACCCGCATAACAGAATCACGCTCGTACCGAGCAGGATGATCCGGCCCCCTTTCCCATAGATGAGATATTTACCTAAAAGAAACGGCCTTGCCGATACAGATTTCTTGTATTTCTCCCTAAGATATGCCGGATTATTTCTTGCCGGTCGTGATTCCCGGCCAGCGGTCGGTCCGGAACGGCGAGGCCGGCAGTCCGGAAGCATTGATCAGATTGCAGTCCGGATTGTCGTCCCAGCCGTAGCGAACGGCCAAAGGATACGGGACCTCGGGCGAGCCGACCACCACGTCGCATCCGTCGATCGCAGCCTCGGCCCAATGGAACCGGCGATCGGCCCCTGCGACAGCGAACCCGCGGAGGACACGGCCGTCCCGCACCGCCAGCCCTTCGGCCTCGTCGAACCGGATCCGGATCTTATCGCCTTCGATCCGATAGGTCCGGTACACGGGACCGCTGCATGCCACCGACTCGCCGTACACCCGGGCACGGGCAATCAGGGCCAAACGGCGGCCCAGCTCCTGCTTATTCTTCGGATGAATATTGTCGCCCTCGCCGATATCGATCGCCACGGCCATAGCGGTTCCGTCGAGATGCAGCGCCTCGGACTGAGCCTCCCTCAACTCGGCCCATTGCGAAGCGGCAGGCTCGTCGTGCCGCGCTCCGAAATTAGCCAACTGCACGAACAGGAACGGGAAATCGCACCCCCAGCACGAGCGCCAGTCCTCGACGAGCAGCGGGAAAAGCGTCCCGTACTGCTCGGCCCGCCATGCGTTCGACTCGCCCTGATACCATACTGCGCCCCGGAAGGCCAGCGGAACGAGCGGACGAAGCATCGAATGGTAAAGCGCCGTCGGCTGATGCGGATTGAAATCGGGCTGAACGGGCGGGGCCGGCAAATCGGCCAACTCGCTCCCGACCCGGTATCTCCACGGGCCGGACAGCGGTATATACCGGTCGTCGGACAGACTCAGGCGAAGCGACGGACCGTCGTAATTGAGCCCGCCGTCGCCTCCGGTGTCGAGCACACGGATCGCGATGACCGCCTCGCCCCCCTCGACCAGCCTGCCCGGCACCTGATAGACGCGCTCCTGCTCCAACGCATGGGTCGCGCCGACCTGCACTCCGTTGAAATAAGTCACGTCCCTGTCGTCTACGTAGCTAAGGCGAAGGGTCAGGTCGCGCCCCCGCCAGCGGGCCGGTATCTCGATCCGCCGGCGCAGCCAGACGATCCCGTCGTGGCCCGGCAGACACTCCGCATCGAAATAGGCGGGCAGAGTGATCGTATCCCAGTCGCTGTCGTCGAAGGATCGCTCCTTCCACAGACACTTTCCGTCCCGATACGCCGGATCGCGCTGCGCGACAACCTGCTCCCAGCGAGCCGAGTCATCGCGGAATCCGGCCCATAACCGGCTCTCGTCGGCCCCGGCCGAGCGAACCTGCTCGACGCGCTCCGCAAAATCGGAATGCGTGGCCAGCGCCTCGGGACTCATCCACGACTCGGCCACCGTACCTCCCCACGAAGTATTGATCACTCCGACAGGGACTCCGAGCGCCTTATGCAACTCGCGGGCGAAAAAGTAACCGGCGGCGGAGAAGTCGGGAACCGTCTGCGGCGAGCAAGGCTGCCAGCCTCCGCCTACGACCTGTACATCTTCCCTCGGAGCCAAACTGGAAACCCGCTTGACGCCGAACAGACGTATCCGAGGCCAGTCGGCGCTTTCGATCTCGCGGGCATAATCGCGCACGCGGCCCCATCCTCCTACCGGCATCTCCATATTGGACTGCCCCGAGCAGATCCACACCTCGCCGATCAGCACGTTCTCCAACGTAACGGCCTCCCCGTCCGAAACGGTAACCGTATAAGGTCCTCCCGCGTCGGGAGTTTTCAGCTTCAGCATCCATTTTCCGTCCGCTCCGCAACGGGTTCGGACGGTCGATCCGTCCCACGACCCGGTCGCCGCCACCTCGGCCCCCGGTTCGGCCCAGCCCCAAAGAGGCGCCTCGCACTGCCGCTGCAAAACCATGTCGCTGCCGAAAACGGAAGCCAGCCGGACTTTGGCCTGCAGCAAACCGCCCGCCATCAGTCCCAAACAAAGAATACCTATTTTTTTCAGATTCATCTCGGATCGTTTTTATCGTCCGCCATAAAGTTAGCCATTCCTGCCCGAAATATTCTTCCCCCGGGAGAAAAATAAGCAGGATTCGGGAAACGGCCTCAGCTCCCCAAATGAAAACCGCAGAAATTCCTGCCGACATGAAAAGTCATATGCAAAAAATGGATTTCCGGTGAGATGAACGCCTTATATCGCCGGAGTTTATCCGTATAGATCGATCTGGCATTGGCCAGTTTGTCAGCAACCTTACTCAGCGTTTCACTGGTACGAGGACCGGCAGAGAAGCAGACGACGGATTTGTCAGCGCAGTTCAGAGCATAGACCACACGGATATGATCTTTTTTACGGCCGACAAAGGTTTTGATTTCATCGACTTCATATTCTATATTGGCTGTTACATGCGGAGCTGTTATATTTTTGG
>ERZ773225.737-NODE-737-length-45381-cov-7.193024_pt1 | contig 45381 bp, 33 predicted proteins | sample MGYA00580993_ERZ773225 | MGnify/ENA primary metagenome ERZ773225 (study PRJEB29015, sample SAMEA2737748) | human gut metagenome | biome: human gut; feature: human-associated habitat; material: faeces | place: China | collected 2012 ...
CCGTTTTCGACATAAAAAGAAAAATATATTTCAAAGCCCGATTTAAATATATTTTGCCTCTTTTCGCCCCCCCTCGGAACCCGCTGCACCTTCTCGAACATGTGCCCGAGAAGGTGCTCGGCAGGGGTGAAATCTTGAAAGCAGGCTCAATCGCTCTTGACAAGTCGAAGCTATATATATTATAACATGTGTGCCAGAGTACACAAAGAACAGCTTTAAGGTAGAACCGGACAAGCCGTGCTTTGTATACTTAAAGAGCTGAGTAACTATGCTTGTCGGAAAGCATCCTGAAATCAGCGTCTGCTTTGAAAAAGGAACTCTGCGACAATGCTTTTTTTAAAGCAACCGAGTTAGCATACACTAACTGCGAGGATGCTGCAGAAAATGCGGGATATGCACGTTGATGAAAGAACTGGGACTGTATGATTTGACGCCCGGGACACTACGCTTGCGTGAAATGCTGCAAAACTCATTGACAGCAGCGGCAGCTGTGCTATAAAATATACTTAAACTCACGGGCAGTAAGAAGAAACGGCCTCGGTCAATCAATAAACAAGCTGCGGACTGACAAGCGCCGGATACGAGTCGTGCGTGTTGATGTGTGCCCGAGCTGTGTGTTTTTGTATTTTTGAGGAGTACTATGGTAATAAACAACGGAAATATCCATGAAGTGAACAATATCAGTCTGCACGATGCCTGCTTCGAAAGTTTTGTTTTTGATCGTGTACATAATCGACTTGAAACAGTGGTCAAACCGGAGTGGCCGTTTGTCGTACCACCCGATTTTGACAGCAGCGAATCATTTGAACACGCTGAACTCAAGAGAATCCGCATTACCTGCGTTGACGTGATCGGAACGGAGATGTCCAACTGCGAGTATTGGGGTGCATCGCCGTATGTTTTTTCGTTGAGCATATTAAACGGAAAGAAATCGCATCTTGTGCAAAGGCTGTTTGAAAATATGAAACCTGAATATAAATTTTGCAAACTAAAATCTAAAGACGACTATATAGAAGTTTTGATTGAGTTTTCGTCCGGCGACAAACTGCGGGTGGCATGCAGCAGCGTTCGGTTCGGCGAAGCTGAAAATGATGAATGAAACATTTAAATGGACTGTGAAGGGCGAAAAACTATGTTAAGTGACAACAAAATAACCGAATGGCGTGAAAGACTGATTTCCATGATTATCGAGAACTACCCGAATCGATGGGAGACTTATAAGTCTGTAAAGGAGAATGTGACGGCAGTAAAATACGGTTCGGGAAGTGTTTACTTGCCGCGCGGTTATTTTTGTCCCAGTCGTGTTCTTGATACGGTTATCGGCAACGTGACGAGAGGCCGTCTGCTAAAAACAAAGCCGAGAACAAGAATTCCAACGTACAGATACGGGTTTGATAAAAACGGCAAATTAATTACGGCCGAAAACTGCGAAGAATGTGATCTGGATCTGGAGAGAACAGTCGCAAACTTCGATGTATCTGACTTTCAAAAAGCATTTCCATCGTTTTTGGACGATGCAAAAAACGGTATGCTTATCCCGCGGGAATACGAATTTATAAAGCGCGAAAACGGAATTGAGATAGGGTTGAATTATCACATGCATGATGCAAACAATAATTCGGGTTCTGTTGTTATTTGTGAAAACGGTTATATAAAAGAATACCATTATATCCGTAATGTTGTGATTAAGCCTCTGAATAATCATTTTTGGTCGGAGTTCACTTCGGAAGAGTACGAATACATTGACAGTCATCATGTTGATGTTGTTATGCGAAGGCTCGAAGAAGGGTTCGGTGGAGTTGCGAGCTTCGGTAGGTTTGATGGCTACAAAATCAATAATGTGGTAAGATACCGCTTTGAGCTCGATGATAACGGTGCAGCAAAGAAATACACACTGATCGAAAGCAAAGGAAAAGTTCTTTCTCAGGAAAAACAAGATTATTACACATACGAAGTCTATAAGCCGATAGATTTCAGATACGAGGTGTAGCGATATGATCGCGAGTGCAGATTAAACAGACTTATATCGCTGCGGCTGCGCATTATGATATGCTCCGGGGGTATTCGGCTGCGATATTTGCTAAATGCTGCTTTATATGGTATAATTCAAATGAAACTTTGGATAAGGCTTTTGAGGAAAAAATGCCTGTGGAATTCTTCCGATAAGGGGTATTTTTTCTGCAAAACGGGTTATCCGGAGGTTTTTTGAGTGCAAATGCGCGGCTGCGCATTGATATTGAGTCGGCAGGGAGGATGCTTTCTATGAAACATAAGATAATCGGAGTTGACCCGGGCTCTCCTGCGGCTTGTGCGGGTGTCTGCGCCGGCATGTACCTCACCTGCATAAATGATTTGCCGGTTGTTGATATTATCGATTATGAACGTCTTACTGCCGAAGAAAGCATTGAATTAACACTCTGTTCGGACGGCGCTCAATGCGGCAAACAGCAGAAAGAATTCAAAATTTCGCTCACTAAGGAAGAATATGAGCCGCTCGGACTGAACTTTGAAACAAGTCTCATGAGTCCGGTACGGCAATGTGCAAACCATTGCATATTCTGCTTTATCGATCAGATGCCGCGCGGCAACAGAAAAACGCTGTATTTCAAGGACGATGACTGGCGACTGTCGCTGATAATGGGCAATTATGTCACGCTTACAAATGTCAGCGACAGAGAGTTTGAACGTATGATTGCCCGCCGCGTTTCACCGCTCTATGTTTCCGTTCATGCAACGGACGGCGCAGTGCGTAAACGCATGATGCGGAGCCCAAATTCCGAAAACATTCTTTCACGGCTTACGCGTCTGCACGAAGAAGGACTTGCATTCAACTGTCAGATTGTGCTTTGTCCCGGCTACAATGACGGGGATGTGCTGAAACATACACTGAATGATCTTTTCAGTCTTCGCCCGGAATGCCGTTCCGTGGCTGTGGTTCCTGTTGGACTCACTGCACATAGGCAGGGGCTTGCCGAGATTCAGCCGACAACTGCGGAAAGTGCATCCGCTGCCATCAAACTTATCGATGAGTTTAAAAAGAATCATGGGCTTTCGGACTTTGTATATGCATCGGACGAGATGTACCTTGCAGCCGGTCATGAGCTTCCGACGTTTGAGGAATGCGGTGATTTTGAACAGATAGAAAACGGCGTCGGACTGTTCAGACGGTTCGAACACGACTTTATGAATGCACTGGAAGATTTACCGACTGCGCCCCGAATGCGTGAGTTTGATTCCGTGAGCGGGGTCTCCATCGCGCCGCACATGAGCAGGCTTTTCAAAAAACTTCTGCCATACAATATAAAAATCAATGTGCACCCTATTGTTAACGATTTTTTCGGCAACACCGTCACGGTCACGGGATTGGTTACGGCGGGAGATATAATTAAGCAATGCAAAGACTGTTTGAACGGAGAAGCTTTGCTGATACCGCACACGATGCTGAGAGAGAACGACGTTGTTTTTCTTGACGGAATGTGCACTGACGAACTTGCGGCTGCCCTCCAAAAACCGATTTGGCGCGTCAGCGCGGACGACGGTTATGATTTTATTGACGATATAATTAACCTGATTGAAAGGAACGCATAAATAATGAAACCCTTGGTGGCAATAGTGGGAAGGCCGAATGTCGGCAAATCCACACTTTTTAACAAAATAGCGGGGAAACGCATAGCGATAGTTGAGGATACTCCGGGCGTGACACGTGACCGCATTTACGCGGATGCGGAGTGGCTGAATTACAGGTTCACGCTTATTGATACCGGCGGCATTGAGCCGGAAAGCGAGGACATAATTGCAAAACAAATGCGTCGGCAGGCAGAGCTTGCAATTGAAACGGCGCAGGTTATAGTTTTCCTTCTTGACGGCAAATCGGGGCTTACAGCAGCGGATGAGGATGTTGCGGATATGCTCCGCCGCAGCAAAAAACCGATCGTGACGGTCGTAAACAAAATTGATCATCCGAAATACGAAGATGCTGTTTATGACTTCTATACTCTCGGTATAGGCAGTCCGATAACAATTTCCGCCGAACAGGGATTGGGTCTCGGCGATATGCTTGACGAAATTGTTTCTTACTTTCCGCAGATTGAAGAGGAAAGTGAAAACGATAACACGAGCATTGCGATTGTGGGCAGGCCGAACGTTGGTAAATCCAGCCTTGTAAATGCACTTCTCGGACACGAAAGGACGATCGTCAGCAACGTTCCGGGCACAACGCGGGATGCAATCGATTCACCGTTTACATGGAACGATAAGGAGTACACTTTGATAGACACTGCGGGCATACGCCGCAAGCGTTCTGTTGAAGATGAAACCGTTGAGCGTTACAGTGTTATCCGCTCGCTTGCAGCCATTCGCCGCTGTGATATTGCGCTCATTGTTGTTGATGCGGAACGCGGACTGAGCGAACAGGACGTGCGCATTGCCGGCTATGTACACGAGGAAGGAAAGGCTTCCGTACTCATTGTCAACAAGTGGGATCTTATCGAAAAAGATACCTATACAGCCGAGAAATTCAAGAAGAAAATGCTTGTTGATCTTGCGTTCATGAGCTATGTTCCGATGTTGTTCATATCTGCAAAAACGGGACAGCGCGTCAACAAAGTTATGGAACTTGCGGAGTTTGCATATGAGCAGAACTGCACTCGCATATCAACGGGCAAGCTGAACGACATAATCAGCGAAGCAGTCACGATGAATGAACCGCCCGTGAATGCAGGAAGACGTCTGCGTGTGTATTATTCCACCCAAGCCGGCATCAAGCCCCCGACATTTATTATTTTTGTGAATGAACCGGAGCTTATGCATTTTTCGTACAGGCGTTATCTTGAAAACTACATTCGCAAATCATTTGAAATCAAGGCAACCCCGATTCGCCTTATCATCAGAAAACGGGAACGAAGCGACACCGATTAAGGATGCCGCACGGCGAGTTTTAAGGCTGAATCGGTCATACTAAGGATAATTCGGGTTTGAGTTAGTTTTGCGAAAAGGGGATACGGAATTGAACTTTTTCGCAAAACACTGTGGGCATGATTTGCAGTATCTGAAGAAAGGTTTCTGTGCGGAAGGGCTGCGCGGCATAATTTCTTGATGAAATGTATAAATGCTTACACCCGTATAAGCAATTCACGGAGGACAAAGTATTCGGAATGACCGTTATTGAATTTTTTGACAGAACCCCGGTAGAAAATATAATAAGCTGTCTGTCGATGCGCCCGAATAAGGTTATTCTTGCGGGCGGCAGCAGTGATATGAGCGAACACGGACGCATCTTGAAACGGGTTGCAGCGGCACATGGCCTTGATATCGAGATAAGCTGCGTGCCCGTTGAAAGAAATAACCTGACAAATGCCGTTTCGGGTTTATGCGGCATCATTGAGTCGGAACCCGGAGATTTTTCCATTGACCTCACCGGAGGAGAGGATCTTCTGCTTGTTGCTGCCGGAATCGTTGCAGAAAGATATGCAAATAACGGAGGACGCCATATTGAGCTGCATCACTATAATGTTCGGACAGGAGCGGTTCAGGACTGCGATAACAATAATAAAGTATTCAACAACACAAACCCAAAGCTTTCAATAGTGGATGATATTGTCCTGCACGGAGGAAAACTGCGCTACAGCAACAGTGTGCTGGGTGACGGAACATACCGAATGTCTCTTTCCGATGATTTTGCCGAAGATGTTAATTCAATGTGGGATTTATGCAGAACAGATCCTGCACAGTGGAACATGAATCTGAATGCACTCGAACTGCTGTCGCATTATAAAATGCAGGATGATGATCCGTTGGACTTTTTTCTGACGTTCCGCTATGCTGAGGAGCACATCCCTAATTGTACGGAAAAGCTCAACCGCGTATGCCGATTGGCGGAAGAACTCGGAAGGCGCGGTATCATTGAAAAACTCCGCGTTGACTCGGGACTGCTTGCGTTTCGCTATAAAAACGCGCAGATTAAACGCTGCCTTGCAAAAGCGGGAAGTGTGCTTGAAATCAAGATGCTGTTGCTTGCGAATTCCGCACTTGACGATGACGGGAACCAATACTATAACGATGCGGCAAGCGGTGTAACAATCGTTTGGAGCAATCACGGTTCTTCTGTCCGCCGATGGAATTTTTATGATGAATCAACGGATTATTGTGACATAAACACCGAAAATGAGATTGATGTTATGCTTATGCGCGGCGTGATCCCGGTGTTTGTTTCATGTAAAAACGGCGCAGTGGATTCAAATGAATTATACAAACTTAACACGGTTGCAGACAGGTTTGGAAGCATATATGCAAAAAAAATCATTGCAGCAACCTATCTTGGCAAGATGGGTTCAGGAAGGGAAATGGATCCGTTCCGCAGACGCGCGGAAGAGATGGGCATTGAGCTAATTGAAAATGCTCATTTGATGAACGATGACGAGTTGCTTGCACGTTTAAAAAAGGCAACAGAATAGATTTGAATGCCCGTTCAGACTTAACGCGCCTGCAAATGCCCGATCGGCAGCGTAAATTTAAATGCTTAAATAACTAAATGCGGAAACAAAATTTTCAGCCGCCGGCATGGAAGTCGGCGGCTGTTTCCAAATGTTATCGAAATGAAACTATTCCGCTTTCGGCTCGCTGTTCTGTTTCAGCAGCGGCAGCAGTTCCTCAACACTCAGAACTTTTCCGCAGCAAAGCAGTTTGCCGTCAACGATGAGTGCGGGCGTTGTGATAATGCCCATTCGGGTGATTTTCACAAGATCACTTATGGTTTCAAGCTCGGTTTCCGGGATATTCGCCTGCTTCATTGCAGCAACAACGTTGTCGCGAAGCTTTGCGCAATGTGCACAGCTGCCGACAAGCACCTTGATCCTTGCACCGTTAACAGCTGCGGGGATAATGCGAACCTCGTTTTGTCCTCTTTTTTTGAGAATACTGTTAATCTTAATGAATGCCATAATAATTCACCGCCTTTTAACCTTATGTATCACGATTGAATATCGCACATTCGCAGCAAAGGGGCAGAGCGCTTATTGCTCCGCATACTCTCTGTGGACATATTTACTCGTTGTCAGTTTCAGCAATGCACCGTAATCGGGAATGAACCTCAGCGTGTCGCCGACTTTGTATTTTTTGCAATTGGTGAGGTTGACGATTAAGTGGTCGCTGCTTGCACCGATAATCTCAACATCGGGGTCAAGCGGGGTGAGTCCGTCGGGGTTCACATCCTGCCTTCCGATTGCAAGAATGCCTCGAATCATTTCACCGCGATCTTCAAAAGTGACACGTTCACCGAATGCATTAAGACCGCTTGTTCCGATAGGTTTGCTGGGTTTGCGCTGAACTTCAACAAGCTCTGCTTCAAGGGTAAAGCAATCTGTATTCAGCCATTCGACGGGCTTACCGCTTTCGGTATTGTTGCCGAGGACGAAACTTTCGCCGAGACGAAGTTGGGTAATGCCTTCGGGGATACGATTTTCCTCCAGCATTGTGAGCATTGAGGAATTACCGCCCGAGACGATGGGAAGGGGGACAGAATACCTTTTGCGCAGCTTGTCTGCAATTGCAAGCAGTCCGCCGAGATTTGTTTCATCGGGAATGATGCCACCGTAGCAGGTAAGGTTAACACCGATTCCGTGGAATTCAAGTGCAGGTTCGGCAAGAATTGCTTCCGCTGCGGAGAAAATCTGCGCTTCATCCGTGTTGAAAATGCCCTCCCGCAAGTCGCCCATATCGACCATAAGAATAATCTTATGCACTTTGCCGAGCTTTTTTGCAGCACCGCCGATAAGTCGAATGGTTTCTTTTTCGCTCTGCATTGAAATGTCGGCATAGCGGACGACATCTTCGACCTCGCTCTGCATTGAAATGCGAAGCAGCTGAGTCGGTTTATCGGAATGAAGCTCCGCAATTGCGGAAAGGTTCTGCACGCGCGAATCAGCAAAAGCATCCGCTTCGCTTTCTGAAATCATTCTGCAGATACGTTCATCGGCGCAGAAGACTTTCGTGACAATCGCGGTTTTAATGCCGACAGCGTGACAGCGGTCAACCAGTCTGTCAAGGTTCGTACGCAGTTTGAACAGGTTTATTATCAGTTTCGGATTCATATTATTACCTCAAGTTTTGCAGCCGTTTTTGATGTTTGAGTTTTGACCCGCAGCAAAAAAGGTTAAAGGTTGCTTTTATCGATGCTCTGCTTGAGCAAATTAAGCGCAGCGTCGGGATACTCCTTCGAAAGCACTCCGAGGGAAGCCATTATATAATGATTATCGTACAGCAGCTTCAGTCTGCCGGGCTTAGGATAGAGCATCATCCCGCCGGAATTGCAGTCCGCAAGTTTGCGCATTATTTGTTCACGATTCGGAAGCCTTGTCAATGCACCGCCTGTGCCGACAAGATATTTGAGCATTGAAAGATCCTTGCCTTCCGCAATTGTTTGCCTTCCGCGCGGAGTGTAAATATATCGGAGTGCGCCGGCATGGCGTTCAATCGCCGTAAGGCCCGCTGCCAGACAAAGCCTTTCGGTAAGCTTGAATTGCTCCGGAGTGTTTGGAATCGGGCGATATCTGCTCATCACTTCGGCAGTATTAATGCCGAGTTCGGCGGAAAGCTTATCACTGCCCAACATATCAACAAGGTTTTTTGCATTCACGAAAAGGCCGAGATCACCCTCAACGGTACGCTTTGCAAAAGGCTCGGGTGTTGTCTGCATGACTGCAATTTCATCGGAACCTTTTGTGACGGAATGAACATCCGTGGTTGCACCGCCGATATCAATAACGGCAAGGTCGCCGATATCGTTGTATAGAAGCTGTGCCGCCTCCATAACAGCGCCGGGAGTGGGGATTATGTTGCCCGTAACCATATCGCGGATATGCTCCATGCCGGAAGCCTTAATGATGTGTTCCTCAAACACGGCGTGAATAATTTTGCGTGCGGGCTCGATGTTCAAAAGGTCGAGTTTCGGATAGACGTTTTCTGTTATATAAACCGGGATGCCTGCTCTTGAAAAAACATCCTCAATAATGCGGCGATTCTGAATATTTCCGCCGTAAATAACGGGGGCCTTCAAACCGGAAGCGGCAATGAGCTTTGCGTTATAAACAGCCGTTTCGCGTTCGCCGTAATCCGTTCCGCCGGCAAGCAGGATAAGGTTTGGGTCGATTGCTTTAATATCGTCAATGTCGAATTCACTCAGTTTGCCCGCTGTTGCAAGTTTGATGATTGCACCTGCACCGAGAGCCGCCGCCTGAGCGGCCTTCACGGTCATATCATAAACAAGTCCGTGTACGCACATGCGCAATCCGCCCGCGGCGCTGGACGTTGCGAACATTTTTCCGTATTCAATATTTTGTGCTCCGAGATTCTTTGCAAGGTCATTTACTGCTTCGGTCAGACCGATGCGAACATCACCTGCAAGCACGCTTGTCGGAGCCTGTCCCTGCCCGATAAAACGCGGCGTATCGGTTTCAATGCCGTTAAAGGCGTTTACAAGCGTTGTTGTTGAGCCGATTTCGGCAACAAGAATATCAATAAACATAGAGTATCTGAAATTTGCACGTTTCTGCGGAGAAACCGCAAAAACAAAACTTCGGGGGATGGCAACTTGATTGACCGTCCCCCTTTGTGTCAGCATATACCGAGAACGTCAGGAGTGTTCCCGCGTAATATTATTTGTTTTCGCTGTCGGCCTTTTCGGCTGCCGCTTTTTCCATTTCCCACCTGCGTTTAACAAGGAAGGTTGCATTATGGACACCGCGGCTGCCCCTGCCGAAGCCTTCATCCGCTCCCGCCTTGCGTGCAAGTTCGGGAGTGACCTGAGTGCCGCCTGCGATGAAGATAATCTTATCGCGGATACCCATTTCACGCGCAATAGCATCGATTTTGGCGATATTCTTGTAGTGAATGTCGTCATGGCTGATGATGGTGGATGCCATGATGGCATCTGCATTCAGCTCGACTGCTGCGTTAACGAGTTTTTCGGGCGGGCAGGATGTGCCGAGGTAATGCACTTCGATGCCGTATTTTTCAATGCCGCCGTGCTTAATGTCGATGATCTCGCGAAGACCGACAGAGTGCTCGTCTTCACCGACGGTTGCGGCAACGACCTTCATCGGACGACGTTCGATATCGGCACGGATAACGTCATCGCTCAGAACATCGGGTTCCTTGGGAATGACAAGGGAATCAACATCGATTGCGAACGGAACTTTGCCCTTGACCTCGATGCGGGTGCCTTCCTGCGAATGCATGATTTCACGGCTGATAACTTCGCATTCGACAAGATTCATGCGCTTTGCACATTCAAGCGCAGCCGCTTCCGCAATGGGCTTGGGTGCGGGGAAGAACATGGTGAGCATGACAGTGCCGTCTGCAAGCCATTCCATTTCAGGACGAATCTGCTTGCCGCCTGCAACGAAATCTTTGACTTCTTCCATACGGACATGGCAGTTGTCGGTTTCGTCCAATTCATCAATATAGATGATCTTTTCGGGACATTCAAGCGTGCAGCCGCCGATGAGTGCGGAGGGATTGTCGACAAAATCGGGATTGTACTGCTCAACGTTGTTGTAGCCGTAGTGTGCGGTGACGGGAGCCATGTAGTCAGCTTCGCGCTTGAAAATTGTTCCGGCACCGATGCCGCCGTCGATTTTTCTTGCAATGCCGTCGCCGTTGCGCTCGGGGTAAATGCCGCTGTCAACGAAGAAGCCTTCTTCAACGGCGTTGAAATAGCCGCCGAGTTCAAGCATTTCTTCCATGAAGAGGATCGCTCTTTCCTTCAGCTCACGTGCTTTTTCGCGCAGATAGCCGCTGTCTTTCAGCTCGACCATTTCCATAAGGCCGTCGAGACCGACGAGAGTCTGCTTCGCGGTGTCGCATGCTTCGATATTGTAAATATGCCACGGCACGTTGCGGCCCTCATCGGGCGTGATCGTGCTCTGGATATCCGCACTGGTGAGCTTGGAGATGAACATGTTCAGAACGTGGGTGACGGTTGCTTCACGGGTACTGGACTCAATATATTTTGTGTTCATCTGAGCGCGCATACGGTATTCATGGAACAGATCGCGGAGAGCAACCGCATAAGGAAGATCCATGTATACGCAGGGCGCGGGGGTTGCCGTCGGGGGAACGGTGGACAGGCAGATGTTCTTTTTGTTAATGCCGACGCGCGCAGAGAAAATTGCATTGATACCGTGCTGAACCATAAGCTCGGGCATGACTTTCCATGCTTCACGTGCGGTTGCGTTTGCATTGTGTGCGCCGTCAATCTGCGCCATGCCGGCCCATGCGATAAGCTTCTTGCTTTCGCACGCATCAACAAACGAACGAATCATATTGATGTTGCGGTAGATGACGTTGTACTGCGGGTCCTGATGAACGCCGTTTACGCCTTCTTCTGCAAACATAACAGCAATATCGGGGCCTGCAACGCCGGAAACATAGCTGTGGTAGTTGATGGGTCTTCCGACTTCGTCCTCGATCATGTCGAGTGCCTTGCGCTGTGCACGAACCTGCTTGCGCGTAATGGGAACGCCGCCCATGCCTTGAGGTGTGCCTTCGATAAGTCCGTCAAAGTGGCTCTGTCCGGCCGTGCGGATAACCATTATGTGATCTGCGCCGTGGTGCGCTGCCATACGCATTCTGCGAATATCATCCTCAAAGCGGCCGGATGCGATTTCTGTCGTGATAACAGGCGCGGGCTGCGGGTCGATGTTCTCGAAATAGTGTGCGGGGGGCAGGGGAACGCTCGACTTGAGCGGTTCGGTGCAGTCATGGTAAACAAAGGGTCCCATATGCAGGTTTTCGACGGGTTTGCGCCACGTCCAGCCCCTGCGGCGGGGACGGTAGTTTTCAAGATCTTTGAGGATCTCGGCAACGTCAATGGGTTTATCGGGGGAAAGTTTATAGTCGCTCATCAGTTGTTGCCTCCGTCAAAAAGTTTTTCAGCTTCATCCCAAAGCTTGCCGTCGGCAAGTGCGAGCCCTGCCGGGCGGATTTCGGAGTTCTGCGCTTTTGCAAGGCGGTAAATCACGTTGCCTGCGCCGTGCGCAATGAGGTTATGTTCAATGCAGCCGTCAACAATGGCTTTTGCTTCGATGGAAGAAAATCCCATGCGCAGCAGAACGGAACGTTCAACGGCGGGTGAGGTGTACTCGTAACCCATTTTAAGAAGGGGGTCAACGAGCTTGTTTGCAAGCTCCCAAAATCTTGCTTCAAGCTGATCATCGGTCAGATTTGCAAGATGAGCTCTGCGTTCCTGGAAATCATCGGTTCTTTTCATATATTCTCCCTTTTGCAGATAATGTTTCAACCATGGGGGATATGCGATGCGTGAATGAGCCGAAAAGCGGAAATCCGACGCACCGCACGGGGGGGTCGGTCTATGCGGCATTAAAAATGTTAATGCCGCTGTGACGCAAATTACAGTCCGGCTATAACGCTGCGGACAAATTCTTCGCTGCTGTTGGTTTCTTCAACAAGGTAGCGAATGTCGTCATCGGTAAGCTCATCCTTGTGCGTTCCGACAGCGTTCTTGATATTGGACCTGCGAACGCGGTCAAGGTCAACGTCATCAACCCTGATAAGGCTCGGATGTGCGGGCAGAATGATGTTTTTGCCGGGTATCTCATCCTTGGGGTCGCCGAAGTGGATGTCGATGCCGTTCTGCCTTGCAAACGAAAGCTGGGGATTGATATGCTTGCCTGCGCCGGTGTATTCGGTCTCCTGCACAACGATGCACTGATCTTCGTCCATTTCCTGCGCAAGACGGAATGCTGCTGCAAGAGCGGTGTTGCCTGCGGGTCCCTTTTCAAGACCTTCGAGGGAAGCGAGAGTTTCGGTGATGAAGAATACGCTGCCCTGAGAAACGGTAACATACCTGTCCATGTAGCGGAGGGGACGTGCCGCACTGCGCGGAACATCGGAACGGTCAGGGTTTACGCAGAACGGAACGCCGAAGCCTGTGTGCCCGGTTGTGAAACTCTTTTTGTTGAACTGAGCATCGCTTGCCATGTGCAGGCCGGTGAGGTTGACGCTTGCACCGATAACTTTTGCATGACAGTCGGCTTTGCGCAGACCGCGTGCAGTGCCGGTGAGATTGCCGCCGCCCGCATTGGTGCAGACAACAACATCGGGATCACGATCAAACTTTGCACGGAACTGCTGAGCGATTTCATAACCCAGAGTTTCAACACCGGCAATGCCGAACGGGGTGTAGAGGGAAGCGTTGAAATAGCCTGTTTCTTCAAGCAGGCGGAGAACCGTGCTGAAAAGCTCGGGACCGACGGTGAGCTGGACAACTTCTGCACCGAGAGCTTCGCATTTGCGTGCTTTTTCAATGATTTCCGGCTGACCTACTCCGCGGCTGTCGTAGCACTCCTGAACAACGATGCATTTAAGTCCCGCCATTGCGGCATGGCATGCAACCGCTGCGCCGTAATTGCCGCTGGTTGCGGTGACAACGCCCTTGTAACCAAGCTTTTTTGCCTGATAAACGCTTGTGCAGGAACGCCTTGCTTTAAAGCTGCCGCTGGGGTTGGTTGCTTCGTCCTTGATGAAAATCCTTGCGCCCTTGCCGGCGGGAGCGCACTTCCTTGCGAGTGCGGTGAGATTGCGCAGCTCGATGAGCGGCGTATTGCCGACGCTGAACAGAGCCTGAACGCGCTGCAGCTCGGGCAGGGTATAACCGGTCGCGGCCATCATTGCTTCGTAGTCAAAGCCGATGCCGGGTTTTTCAAAACTTTCGTAATCCATGCCGACGGAGTTGCGAATGATTTCGTTCTTCCGCGCCATAATTGCCGCATAGCTGTTGTCTTTCATCATTCGTTACCTCCGAAAGTGATTTCGCGAACCATATCGCCGATTTTGAGAACTTCGGGAATCAGAAAGCCGAAATTATGCTCAAAATAAGGTGCTTCGTTCACGAGTTTGCCCGTCGCATGACGGCCGGTGCGGGTAATGACTTCGACTTCATCGCCGACTTGCGCTTCGTCCTGCTGCAAATAGCCTTTTACCCACATTTCAAGGGGGTGAGATTTCGTATCCTCGGGCAATGCGCTCGAACGTTCTTCCGGGGTCAGAACGATGTTGTGAATCTGAACCCAATCGCCTTTCTTTGCCATAAAAACCTCCGAATCATTTTAAGCGGTTTTTGAATCTTCCTGCCTTAACGGGAGTGCGGCGGGGGAGACGCATAAAACCGAGTAAAGCCTATAAATTATTATTTTTCGATATAATCCCTGAAATCGCCCATGATCGCGTGGGGAACGGGGAGATCAAGCATGGTCTTGAGGCCGGGGCGTGCATTGATAACGTGAGGAATCATGTTTACGACCATGGCAATGGTGCCGATGCCGCCGTCAACTTCGGGACGGACGCTCATGTTAACCTCGGGAGAGCCTTCAAGCACGATGTAGTCACCGGTATGGGTGCCTTCCATTTCGGGCTCGATTTGCTGCGGATGGACCATATCGATTTTGACTTCACCGTCAACATAACCCTGGCCGGTCATATTAACGCCCGCAACATCGCCTGCTTTTGCATAGCCGTAAGGGGATTTTCTGTCAACGCTGGTTACGATTGCAGACATCTGCTGTTCGAATTTGTCGATCTTCCAACCGAGAGCTCTTGCGATCATGCCGACGGATTCCGCAAAGCCGACGTGACCCGCAAGAGTTCCGTTTTCAACACCTGTGTTGAAGTCGTTAACGCTGAGACCGACACCCTGCTCTTCCATAACGGCGGGACCGAAGGGAGACAGGCTGTTGACCCTGCGGCAGGTGACCTTTTCAACATCTGTCATGCAGCCGCTGAGGCAAATTGCAAGAAGATCCATCATAAGGCCGGGGTTAATGCCGGTGCCGAGGATGGAAACGCCGTGTTCCTTTGCAAGCTTGTCCATTTCGGCGGAAAGCTCGGGTTCCTGTGCCATGGGGAAGCTCATTTCTTCCGCAGTGGAAACAACATTTACGTTCTGCTCAACAACAAACTTAATTTTGTTGAATGCCTTGCGGGTAAAGGAATCGGTTGCAATAACGCAGATATCGCAGTTGCCGTCGTGGACAACTTCTTCAATTTTGGGGTTAACAAGAACATCATCGCGGGAACCGCGGTCGATTTCGAGCAGTTCATAGATGCTCCTGCCGACGCGTGCGGGATGGATGTCGCATACACCGACGATGTCAACACCTTTTTTTCTTAAAAGAACCTTTGCAATGCCGGAACCCATTGCGCCGAAGCCCCAAAGAGCCACTTTTACATTTTCCATATAATTTCCTCCTGAATATGTGCTGTTAAGCAAGTGACGGCTGAGACTGTTTTCGAATAAATACGGAAACGATTTTATCCAAAACAGATTATTCAGCCATTTCTCAACTTTTTAAGGCAAATAATACTCTCGATATTATGATGCCGCTTCAATACAGGCATATTATACCACATTGAATCAAATAATGGAACACCTTCACGGTTATTCATTCTGCATTAAGCGGGAAAGTTTTTTATTATCGGCATCCAAACAAGCGGCACATGCAGCCGTAAAGAACAAAAGCACCGATTCCTGAGGCGTTTGCCGGGAATCGGTGCGCTGTCCGAAAATGAATTCGGGAAAAACCATATGTCGAAAGGCGGTATTATTTTGCTGCTTCCTCGACTGCAACCGCAACTGCAACGGTTGCGCCAACCATGGGGTTGTTGCCCATGCCGATAAGCCCCATCATTTCAACATGCGCGGGAACGGAGCTGCTGCCCGCAAACTGAGCATCGGAGTGCATACGTCCCATAGTATCGGTCAGTCCGTAGCTGGCAGGGCCTGCCGCCATGTTGTCGGGGTGAAGTGTTCTGCCCGTGCCGCCGCCGGAAGCAACGGAAAAGTACTTTTTGCCGTTTTCAACGCAGAGTTTTTTGTAAGTGCCTGCAACGGGGTGCTGGAAGCGGGTGGGGTTGGTTGAATTGCCGGTGATGGAAACATCAACATCCTCAAACTTCATTATTGCAACGCCTTCGTTTACATCGTCCGCACCGTAACAGCGAACTGCGCTGCGTTCACCGCTGCTGAATGCTTTTTCGCTGACGATATGAAGCTCGCCGGTGTAGTAATCATAGTTTGTTTCAACAAAGGTGAAGCCGTTGATGCGGGAGATAATGTAAGCGGCATCTTTGCCGAGTCCGTTAAGGATGACCTTAAGCGGAGTCTTGCGAACCTTGTTTGCGGTTTTTGCAATTCCGATTGCACCTTCGGCAGCGGCAAAACTCTCGTGGCCTGCGAGAAATGCAAAGCACTTTGTGTTTTCGTTCAGCAGCATTGCACCGAGATTGCCGTGGCCGAGGCCGACTTTGCGCTGGTCCGCAACCGAACCGGGGATACAGAACGCCTGAAGACCCTTTCCGATGTACTCTGCGGCTTCGGCTGCGTTTTTTGCGCCTGCCTTGATTGCGATCGCAGCACCGACGGTGTATGCCCAAACTGCATTTTCAAAAGCAATGGGCTGAATTCCGAGCACGATTGAACGGACATCGATTCCATTATCGGAAACAATCTGCTGCGCCGCTTCAAGGCTCTCGATCCCGTATTCACCGAGAACGGAGTTAATCTTGTCGATCCTTCTGGAATATCCTTCAAAATTAATCATAACGGCACCTCATTTCATTCTTTTCTTGGGTCGATAACCTTTGCAGCTTCGTTGAATCTGCCGTAGGTGCTCAGGAACTTTTCGTAGGCTTCGTTCGGCGTCGCGCCTTTGCCTATGGCTTCCATCATTTTGCCGAGGTTGACAAACTGATAACCGATTATCTCATCATTTGCATCAAGAGCAAGCTTTGTGACATAGCCTTCGGTCAATTCAAGATATCTTGCGCCTTTTTCGCGTGTGCTGTAAGTCGTGCCGATCATGCTGCGGAGCCCTTTGCCAAGGTCTTCAAGCCCGGCTCCGATTGCAAGCCCGTCCTGGGAAAACGCACTTTGGCTGCGTCCGTAAACTATCTGCAAAAACAACTCGCGCATGGCGGTGTTGATAGCATCACAGACAAGGTCGGTATTGAGAGCTTCAAGAATCGTTTTGCCGGCAAGGATCTCGGCGGCCATTGCGGCGGAATGAGTCATGCCGCTGCATCCGATGGTCTCGATAAGAGCTTCTTCAATAATGCCGTTCTTGATGTTCAGCGTGAGCTTACATGCGCCCTGCTGCGGCGCACACCAACCGACACCGTGCGTGAAGCCGCTGATGTCGGAAATTTGTTTTGCTTTAACCCAATTGCCCTCTTCGGGAATGGGAGCAGGATCATGCACCGCGCCCTTGCGGACGAAGCACATATTGTTCACCTCATGTGTATATTCCATTGTCGGTTTCCTTTCATCCTTAAAAATCGGCTTTATTTTATCATATTCTTCCCGATTTTCAAGATATTATTTTTGAAATCTGTGTAAAAAATTTTGAATACCGTTCATAAACAGAAAAAAGAGCCGACAAAATCGACTCTTTAATGGTCTGGGTGAGAAGATTCGAACTTCCGGCCTCTTGAACCCCATTCAAGCACGCTACCAAACTGCGCTACACCCAGATATTCAGTTGTCGTCCGCTCTTTCGAACACTGTTCTCTCGCGAACGATGTGTATTTTAACACTTGAGTACGGATATGTCAACCCCTTTTTTCGTATATTTTGAATTTTTTTGTCCGATACGCTTGACGCCGCAGAAAAAAGCAATGCAATTAAATGAAAAACCGAGTTTTATATATAAAACAATGCAGAATTTGCTCTGTTTGCGGTGCGGTTAAACAAAAAGAGCGGAACTCAATGACCGTGGGTCACAAATTCCGCTCGAATTTAATTGCCTGCGACGAAAAAACAAAGTTTGTTTTGTCAGAATATCAGCGCAAACAGTTTAAAGAGCCAGTTTGCCGCAACACCCGCAGCGAGACCGCCGATGGTGTGGCTCGCAATTGCTTTTCCGGTCAGGTCGGGACGCTTGAGGGACTGCATCATTGAGGCATGAGTGCTGAGGTAGCCGCTCCAGCACATGCACATGGAAGTGAAGACCGCAATATCATGTGCCGTGACCGAACCCGCTTCCGCAAGCTCTTTGACGATTCCGGTTGCTGCGCCGGCGGAACCGAGCGCCGTAATGGGGACAGCTATTGCATCGGTGGAGGAAAACCCGAACAGAGGCTGCAAAATGAACTTGATTGCATTCGCTGCGCGGGGGAGCAGCGAAATGCCTTCGTAAGCCGCGCCCGTGTACACACCGCCTTCGGGGGCACCTTTTGTGAGCATCATAACGATGGTGCAGATAACAAGCACGCCGGGAATGATGCTGAGTCCGATGTCAACGCCGCTCTTGCCGCCGTCGAGTGCAGCAGTCAGAATGCGCATGCCGAGACTTTGTTTTTTGCGAACACCGCCTGAAGACTGTTCGGAGGGGTCAAAAGCGGAATCCTCGACGTATTCCTCTGTGCCGAAGATTTTTTTTGTTTGCATGAGCATCAGCCTTGTGCTTACGACACTGCCGATGATTGCACCGAGGTTGCCGATGAGAATTGCGGACACAACGCTGCCGCCCTGAATATTGCCGAGACCGAGCATGAACGTGGAAACAATAAGCCCCATTCCGAATGCCGTGCCGAGGTTAGTCAGGCCGTAAAGCTGATATTTCTTGAAGTACTTGCGAAAACCGCGATCTTCCGCGAGAGAAAGAATTGCAGGATTGTCGGAAAGATAAGTTGTGACTATGCCGAGAGCGGCAGCACCGGGCAGGCCGTATATAGGCTTCATAAGCGGGGAAAGCAGGTGATTGAGCATTGCAACAACACCGAACTCCGTGAGCAGTGCGGAAACTGCACCCATGATGACTGCGATCGCCATGATGTAAAGACATGTATCGGTCAAAAGAGCGAATGCGGTATTCATTACTGTGCTGAGCATGTTCGAAAGTCCCATGGGGATTGCGAACAAGGTAAAAAGACCGATGAAGAAGATGAGGAATACTATCGGAGTGACCCAAAATGAAATTCTGGATTTGGGGAGTTTTTGGGTTTTTCCGTTTTTATTCCGAACGGGCTGCTGTGCGTTTTCCATGTGATTTCCTTTCGGGGAAGCTGTATTATGCATGAGGTGCAGCGAGCGGACGGATTAATCCGCACCGAATCATTCACCTTTGCACAATTCGATACTATACAACAAAAAGGATTGCAATTAAACTGAATGTTTGTTATCATATCCATAAGAAAACCGAATGGATCGCGGCGGAAGGGCGTTTGCCGCGGAAACGGAAGGGTAAAGGCATGAACATTGATAACTACAGGGTTTTCATCCGCGTTGCAAAAATAGGCAATCTGACTGCGGCAGCGGAGCAGCTGGGTTATACTCAGTCAGGAATCAGTCACATAGTATCGGCTCTTGAACAGGAATTCGGCTTTCAGCTGCTGCGGCGAAGCAAAACGGGCGTTTCGCTGACGCAGGAGGGGGAGCGGATACTGCAGACGCTGCGCGAGGTTGTGAACAGAGATGATATGCTGAAACAGATAGCGGCGGAGATAAAGGGGGTACGCATGGGTAAAGTGCGTGTTGGTGCTTTTTCAAGCGTTGCCGTCTGTTGGCTGCCGAAAATCATAGCGGAGTTCGGCAATGAGTATCCGAATATTTCTATTGATGTCTCAGTCGGAACATATAAAACCATAGAGGATATGATAATTGCCGAAGAGGTTGACTGCGGATTTATGAGCGGGACGATGCGCAAGGAATTAAAGTTTGTCCCGCTGTGCGTTGACAGGATGCTTGCGCTTGTATCCCCGAAGCTTCTGCCGTCCGGCTGTAAGACCCTTCCGCTTGAAGCAATATCCGACATTGATTTCATTATCCCGGGAGAGGGATCGAACTATGATATCGGAAGAATTCTCCGCACGGCCGGTGTACGGCCGCGTGTAAAATACAGCGTAAGTGACGACTATGCCGCCGTTGCAATGGCGGAATGCGGACTCGGGATGACCATTGTCCCGGAGCTGATACTCAAGGGCATAGGCGGAAACCGTGCGGCGGTCGAGCTTGAACCTGCCTGCACAAGAACGATCGGAATCGCGGAACGTTCAATCGGCACGGGTTCGCCTGCATGCGCAGCATTTATGCGCTTCACGGAGAATTGGGTCAAAAGGAATTCGGAGGATGCGATTCAATGATGAATGCCGAAAAGCAGCGAATTCGTTCTTTTCAAAACGGTGCGGCAATGTTATAATGAACTTAATAAGGAACGGAAAATGCGGATACAGGGCAGTTTGGCTTATGTGTTTGCCGGCTGTCCGTGTTTGTTCGGCTGCAGGAACATTATGCCGATTTTCGGAATATTGAACAAAACTTAAAGGAAAACCGATTATGAAATGGAAAGAAATAACAATATATACAACCGAGGAAGGAACAGAGATAATTCTTGCGCGGCTTGATATGCTTGGGATTACCCAGGTTAACATAGTTCAGGGCGATGAGGAGATTGACGCGCTGCTGCATTCGTGTGAAAAATACTGGGATTATGCGGATGAGGCCGCAATGGGAAAACAGCCTTCCGTACAGGCTTATGTTTCCGATGTTCCCGAGAATGCCGCAGTGGAGCAGGCGGTGCGAAATTCGATTGCGGAATTGGACAGTATGCGCAGCGAAATCGGCATTGACATGGGTTCGTTAAAAATCGAAGTGCGCAGCGTTGATGAAGAGGACTGGGCGAATAATTGGAAAGCATATTTCAAACCGATGCCTGTCGGCGAAAAGCTGCTGGTCTGTCCTTCATGGGAAAAAATCCCGGAGGGGAACACACGCGCGGTTCTGAAAATTGACCCCGGAATGGCTTTCGGAACGGGAACTCACCACACAACGCGCATGTGCCTTGAATTGCTTGAAAAAAACATTAAGAACGGTGATCTTGTTGCCGATCTCGGCTGCGGCAGCGGAATACTTTCGATTGCCGCTTCCCTGATGGGGGCAAAAGAAACCTATGCAATTGATATTGATCCGGTCGCGGCGCGCGTTGCTGCCGAAAATGCCGAGCTGAACGGAATTGATATGTCAGGCTACTTCATCAGAATCGGAGATATTCTTTCCGATGAAAAATTTCGAGACGATATTTCCGGAAGGCAGTATGATATTGTGCTTGCAAACATTGTTGCAAACGTCATTATCGCGTTTGCACCCGTAATTCCGCAGCTTATGAAACCGGACGGAAAGCTCATTGCCTCCGGAATAATTGCGGACAGGCTGGATGAGGTGCTTGATGCCCTGAAGGCGAACGGACTTGAAGCTGTTGAAATATGCAGCGGCGAAGATTGGCGTGCAGTGCTTGCGGCGAAAATATCGTAAGCAATACTTAGTACAGGTGCAGCAGCGCTGCGAACGTCCGGATATAAAACGGTGAAAGCTGAATCGGCTTATGAGAAGATTTTTTACTGATAAAAAACTGACCGTCGGAACGGAAATTGTTCTTGACGGCGAAGAAGCAAAACACATCATGACGGTGCTTCGAATGAAACCGGGCGATGAACTTTTGCTTATCAACGGAACCGGCAGGGAAATGACTGCACGTATTTTGAACGAGAACAAGGGTGAGGTACGGCTTGAAGCAATTTCCGATGCACCGTGCCCGTCGGAGCCTTTGAATCGTGTAACGCTGTTCCAATGCCTGCCGAAAGCGGGAAAGCTTGAGCTGATAATTCAAAAATGTGTTGAACTCGGCATATTTGCAATTCAGCCTGTTTATTCAAAACGCTGCGTTGTGAAACCCGAAGCAAAGGAGTCAAAACTTTTACGATTCAATCGGGTTGCACAGGAGGCGGCAAAGCAGTCCGGGCGCGGGCGAATTCCGAAGGTCGGCCCCGTTCAAAATTTGAATGAATGTGATTTTTCGGGATTTGACGCCGTGCTTATAGCATACGAGGAGGAGGAAAAAACGACTCTGAAACAGGCTTTGAGAAAGGCGTTCGGTGAAGAAAAAGGCAAATCCGACGAAGGCGGGAACGATATTGCAATGATTATCGGGCCCGAGGGCGGTTTTGAACCGACGGAGGTTGAATCTGTCCTTAAAAACAGTCCTGCGGCAAAATCCGTATCACTCGGTAAAAGGATTTTGCGAACGGAAACCGCAGGAATGGCAATGCTTGCAATGCTCATGTATGAGCTGGAGGGATGATGCGCTGCTGCTTTATTACACTCGGCTGTCGAGTGAACCAATACGAGAGTGATGCCATGGCGGAGCTTTTAACTCAGGCGGGATTTGAAATCACGGAGAACCCGGCCGAGGCTGATGTCTGCATTGTCAACACATGCACCGTTACGAATATTGCGGACAGAAAATCACGCCAAATGCTTTCAAAAGCGCATAAACTGAACCCGAATGCAAAACTTATTGCGGCAGGCTGCTTTGCGCAGCGAAGCCCGGAAGCGGCGGCAAAACTGGAGGGTGTTTACGCTGTGCTCGGAAGTGCGGACAAGAACCGCGTTGTCGAACTTGTAAAAAGCATTGCTGAAGGACGGGAAAATGAACCGAAAAGCGAAAAATGCAATTGCGGAGAAAAAGAATTGTGCGATTGCTGCGGCGGTATGAAAAAATTCGAACAACCCGAAAACTCGGAATGCAGCGGGAACGCAGCCGGCGGAGCAAAAATCCTTGTCAGAGATGTTATGCATGAACACGAATTTGAAGAAATGAGTGCCGTTCATGAGGGACGCACACGCGCCTATCTCAAAATTCAGGACGGATGCAACATGTTCTGCACTTATTGCGCAATTCCGTATGCACGCGGCGGATTACGTTCGCGCTCGATTGAGTCCGTTCGTGCCGAAGCCGAAAAGCTTAACAACGAAGGGTTTTCCGAGGTTGTGCTGACGGGAATTCATCTGATGAGCTATGGCAGGGATTTACGCAGCGGTACGGATATACGCGATGCCGTGCGCTGCTTTGACGGACTGGACAATATAAAACGTATTCGCTTCGGTTCGCTTGAACCGCATATGATGACGGATGAAATAATTGCCGAGCTTGCAGATAATAAACGCATATGCAGGCAGTTCCATCTTTCACTGCAAAGCGGTTCGGACACGGTGCTTGAACGAATGCGGCGCGGATACACGAGCGGGCAGTATTTTGAATTATGCCAAAAACTGCGCAGGGCGTTCGGCGGCGAAACAGCCGTTACAACCGATATTATTGCGGGTTTTCCGGGCGAAACGGAAGAGGAACATCTTGAAACAATCGAATTCATGCACAAAGTGGGTTTTGCGAAAGTTCATATCTTCCCGTACTCAAGGCGAAGCGGAACAAAGGCGGATGCAATGCCGGGTCAGCTGTCAAATGCCGAAAAAAGCCGCAGAGCAGGTGAGCTTATTGCTGTCGGCAGGGAATCGGAACACGAATACCTTGAACAATACGTTGGAGAAACAGTGAACGTTTTGATAGAAAAATGCGTCGATAACGTTTCATACGGATGCACGGATACATATGCAGCGGTCAGAATTAACAGCGCAATAACGCCCAACACATTTGCGGACGTTAAAATAAAATACATCAAGGAGGACATGAATGGAGAATTGTATCTTTTGTAAAATTGCCGCGGGAGAAATACCCTCAACAAAGGTGTATGAAGATGAGCGCGTGCTTGCTTTTCGCGATATTGATCCGCAAGCACCGGTGCATGTGCTGTTAATTCCCAAAAAGCATTTTGCCGATATTCTTGAATGCGATTCCGAAACATTTGCGTATATGCAGAAGATTGTAAAGAAACTTGCAGTTGAACTCGGCATCGCCGAAAAGGGCTTCAGAGTTGTTATCAACACCGGTGAAGACGGCCAGCAGAGCGTTAAGCATCTGCACTGGCATATTCTCGGCGGAAGAAGCATGCAGTGGCCTCCGGGCTGATTTAAACATCAATCACATAAACAAAGTAATATGAATTGAACAAGGGTTCCGCGGAATTGCGTCCGTGGAACCCTTTTCTTATTGACTTCGGATAAGCTTTAAATCTCCGCTTGCATAATCAGTCGGAGCATTTGAAAGCCGATTAAAAGCTTATTTCAGAAATTTGAAGCTTGAAACGATAGGTGCTTCGATTGCTTTGCCGCTGCAAACACGGAAGAAGCAGATAAGGTTGAGAACAATAGCAATAATTTTACAAGCAAAGGCAGCGACCCACCCGAGAAATGGGATGATAAGGAGCACGAGCGAAAGCAGCGCGGCGATTTGAATCTTCAGTGCCTGGCGCACATGAAAACCGGCATACGGTGAACTGCTTGATGCAAGCAGAGTGATAATCACGCCGACCCATCCCATAAGATATGGAATGAGCGCGAACACCTTGTTTGCGGAAATGTCAGCGGGGTCAAATTCCGCCGTGTGGTCAAGAGGATCTCCGGAGTAAACCGGCGGTTGGTCTGCAACCGTGGTCAGCGGTGCGCCGCATTGAGTGCAGTGCGAGGCAGAGTCGGGAAAACTCAGGTGACAGTTGGTACATACTTTCATATTAATAGCCTCCGATATTTATGCGGAGTATCATAAACTCCGCATAAAGTATATCACGCGGCTGCAGACAAGTCAATACAAATTGATGCATCGAATATCCGGAGAAGAAAAGCAACCGGCGTTTATATTCCGCGCAGCTTTGCGGTTGGAATATATTTCTGAACGATTGAAAGGTATTCGCGCATTTTCCCTTCGCTTGCAGGGGAAAGTCCGGTGCCGATGAGTGCACCGGAATCGACAAACAATTGAAGGAAATAACGTTCTTCGCCTTTAAGCCACTGACCGATGCGCTCGAAATCGGCGGGGGAATGAAGCTCGTTGACAACTGTTGTCCGAAACTCATGCTCAACACCGCTGTTTCTTATAATATCAACGCTTGCAAGCACTGGGCCGATATCGATATTCCGAACACCGGTTAAAACGCTGTAACGCTCGGGGGCGGTTTTGATATCCATTGCAATGTAATTGAGAAGCTTGGCATCAATAAGTCTTTGCAGCAAATCGGGAAAGGAGCCGTTCGTATCAAGTTTCACGAGATAGCCCATTTCGCGGCAGTGCATTATGAATTCGGCGATGTCCGGCTGAAGCAGCGGTTCGCCTCCTGATATGCATATTGCATCAAGCAAACCGCGCCGCTTGCGAAGAAAACCGAAAATTTCTTCACCTGCAATTGTGGGAGTCAACGCAGGACTGATCACAAGATCCGAATTTTGACAGAACGGGCAGCGAAAATTGCACCCGCCCGTGAAAACAGTGCACGCAACCCTGCCAGGGTAATCGAGCAGAGTGACCTTTTGTATTCCTTTAATTTCCATAGATAAAATTCCTTGTTTAATGCCGAAACTGTTATTGCGGACGACACGGTCGGCCGATGTGTGTCGGCAGTGTTTGTATTTTAGACTTTGGGAGACAGAATTTCAACCTCAAAATAATATATTTTTCATTAGGCGAAAAAAACTGTTGACAGAGACAAGGGATGGAGCTATAATGTTAGCACTCGAAGGGAATGAGTGCTAACAACAAGTGCTTCCCGATGAGATGCCCCAAAAGGGCGACGATGATTCAGAGGAGTGTGAGAATATGACGGAAGTTTTGGATGTTCGCAAGATGCGCATACTTCAAGCGATCGTTGATGACTATATTCTCACGGCTTCGCCGGTCGGCTCAAGAACTTTGTCAAAGCGTGACGATATCGAGCTTTCACCCGCAACGATTCGCAACGAGATGAGCGACCTTACGGAGCTCGGTTTTCTTAAACAGCCGCATACGAGTGCGGGCAGGATTCCGAGCGAAAAAGCTTACAGACTCTACGTGAACTCCATTATGGACAGAGCAAAGCTGACTGATGAAGAAGCGGAATACATCAGATGTCATCTGAACACACGCGTTAGCGAGGTCGGCGAAGTGATTCGTGAAACGGCAAGAATGCTTTCGGGCATCACGAAATATACTTCTGTTGTTCAAACCCCGCAGATAAAAAATGCAAGGTTTAAGCGTATCAGTCTGATTCCCGTAACGGACGGAAAGGCATTAGCCGTTATTGTCACCAACAACGGGGCGACTTCAAGCAGAATGCTTTCGGTTCCGGCGGGAGTGACTCCGCGCAGCATTGAACAGCTTGCGGAACTGATGAACGAGCGACTCGCAGGTTACAAACTTACCGATGCGCAGAATACGCTGCTTCCTCTTCTGAAGGAGGAAATCGGTGAACAGGCTGAAACGGTTGCGGCAATGCTTCAACCTCTCACAAACAGCCTGAACAAACAGGAGGTCGAGGTTGTCGGTGCGGCAAATATGCTGGATTATCCCGAATACTCCGATGTTGCAAAAGCAAAGTCGTTTCTGTCCGAGGTTGAAAACGGCAGCTGCATTCAACAGGTGTTCACTCAAAACAAGGACGGCGTTGAGCTGACAGTGCGCATCGGAACCGAGAACGATAACCCCGAACTCAAAGATTGCTCCGTTGTCACGGTAAATTATCGTGTCGGCAACGAACAGGCGGGTTCAATGGGTGTTATCGGCCCGACAAGAATGGATTACGGCAAGGTTGTTGCGGTGCTTAAATGCGTGAGCGAAAATCTGAGCAATGTTTTGAGTGATATGCTCAAAAAGAATGAATAGCCGCAACAGGCAGCAGAATAATGAAGGACAACGGCAGCAATGCCCGCGTCACGGAGGAAGTTATGGCAAAGGACAAAAAGAAACCCGTTCAGCAGGATGAAAAGATGCCCGCAGAAGCACACGAAACCGTTGAACAGAATTCCGCAGAAAACCGAGCGGAAAATTCAGAGGACAACGGCGGTGTGACGCTTTCAAAGGATGAATTTAAACGCGCAAAAGCCGAAATAGAGCGCATGAATGCCGAAATCGAAACTTTGAAGAAAAGCGCGGACGAGGCAATCGGAGATGCTCAGCGTATCCAGGCGGAATTCAACAATTTCCGCAAGCGCAATGCATCGGTGCGTGCCGAAAGTTACGATGACGGCATCCGCGAAACTATAAAAAACATCCTTCCGGTGCTTGATAATTTCGAGCGTGCCCTCGCAACATCCGACGGTTCACCCTTTTCAAAAGGCATGGAACAGATTCAAAAACAGCTTCTCGACTGCCTCAAAAAGAGCGGACTTGAGGAAATAGAAGCCGAAGGCGTCTTTGATCCGAATATGCATGATGCAGTCATGCGTGATGAAGATGACAGCGATGCCGAAAGCGGAACAATAACAGCCGTTCTTCAGAAAGGCTACCGTGTAAAGGGTAAGATAATCCGCCACACGATGGTGAAAGTCAAATCCTGAGCACAGAACCCGGACACATGCGTTCCGTGTCTTAAAGCGGATCTGCATCAGTCAATCAAAAGCAAAAATCACCCCTTAACCGGGGATGAAATAAATTTAAAATCCCAAACCCATCGCGGTCGGTGCGGATTCTGTCAGCACCGTTGGCGCCGCGGCGGACGGCGGCAATCATATCAAAACATGAACCGTTATTTTCCGCCGGAAAGAAAGGTAAATTATTATGTCAAAGATTATCGGTATCGACCTTGGTACGACCAATTCCTGTGTTGCTGTCCTTGAAGGCGGCGAACCCGTTGTTATCCCCAATCCCGAAGGCTCCCGCACAACTCCCTCTGTTGTTGCGTTCAAAAACGGCGAGCGTATGGTGGGTCAGGTTGCAAAACGTCAGGCTATCACCAACCCCGACAACACCGTAAGCAGCATTAAGCGTGAAATGGGCAGCGATTACCGCCGCACCATCGAAGGCAAGTCCTATACTCCGCAGGAAATTTCCGCAATGATTCTTCAGAAGCTGAAACAGGATGCGGAAGCTTATCTCGGCGAAAAAGTCACTGATGCTGTTATTACAGTTCCTGCTTATTTCTCCGACAGTCAGCGTCAGGCAACCAAGGACGCAGGCAAGATTGCAGGCCTTAATGTTCTCCGTATCATCAACGAACCCACTGCGGCGGCTCTTGCATACGGTATGGATAAGGAAAACAACCAGAAGATCCTGATTTACGACCTTGGCGGCGGCACGTTCGATGTTTCCATCCTCGAAATCGGCGACGGCGTGTTTGAAGTTCTTGCAACTGCCGGCAACAACCGTCTCGGCGGCGATGATTTCGACGATCGTCTTATCAACTATATTGCAGAGGAATTTAAAAAGTCCCACGGAATTGACCTTCGCAACGACCGCATGGCGAAGCAGAGGCTTAAAGAAGCAGCAGAGAAGGCAAAGATTGAGCTTTCCGGCATGGCTTCCGCAAACGTCAATCTTCCCTTCATCACGATGGATGCAAACGGCCCCGTTCATCTCGATATGAACATCACACGTGCAAAGTTCAACGAGCTTATCTCCGATTTGCTCGACAAAACAAAAACTTGCGTACAGCAGGCATTGCATGATGCGGGTCTTAAAACTTCTCAGATTGATAAGGTTATCCTCGTCGGCGGTTCAACCCGTGTTCCCGCGGTTCAGGATCTTGTAAAGAACATCACCGGCAAAGAACCCTTCAAGGGCATTAACCCCGATGAATGTGTTGCAATCGGTGCTGCAATACAGGGCGGTGTCCTCGGCGGCGAAGTCAAAGACGTTCTTCTTCTCGACGTAACGCCCTTGAGCCTCGGCATTGAGACCCTCGGCGGCGTATTCACGAAGCTTATTGACCGCAACACCACCATCCCCACCAAGAAGAGCCAGGTATTCTCAACTGCGGCGGACGGCCAGACCAGCGTTGAAATCCATGTTCTTCAGGGCGAGCGTGAGATGGCACAGTACAACAAGAGCCTCGGCAAGTTCCAGCTTACCGGTATTGCACCCGCTCCCAGGGGTGTGCCTCAGATCGAAGTCAGCTTTGATATCGATGCAAACGGCATCGTTCATGTAACCGCAAAGGATCTCGGCACGGGCAATGAACAGAACATCACCATCACTGCCTCCACCAACCTGTCCGAGGATGAAATCAACCGCGCAGTCAAAGAGGCTGAGCAGTTCGCAAACGAGGATAAGAAGCGCAAGGATGAAGTTGAAACCCGCAACCATGCCGACACTCTGGTATATGAAACCGAAAAGACCATGAAGGAACTCGGTGACAAGATTACAGAGGGCGACAAGTCCAGAATCAACGCCGAAGTTGAAAATGTTAAATCTGCTCTCAACGGCAGCGATTCCGAGGCGATTAAAGCTGCAACCGAAAAGCTGACTGAGGTATCCTATGAAGTTTTCGGCAAGATTTATCAGCAGCAGGCTCAGCAGAACGGCGGTGCGGCGGGCTTTGATCCCAACGCGGGCGCAGCGGGCAGCGGCAACAACGGCGGCAGCAACAGCAGCAACGGCAACGATGACGGCGTTGTTGATGCGGATTACGAAGTTGTAGACAACTGATCCCGATTACTCTGATAATAAACGGCGGTGCGGCGGATGATTCCGGCCGGTGCCGTTCAAAGAAAAGCTGTTCCGCCGCAGATGCATAAAATAAAGCATTGGCGGCGGAACAAAATGAACAGACCAAGCGTAGGGGCGCGGCAGCTTCTGTCGAGCCCCGAAGGCTTGCATTGCTGCCGAAAGCTTTTTCGAGATTCGGACGCAATGCAGGTTGAATTATTATTTCATGGGGGAGCACCATGGCAGAAAAAAGAGATTATTATGAGGTTCTCGGCGTTGAAAAAACGGCGAGCGATGACGAAATAAAATCCGCTTACAGGAAACTTGCAAAAAAGTATCACCCGGATCTGAATCCGAACAACAAAGAAGCGGAAGTTAAATTTAAAGAAGCAAACGAAGCATATGAAGTCCTTTCCGATAAGGACAAGCGTGCGAAATACGATCAGTTCGGCCATGCGGCGTTTGATCCTTCGGCGGGTGCTTACGGCGGCGGCTTCAACGGCTTTTCGGGTGCGGGCTTCACGGGCTCCTTCACAGGATTTGACGATATTTTGAATTCAATGTTCGGAGGCGGCTTCGGCGGAAGAAGCAGGAGTGCGCGTGCTGATGCGCCGATGCAGGGCGAGGATTTGCGCTACTCTTTGACAATAACGTTTGAAGAGGCGGCATTCGGCTGCAAAAAGGAAATTTCGTACAGACGCGAAGAAAAATGCGCCACATGCGGCGGCAGCGGAGCAAAACCCGGAACAAGCAAAAAAACCTGTACACGCTGCAACGGCACGGGTCAGATTCGAGTTCAGCAAAATACAATGCTGGGCACGATGCAGAGTGTTCATCCCTGTGATGTCTGCGGCGGTACGGGCAAGATTATTGAACAGCCCTGCGAAACCTGCCGCGGCAAGGGCAGAGTGAGCAACGCCATGAAGGTTGTTGTTACAATCCCCGCAGGCATTGATGACGGGCAGAGTATTCGCCTTGGCGGGAAAGGTGAAGCGGGTTACAACGGAGGTTCGGACGGCGATTTGCTTGTGACGATTCGCGTGAAGAGCAGCAAACAGTTTGTGCGTGACGGCTATAACCTGTACACAAACCTTACAATTCCCGTAACGACCGCTGTTCTCGGCGGCGAGGTTACTGTTCCCACTCTTTCAGGCGAGTTGAAATATAACATTCCCGAAGGAACCCAAAGCGGAACAACATTCCGTATGCGAGAGCAGGGCATACAGAAGCTGCGCCTTCCCGGCAAGGGTGACCTTTACGTAAATGTCACCGTTGAAATTCCCAAAAAGCTTACATCGGAACAGCGCGAGTTGTTTGAGAAGCTTGCGGAATCAATGGGCACAAGTGTTCCTGCTGGAAAAAAACGGCGCGTACGGAAAAAATAATCAATAAGTTAACAACATCCCATCAGTTAATAAGATAACTTTTTAAAATACAAACAGGGACGGGCAGTCGTTAAGAACTGTCCGTCCCTGTTTTTTTGTTTGCCGATGCAGCAGACGTTTTCAGGTTAACCGTATGCTGTTATGCGGACTGCATTGCTTTGCGAATTATCAGGAGCGCATCAACGGATGTTATATCGCCGCTGCCGTCAATATCGCAAATGCTGAAATCAAGGCTGCCGGAAACGGGCGCTGCAATAATCCCAAGGGACATGCGAAGCACGGTGAGGGCGTCGGCAGAAGTTACAACACCGTCGCCGTCAACATCACCGAGAAGGCTGTATTCAGCGGTGACAGTGCGGTTTTCGGTAACGTTGACAAGGCTGCCGTTCCAACCGGTGAAAACATAACCATCATGCGCAGGTGCATCAGGTGCGGTGACATTGCTGCCGTGTTCAACGGAGACTTCGGCGATTGCGGAGCCGTCGAGTCCGTCAACGAATGTAACAGTGTAAACATTGATTGAAAGCACAGCGTCAACCGTCAGGTCTTCGGCAGGCATGGTTTCGGGAACGACCCAACCGGAGAAAGTGTACCCTTCGGGTACGGTGTATTCGGGCACAGTGATTGCTGCACCGACAGCGTAGGTCTGTTCGGCATAGAACTCACCGTTGACGGTGTAGGTCAGCGTGTATTCGGGCAATGATGCGTTCACGGAACCGTTCGTTGTATGAACCTCAATATCGGTGACTGTGCCGCCGACAGGAAGATTAACAAATCTGTTCACATCAACGTTGACAGGAGTTGTGCCGGAGAACTCGGGGTTTACGGTCGCCTTAACGGTGAGCAGAACATTTTCATCTATGCCGTTGCCCGTCATGGGAGCGTCCGCACAGAGTGCGCCGACATAAATCGTGCCGGGCGTTGTGGTGAAGTCGATAACGTTCATGGAAGTGTTTTCGAGAATTGCACCGGGAACGACTTCATTAACGGTCAATTTTGTGCTGTCGTATCCGATATGCATTTCAAGGGTGTGCGCCTCGAACTTGCCGCTGACGGTGACGGGAATCTCGACCTGCTGACCGGAAAGCGCGATGATTTCGGGTGCAGAGAAAGATGCCGAAACGGGAAGTTCTTCAATGAGGATGCGGAGTGTTTCTTCGGCCGCGGTGAGAACATCATAATTGCTGACAAGGGCTTGCTGTTCGACAGTCAGAGCATCATATGCCTGCCTTGCCTCCGCAATTGCAGAAGCGCTTTCAAGGCTCACCTCTCCGATTGCGGAAATCTTTGCTATAACATCGCGAACGGGGGCATTCTGCTGATATTCGTCTTCAAGCTGCTGCAGAACCGCTGCGGCAGCATTTACGTCTTCCTGACTTGCATAAATCGCGGTTGCGGCATTCATGGCAGAGTCCGGAATTTCGATGCCGTGTTCGTTAAGCGTTGCGATAAGCGTGCTGAGCCTATCTTTGTTTGCAACGGGGTAGAAGGATGTGTTGTCACTGCCGCCCATTGCATAACCGCCGCCGATATCGCTGCCGTAGGCAACGGTGAACTGAACGCGGACAACATCGCCGTCGGACAGATATGAATCTGAGAAGCCGACATTGGGGAACACATTGTTAAGACAGTACATCCAGCCGGAAGCATAGCAATAGTCGAATTCGCCGAGTTCGTTTTCACTGTATCGGTCTTCAAGCGTTATACCCCAAGACGAAAGCGCATCAACAAGTTCTGCGGGAGCGTTGACGGGAGAGACGGGGATATTGGGAATCGTGCCGTCCTTAATTGTTGCAAGATAGAAACCGCCTTCAACGCTGCCGGTATGGGATTCGGTGAATCCAAAGCGGTTAAGCACACGCATCAGTACCGCGGCAGCGCAGTCACCGGCATAAATATCGGTAAGCACGGGTTCAACGATGTAGCCTTCACCGAGGGAGAATGCTTCGATGCTGAAGATCGCCTGACCGACGTATTCGCCGTCTTCTGCGGGCTGATAGGTAATAGTGTATGTCAACTCAGCATCGCCTGCGGAAACAACGACGGTGTTTTCACCTTCAACAGTAAAGTTCAAAGTGAAGCTCGTCTGCGTTGCATCGTCCCAAGTGGGGGAGAGTGCATCGCCGTTGAAAGTTGCGGTCGGAGTGACCTTGTTGCCGTCGCCGTCCTTTGCAATAACAAAGAACGTGCGTTTTGCTGTCTTCTGGATTATTCCGTCAGACAGGGTTGTTTCAATGCTGTAATTGCTTTTCACAGCATCGGTTAAGGTTGCTGCGCCTGCAAAACTCATCGGGATGATTCCGATAAGAAGTGCGAGTGCAAGAAGGAAGGACAGAATTTTTTTCATTTTCTTTTCCCTTTCGTTTTATTTTAAACGGCCGGAGATGAATCACAGTCCGTTTAATTCTGTCGGAGCTTTATCCCGAAAGCTCATCATGATGATGTTCCGTCGGGATAAAGCGTGGTTTTTTCTGCGTTAAAGCAGATTATTCAATGCCCATTGCTTTGCGGAAAACGAGCAGTGCGTCAATGGATGTGATTGCGCCGTCGCCGTCCATATCGCAGATGATGCGCTCCGTTTCGTTTGCGGGAATGATTCCGAGAGCGATGCGAAGCATCAACAGAGAATCGGCAGTGTCAAGGCTGCCGCTCCCGTTTGCGTCACCGCGAAGCATAAGCGCTGCGTCAATGGTGATATTCTCTGCCGGCATGGTTTCGGGAACGTCCCAACCGAAGAACACAAATCCTTCTTCAGGATTGTACTCAGGTGCATTGACTGCATCGCCCGCTGCATAAGTCTGTTCTGCATAGAATTCGCCGTTGACGGTATAGGTGACGGTGAATGTGGGCTGCGCTGCGTTAATAACAAGGTTGATAACGCCGTCAGGTGCGTGGTACTCGGTTCCGGGAACACCATCCCTGTTCTGATACATAAGCGAGGGATGGGAAATGATGAACATATTATCCTCGGAAGTCAACGGAGCCGTTGAATAAACAGCATAGGCAGTTATATCCCGCACCGTACCGTTTGCATAATGCGCAAGCACCTGCATTCCTGTCGGATCAAAGGTTTCACCAATGGTATAGACGGTTTTATCAGGCAGTTTGGCAATTTCAATGCGATCAACAATGCTTCCGACTGCCATCAGGTAAGCGGAATCGTTTTTGAAATAAATGGTTCCGTCGGCATCGATAATCGGGCTGCAAATCGCATACTGAGCCTGCGCCCCGTCGGGAGTGAACAAAACGGGAGCACAATCGTATGTTGTGCCTTGATATTCCTCCTGCACGACGGCGGAAGGTTCGGTCTGACCGGGTCTGTCTGCAATGACGCGAAGCATACCGGGAGTGAAGTTATCAAAGAAATAGACGTAAACAGTGTCGTCATCACCTGCATATGCAGTGGTAAGGACGCCGCTTGTTTGCGGATAACCCTTTGTGCGTACCGTATATGCAATGCTCATGCTTTCAAGGTCAATAACCGTGATGTTGTGTCCGGAGTATGCGCCGAATTGGGATGTTCCGGAAACACCGACATAGGCCCTGCCGTTGTAAACCGTCGGAGTGCAGGTACTCATGGCGGGGTTTGATGGGTCATCCGCATAGTTGAACAGCTTTACAAAGCTGAGCGAACCCTCGGTGAAGCTGCCGTCCGCTTCAACATGAACAGCATAGAAATAGCCGCCCTTGGTTGTGAAATACGCTGTACCGGCGGAGCTTGTACCGTTTTCATCATCGGGAACGAAAGTGACGCTGCTGCGTGCATCCCCGGGGTGAGGAAGGGTGATACTGCCGAGAACCGAACCGGAGGTTGGGTTCAGCGAAACTATCCTTGCGTGGCCGTCGGTGTAGCCGCTTTCGCCGTCATCAGTGTCAATGAGAACAAATTCATCGCACACATATGCGCCTGCCCAATAGAAGCCGCCCTTTGAAACATATCTCCAGGAAGCATACTTTGTTTCGTTGCCGACATCGGGATCTTCGTCAGTTGCCGAAACGCATACGAAACTTGCATCGCCTGTTTCGCTCTTCCAAAAACCGGTGTAAATATAGCCGTCATGGTAAACGATCGGGCAGTTCGGCTGTCCGCCGTTTGAGTCCGTGAAGAGCCAAAGAGAATCGAGAGTGACGGCATCGAACGCCTGAATTCTGCCGTTGGACAGCCCGACAAATATCATGCCGTCCGCATAGGTGGGAGAATTAATCGCGAAACTCGAACTCGCCGCCATGGACTTTGTGACAAGTGCCTCACCGCTCGTTTTATCAATTTTGTAGATATTGGTTCCTGCATAGACGTACAGAAAATCATCAACAATGATGGGGCAGCTGCAGGCATTTGAGCCGTAACCGCTGCCGAACTGGGTTGCCCAATACAGCACGGAGTCGTTGGCAATCGTCGGTATGGGGTAGTCAACAACGCCGTTGTTAAAACGGTTGGCGCGGAAAGTAGGCCACTGAGCGTCAAGATTCGGGTCAAGATTCGGATTCGGTTCGGCAGCCGTCAGAACAGCATTGATTTCAATGACTTCATCACTCTGAACAGGGATATAATTCGATTCATGAATGCCTGCAAAGCCGGCCTTTGTAACGGTGTAAGCATAACTTTCACCGGGGATAAGACTGTAGGTGCCGTCCTCGTTTTTAGGTACGGAAAGGCTCGTGCTGTTTGAAATAACGAAGGTTATCGCATCCGCAGGTTCCGTTACAAAGCGCACCGGTGTGGGCGCTGTCTTGGCAATATGAAGCGTATAGGTGCTTTGCACGGAGGCATCGTCTTCGTGGCAGATGGTGACGGTGATGTCTTCACTGCTGAGCGTGGAATCAAGAGAAACGGAGACATTTGACGGGTCATCAAAACGTTCGCCGTTTACAAGCAGATAATAACCGCCCTTGTTGGGAGCAGTTTCGCTCGCGGTGCTCTTGAATGAAGCAGAAATAATAACTTCGGGAATACTCAACGCAATAGTTGCATAGTAGTCGGCCCTGTCTCTGTCATATTTAACAATGCTGCCGTTTTCATCGCGTAGCACAATATCGTTCACAATACCGTTCGCTTGGGTTTTTGCCGAAAGTGTACCGAGGCTCAACGCTCTTCTCGCAACGAACGTATACTCCTGATAGTATTCAACCGAATCAACGGTCTTTGTAAGTCGGAGTGTCATCGTATTTGCGTAACCGCAGTTGGATGCAACAAACTGACCGCAGGCAACCGCACCTGCAGCACTTTCAACCGTTGAATTAATTAACTTATCCACGGGAACACCGTTGGTTAAAGCAATGGAAGTCTGCTTGTCATACAATGCATGAATTTCATATGCATCATCATTGCATGTAGCCTTCATAAAGAAGGAGGAGTTTGCATCCGAAACGGTGAACATGTATTCGTGTTCGGCGGAAACAAAATCCCTGTCGAGGGGATAAACACGGGTATTTGCATTACCGACGTTACGCGCAGTGTATGCGCCGACGGCTGTGAGCTTGTCCGTGCTTTCGGGTTCGGAAACGGTAAAATCGGTGCCTTCCGCCGCCGTGAATCTTGCGGAAGTATGGAAATACCGGTTCTTTGTTGCGATACAGTCATATTCTTCACCCGGAGTGAGAGCATATGTGTTGACATACACACCGTCAACAACTTCACCGCATACCAAAGGTTGAATCACACCTCCGGCGGCATTAACAATTTCTGCCTCTGTTCCGGCCGGGATGATGACGTTGACGTCGGTCGCCTGAAGGCGCGTAATGTTCAGCGTGTAGGAAAATGTTCTTGTGATGTTTTCTTCTGCATTCACGGTATATTCAACCGTAACATCTACAGCGGTGCTTTCGCCGATGCCATTGAGAACAACCTCGCGCTGCGTATCATTGCCGTTCACGAGAATTCTGTAATCGGAAAGAACGGGGAAGGGTGAGATGACAACGCTTTCGGCAACGGTAGTGAGGGAGTATTCGCCGGTAAGGGGGGCAAATTCCATAGGAAGCCGTGTGCCGCTGCCGAAAACCTGAAGATCGGCAAGCGTCGGAATGCGCTCAAGATTGATTTCAAAGGACTGTATCTGAGTCTGTTCACCGACATAATAACGCGCTTCAATGTCAAAGCTGCGCTCAGTCATGCTGTTTTTTTCCCAAAGGTTCGTGAGCACTGTATAGCGGCTTTCCCAACCCTTGTTGTTTGCGGGAACGCTTCCGTCGGAATTATCCCTGCCGTTGATGTCAACATAGCAGGCATAAGTTTTAACGCTGTCTGAAGGAAGATCCGCGCCGCGCGTAAGGTACATATAGACATTGCCGTGGTTTGTGTCTTCAACTTTGTAGGTTGCGGTGTGAGTTCCGTAATCCTGCTCGCGTTCGTAAAGCTTCTCGAGTGCGCCGCTGTCGGCGTGGAAGATTATGTCCCCGAACCACTCGCCATAAGGAAGTGCAGCATCGATTGCGGAAGCAGAGTACTCTCCACTTTCGGCATCGGGAGAAACGGTCACCCTGCCCTCAATGCGGTTGTGCCCGCCGTCGGAAACGGAATAGGTTGAAACACCTGCATAAGCCTGGGCGGTTGTTCCGCTGTAAATGCTCGCATTGCCGTAGGCGTCGGTAATGGTGATAACGGGGTTTTCAATTGTAACGCCGTTTTGAGTAACATTAAAAACAACGTCGTATTTGTCGCCTTCGAGATATGCGGCATAATCCCGCATTGCGGAATCAAGCGCGGAGAAAAGCACCTGAGCCTGTTCTGCATTTGCATTGCGCAGGCCGCGCAGTGCATCGGCATAGGCAGTCTTTGCGGCGGGGTAGTTTAAAACGCCGTTGGCGGAATAATTGAAATCGCCCATAAGTGTTATAAGCGCAATCATTTCTTTTGAGGCAACCTCATTTTCGGCAAAACCTATTGCGGTTATGTCGGAAGCGGCCGCATCAAGATCGTATCCGCATTCACCGGTTGATTCGTCATAATCATAAAATCTGACGAAATTACCCCGGACACCGTCAATTGCGGTGATGAAGCCGCTTTCAATGCCGCTGAACGTGTGTCCGCTTGCTTGAAGAGCTTCTTTAACAGTTTGCCCGTGAGCGTAATCGACCCGAACGGGTTCGATTATCGTGGCAGTTGCGGTGGAAGCGGTGAGATAAAAGCTTCCGCCGGTTTGCAGCAGCTTTGCGGCAGCGGCGGATGCGGGGGCAAGGCACCCGAATGCCAACATGATGCAGAGCATTGCAGCAATGAGTCGTGTTGTTCTTTTCATTAAAAAACCTCCTTATGATTTAGTAATAAGCTGAATTGAATACAGCTCTTACTTATATATAAACACAGGCGATATATCTGTCGCGCAGCCGTCCGAAGAATGAGCGCGAACTCCTGTATTTGTCAACCTCTGATTCAATATACGTCTGCATATCTTCTTTTTGCTCAGCAGTCATTTTATGGTTGCTGAACACGGCTTCAGCGTTGAGCTCGGAATAGCGGGAATCAATTTTGCTGATATCAAGTCCGCATGCAGCCATGAACATGTTCAGGTAGCCGAACATAAGTGCAATGGCTTCGTTCGGTTCGGCATTGAGCATTTTTTTGAACGCTCGTCGAAATCGGATGCGGCGTACTGCAAGAAAAACAATCAGAGCCGCTGTGAGCAGAAGCAGAATCGGAAGGAATGCCAAAATCAGTGCTTTTGCAAGCTTTGTACTGTTAATTCTGTTCAGATTCTTTTGCGGACGCGCGAGGCGGATATCGGGAAGGTTATCATTCTGATAAGTATCCTCCCTGTCGCCTGAAGAATCCGGTTCGTTCGGAGCTTCGGTGTTATCGGAAGGATCCGATGAATCGTCAGTCCTTATGTCATTACCGGAAAAAGCCGAATCACTTCCTTCAAAACCCGGAGTTGTTTCAAACGGGATCCATCCGATACCGTCGAGATAGTATTCAGCCCATGCATGTGCATCCGCTTCGGTCAGAACAACACGCCCCGAAACACTCCGTGCAGCAGCTGTTTTGGCATTGATATAATAGCCTTCGACATACCTTGACGGAACGCCGAAATATCTCAGCATAACGGCAGCACATGCTGCATAGTGAACGCTGTATCCGCGTTTACCGACCTGAAGAACGTATGCGGCAAAATCATTCGTTCCGCAGTCGGTTTTGACCGTTTCATCATAGGTAATGTTTTCCTTCAGCGCGCTTAAAACGAGCGGCAGAATATCCGAAAGGGCAAGCGCAGGCGGGGCTTCGCCGAAAATTTCGGCCATTGCAGCAGTTGCTTCGGGAGTAAGAAGCAAACTTGTTTCATACACAAACTGAGCATAGGCGCGTTCGTCGGACAAGTACTTTTCAACGGAATCCCCGTTTGTATCCTTCAGCATTCCACGGAGCTGAGGCGCACTCGGAACGGAGCTGCATTCAACGCTGAAAACTCTTCCGGTATTGTTCTTTCGAATACATGCGGAATCTCCGATGCGGTCTTCATCAAGAAGCTTTCCCGCAGCAGCATTATACGGAAGATACAGATAACGTCTGCATGCTGAAATCAGTTCAATATCAACTTTGCTTTTTGCGCATGCATTTCCGCCGTCAGCTTCAACAGCGGCTGCTGCGGAACTCAATTGAGATTGGGCAAAAAAACCGTCGGAATGAAGCCAGTAGAACAAGTCGTTGTATTTCGCAAGTTCTTTGTTCGGCAGCGATTCCCAGCTCGTTCCGGTGTAAACTTCTCCGACCATTCCACGAAAATAACCGCTTTGTATTGTTTCAGATGTTACAGCAATTGCGGGGGTTTCGGAAGTATTGCGTGCGCGAAGGGGAGAGAGCCGTCCCTCGGGCATTGAATTTGTTGTTTCATCGTAAACCGCACGGTGCAGCCAAACACCGAGGCTGCTGTTGAGTGCATTCAGCCTGCTGTCCGAACAAAAACTGCGCATGGGCAGAGAACCCAGTAAGACTGCCGAAGCAAGAAGCAGCGGAACGACGGCACAAGTGAGCTTTGCGCCCTTTTTTTGAAAATGCGGAACGGAGAGACTTCCCGCAGCAAGATGTGTTATTCCGCTTGCAATTATTAAAACCGCACCGACAGGTGATTGTGCAATGCCGCTTGCGGAAAGTACCGTGCCGAACAGAATAACTGCGTATGCAGCAATGCGTCTTCCGGCAGAAAACAGTTTGGCTGATGCTGCCGAAATAATGCTGCAAAGCAGAATAAGGAACGGCAATGTATCGGCAGGTTCGGATTGCACATCGAGATGAATTTTTCCTGTCAGCTTTATTAAAAGCGCAATGCAGTCATTAGTGAGTGCATCAAGTCCGCTGCGTATGCTCCCAAAAAAGAGTATGGAAAACAGGAAAACTGCGGCACAGTATAAAGACACTGCAACGGTTCCCCTCTTTCCGCGAAAAAGAAGTATGAGCACGCAGATTATCGGAGCTTCAAACACGGTAACCGTAAACGCCGAAACGCTCAGCGACTTAAAAATCGAAAACAGCAGGATGTTGAAGCCGAGTGTGAACATAACCGAACAGAGCAATGCTCTGGAAAAATCCCAGAAGCTTTGACAACATGCGCTTTTGGACTGCTCAATATGCAATTCGTCTCTTTTTTCTCTTTTAATCATTCAACTCAACCACAAATTTTATAATACGAAACCGGTTTAAAGGTCAACATCGGACAGTTCTTCAGCATAATTGTCTGAAGAGAATGCCGTAAACGTACCGTTGTCGCCCGCACGGCAGAGAAGCCGCTTTGTGTTTGCACCGGCGCAAAACTCCGCAGCAGAGTCTGAGAACTCTTTGCCGATAAACACGATTTTTCCGTATCCGCAGGCGCCGCGTTCCCTGACATATGCTGCGAAGGCACTTTCCGAGGGTTCGCATTCGATAAGCCATTCGGCCGCAGAGGGAAGCTCATCGGAAGCATTCACGTCGATAAACTCAATTTGGCCGCATTGCGGGCGTGCAATTGTAAATACGGTTCCGGAGTCCGACAGTGCGGAACAGACAGAGACTGCAACGTCACTGATTGCATCGCATTCAGCGGCTGTACATCCGGATACGTCCATGCAGATAAGCAGTGAACGTACTATCGGAAAGCTTGCGTCGCGCACGATGAGGTCATCGAATTTACAGGAGGCCTTCCAATGCACCTGCTTTAAAGAATCACCCTGTTCGTACGGACGGAGTTGAAAAACTTCGGAATGATCCGAACCGCGTTTGCCGGGTGCATAATCGCTGCTGTCTACATCATGAGAGAATGCATCGTTTCTGATGGCGTCAATATCGAACACTGTCGGCATAAATAAGCATTTTGCATCCGTTCGCAGGGAAGATCTGCTGCGTATTCTTTTAAAAAACAGTCCGAAGCAATCGGTAAGCTCTGTTCGCAGGATCTGCGGTGAAACGCTGCCGCAATGCATCGATTTTACAGAAAACCCGGTTCGGCTTTCCGAAAGTGCAGGGACGCTGCAACGAATGACCGAAATGCGGTTTTCTCCGTTAAGCTTGTTTAGCAAAATCAGAGTACAGCGCACGAACGGCAGCGGAATGATACTGTCATTGCGAAGAACGATCTCGCAATGGCAGCTTTCCCCGCGGGGACAGGAGGAAGAAGCTTTAACGGCAAATTCAACTTTCGAAGCGGCGAAACAGTTGAACGCAAAGCAAAGCGGGGGAATAAGCAGCACTGCTGCAAGCGGGAACAAAACAGCAAGTGACGGAAGCTTTAATGCGGTGATTGAGCAGCAGAAAAGAATCGACAGATACAGAACCGCAGCTGCAATGCGCCGCAGTGTGCAGCTTTGCGCAAAATCTTTTTTTACTGCAAAATCATCATCGATCCCCGCTGCTTTCTTTTCTTCGGGTTTGGGGTTATGCTTCATCTGCGTTTAAAATCCTTAACTCCCGGTTTTTTGTGTTCGGAAACAATTTCATCGGCAACATCCGTTTCGGTATACCCGCGCATTCGCGCTTTTGTGTTCAGAACAAGTCTGTGTGCACATACATCGCGGAAAACTGCGGCAACATCGTCCGCCGTAACATAGTCACGGCGGGAAAGATAAGCATATGCTTTTGCGGCACGGCTCACCGCCAACGCACCGCGGGGGCTGATTCCGAACTGAACCGATTCGTGATGCCGCGTCTGCTCGGCAAGTTCGGCTATGTATTCGTAAACTTCATCGCATATGAATGTTTGTCGAACAACGTCGATTGTTTGCACCAGTTCATTGGCTGAGCATACGGCTTTTACATCGTCAAGCGGGTCGGAACGGTGTCTGTCCCGCAGTATTTCAACTTGACTTTTAATATCGGGATAACCCATGCTAAGTTTGAACATGAACCTGTCCAGCTGAGAAACGGGCAGCAGCTGCGTTCCTGCCGACCCGATCGGATTTTCGGTTGCAAGAACGATGAACGGGGACGGAAGTTTATGGGTTGTTCCGTCAACTGTAACTTTTCCTTCCTCCATCGCTTCAAGCAGAGCGGATTGGGTTTTGCTTGAGGTGCGGTTGATTTCATCTGCAACAAGAAGATTTGTCATAACCGCTCCGGGCTTATACACAAAGTCGGAATTTGTTTTTTCGAAAACCGAAAAGCCTGTCACATCGGAAGGCATTGTGTCCGGTGTGAACTGAATGCGTTTGCAGTCAAGTCCGAGTGCCTTTGAAAAAGCAAGTGCAAGGCTTGTTTTTCCAACGCCGGGAACATCTTCCAGCAGTATGTGTCCCTGTGCAAGAATTGCAGTCAAAACCTTTTCGATAATTTCGTCTTTTCCGACGATAACTTTTTTGATTTCAGATTTAATGTTGTCTGTCAGCATTTGTAATCACCGTTTAGCATTAATTAATATTTTCGTCGTGCAGGCAATATCAGGCTTTAGACTTTGAAAAAACATACAGCCTGCCGAGCTTATTGTCCGCTTTGTACAGTGCGATATGCGCAAGCATTGCCTGCTCCGTGGACATAAGGTTTCCTTCCGAATCGTTCGCAGAGTGCCTGTACACGCTGCCGGGGAGAAGAAAACTCTGCATTCCGTCAACAATGTTTTTACCGCCGCGCATGAAACGTTCATCGGTGCGTGGGTCGATACCAAGTGAACAGAGTGCAATAATAACCTGAGCTGTCGACTCGGTGTTTTCTGCACCATACGAGCAGAATGTGCAGTTTTCTTTCATTACAGAGGCAAGCCGTGCCAATGCACGGTCAACAGTGCGGGAGATCTCGCCGGGGGATATACCGACGGAAAGCGCGTTTTGGCTGCCGTAGTACGGGGCAAGAGCTTGAAGTGCCATTGCGGTTATATCAATGTCAAATGTACCTTTGTCGAGTCCGAAGCCTCCGTCGGGTTCTTCGGCAGCAAGAATTTCTTTAATGATGCCCGTTCGGGTATACCTGCTTCCGTCAGGAACCGTATAACTTTCGGAATCAAGGGTTATCAGTGCAAAAATGTATGCGTTCAGTCCTTGCGCGCCGAGTTCGCCGGGGTAGTTGTAGGTTCCGAACTCAATAAGATTCACCGGTTCTCCGTTTTTATCCTCCGAAAATGCTGCCGGGTCACCGCCAAGTGCGAGCACCGTAAGAGCAATTCGGTGGTAGTCGGTTGCTCTGCCGAGGGATGAATCTTCGCCGAGTTTATTTTTTACATAAGCTTCAAGCGCGTGCAGGTAGGCTGTATAGCTATCCTCCGCACCGCCGACAGCGCATGCCAAGGCTGCCCAGTCGCAAACGGAAGAACCGGCAGGGAATTCATCCGACGCATTAAGCAGACAGTCGCCTTCTTCAACTCCTGCAAGTTTCTTCATGCCCTGCGCAATCTGAAGAATGCGTTCGGACATGGGAGGCTGTACTCGTTCTTTATGCGGAGCTGCACTGCATGCTGCAAATGTGAGCAAAAACGCAAGCAGCAGGCTCAGAATTGATTTAATCTTTAATGTCATTATTTATCGCCTTTCTTTTTAAACCGGAATTTTCGGGTGAGCCCGCAGTACCGATGCAGATTTGCGGCACAAGCGTATGCGAAAGAATGAATGCGCTTTGGCCGGGACTTCCTGCGGGAAGCACTTCGCGGTAAATGTCATGGCATTTTGAGCAGCGGTACTCAATGAAACCATCCTCATCGTCAGTGGGTTCGACACGCTGAATGATTTCATAATCGTGCTCAAGCTGAATGAATCCTCCGTCAATCCAAAGCCCGCAGTAACTTGAAAGTGAGCCTTCGGAGCCGCCGGAACCGGTTGCGTCATATCCGCCGATATCCTTGCCGAGAGCAAGTGTAAACCGCAGACAGAGCTCGTCACCGTTGATTGGGTAGTATTCGGATAGTCCGATTCCCGGGTACATGCCGTTTATACAGTACATCCAACCGGAACACCGCGTGAAGTCGAATTCTCCGATGCTGTCTCGGTCGTGCTGATCCGTAAGAGTTATGCCGTCACGGAGTATCAGCTCCCAGAGTTCCGGAGGAATCTCAACGCTGTATGCAATATCGCCCCACACGATGCGCCGCAGATAGAAATTCAGCCTCGGTGTTCCGCTGAATTGCGCTTCAATGCCATAGTCCTCAAACAGGCGCAGCAGCACTTCGGCAGCGTTTTCGCCTTCATGAACGGTATAATCATCATCAATAATGATGCCGAGCCCGAGGGTGGTTGCATCTATTGAAATATGGATGCTTCCGTTTTCATCTCCTTCACCGACGCGATGATAGGGCAGAATGAGTTTCCGGAAAGTTGAGTTCCCTTCATCATCCCATGCAAGTATAGTAACAACATGGTCGATGTCGTCTCCGACATTCGGCGGAGTCAGCACAAGGTGATATTCAAACACCGTGCTGCCGGTCGGATTCGTTTGAACAACACCGTCAAGGGTAACAACGATATGGTTTGCGTATATAACATTGCCTTCCCAAGTGCGTGCAGCAACTCTGAGTAGGAAACGACTGCTTGTGATCACACTGTCGTCGCCGTCGCGGTTTGTTGTTATCACCGGCGGATGTTCACCGACAACAGGATTGTCTTCATCGGCAGGCTGATTGCGGTAGGTGATATAAAAGCGCACAGCACCGCCGCAAAGTTCACTTCCGCGATAGAGATACATTGTGATTATGTACTCATTGTTTATCGACAACACCGGACGAAAATAACTCTGCTCATCCGGGTGAAGCAATTCACCGTTGTTCACGTTGTCGTAACGGCCTTTAATATAAACTTTAAGTGAAAGATTATCTCCCCCGGCAGGGTATGCATAAAAAACAAGCGTGTCATTTTCTATATCGGCAGGAGTATATATTCCGCTGTAAAGATCCGTTGCAATATAGGGTTCTTCGGGTTCGGGAGTGTATTCACCGCCCGGCTCGGGAGTGATTTCTCCGCCCGGCTCGGGAGTACCGTCTCCACCGGGTTCGGGAGTGCCATCTCCGCCGGGTTCGGGAGTAATGGCTCCGCCGGGTTCGGGAGTAATATCGCCGCCGGGCTCGGGAGAAGATGACAGCATATCAGTCGGTCGAACGGTCGGATTCGATGTCGGATCGTCGGTCGGATTCTGAGTCGGCGCATTGGTTGGTCTCGGAGTCGGCGCGTTGGTTGGTTTCGGCGTCGGTGCATTGGTAGGTCTCGGAGTCGGCGCGTCGCTCGTCTTCAGCCTCTGCCAGTCGAACGGTCTCTTTACGTTGGGCGCC
>ERZ773225.754-NODE-754-length-44679-cov-13.192004_pt1 | contig 44679 bp, 39 predicted proteins | sample MGYA00580993_ERZ773225 | MGnify/ENA primary metagenome ERZ773225 (study PRJEB29015, sample SAMEA2737748) | human gut metagenome | biome: human gut; feature: human-associated habitat; material: faeces | place: China | collected 2012 ...
AATGCGGTGAATATCCCCCAGTGTGCCGCCGGTGGGGACAAAGGTCCGGCCCCGGCGGTCGTAAAATTCCACGCCCAGGGCAGCGGCGGCTCCGCAGCCGCCGTCGTTGGTGGCGCTGCCGCCCAGGCCCAGCAGCAGACGCCGGGCCCCGTGGCGGGCGGCGTGCAGCAGCAGCTGGCCCACGCCGTAGGTGGTGGCGTCCGCCGGGTGCAGGTCCGTTCCGGCCAGAGGCAGTCCCGCGGCGGCCGCCAGCTCCACAACGGCGGTGCCGTCAGGCAGCAGGCCGTAAAACCCCGGCGCCGTGCCGCCATAGGGGCCCGTGCAGGGGCATTCGATCCGCTGGCCGCCGCAGGCCGCCAGAAACGCCTCCACCGTACCCTCGCCGCCGTCGGCCAGGGGGATGGAGAGCACCTGTGCCCCGGGATCCGCCCGCCCGATGGCCTCCCGGGCCACGGCGCAGAAGTCCCGGGCGGACAGGGTGCCCTTGAAGGAATCGGGGATGAGAATGTATTTGTGCATATTGCACCTCCCGGTGTAGCTTGTTGTCCATAGGATACCCCATCGGGGGAAAAATAACAAGAGGGCACGGCCCAGCCGCGCCCTCCTGGGGGTGTCCTCCCAATTGTACTGTTTTCGGCGGCAATCCGCCCCCTGCCCCGGCCCGCTGAGGGCAGCGGGCCCTACGGACTTGGCTCTCCCTCTGGTAGAGCTGTCGGCGCAGCCGACTGAGAGGGCCCGCGTCCCCCCGCCTTTTGTTCACCGGATCTCGATGGCCCCTACCGGGCAGCTGTCCGCCGCCTCCTGGGCCGCCAGCCGGCACTCCTCCGGCACCGGGCCGCTGATGGCCCGGGCGGGTTCCCCGGGGTCCAGGGTAAACACGTCCGGGCATACCGCCGGACACAGCCCGCACTGGATGCACGTTTTCGCATGGACCATAGCCTGCATATTCCGCCCCTCCTTTCCGTTGATCTGCCCATAGTCTGCCCCGTTTCCCGGGGAATTATCGCCTGCTGCCTTGCCCGGGGCAACAAATCATGCTATACTGGCCTCATGTGTATAAAAAGGAGTGCATTTCCATGTCTGATACCATCGCCGCCATTGCCACGGCTCCGGGGCCGTCGGCCATTGGCGTGGTGCGCCTGTCCGGGCCGGACACCTGCACCGTGCTGGACCGGGTGTTCCGCCCGAAAAACGGCCGCCCCATGTCCCGGCAGGAGCCCCGCCGCCTGGTGCTGGGGGACGTGCTGGACCGGGACGGCCAGGTCATCGACAGCGCCCTGGCGGTGCTGTTCCCCGGCCCCGGCAGCTACACCGGCCAGGACTGCGGCGAGCTGCAGTGCCACGGAAGCCCGGTGGTGCTGGACGCGGCCCTGGCCGCCATGCTTGCCGCCGGAGCCCGCCAGGCCAAGGGCGGCGAGTTCACCCGCCGGGCCTTTCTCAACGGCCGCATGGACCTTTTGCAGGCGGAGGCCGTGGCGGACCTGATCGACGCCGAGACCGCCCAGGCCGCCCACAACGCCGTGGGCCAGCTGGAGGGGGTCCTCAGCCGCACCGTGGCGGAGATCTACGACGGCCTGATGGCCATCGTCTCCCGGTTTTACGCCGTGGTGGACTATCCCGACGAGGACATCGGCGACCTCCAGCGGGAGGACATGCTGGATACCCTCCGCCGCGCCGAAAACCGGCTGGAGGAGCTGCTGGCCACCTTCTCCCGGGGAAAGCTCCTGAAGCTGGGGGTCCCCACGGTGATCCTGGGCCGCCCCAACGTGGGCAAGTCCTCCCTGCTCAACGCCCTGCTGGGCTATGACCGGGCCATTGTCACCGACGTGGCCGGAACCACCCGGGACACGGTGGAGGAAAAGGTCCGGGTGGGCCATGTGCTGCTGCGCCTGTGCGACACGGCGGGCATCCACCAGACGGAGGACGCCGTGGAGAAGATCGGCGTGGAGCGGGCCCGGGCCGCCGCCCGCCAGGCCTCCCTGGCCCTGCTGGTGCTGGACGGCTCCAGCCCCCTGACGGAGGCCGACCGGGAGGCCATGGCCCTGGCCCGGCAGGCGCCCAACCTGCTGGTGGCGGTGAACAAATCCGACCTGCCCCGGGCGGTGGACATCGGCCGACTGGCCGACGAGTTCGACAACGTGGTGTCCCTGTCCGCCCGCAGCGGCGAAGGGGTGTCCGTCCTGTGCGACGCCATCGGAGCCATGTACCCCGCCGGGGAGGGCCGCCCCGGGGAGCTGCTGACCAATGCCCGCCAGGCCGACGCCGTGTCCTGGGCTCTGGCCTCCGTCCGCAGCGCCCGCAGTGCCCTGCGCATCGGCATGACCCCGGACGTGGTGCTCACCGACGCCGAGGCCGCCCTGGAGGCCCTGGGGGAGCTGAACGGAAAACACATCCGGGACGACCTGATCCAGACCATTTTCTCCCGCTTCTGCGTGGGAAAATAAAAAGACCGCAAAAAACGCCGGGACAGGGCTTTCCGTCCCGGCCTGTCCCGGATAAAAACCGGGACAAAGCCCGGCTTTTGCGGGACGTCCCGCCGGAAACCGGGACAGCTTTTGGGGAGGTTTTATGGACATGAGTGAGGCAAAGAAAAAGGACCAGCTGCCCGCCTGCCCGGTGGAGACCACGCTGACCTTGATCGGCGACAAGTGGAAGGTGCTGATCCTCCGGGACCTGATGCCGGGCACCAAGCGCTTCGGCGAGCTGAGAAAATCCGTGGGTGATGTGTCCCAGAAGGTGCTCGCCGCCCAGCTGCGGGACATGGAGAAAAGCGGCCTGGTCCACCGGGAGGTCTATGCCGAGGTGCCGCCCCGGGTGGAGTATTCCCTGACCCCGCTGGGCCGGAGCCTGAAGTCCATTCTGGACTCCATGTGGGCCTGGGGCGAGGGATACAAGGCATCCCTGGAATGAAAAACCGCCGTGAAGCGCTTGAAAAAAAGCGCTTCACGGCGGTTTTTGTTATTTTTTCAGCAGAACATAGGTGACGCCCCGGTTTTCGGCGTCCAGATCCCGGTCCTGCCGCAGCTGGGGACACAGGGCCAGCCACCGGCGGGCCTCCTGGTTGAAGATGCTGAATTCCTCCCCGGGCAGGAAGCACAGCTCCTGCTGCCGCAGCCAGGTGCGGCAGGCAGTGCGCAGCCGCCCGCCCTTGCCGGAGGAGCCGTAGCCATGGATCAGCTTCATGGCCGGAGTCCCCATTTTCCGGGCGGCCTCCACCTCCGCTGCCAGGCGGCGGATGGCTTCCGCGGCGTCGGGCCGCCCCAGCTCCAGATTCAGCTCCCGCACGGGTCTGTCCATGGTTCTCCTCCTATCAGTGCAGCGAAATAGGCAAACAGGGCCTCCGCCCCGGGGGCGTCCGCCCGGCGCAGGCCATAGCTCTGGCGCTCCGGGTGCCACTGGACCCCCAGCACCGGCAGCTGCCGGTGGACCGCCGCCTCCACCACGCCGTCCGGGGACCACTGCACCGCCTGTAAGGGCGGGGCCAGGCGGTCCACCGCCTGGTGGTGGCAACTGGTGACGGCGGGAGCTTCCCCCAGCAGACGGGCCATCAGCCCCTCCGCCCGGGTGGGGTGCACCAGATCGCCCCGGGGCAGCTGGTGGCCGGGGATATCCCGCAGGGTCCCGCCCCAGTGGACGTTCAGGGCCTGGAGTCCCCGGCAGATCCCCAGAATGGGCCGCCGGGACCGGGCAAAGGAGTCGATCAGAAAGGACTCCGTTCCCGGAAGGGGGCCCCGGATGTCCCCGCCGCCGGGCAGCAGCAGTCCCCCGCAGTCCAGACTGCGGTACAGGTCCCGGCACAGGACCACCCGGGCCCCGGCGCTCTCCAGTGCCGCCAGATAGTTTTCATATTGACCCGGCACACCGTACAGATAAACAGCAGGCTTCATAGCGTTCCCCTCCCCTGTCTATTATGCGGCGGCGGGGAAAATTATGCCGGGACGGCGGACAAAACAATAAATCCGAACCCACGGCCAATCGGCAAAGGGTTCGGATTCTATTGTGTTGGTGGACCTGAAGGGATTCGAACCCTCGACCTCTCGGATGCGAACCGAACGCTCTCCCAGCTGAGCTACAAGCCCATATGAACAGGGCAGCACACCCTGCTCATCTATTATACACATTTCCCGGCGGATTGCAAGCATTTTCTTCCCCAGCGGGCAAAAATTCGGTTCCGGCGGCGGGGCGGGAGCCGATTGTAAAGCCTTCTGATTTGTGATAAAATGCATGCCGGACCATAAAAGACAAAGGAGGCGCGCCATGGACCGGGAAGCCTTTGACCGGAAATATGCCGCCCGGCTGAACCGCCAGCAGCAGGAGGCGGTGCACGCCGTGGAGGGCCCTGTGCTGCTGCTGGCGGTGCCCGGCAGCGGGAAAACCACCGTGCTGGTGACCCGCCTGGGTTATATGCTGTGCTGCTGCGGCATTGCGCCGGACCAGATCCTCACCATGACCTATACCCGGGCCGCCGCCGGGGAGATGAAGCAGCGCTTTGCCGCCCTGTTCGGCCAGGACTGCCCCCATCCCCCGGAGATCCGCACCATCAACGGCGTATCCTCCAAGATCATCGCCTACTATGCCCAAAATTGCGGCAAAAGGCCGCCCTTCATCCTGGCGGAGGACGAAAGCGCCCTGGCGAAGCTGGTTTCGGACCTGTACCGGGACCTGTGCGGCGAGTACCCCACCCAGAGCGTGGTGAAGGAGCTGCGCAAGAGCATCGCCTATGCCAAAAATATGATGCTGCCGGAGGAGCGGCTGGGGGAGCTGGACACCGGCTTCGAGAAATTCCCGGAGCTGTACCGGGAATACGGCAAGGCCCTGCGGGACAATAAATGGATGGACTATGACGACCAGATGGTGTACGCCAAGAAAATCCTGGAGCTCCACGAGGATGTGCGGACCCATTTTCAGAACCGCTTCCCCTATATCTGCGTGGACGAATCCCAGGACACCTCCCGGATCCAGCACGCCATCATCCGCCTGCTGGCCGGGAAAAGCGGCAACATCTTCATGGTAGGCGACGAGGACCAGAGCATCTATGGCTTCCGGGCCGCCTATCCGGATGCCCTGATGCAGTTTGAACAGACCTATCCCGGGGCCCGGGTGCTGCTGATGGAGGAAAACTACCGCTCCACGCCGGAAATTCTCCGGGCGGCGGACGCCTTCATCCGGAAAAATCACCACCGCCGCCCCAAGACCATCCACCCCACCCGGGCCTCCGGCGCTGCCGTCCGGGTGATCTCCGCCATGGACCGGGCCGACCAGTACCCCTGGCTGGTGAATATGGCGGCCAGCGTCCGGGAGGAGACGGCGGTGCTTTACCGCAACAACGACAGCGCCCTGCCGCTGATCGACCTGCTGGACCGGGGCGGGATACCCTATCGCTGCCGCCGGATGGACGACGCCTTTTTCACCCACCGGATTGTGGCGGACATCCGGGACATCATCGCCCTGGCCCATGACCAGACGGACGCGGAGACCTTCCTGCGAATTTACTACAAGGTCGGCGGCGGAATTTCCAAAAAGGCGGCGGAGTATGCCTGCCAGAAAAGCCGGGCCACCGGAGGCTCCATCCTCCGGGAGCTGCTGGGCTTTCCGCAGCTGTCCCAATACGGCAGGGACAGCGCCGCCGCCCTGCTGACCATGCTGCCCATGCTTTTGCAGGACAACGCCGCCCAGGGCCTGAGCCGCATCTGGGACGGCCTGCGCTACCGGGACTATGCGGAGCGCCAGAAGCTGGACGGCGGCAAATATGAAATTCTCTGCCTGCTGGCCCGGCAGGAGACCGGGCTGGAGGGGCTGTGCCGCCGCCTGGACGAGCTGCAGGCCCTGGTGTCGGCTCCCTCCCTGCCCTGCGGCGGGGGACTGATCCTGTCCACCGTCCACTCCAGCAAGGGCCTGGAGTACGACACGGTGTATCTGCTGGACGTGCTGGACGGCATCCTTCCGGCGGTGACGGAGCCGAAGGACGCCGGGCAGCAGGACCAGTATCAGGAGGAGCGGCGGCTGTTCTATGTGGCCGTGACCCGGGCCCGGAACCGGCTGTATCTGTTCGCCTGCCGGAATCGGGAGTCCGCCTTTGCCGACGAGCTGCGCCGGGAGCTGCCCCGGGAATACATCGGGCCGGAGGACGTGTTCGCCTCCCTGAATACGGAGCCGTGCGGAAAGCACTATCGACACGCCGAAAAGGGCGGCGGCGTGATCCGGGCCTGCTGCCGGGGGCAGTGCATGGTGGCCTATGCCTCCGGCGAGACGGAGTTCCTGACCCTGGGCCAGATGGTGGACCGGCGGGCCGTGGCCTGGAGGGCCCCGGACCGGCCGGCTCCGGCGGCATTGCCCCGGGAGCAGGCGGCGCTGCCGCCGTCCGGGGTCCGTCCCGGGCAGAGAGCCGTCCACAGGGTTTTCGGACCGGGAACCGTGTTGTCCTTCCGGGACCCCATCGTGGAGATACGCTTTCCTGCCAAGGGGGACAAGAAATTCGTCCTGTCCGACTCGGTGCAGCGGGGACTGCTGCGCCTTGAGGAGTGAGGGAGTGCCGGCATTTTTCCAGATTCAGGAAATTCCTGCATGATACTGTTCACTATGGGGAAACATAAACAGTGAAAAGGTAGATATGTCAGGGACGTTGTATAAGGAAATTGTATGACGCATTCGCCGAAATGTGTTGCATTTTTTGGGGCGTGTATTATAATATGGACATACCCGCAGTTCTATCAGGCAAATACAGACAAGAAGGTGATCAATTATGGAACTTCAGATTCAGGATCTTGTTTCTTCCATCAAAAAGGACGGCATCGACAGCGCAAATCAGCAGGCCGCCGCGATCCTGGCCGACGCCCGGAAGCAGGCGGACGCCATCATCGCCGACGCAAAGAGTCAGGCGGATAAGCTGCGGGACGACGCCAGGGCCGAGATCGAGGTGTTCAAAAACAGCGCCCAGCTCAGCGCCCAGCAGGCCAAGCGGGACGCGGTCCTGGCCTTCCGGCAGGAGGTGCAGCAGGAGTTTGAGAAAATCCTGGCCGCCGACGTGGGCAAGGCTCTGGACCAGCAGACGCTGGCCAAGCTCATCCAGGCAGCCCTCCAGGGAGAGGACGTTTCCGGCTACGCCGTGGAGGTGGGTCAGGTGACGGACGGCATCCGCCAGCAGCTGGCCCAGGAGCTGAAAAACGGCCTGGAGCTCCGCCCCTCCAAGAAGGTGGGCGCAGGCTTCCGGCTGGCCGCCAAGGACGGCTCCGGCTATTTTGACTGCTCCGACCAGGAGATCGCGGAGATGCTCATGCCCTTCTTCCGGGATATGCACCTGTAAGGGGGCGGCCTATGGCTTCCTACTACTATCTCATCTCCAGCCTGCCCATGCTCCGGACCCAGGGGGAGCCTCCCATGGACTACGCCGCTTTTCTGGCCATGTGCCGCTCGGCGGTCAGCGCCGGGGTATACCGGACGCTGGAGGAGCTGACGGTGGACTCGGACAAGGGGCCGCTGCTGTCGGAGTGGGCCGGGTTTTACAAGGCCCTGTGCCGGGAGCTGACCTATCAGCGGAATGTGAAGCTGGGCCGGCCCTGCGCCGTGCCCTCCGACCGGGACGCCGGCATTGTCCAGACGGTGACGGCGGCGGTAAACGCCGAAAATCCCCTGGAGGGGGAGCGGCTGCTGCTGGACCTGGAATTCCGCCGCCTGGACGGCATGATCGGCCTGCACAACTTCGATGACCACGCCCTGTACGGCTACGCCATGAAGCTGCAGCTGCTGGAGCGGCAGCGGACCTTCCGGTATGAGTCCGGCAAGCGGGCCTTCGACGGCCTGATGCAGAACATCCGCCAGCAGGTTTCCAGCCTATAACGAAACAGGAGAATCAAAATGGACAAAGTGACAGGATATGTGACCGGAGTGAACGGGAATCTGGTGGCAGCCACCTTTTCCGGCTCCGTCCGAAAGAATGAAGTGGGCTATGTCCTGGTGGGCGATGACCGGCTCAAGGGCGAGGTCATCCGCGTCAACGGCGACACGGCCAGCATGCAGATCTATGAAATGACCAACGGCATCCAGGTGGGCGACAAGGTGGAGCTCTCCGGCCAGCTGATGAGCGTGGAGCTGGGCCCGGGCCTGCTGACCCAGGTGTTCGACGGTCTGCAGAACCCCCTGCCGGAGCTGGCGCAGCAGTGCGGCTTCTTCCTGCAGCGGGGCGTGTATCTGGACCCCATCCCCAACAAGGACTGGGAGTTTACCCCCCTGGTGAAGCCCGGCGACCACGTCACCGCAGGCGACGCCGTGGGCAGCGTGCCCGAGGGGCTGTTCACCCACCTGATCATGGTGCCCTTCGGCCTGAAGGACCAGGGCTGGCGGGTGAAATCCGTCCGGGAAAAGGGCGTGTACAACGTCCGGGACACCGTGGCGGTGCTGGAAAACGAAAGCGGCGAGGAGAAGGAGCTGACCATGGTGTTCTCCTGGCCCGTGAAGCAGCCCATCCGCTGCTATGAGGAGCGTCTGCGCCCGGACGAGACCCTGGTGACCAAGCTCCGCTCCATCGACACCTTCCTGCCGGTGGCCAAGGGCGGCACCTTCTGCGTGCCCGGCCCCTTCGGCGCAGGCAAGACCGTTCTGCAGCACATGGAGGCCAAGAACGCCGACGTGGACATCGTCATCGTGGCGGCCTGCGGCGAGCGGGCCGGCGAGGTGGTGGAGGTGCTGAAGGAGTTCCCCGAGCTGGTGGACCCCCGCACCGGACGCTCCCTGATGGAGCGCACCATCATTATCTGCAACACCTCCTCCATGCCCGTGGCCGCCCGTGAGGCGTCGGTGTACACCGCCGTTACCATGGCGGAGTATTACCGCCAGATGGGTCTGGACGTGCTGCTGCTGGCGGATTCCACCAGCCGCTGGGCCCAGGCCATGCGTGAGATGAGCGGCCGTCTGGAGGAGATCCCCGGCGAGGAGGCCTTCCCCGCCTATCTGGAGTCCGTTATCGCCTCCTTCTATGAGCGGGCCGGTAAGGTCCGGCTGAAGAACGGCAAGATCGCCTCCGTCACCATCGGCGGCACCGTGTCCCCCGCCGGCGGCAACTTCGAGGAGCCCGTGACCCAGGCCACCCTGAAGGTGGTGGGCGCGTTCCACGGTCTGTCCCGCGAGCGGTCCGACGCCCGCAAATACCCCGCCATCCACCCCATCGACTCCTGGTCCAAGTACCGGGGCGTGGTGGATATGGAGCGGGTGGAGCAGGCCCGCAGCATCCTCAAGCGCAGCAACGAGATCAACCAGATGATGAAGGTCATCGGCGAGGAGGGTACCTCCGCCGAGGACTATATCGTATACCAGAAGGGCGAGCTGCTGGATGCGGTGTATCTGCAGCAGAACTCCTTCGATCCCATCGACGCCGCCTGCGACCCCGACCGTCAGATCCACGAGTTCAACGTGCTGTATGACGTGCTGACCCGGGACTTCGCACTCAGCGACAAAAAAGAGATCCGCGCCTTCTTCAACCAGGTCCGGCAGGAGTTCCTGGACTGGCACAACACCGTGTTCCGCACCCCGGAATTTGAGGCCCAGGAAAAGCGGCTCAAGGACTTTTACCTGAGCAAGGCAGCGGGTTGAGAGGGGAGTCAATATGCAGAAAGTTTACACGAAAATTGAGTCCATCGTGGGCAACGTCGTCACGGTCCGGGCCACCGGCGTCCGCAACGGCGACCTGGCCCTGGTGGGCGACAGCTATGCCAACGTCATCAAGCTGGACAAGGACCTGGTGACGCTGCAGGTGTTCAGCGGCACCCAGGGCGTCAGCACCACGGACCCGGTCCGGTTCCTGGGCCGCCCCATGATGGTGTCCTTCTCCGACCACCTGCTGGGCCGCATCTTCGACGGCGCCGGTGTCCCCCGGGACAACGGCCCCGCCCTGACGGAGAATATGATCCCCATCGGCGGCCCCTCCGTGAACCCGTCCCGGCGTATCGTGCCCAACAAGCTGATCCGCACCGGTATCCCCATGATCGACGTGTTCAACACCCTGGTGGAAAGCCAGAAGCTGCCCATCTTCTCCGTGTCCGGCGAGCCGTATAACCAGCTGCTCTCCCGCATCGCCATGCAGGCCCAGGTGGACGTGATCGTCCTGGGCGGCATGGGCCTGAAGTACGACGACTATCTGTACTTCCGGGACACCCTGGAAAAGAGCGGCGCCATGGGCCGCACGGTGATGTTCATCCACACCGCCTCCGACCCCACCGTGGAGTGCACCCTGGTGCCCGATATGGCCCTGGCCGTGGCGGAGCAGTTCGCCCTGGCCGGAAAGCGGGTCCTGGTGCTGCTGACGGATATGACCAACTACGCCGACGCCCAGAAGGAAATGGCCATCACCATGGAGCAGGTGCCCTCCAACCGGGGCTATCCGGGCGATCTGTACAGCTGCCTGGCCGCCCGCTATGAAAAGGCTGTGGACTTCGAGGGCGCGGGCTCCATCACCATTCTGGGCGTCACCACCATGCCCGGCGACGACGTGACCCACCCGGTGCCCGACAACACCGGCTATATCACCGAGGGCCAGTATTACCTGAAAAACGGCCACATTGAGCCCTTCGGCTCCCTGTCCCGCCTGAAGCAGAACGTCAACGACAAGACCAGAAGCGACCACCGGGCCCTGATGGACGGCATGATCCGGCTGTACAGCGCCTATAAGGAGAGTCTGGAAAAGAAGTCCATGGGCTTCATGATGTCCGAGTGGGACGAAAAGCTGCTGAAATACGGGCACCTGTTTGAAACGAAGCTGATGGACCTGAGCGTGAATATCCCGCTGGAGGAGGCGCTGGACCTGGGCTGGGAGATCCTGGCCGAGTGCTTCGAGCCCAACGAAACCGGCCTGAAAACCAGCCTCATCCAGGAGAGATGGCCCAAGCGGTCCGCCGTGGAATGAGGGTGCGCCTATGGCTGTCAAACTTACCAAAAATGAATTGAAGGTGCAGAAGGACCGCCTGAAGCAGTTTCAGCGCTATCTGCCCACCCTGCAGCTGAAAAAGCAGCAGCTGCAGTCCGTGGTGATGCAGGTAACGGCCCAGCTGGAGCAGGTGGAGCAGCAGCGCCGGGCCGCCGTGGCGGGACTGGACGACTGGGTGGCCGTTTTCGCGGAAAACGACAGCTTCCCGGCGGACAAGCGCCTGGAGACCCTGATCCGCCCCCACCATGTGGTGTGCGGCCAGGAGAACATCGCCGGTGTCACCGTTCCGGTGTTCCAGGAGCTGAGCTTTGAGGAGATCCAATACGACGTGGCGGATTACCCCCTGTGGGTGGACACTGCGGCGGTGCGCCTGCGGGAGATCGCCCGGCTGGACGCTCTGGAAAAGACCCTCCGCCGCCAGGTGGAGCTTCTGGAGCAGGAGCTGCGCTCCACGGCCCAGCGGGTGAACCTGTTTGAAAAGGTCAAGATCCCCGAGGCCAAGGAGAACATCCGGGTCATCGGCATCTACCTGGGCGACCAGCAGACCTCCGCCGTGGTGCGGGGCAAGATCGCCAAGAAGAAGCTGCAGGAGGTGAGCGGATGATCGAAAAAATGAAGGTCGTCCACATTGTGGCGGCCGCATCGGAAAAAACCGCCCTGCTGGACCGGCTGCGGACCCTGGGCATCGTCCACTTCGCCGAAAAGGCCAGCGCCGACCAGCGGCATCTGGAGCGCTTCGCGGAGCTGTCCCGGATGGACATGGCCCTGCAGGAGTACGCCGGCCCGGGCCGGGAGACCGCGCCCATGTCCGACAAGGACTTTGAGCCTTTTTATAAGGAGCTGGCCGACTGCCTGGAGCGCCGCAAGACCCTGCAGGAGAAGAAAACCGCCGCCGGTGCGGCGGCGGAGAAGCTGGCCGAGTGGGGCGATTTCTCCCCGGAGGAGCTGCGGGAGCTGAAGGACCAGGGCTTCGACATCCACGTTTACCGGACGGATAAAAAGACCATGGCCGCCCTTGCGGCGGACCCGGACGTGAAGATCATCCGCCTGGCCCCGGTGGGGAAAATGCCCACCCTGGCCTCCATCGGTCCCCTGCCGGGGACCTACCCCGTCACCGAGTTCCCTATCCCCGATAAGGGTGCGGGTCAGCTGCGGCGTGAGCGGGACGACTGCGACCAGGGGCTTCGCAGCTGCCAGGCCTTCCTGACCGAGGCCGCCAAGCACCTGCCCAGCATCCACGACCAGATGCTCAAGACCCAGAACGCCGCCGAGTACTCCTCCGTCAGCAACACGTCCCAGAGCCAGGATGGCCTGGTGTGGCTCACCGGCTATATCCCGGAGGCGGAGGCGGAGGGCTTCAAGAAGGCCGCCGCCCAGGCCCACTGGGCCTGGGCTATGGAGGACCCCACCGCCGATGACGACAAGGTCCCCACCAAGGTCAAGCACAACAAGGTCACCCGGCTGATGATCCCGGTGTTCGACATTCTGGGCGTGGTTCCCGGCTACCGGGAGTATGACATTTCCTTCTGGTTTCTGGGCTTCTTCACCCTGTTCTTTGCCATGATCATCGGCGACGCCGGATACGGCTGCCTGTTCCTGCTGGCGGCGCTGGTCATGACCGTCAAGGGCAAGAAGGCGTCCACCGCCGTGCAGCTGCTGTGGCTGCTGTCCATTGCCACCATTGTGTGGGGCGCGCTGACAGGCACCTGGTTCGGCCTGGAGCAGGCCATGGACGTGCCCTTGCTCCGGAGCCTGGTGATCCCCACCTTCGCCAACTATCCCGCCCACTTCGGTGTGGAATCCACCACCCAGCAGAACACCATCATGAAGTTCTGCTTCATCCTGGGCACGGTGCAGCTGTCGCTGGCCTGCGTCATGAACATCCGCCGCAAGCTGGGGGAGAAGGACCTGAGCTGGCTGGCGGACCTGGGCTGGCTGGCCGCCATCGACGCGCTGTATTTCGTGGTGCTGTACCTGGTCATCGGCCAGCAGGTGAATCTGATGCCTGTGGCCTGCGTGGTCATTGCGGGCTTCCTGCTGGTGGTGCTGTTCGGCGGCATGTCCCCGGACAAGAGCTTCGGCCAGGGCCTGAAGGCGGGCCTGGGCGACGCGTTCACGGTGTTCCTGAACACCATCAGCGCCTTCGGCAACATCATGAGCTACATCCGCCTGTTTGCCGTGGGCATGGCGTCCCTGGCCATCGCTCAGAGCTTCAACAACATGGCCCTGGGCTTCAAGGGGCCCCTGGTCATCGCCGCCGTCCTGATCCTGCTGATCGGTCACGGGCTGAACATCGTTATGGGCCTGCTGTCTGTGGTGGTCCACGGTGTCCGCCTGAACCTGCTGGAGTTTTCCGGTCAGCTGGGTATGGAGTGGGCCGGTATTGCTTACGATCCCTTTAAAAAGCACGATAAAATCAAAAAATAAACGGATAGGAGATCAACTATGAATATCGAATTTATTGGTATGGCGTGCGCTCTGGGCCTGTCCGCCATGGGCTCTGCGTTCGGTTCCGGTTTTGCCGCTCAGGCTTCCGTGGGCGCGTGGAAAAAGTGCTACGCCAACGGCAAGCCCGCTCCCTTCATCATGGTGGCCTTCTCCGGCGCACCTCTGACCCAGACCATCTATGGCTTCCTGCTGATGAACTTCATCCGCAGCGCCGTGGAGGGCGGCTGTGACGCGGCTCTGGCCATGTTCACCGGCATTTTCGCGGGCCTGGCCATCGGCCTGTCCGCCTTCTTCCAGGGCAAGGTTGCCGCCGCCTCCGCCGATGCACTGGGCGAGACCGGAAAGGGCACGGCAAACTACTTCATTGTCATCGGTATTATCGAAACGGTGGCACTGTTCACCCTGGTGTTCAGCCTGCTGCTGCTCCAGTAAACCCGCAAAAGCAAGGGGATCCGGTCCCCTGCCAGACAACGCAAAAACTTCCCCTGCCATAGGCAGGGGAAGCTTTTTGCTTATTAAAAAGGTCTCGCAGAGTTTGCCGCCCGCAGGTTTCGCGCATTTTGGACAAGTATTAGTAATACTTCACCAGCCCCGACAGCAGCAGGGTGGGGAGCAGCAGCAGAACCAGAAAGGCCAGCATGTACAGCGGCGACAGGGCGGCGAAATCGCCGGCGGTGGTCAGATAGTACGACAGCACCAGGCCGCACAGGCCGCCGATCCAGCTGAGGACGGTGGACCAGCGCACCGCCTGACACATCCGCTGGCTGCCGATGACGGTTTCCGCCATAGGCAGCAGGCCGTCCCGATAGATCAGGGCGTTGGGGGTCTCCCCGGGCTGGGCGGTCAGGTCCGCCAGGGCCAGCCGGGTGGCCACCCCCGGGTAAATGGGCCGGGCGTTCAGGCGGAATTTCCGCTTCAGCAGATTGGGGGTGATGTTGACGCCCCGGGTGGCCAGCACCGGGGTCACCCGGTTCCGGCGCAGGGCCCGCAGGGCCCACTCCACGTTCCGGGAGGGCAGGTACTTCACCGCGAAGATGGCCGCCAGGCGGCCGTCCACCGTCATGAAAACACCGGTTTCCATTTTCAGATCCCGGGGCAGGGCGATGCGGCGCTTTTTCATGAAATAGGCGCTGCCCATGGCCACCGTGGCCCCCCGGACGGTGCAGTCGATGCCGCCATCCTCGTAATAGTGCAGATCATGGGCGTCGTAGCGGAAGCTGACCTGGCCGTCCATCAGCTGCAGCAGCAGGGGCGTCAGCTGGCTTCCGGCGGCCCGGCACAGGGCCTCGGCATAGGCCAGGGCCTCGCCGATCTCCTGATCGTATACCTTCAGGCCGTTAAGCTCCACCGTACCCAGGGCGGCGGAGGGCTCGTTCTTCTCCTTGCCGCGCAGGGACAGGACCCCGGCCGGGAACAGGTCCTCGTCCGTGACCACCACCCGGCGGGCGGCGGTAATGGTCCGGGCCCCCCTCCAGCCCGCCACGGCGCAGCCGCTTTTGTGTAGGCGGCGGCACAGCAGGGACAGGGGCAGCGTCCCGGACAGGGGCAGGGACAGGGGTACCGTGGCCGACAGCAGCGCCGACCACAGCCAGAGGAAGCGGTTCATCTGGTGCCCGCTGAGGGCTGCCACCAGGGCCAGCACCGTGGCCAGGGCCAGGTACAGCGGCGTCAGAATGGGCTGCCACCGGGCGGCGGGGTCCGGGGACTGCCACATGTGGTAAAAGCCCTCCAGACGCCCCTGCTGCTTGCAGGCTCCGGCGGCGGTGACGGAGGCCACATACGGCGGCGTGCCACCCAGCTGGGCCAGGCGGAAGCTGTCATACCGGGCCCGGGCGGCGCGATATTGGCCGCAGGCGCACAGATACAGCAACGCCGCCGCCGGGGCGGCAAAGGGCAGGTTCGGGCATTGCCCCAGAAACAGGCACTGGGCGCTGTCCGCCAGGGCTGCCAGGCCGCACACCAGCGCCGCCGCCGGGGCGGTGACGCGCCCATGGCCCAGGCTCTCCCCTGCCTCGTGCCACAGTCGGGTGCTCAGCAGCAGGCACAGGGCCAGCAGCCCCGCCGGTATGCCGCAGCGCAGCCAGACGTGGTCATACCACCCCTGGGACAGCAGGTCCAGCCCGTCGATGACGGCCACGGCTATGGCCAGCAGGGTGGGCGCCGTCAGCAGCAGACGCTGCCGGTGCAGCCGGGCGCACTGCCACTTCTGCTCCCGGGCGGCGTCGTCCATGGTGGGCTCCGGCTCCGGCGGCTCCTCCGGGGTGTCGTCCGGGTTTTCCAGGTCCCGGGCGGGGATGCGGTCCCGGACCCACTGGGCGGCGGCGGACAGGCGCTCCCTCAAAGGCACCCGCTCCGGCAGGACGCCGTCCTCGTCGTCCTCCTCCGGAACGGCCCGGGGCTCGTCCGGGTCCTCCTGCCGCTGCCGGAAGCGGCGGCGCAGCCGGTCCAGGGGGTTGTCCCGGGGCGGTTCGTCGTCCGGGCGATACTCCGGCTCCGGAACCGGCTCCGGTTCCGGTTCAGGTTCTGGTTGTGGTTCTTGTTCCGGCTCTTGTTCCGGTTCGGGGGCCGGCTCCGGCTCTGGGACCGGTTCGGGTTCGGGGATGGGCTCCGGTTCCGGGGCAGGCTCCGGGTCCCTTCGGGACCCACCCGAGCCGAATTCGTCCAGAATGTCGTCTATGGTGAAGTCCATCTCCGGCGGCGTGGGCCGCATGTCTTCGTTACGCATGGTGATCCCTCGTTGTTATCCCCGGCGCTGGCGCACGGCCTCATACAGCAGGATGGCGGCGGCTGCCGACGCGTTCAGGGAGGAAATATGCCCCTTCATGGGGATGCTGACCAGGAAATCGCAGTTTTCCGCCACCAGGCGGCTCATGCCATCTCCCTCGGAGCCGATGACAATGGCCGCCGGGCCCTTGAGATCGGCGCTGTACAGGTTGGTGGAGGCTCCGGCGGCGGTGCCGAAGATCCAGACCCCCTGTTTTTTCAGGTCCTTCAGGACGGAGGTCAGGTTGGCCACCCGGGCCACCGGCAGATAGCTGACGGCCCCGGCGGAGGTTTTCCCCACGATGGCGGTGAGCCCGGCGGAGCGGCGCTTGGGGATGATGAGCCCGTGGGCCCCGGCGCACTCGGCGGTGCGGAGGATGGCCCCCAGGTTGTGGGGGTCGGATATCTCGTCGCACACCACCAGCAGAGGCGGCTCCCCCTTGGCGGCGGCGGCATCCAGGATGCTCTGGACGCTGACGTATTCCCGGACGGCGGCCAGGGCGATGACCCCCTGGTGGGAGCGGGTGCGGCTCATGGCGTCCAGCTTCCGCCGGTCCGCCTCCACCACCACCACACCGGCCTCCCGGGCCCGGGAGGCGATATGGCCCAGGGTCTTGTCCGTCTCGCCCTTGGCCAGATAGATCTTGTCAATGGCCGTTCCGGCCCGCAGGGCCTCGATCACGGCGTTGCGGCCCTCAATGAGGCCGTCGGCCTCCGCCTGGGGGGCGGGCCGTCTGGTTTCGTTGTCTCTCATGGTGCGATGTCCTCGTTTTTTCGATATTTTATCCAGTATACCATATTCCATGGACAAGATAAAGCGCCCGGGACACAAATTTTTCGCCATTTTTCCCGGCGGGCTTTCTTGTATCAGGCCGGAAAATGTGGTATGATGAATTATTAATACTGATTCTTGATTCAAATATTTGAATCAAGAATCCCGTGCGCTGCGCGCACGCGCAGCGTGCAAAAGCACGCTGCGGCGTCTCATGCAAAACCTGACGCACCTTCGGTGCTATAAAAAGCTCTTCGAGCTTTTTAACAGGTTTTAGTATAAATTAGGGAAGTGCCGCCTTTTTCACGACACGGGGCGGCTGGGAGGTTTCCATTGGACAGAAAGCAAGTGCTTCTCGACGACGGGCAGATGGCCCGCCAGCGGGAATTTACCGAAAAAATCCACGCCATGCACCAGGCCCGGGGCCGGACGCCTCTGGCCCTGGTGGACACCTTCGGGTGCCAGCAGAACGTGGCCGACAGCCAGCACATCCTGGGGATGCTGCGGGACATGGGGTGCGAATTCACCGACGATGCCGCCCGGGCGGACATCGTGGTGATGAACACCTGCGCCATCCGGGACCATGCGGAAAAGCGGGTATACGGCACCCTGGGCGCCCTGACCCACACGAAAAAGGCGAACCCGGAGCAGATCATCTGCCTGTGCGGCTGCATGGCCCAGCGGCCGGAGGTGGCGGAGAAGGTCCGGACCAGCTATCGCCATGTGGACCTTGTGTTCGGGCCCCAGGCCCTGTGGAAGTTCCCGGAGCTTCTGTATCAGGTGTATACCCGCCGGGGCCGGGTGTTCTCCGTGGAGAACGAGCACGGCTCCATTGCCGAGGGGATGCCCGTGGTCCGGGAGGGCCGGGTCCGGGCGTGGGTCTCCATCATGTATGGGTGCAACAACTTCTGCTCCTACTGCATCGTCCCCTATGTCCGGGGCCGGGAGCGCAGCCGCGCCCCGGAGAAGATCGTGGAGGAGGTCCGCCAGCTGGCGGCGGAGGGCTTCAAGGAGATCACCCTGCTGGGCCAGAACGTGAACTCCTACGGAAAGGACCTGCCGGAGCTCTGGGACTTTGCGGACCTGCTGCGGGAGCTGGACAAGATCGACGACGACTACCTGATCCGCTTCATGTCGTCCCAGCCCAAGGACGCCAGCTATAAGCTGTTTGACACCATGGCCCAGAGCCGCCATGTGGCCCACCAGCTGCACCTGCCGGTGCAGTCCGGCAGCGACCGGGTGCTGCGGGCCATGAACCGCCCCTATGACCGGGCGAAATACCTGGACCTGATCGGCTATGCCCGGAAGGTCATGCCGGACCTGGTGCTGACCTCCGATGTAATCATCGGCTTCCCCGGCGAGACGGAGGCCGAGGCCATGGAGACCGTGGATCTGGTGCGGCAGGTGGAGTTCGACGCCCTGTTTACCTTCATCTTCTCCCCCCGGCCCGGAACGCCGGCGGCCAGAATGGACGATCCGGTGCCCCGGGCGGAGAAGCAGAAGTGGTTCGACATTCTGTGCAGCACCCAGAACGAGATTTCTGCCCGGCTCCACGCCGGGTATGTGGGCCGGACCCTGCGGGTGCTGGTGGACGGCGAAACCGACGACACCCGGTGGCCCCTGTCCGCCCGGACGGCGGGGGGACGGCTGGTGCACCTGGTGGGAGACAAGTCCGCCCTGGGCCAGTACCGGGACGTGAAGATCACCGACAGCAACACCTGGGCCCTGTTCGGGGAGATGCTTCCTGCATCAAAAGAACGTTGTTCTTTTGATGCGTAAGATACCACGGCCAACGCCGCGAAGCGGGCATATGCCCCATAGAACAATAAGTTTTGCACTTTTCAACAATGTTTTCCACCACCATTCGACAGATCAGCCGCCTATGCGGCAGAAAGCGCGGGTGAAACCATGGCAGAGCTGACCCCCATGATGAAGCAGTATCTGCAGATCAAGGAACAGAATCAGGACGCCATCCTGTTTTTCCGGCTGGGAGATTTTTACGAGATGTTCGGCGACGACGCCCGGAAGGCGTCCAAGGAGCTGGACCTGACCCTGACCACCCGGGATAAGGACAAGAACAAGAGCTTCGAGGAGAAGATCCCCATGTGCGGGATCCCCTATCACGCCTCGGACGCGTATATCGCCCGGCTCATCGCCAAGGGCTACAAGGTAGCCATCTGCGAGCAGACCGAGGACCCCGCCACGGCCAAGGGGCTGGTGGACCGGGACATCATCCGGGTGGTGACCCCCGGCACGGTCATTGACGCGGCCTGCCTGGAGGAGGGACGCTCCAACTTCTGCGCGGGGCTGTATCTGGACGACACCTGCGCGGGCTTCAGCGTGTGCGACATCTCCACTGGCAAGACCCACGTCACCGCCTTCCAGGGTCCGGACCGGGCGGAGCACCTGCTCAACGAGCTGGGGCGGTTTTCCCCGGCGGAGGCGGTGGTGAACCAGGCGGCCTACGACTGCGGGCCGCTGCTGAGTCTGATGCAGGATAAGCTCCACTGCCATGTGGAGCGGCTGCCTGCCGGACGCTTTCAATTGCAGGAGGCGGAAAGGACCGTCCGGCAGCAGTTCGGCGACGAGGCCGCCGCCCGGCTGCCCAAGGGGAATCCCGCGGCGGCGCTGTCGCTGGGAGCCCTGCTGGGCTATCTCCACGAGACGCAGAAAACCGACCTGCGCCATGTGGACGACCTGGACTATTATCAGCAGGGGCAGTTCATGGAGCTGGACCTGACGGCCCGGCGGAACCTGGAGCTGACGGAGACCCTGCGCAGCAAGGAGAAGAAGGGGAGCCTCCTCTGGGTGCTGGACAAGACCAAGACCCCCATGGGCGGGCGGATGCTCCGCAGCTGGCTGGAGCGGCCCCTGCTGTCCGTAACGGCCATCACCCGCCGCAGCGGCGCCGTGGGCCAGCTGGTGGACCACACCATGACCCGGGAGGAGCTGGCCCTGGCCCTGACGGGCATCGGCGACATGGAGCGCCTGGTGGGCCGCATCGTATACGGCACCGCCGGGGGCCGGGACGTGGTATCCCTGAAAAACGCCATGGCCCGGCTGCCCCATGTGAAGGAGCTGCTGTCGGCCTTTGACCGGGGCCGCCTGGGGGAGCTGGCCCAGCTGGACCCCCTGGAAGACCTGACGGACCTCATCGGCCGCACCCTGTGCGACGATCCCCCCTTCTCCGTCCGGGAGGGGGAGTTCATCCGGGAGGGCTTCGACCCGGAGGTGGACCGTCTGCGGGGCATTCTGCATGGCGGCAAGGGCATCATCGCCTCTATGGAGGCCGCCGAAAAGGAGAAAACCGGCATCCGCACCCTGAAGATCGGGTACAACAAGGTATTCGGCTATTACATCGAGGTGTCCAACTCCTTCAAGGACCAGGTGCCCGAGACATACATCCGCAAGCAGACCCTGGTCAACGGCGAGCGCTATATTACCCAGGAGCTGAAGGACCTGGAGCACGACATCCTGTCCGCCTCGGACCGGGTGTCGGCCCTGGAATATGAGCTGTTCACCCGCCTGCGGCAGGAGCTGAGCGGCCATGTGGCCCGGATCCAGGCCACCGCCGCCGCCGTGGCGGAGGCGGACTGCCTGTGCTCCCTGGCGACGGTGGCAGTGAAGAACAACTACTGCTGCCCGGCGGTGGACGAGTCCGGGGTCATCGAAATCCACCAGGGACGCCACCCGGTGGTGGAGGCCATGCGGCCTGACGCCCTGTTTGTGCCCAACGACACCTATATGGGCCGCAGCGAGGACCGGGTGTCCATCATCACCGGCCCCAACATGGCGGGCAAGTCCACCTATATGCGCCAGGTGGCGCTGATGGTGCTCATGGCCCAGATCGGGTCCTTTGTCCCGGCCAAGGCCGCAAGGCTTGGCATCGTGGACCGGATCTTCACCCGCATCGGGGCCTCCGACGACCTGTCGGCGGGACAGTCCACCTTTATGGTGGAGATGACGGAGGTCAGCGACATTCTGCGCACCGCCACCGCCGACAGCCTGCTGATCCTGGACGAGATCGGCCGGGGCACCTCCACCTTCGACGGCATGAGCATCGCCCGGGCGGTGCTGGAATACTGCGCCGACCCCAAGCGCCTGGGGGCCAAGACCCTGTTTGCCACCCACTATCACGAGCTGACCGCCATGGAGGGGACCCTTCCCGGCGTGAAGAACTATAACATCGCCGTCCGCACCCGGGGGGAGGAGATCGTGTTCCTGCGGAAGATCGTCCCCGGCGGCGCGGACCGCAGCTACGGCATCGAGGTGGCCAAGCTGGCGGGCCTGCCGGAGGCGGTGGTGTCCCGGGCCAGAAAGATCCTCCGGCAGCTGGAGGAGGAGTCCGGCCACCCGGCGGCAGCCCCCGCTCCCCGGGAGGACCAGGTGTCCTTTGCCGCCGTGGCCGAGGGGGAGGTCATCGACCGGCTGCGCCGGGCCCAGGTGGACTCCCTGACGCCCCTGGAGGCATTGCAGCTGCTGTATGAGCTGAAAAAGAAGCTGACGTAACACGAAAGGACAACGCTATGCCTGATATTCAATGCCTGCCCCGGCACGTGGCGGACCTGATCGCCGCCGGCGAGGTGGTGGAGCGGCCCGCCAGCGTGGCCAAGGAGCTGCTGGAAAACGCCCTGGACGCCGGGGCTACCGCCATCGTGGCAGAGGTGCAGCACGGGGGCCTGACCTATCTGCGGATGACGGACAACGGCTGCGGCATCGCGCCCCAGCAGCTGCCCACGGCGTTTCTGCGCCATGCCACCAGCAAGCTGCGCACCGCCGGGGACCTGGCTGCCATCGGCACCCTGGGCTTCCGGGGGGAGGCCCTGGCGGCTATTTCCGCCGTGTCCCGGGTGGATATCCTGACCCGCCAGACCGGGGCCCAGACCGGGGCCTCCCTGCATCTGGAGGGGGGCGTGCCGGGCCAGGTGGAGGAGATCGGGTGCCCGGAGGGCACCACCATCTGCGTGCGGGACCTGTTTTACAACACCCCCGCCCGGATGAAATTCATGAAAAAGGACAGCGCCGAGGGAGCCGCCGTGGCGGGCATCGTCCAGCACCTGGCCCTGAGCCATCCGGAGGTGTCCTTCAAGCTGCTGCGGGACGGGGCCGAGGTGCTCCACACCCCCGGCGACGGGCAGCTGCTGTCTGCCGTATACGCGGCCATGGGCCGGGACTTCGCCATGGGCCTGCAGGAGGTCCGGGGCTGCGGCGGCGACGTGCAGGTGTCGGGCTATGTGACCCGGCCCCTGAACGGCCACGGCACCCGGGGCCGCCAGCTGTTCTTCGTCAACGGCCGGTTCGTGAAAAGCCAGCTGCTGTCGGCGGCCCTGGAGGAGGCGTACCGCAACCGCCTGCTGAAGGGGAAGTTCCCCGGCTGCGTGCTGCATCTGACCCTGCCGGAGGACCGGGTGGACGTGAACGTGCACCCGGCCAAGACCGTGGTGAAATTCGTATCCGACAAAACCGCCTTTGACGCGGTGTACTATACCGTCATGGACGCCCTGAACCGGGCGGAACAGCCCGCCCGGCAGGAGGAAAAGCCCTTTTACCGGACCATGACCGCCCAGGAGTTCCGGCAGCAGCAGAAGCCCCAGCCGGAGAAGCCGCCGCTGGGCAGCTATACTGCCCGGCCCGCCGCCCCGGCCCGGCCGGTGCACCCGGCGGAACAGCCGGCCCTGGCGGTGCGGGACGTGGCCCCGGAGCCGGGGAAGGCCTTCACGGCCCCCACGGCCCGGCCCGGCGTCAGCTATCACATCACCCCGCCGTCCCCGGCCCCTGCGGCAGAGCCGCAGGAACCGGCGCCTGTGCGGGAGGAACCGCCTGTGCAGGAGACGGTATCCCTGCCGGAGCAGGTGACTCTGGAGCCGCCGCATGAGGCCCCCTGGCGCATCGCCGGGGAGGTGCTGCGGACCTATATCATCTGCGAGGACGAGGAGGAGAATGTGTGGCTCATCGACAAGCACGCCGCTCATGAGCGGGTGCGGTTCGACGCGCTGAAGGCCGCCGCGGAGCCGGTGATGACCCAGACCCTGCTGGAGCCGTTGGCGGTGGAGCTGCCGCCGGAGGACTGCGCGGCGGTGCTGGAGCAGCTGCCCCTGCTGGAGCGATACGGCTTCCGGTGCGAGGATTTCGGCGGCGCGGTGCTGGTGCGGGAGGTACCCGGCGATATCGACGACCCCACCGGAGCCCTGGAGGAGCTGGCGGAGGACCTGCGGCTGAACCGGGCGGACCCGGACGCAGCCCGGGACAGCCTATTGCAGACCATGGCCTGCAAATCCGCCATCAAGGCCGGGATGCACACCGACCCCGCCGAGCTGCGGCGTCTGGTGGACCGGGTCCAGTCCGGGGAGATCCAGTATTGCCCCCATGGCCGCCCGGTGGCGGTGAAGCTCAGCAAATACCAGGTGGAGAAGATGTTCAAGCGGGCGTGACAGCCCGGGAAAGGAGCCGCCTATGACCGTTCTGTGCGTGGTAGGACCCACCGCCAGCGGAAAAACGAAAATGGCCGTGGCCCTGGCCCGGCGGCTGAACGGCGAGGTGGTGTCCGTGGACTCCATGCAGATCTACCGGGGCATGACCATCGGCACCGCCGCCCCCACGGCGGAGGAGATGGAGGGGGTCCCCCATCACATGATCGCCGTGGCGGACCCGGCGGAGCAGTGGTCTGCGGCCCGGTTCTGCCAGGCGGCGGACGCCTGCATTCAGGATATCCTCAGCCGGGGAAAGCTCCCGGTGCTGGCCGGTGGCACGGGCCTGTACCTGGACGCCCTGATCCGGGGAGACGACTTCGCCCCCGGCTGCCAGGGGGGGCAGACCCGCCTGCGGCTTCAGCAGGAGCTGCGGGAGCTGGGGCCCCGGGAGATGCTGCGGCGTCTGGAGGCCGTGGACCCGGAGACGGCGGCGCGGCTGCACCTGCGGGACAAAAAGCGCATTCTCCGGGCCTTAGAGGTATATGAGGAGACCGGGGAGCCCATGTCCCGGCGGGACAGGCGGGGCCGGGAAAAGCCGGACCGGTACCAGGCCCTCTATATCGGGCTGAACTTCCGGGACCGGGCGGACCTGCGGGAGCGCATCGACCGCCGGGTGGACGAGATGGTCCGCCGGGGGCTTTTGCAGGAGGTGCAGGCGCTTCTGGACGGGGGCCTTCCCCGGGACGCCACGGCTCTGCAGGCCATCGGATACAAGCAGTTCCTGGCGGTAGCCGACGGCACGGCCACGGCGGACCAGGCGGTGGAGGAGGTCAAGCTCCGCTCCCGCCAATATGCCAAGCGGCAGCTGACCTGGCTGCGGCGGAACCCGGCGATCCACTGGATCTACTGGGGCAAGGAGCCGGATTTCCCGGCGGCTCTCCAGAATGCGACAGATTTTCTCGCGGCCCATGGCTTAGGATAAGGGTAGGCGGACAGCCGTCCGCACAAAGAGAAAAGGAGCATTCGTTATGCAGAAAAACAACCTTCAGGACATCTTTTTGACCAAAGTCCGCAAGCAGAGCCTGCCCGTGACCGTGTTTCTGATGAACGGTTTCCAGATGCGGGGTAGCGTCACCGGCTTCGACAGCTTCACCGTGGTGCTGGACACCGACGGCAGGCAGCAGGTGATTTATAAGCACGCTATATCTACGATTGTCCCGCTGCACCCGGTGGCCCTGTATGACCCATGCCTGCCGTCGGAGGCGCAATAGCGCCCCGGCCGGAAGGCCGTCAAGCGTTTTGCCCCGGGCAAAACCTTGGGCACGGGCGGATTCACTTCGCCCGTGCGGAATAAAATCACGGGGCCCCGGATGCCGCCCTGCGGCATCTGGGCAACAGGCAGCAGGTGATCTATAAGCACGCTATATCTACGATTGTCCCGTTGCACCCGGTGGCCCTGTACGACCCATGCCTGCCGTCGGAGGCGCAATAGCGCCCCGGCCGGAAGGCCGTCAAGCGTTTTGCCCCGGGCAAAACCTTGGGCACGGAGAATTTTTGAGACATGCCCCGGCGCGCGGCAGCGCCCCAACACCATCACCCGGCCACCAAAGGAGGTTACGCCATGAAATCCACCCGCGTATTCAAAATTCTGTCCATTGCCCTGGCGGCGGCGGTGGTGTTCTATTTCCTGGTCCAGGGGGTGCGGTATCTGACGAACCCCTACGCCACCACCCGGGTGTATACCAGCACCACGGAGGACGCCGTGGAGGCCTCCGGCTGGCTGGTGCGGGAGGAGGAGACCTTCCGCACCGACGCCGGGACCCTGAGTCCCACCCGGGAGGAGGGGGAGAAGGTGGGCCAGGGCCAGGTCATCGCCGCCACCTATGACAGCCCCGGGGCCCTGGAGGCCGTGGCCCAGATCCAGGCCAAGCGGCTTCAGCTGGAGCAGCTGGAGTATGCCCTGTCCTCCTACCTGAACCCCGACGCCGCCCTGAAGCTGGACGGCTCCATCTCCGACGACATCATAGCCCTGCGGAAGAACCTCACCGGCGGGGACTATACCGCCGCCTCCGGCGACCTGTCCCAGCTGAAGGCCGCCATCGTCAAGCGCAGCCGGGCCTACACCTCCAGCCAGGAGATCAAGGCCGAGATCACCGCCGTGCAGGACGAGATCGACTCTTTGCAGGCGGGACTCACCGGCGCGGCCAACATCACTGCCCCCCGGGCGGGGACCTACTCCGCCGTGTGCGACGGATACGAGTCCGTGCTGACCCCGGCGGGGCTGGGTGACCTGACCCCCAGCGCCCTGGACAAGCTGGCCGCCGGGGAGAACACCGCCAACGTGGGCAAGCTTATCTACGGCAACACCTGGTACTATGCCGCCACCGTCACCCAGGAGGAGGCCCAGCGCATCGCCGGCTGCGGCAGCGTGTCCCTGCGGCTGACCAAAGGCATCACCGACGACATTGCCGCCCAGGTGTATTCCGTCAGCCCGGCGGAGGACGGCCGGTGCGTGGTGGTGCTGGCCTGCCGGGAGTATCTGGCGGAGACCACCCAGCTGCGGCACCAGACGGCCCAGATCGTGCTCCACAGCTACACCGGGCTGCGTCTGCCCTCCGTGTGCCTGCGGCAGCAGGAGGACGGGACCCTGGGTGTTTACTGCGCCCAGGGCGGCCTGCCCCAGTTCAAGCCTGTGAACATGGTGTATCAGGGGGATGACTATGTGCTGGTTTCCGTGCCCACAGGCACCGGGGACAGGTCCATTCTCCGCCCCGGGGACGAGGTCATCATGACCGGCGTCACCCTGGACGGCTCACAGATATTGACAGGAGATTAATACGGGAAAGGAAGGCTTTCACTATGTCTATTGCGGAGAACATTGCCGCCGTCCGGCAGCAGATGGACCAGGCGGCCCGGGAGACCGGCCGCACCGGCGCCGACATCATCCTGGTGGGCGCCAGCAAAATGAACGACGCCGCCGCCTGCCGGGAGGCCATTGCCGCCGGTATTGACGCCCTGGGCGAAAACCGGGTCCAGGAGATGACCGCCAAGCTGGCGGAAAACGCCTACGCCGGCCGCCCCCTGCACTTTATCGGCCATTTGCAGCGCAACAAGGTCCGCCAGGTGGTGGGCAAGGCCGATCTGATCCAGTCTGTGGGCAGCGCGGAGCTTTTGCAGGAGATCGAAAAGGCCGCCGGAAGACTGGAGCTCTGCCAGGATATCCTGCTGGAGGTGAACATCGGCGGCGAGGCCGCCAAAAGCGGCTTTTCCCCGGATCAGATCCACGCTGCGGCGGAGATGGCCCGGGCCCTGCCCCATGTGCAGGTGCGGGGACTGATGACCATCCCCCCGGTGGCGGCGGAGCCCCACGGAAATTTGGCATATTTCGAGAAAATGCGTTGGTTATATGTTGACATCAATGCAAAAATATACGATAATAAGATGGAATATCTCTCAATGGGCATGAGCGGCGACTTCGCCGACGCCATCCGGTGCGGCAGCAACATGATCCGGGTGGGCACGGCGATCTTCGGCGCGCGGGACTATACGAAATAAAGAACAGGAGGGACGCATATGAGCCTGAAGGATGAGTTCAGAAAGTTTATCCACCCCTATGACGAGGAGGATGAACCGGAGGAGTATCAGGAGGAGGAGCGCCCGGAGCGTCCCCGCCGGGACGAGGAGCGCCGCAGCGACGACCGCCGCAGCAAGGTGGTGAACATCAACTCCGCCGGGCAGCTGAAGGTGGTGCTGATGAAGCCGGTGAAGTTTGACGAGGATGCCAACACCATCGCTGACCATCTGATGGAAAAGCGCACGGTGGTGATGAATATGGAGAACACCGACCCGGATATCGCCCGGCGTCTGCTGGACTTCGTGTCCGGCGTGGCCTACGCCACCAGCGGCAACGTCAAGCGCGTGGCGGCCAAGACCTATATCGTCACCCCCTATTCGGTGGACCTGATGGGGGACCTGATCGACGGACTGGAAAACAGCGGCCTGTATATGTGACGGACCGAGAGAGAATACGGAGGGATAGAGCATGTACACACCCCAGGAAGTTTCCGAAAAAACCTTTCCCAAGTCCACCGGCCTGACCAGCGGCTATAACATGACCGCCGTGGACGAGTTTCTGGACGGTCTGACGGAGGATTATACCGCCCTGTATAAGGACAACACCACCCTGAAGGCCAAGCTGAAGATGCTGGCGGAAAAGGTGGAGGAATACCGGGCCACCGAGGACGCCATGCGTTCCACCCTGCTGGCGGCCCAGAAGATGGCGGCCCAGATGGTGGCCGACGCCCAGGCGGAAAAAGAAAAAACCATCGCCGATGCCCAGGCCCAGGCGGAGCAGATCCTTGCCGACGCCCGGGGCGAGGCGGATGTCCAGGCCCGGCAGCTCCAGCAGGAGATCCGGGATTCCTGGGAGAAGCTGGCAACGGCCCAGAGCGAGACGGAGGACTTCATCCAGCGCAGCCGGGACCTGTGCGCCCAGCAGCTGGCGTTTCTGGATTCTCTGCCGGAGCGCAATGCCCCGGAGCAGGAGGACCAGGAGCCGGAGAACGAGGCGGTGACCCTGCCCGCCCCGGAGGAGAACGCCGTGCCCGTGGCGGACGCGGAGCCTGTTTCCCAGGAGGAGGCCCCCCAGCCGGAGTCTGCCGCCGAACCGGAGCCGCAGCCGGAGTTTCAGGAGAAGAAAGAGGAGGAGTCTCCCTTCCCCCTGGATTTCAAGCTGAATCTGGAGGACCTGCAGTTTGGCCGCAACTACAACGGCGGCGACCGGCGGTGAATCATTCTGTCAAAAGCGGCCCGGCGGCCGCTTTTGCCTTATCTGCAAGGAGGTGGCAGTATGACGCCCATCGTGGCCCTGCTGTATGACTTTGACAAGACCCTGTGCACCACGGATATGGAGGACTACGCCTTTATCCCGGCTCTGGGCTATACCCCGGCGGAGTTTTGGAAAAAGGCCAACGATTTCGGCCGGGAGAACCGCATGGACGGCCTTCTGGCGTATATGTACACCATGATCGCCGAGTGCCGGGCCCAGAACATCCGGCTGGACCGGGAGTTTCTGGTGCGCTGCGGCCACAGCCTGGAGCTGTTCCCCGGGGTGGCGGATTGGTTCGGCCGCATCAACGCCTTCGGCCGCAGCCAGGGGGTGCAGGTGGAGCACTATGTCATCTCCTCCGGCCTGCGGGAGATCATCGAGGGCAGCGGCATCGCCCGGGAGTTCCGGGAGATCTACGCCTGTGAGTTCTTCTATGACCGGGACGGGCTGGCCTCCTGGCCCAAGCTGGACGTGAACTTCACCAACAAGACCCAGTTCGTCTATCGCATCAACAAGGGCGTTCTGGACGTGTCCGACGACAAGAGCCTGAACGACTCCATGCCCGACGACAGCAAGCGGGTGCCCTTTACCAACATGATCTACATCGGCGACGGACTGTCCGACGTGCCGTGCATGAAGATGATGCGGGCCTATGGCGGCCAGGCCATCGCCGTGTATCAGCAGGAGAACCGCCAGGGGGTGGAGGACCTGCTGGCCAAGGGGCGGGTGGACTTCATCTTCCCTGCCGACTATCGGGAGGGGACGGCCCTGGACGCCACTGTGCGGAACATCATCCGCAAAATGGCCATTACCGACGCGCTGACGGAGGAAAACGCCGCCCAGCGCCGGAATATCGGCCAGGCGGGCCTGCCCTACCAGGCCAGTCTCTTTGAGGAATAAAATCACAAAAGTGCGGCAGTTCACGAGAACTGCCGCACTTTTTCCCGGGGAAACGGCAGGTTTTCCTTGCATCCCGGGGGCTTTTCCGATATAATATCATGCGTGGCAGTTTTGGAAGCGCCGCAAAAGGAAGAATTGGGGAAAACTCTTGCTCAAATCGCCGCCGGGCCCGGCCCGGGGCCTTAACGTAAGGAGAAAAGCAGCAAATGAAGGTAAAGATCACCTCGGACAGCACCTGCGACTTATCGCCGGAGCTGATCGAAAAGTACGACATTGCCATCACCCCCCTGTCGGTGCACTGCGGCGACAAGGTGGGCCGCGACGGCGTGGAGATCACGCCGGAAACCATCTATGACTATGTGGACGCCAGCGGGCAGCTGCCCCGGACCAGCGCCGTCAACGTGTTTGACTACGTCCGGGAGTTCCGCCACTGGCGCCAGCAGGGGTACAGCATCGTGCACTTCTGCATCAGCAGCGACTTTTCCAGCTCCTACCAGAACGCCTGCATCGCGGCGGCGGACATCGGCCAGGTGTATGTGGTGGATTCCCGGAACCTCTCCACCGGCCAGGGCCTGCTGGTGCTCCACGGGGCGGAGCTGGCCGCCGCCGGACAGACGGCGGAGGAGATCCAGAAGGCCTGCACGGACCTGGCTCCCCAGGTGGAGGCCAGCTTCGTCATCGACCGGCTGGACTATCTGTACAAGGGCGGTCGCTGTTCGGCCCTCAGCGCCTTCGGCGGAAACCTGCTGAAGCTGAAGCCCTGCATCGAAGTGAAGGACGGCAAAATGACCCCCGGCAAGAAGTATCGCGGCCCCATCGACAAGGTGATGCTGCAATATGCCGACGACCGGCTGCGGGGCCGGGACGACATCAACAAGCACCGGGTGTTCATCACCCACACCCGCTGCGCCCCGGAGGCGGTGGAGGCCGTGCGGCAGAAGATCCTGGAGCTGGCCCCGGACTTTGAGGAGATCATCGAAACCACCGCCGGTTCCACCGTGACCTCCCACTGCGGCCCCGGCACCCTGGGCGTGCTGTTCATCCGCACCAAATAAGTCTGAAATTCCCGGAGCACCGCTCCGGGAAATTTTTTTAAAATTTTTTGAAAAAACCGGTTGCAGCTTCGCCGCTTTGGTGTTTCATGAGTATAGGGGGCAAAAAGCGCCCTATCTGCGGGATCACCTGTGCGGGGACCGACCCTCTCCTGTACGGTATCCATAGAAAAATACCGCCGGATTTTCCGGCGGTATTTTTTGCTCGTTTGCGTATCAGAAGGCCCAGGTGCCGTTCCGGAACAGGGGGACGGTTTTCCCATCTTCGCATACGCCGTCGATGGATAGGTTCGCCGAGCCGATCATGAAGTCCTCGTGGACCATGGAGTCGTTGACGCCCAGGCTGCGGCACTCCTCCAGGGTCTTGCTCTGGAAGTCCCGGATGGTGTCGGCAAAGCCCATGCCCAGGGCCAGGTGGCAGCAGGCATTCTCGTCAAACAGCGTGTTATAGAACAGCAGGCCGGACTGGTTGATGGGGGAGTCGAAGGGCACCAGGGCGCACTCGCCCAGATAGCAGCTGCCCTGGTCCATGGTGATGAGCTTGGTCAGCAGGTCGTTGTTGACCTGGGCGTTCCACTCCACGGCCTTGCCCTCGTGGAAGCGGATCCAGAACTCGTCGATGAGCTGGCCCTGATAGCTCAGGGGCTTGGTGGAATAGACGATGCCCTCGGCCTGGCCCTTCATGGGGGAGGTGAAGCACTCCTCGGTGGGGATGTTGGGGTTGAAGAAGATCCCCTGCAGGCTGGTTTCGCCGCCGCCGCAGAACTGCCCCTCCGGGATCAGCCCCACGGTCAGGTCCGTGCCGTTGGCGCTCTTATACTTCAGCTGCCGCAGGTGCAGGCTGTTGAGATACTGGCACCGGTCGTGAAGGTCCTGGTTGTGGGCGTCCCAGGCGGCCAAGGGGTCCTCATCCACCCGGCTGGTGGACAGGATGGCCTCCCACAGCTTCTCCATAGCCTGGCTGGTGCGCAGGCCCGGGAACAGCTTCTTGGCCCAGGCCGCGCCGGGCACGGCGGCGATGCACCACTGATACTTGTTCTCGATCTGGTCCCGGTATTTGCGGATGGTGGGATAGAGCCGCTGCTGGGACTTGGCCATCTTCTCCTGGTTGATGCCGTTGAGGCCGTCGGGGTCCTCCGACAGCAGATAGATGCGGCAGGGGATGGTGTCCACATAGTGCTGCCAGCGGGCCTCCTCATAGTTGTCCAGCTTGGACAGGGTGGTCATGGTGCGATAGCGGTAGTGCAGCTTCTGCAGGGGCTGATAGCTCCAGTCCACCACCACCTTCTTGGCCTTGCGCTTGTAGCACTCCTCCACCAGCATCTTCACAAACTCCGGCTGATCCAGGTCGGCGGCGATGAACACCTCCTGGCCGGGCTGCACGTTGACGCCGGTCTGGGCGATGAGCTGGGCATATTTGCGTAAAACGGTCTTTTTCATGGCTGTGATTCCCCCTGTAGTACAAAATAATGGAAACATTATACCACCGGCGGACAATCTTGAAAAGAGGTTTTTGTGAAATTTGAAGAAAGCCGCCGCGTCACTCCGCCTGGCGGGCGATGTCCAGCAGCCAGCGGACCGCCTGCACCGGATACCGGCCCCGGGCCGTTTCCCCGGTGAGCATCAGGGCCGACGCCCCGTCCAGCACGGCGTTGTACACGTCCAGCACCTCCGCCCGGGTGGGGGTGGGGTGCTCCGTCATGGTGTGCAGCAGCTGGGTCACCACCAGGAAGGGCTTCCCGGCCCGGCGGCACCGGGCGGCGATGTCCTTCTGGGCGGCGGGCAGGTGCAGAAGCCCCAGATTGCTGCCCAGGTCCCCCCGGGCCACGGTGACCACGTCGCAGGCGTCCATCCATTGGGGCAGACTCTGCCAGCCCCGCCGGTCCTCGATCTTGGCGAATATCGTGAGGTGCTCCAGACCCCGGCGGGCCAGGGCCGCCCGGACCTGCTCCAGCTCATGGCGGCTGCGGACAAAGGGCTGCATCACCGCCGTGACCCCCTGTCCGGCGGCGGCGTCCAGGTCCAGCAGGTCCTGCTCCGTCAGGGCCGGGCGGCACAGCTCCACCCCGGGCAGGGTGATGCTTTTCCGGCTTTCCAGCACCCCGCCCCGGGTGACGGTGCAGGTGACGGCCCGGCCGCAGGACTCCGCCCGCAGGGCCATCAGGCCGTCATCCAGCAAAATCTCCTGCCCCGGGGCCACGGCGGCCAGGATATCCGGCTCCACCGGCAGCCCGCCGGGTCCCAGGATCACGGTCTCCCCCGCCGTCAGGGTCACGGGACGGGACAGGGGCCCCATCCGCAGCTCCGGACCACGCATATCGACGATCAGCTCCGCCGGACGGCCGGAGGTCGCCCGGGCCTGCTGCACCGCCTCCGTCCAGGGACGGCAGGCCGTCAGGGTGGTGTGGGACAGGTTCAGGCGGAAGCCCGTCAGCCCCATGTCCAGCAGTTCCGTCAGCAGGTCCGCCCGGCAGCAGGCGGGGCCAAGGGTGGCGTAGGTTTTCACGGCGTCTCCTCCTTGTGAAAGTGGTCGTATACCGCCCGGGCGGCGGCCTTGGGCAGCACCGCCTCCAGCTGCAGAAGCTCCGCCTGCTCAATGGCCCGGACGCTTTTGAAGTGCTTCAGCAGGGCCTTTTTCCGGACGTCTCCCACCCCTGGGATGCCGTCCAGCCGGGAGGTCAGGGCGGATTTCGTGTGCTTTTCGTGGTGATAGGTGATGGCGAAGCGGTGGACCTCCTCCTGCACCCGGCCCACCAGGGCAAACAGCGGGGGGCTTTGCTGGATGCCCAGCTCCTGCCCCTGGGGCGTTACCAGGGCCCGGGTCCGGTGGCGGTCATCTTTTACCATGCCCAGCACCGGCACGGTGAGGCCCAGCCTTTCCAGCACATGGCAGGCGGCCTCCGCCTGCAGCTGGCCGCCGTCCATCAGCAGCAGGTCCGGCAGGGGGGCAAAGTGCTCGTCCCCCTCCAGATATCGCCGGAACCGGCGCTCCAGCACCTCCTCCATGGCCCGCAGGTCGTCGGCGTGGTCCAGGGTCTTTACCTGGAACCGGCGATAGTCCCGCTTCAGGGGCCGCCCGTCGGCGAACACCACCATGGAGGCCACCATGTCCTGCCCGGCGGTGTGGGAAATGTCGTAGGATTCCAGCCGCCGGGGGGCCTCCGCCAGCCCCGCCAGGGTCCCCAGCTGCTCTAAGGTCTTGCCGGTGCGCTCGGCGTCGGAGGTGATGCGCTCCACCTCCTCCCGGGCGTTGCGGCGGGCCATGCGCAGCAGCTCCGCCCGCTCCCCCCGCTGGGGCACCCGCAGGGTCACCCGGTGCCCGGCCCGGCCTGTCAGCAGGGCGGCGAAGGTGTCCATATCCTCTAATTCACAGGGCACCAGAATCTCCCGGGGCAGGGCCTGGCGGTCCAGGTAATACTGGCTCAGCACGGCGGAGAGGATGTCCGCCTCCTCCTGGTCGGCGGCGGCGGAGAACACCTCCACCTCCCGGCCCAGAAGATTGCCGTCCTCAATGTGCAGCACGGCGCTGCCGCAGCGGACCTGGCCCGGGTACACGCCCCACACGTCCGTGTCGGCGCAGACTCCGGCGATGACCTGCTGGGTCTTGCCCAGCACGGAGATGGCCCGGATGCGGTCCCGCAGGGCGGCGGCCTTCTCAAAGTTCAGCTCCTCCGCCGCCTGCTCCATCTCCTGCTGCAGCTCCGCCGTCAGCTGGCGGTAGTGGCCGCTGAAGATCCGCACCGCCTGGCGGATCCGGGCCTGATACTCCGCCTGGCCGGGGCCGTCCGGGCGGCAGAAGCCGTCGCAGCGGCCAATGTGGTGATTCAGGCAGGGCCGCTCCCTGCCGATGTCCCGGGGAAACTGGCGGGCACAGGTGGGTAGGTGCAGGGCGCCGCACACCGCCTCGATGGCCAGCCGGGTCTCCCGCCGGCCGCCGAAGGGGCCGAAATATTTTGCGCCGTCGTCAGCGGTCTTTCCCACCAGGGAGAAGCGGGGGTAGGCCGCGTCGGCGTCCAGCCGCACAAAGGGATAGCCCTTGTCGTCCTTCAGCAGGATGTTGTACCGGGGCATATGGCGCTTGATGAGAGAGTTTTCCAGGATCAGGGCCTCGAACTCCGTGGAGACGAAGATGGTGTCGAAATGGTCCACCTGGGACACCATGGCCCGGGTCTTTTCGTTGTGGGAGGCAGTGTCCTGGAAATATTGGCTGACGCGGTTTTTCAGCTTTTTGGCCTTGCCCACATAGATCACCTTGCCGGTTTTGTCCATCATCAGATAGACCCCCGGGGCCAGAGGCAGATCGTTGGCCTTCTGCCGCAGCTCGTCCTTGGTCATGGCGTCCCTCCTTTCAGGGTTTTTCCCAGTATAGCACGTTTCCCACCGGAAAGGAAGTTTACATTTTCCCCGCCGGAAGGTATAATAGGGGGAAAAGACACCACTAAGGAAAGAGGGAGAATCCGTATGCATAACAAATGGAACAGCGCCAACGTGGATCAGGTGCTGCTGCGAAAAGGGGAGGAACATCTGCTGTACCGGGGCCCGGAGGGCAGCGTGGTCCGGAATGACCACCTGGTCATGAGCGATATCGCCGACGGACCGGCTCTGGCGGCGCTTCTGCGCCGCCTGGGGCTGGAAAACGGGGGGCTTTTCTGCATCCCCCAGGGGGCCAGTGACGAGGCGGCCCGGGCCTTTGGCCTGAAAAAGGGCGTCCCCTGCACCCAGTGGGTCTATGGCGGCAGCCAGCCGCCCCGGGTCCCCGCCGCGGAGGTGCGGCCTATAACGGAGGAATACCTCCCCCTGTGCGCCGCCCACTATCACCCGGAGGACGGCGAGACGGCATATCTGCGCAGCCGGATGGAGGCGGGGCAGCTGTGGGGCCTGTTTGAAGATGGGCGGCTGGCGGCTTTCATCGGTATGCACCACGAGGGCAGCATGGGCATTTTAGAGGTCCTGCCGGAGTATCGCCGCCGGGGCCTGGCCATGGCCCTGGAGGGCTGGCTGATCCGCTGGCACCTGGAGCGGGGCTGGACCCCCTTCTGCCATGTGTATGAGGACAACCCCGCCTCCCACGCCCTGCAGAAAAAGCTGGGCCTGACTCCGGCCCCGGAGCAGGTGGTGTGGCTGTGGCGTCCCCACGGGGAGGACGAGGAATGATCGCCATTGCAGCCGTCTGCGAAAACGGCGGCATCGGCCGGGAGGGGGCTCTGCTGTTTCACATCCGGGAGGACCTGCGGCGGTTCCGGCAGCTGACCCTGGGGAAAACCGTGGTCATGGGCCGCCGGACCCTGGAGAGTCTCCCCGGGGGCCGGGGCCTGCCGGACCGGCGGAACCTGGTGCTGACCCGGGATACGGATTTCACCGCCCCGGGGGCGGATGTGATCCATGACCTGGCGGAGGTGCCGGAGGACGCGGTGGTCATCGGCGGGGAAAGCGTGTACCGCCAGCTGCTGCCCCGGTGCAGCACCGTGTATCTGACGAGGATCTTCGCCGCGCCCCAGGCTGACGCGTTTTTCCCCGATTTATCCCGGGACAGTGCGTGGACAGAGGCGGAACAAAGCGAGACATTCACCTCCGGCGGCGTGTCATTCCAATATGTGACCTACCGCCGGAAATAAGAACGAAGGAGGCGGTCTTATGGCAGACCTGGGCACCAATGTGCGATATATCAAGGGCATCGGCGAGGCCCGGGCCGCCGCCCTGGAAAAGCTGGGCATTACCACCCTGGGGGACCTGATCGCCTATTTCCCCCGGGGGTATGAGGACCGGACCCAGGTCCGGCCCATCCGGGAGCTGACCGCCGGGGAGAGCGTATGCGTCCGGGGCATGGTGGCGGCGGACCTGACGGCCTATCGCATTTCCGGAGGCCGCACCATTGCCAAGACCCGGGTGGTGGACGACAGCGGGTCTCTGGACCTGGTGTTTTTCAACATGGAGCACCGGCGGGACGCCCTGCACCAGGGGGATGTGTGCGTCTTTTTCGGCAAGGTGGAGGACAATCTGCGGCGCAAGCAGATGATCAACCCCCTGTTTGAGCCGGAGGGGCGGCAGCAGGTCACCGGGCGCATCATGCCCATCTATCCCCTGACCGCCGGAGTCACCCAGGGGCTGATGGCCCGGGCCGCCCGCCAGGGGCTGGACGCCTGCCGGGAGCTGCTGCCGGACGTGCTGCCGGATGAGGTGCGGCAGGCCCACAAGCTGTGTTATGTAAACTATGCATATGAGAACATCCACTTTCCCGCCTCGCCGGAGGCCCTGGAGGTGGCCCGGCGGAGGCTGGTGTTTGAGGAGCTGTTTCTTCTGACCTGCGGCTTGCAGCTGCTGCGGCAGCGGCGGCGGGATGTGGCGGGACCCGCGTGCCATCCCATGGATATGGGGCCCTTTTACCGGCGGCTGCCCTTCGCCCTGACCGGGGCCCAGCGGCGGGCCATTGCCGACGCCGTGGGGGACATGGTGTCCGGCAAGCCTATGAACCGCCTGTGCCAGGGGGACGTGGGCAGCGGAAAAACCATGGTGGCGGCGGCGTGTATCTGGTTCGCCGTGGAAAACGGGTGGCAGACGGCACTGATGGCCCCCACGGAAATTCTGGCCCGGCAGCATTATCAGGGTCTGGCGCCGCTGCTGGCGCGGTTTTCCATCCGATGCGCCCTGCTGACCGGGTCCACCCGGGCCAGGGAACGGCGGGAGATCCTGGCAGGGCTGGCGGATGGGACCATTGATCTGTGCATCGGCACTCACGCCCTGCTGACGGAGGACGTGCAGTATCAGAAGCTGGGCCTGGTGGTAACGGACGAGCAGCACCGGTTCGGCGTGAACCAGCGGGCGGCCCTGTCCCAGAAGGCGGAGGACCCCCATATGCTGGTGCTGTCCGCCACGCCCATCCCCCGGACCCTGGCCCTGGTGATCTACGGCGACCTGGACGTGTCGGTGATCGACGAGCTGCCTCCCGGGCGGCAGAAGGTGGACACCTTCGCCCTGGGGGAGAGCTATCGCCCCCGGGTGCAGGCCTTTATCCGGAAGCTGGCGGCAGCGGGACAGCAGATCTTCATCGTTTGCCCCCTGGTGGGGGAGGCGGACCAGATCCCCGACGAGCGCAAGGCCGTGACGGCCTACGCCAAGCAGCTGCAGGAGCAGGTGTTTCCGGACCTGCGGGTGGCGGTGCTGCACGGGAAGATGAAGCCCAAGGAGAAGGAGAAGGTCATGGCGGCCTTTGCCGCCGGGGAAAGCGATATCCTGGTGTCCACCACCGTGGTGGAGGTGGGGGTGGACGTGCCCAACGCCACCTGCATGGTGGTGGAAAACGCCGACCGGTTCGGCCTGTCCCAGCTGCATCAGCTGCGGGGCCGGGTGGGCCGGGGCAAGGCCAAAAGCTACTGCATCCTGCTGTCGGACAGCCAGAATGAGGAGACCCGGGCCCGGCTGAAGGTGATGACCCAGACCAACGACGGCTTCCGCATCTCCCAGGAGGACCTGCGGCTGCGGGGGCCGGGAGATTTCTTCGGCCAGCGGCAGCATGGTCTGCCGGCCATGAAGATCGCCGACCTCAGCTGCGACATGCGGCTGCTGGACGAGGCCCAGACGGCGGCCCGGCAGCTGATGGAGCGTGACCCGGAGCTGACGGACCCGGCCCACCGGCCCCTGCGCCGGCGCATCCGCCAGCTGTTCGACACCAACGCCGATATGCTGAACTGAGGTATGAAAACAAACACCGGAGGGACAGCCGTCCCTCCGGTGTTTTCCGGTTATTTCGTTTTTACTCGCCCAGCTGATTGTCCACCAGCTGCGCCAGGGCCTCCACGGCCTCCTTGGCGTCGGGGCCGTCGGCGATCAGGGTGATGGTGGTGCCCTTCACGATGCCCAGGGACAGAACGCCCAGCAGGCTCTTGGCGTTGACCCGGCGCTCCTCCTTCTCCACCCAGATGCCGCTTTTGAACTCGTTGGCCTTCTGGATAAAATAGGTAGCAGGCCGGGCGTGCAGGCCCACCTCATTGTTCACGGTAACTTCCTGTGTAAACATTCCATTGCACTCCTTTTATGAAGCATTTTCGCAAAATGCGGGGACATACTTCTCTCACACTATAATATTATACCGAAACGGGGAAAGAAAGCAATATCCAAAGCTACAAATTCTTGAAGCGAGGCCTGAAAAAAAGTTTGGCCCTTTTGGCAGAATCCACAAACTCCGTCTGTTATTTCAGCTCCACCACCGTTACGCCGGCCTCTCCCTCGCCATAGCGGCCCAGGCGGAAACTCTTGACGGCCTTGTTCCGCTTGAGCATCTCGTGGACCGCCTTGCGCAGGGCGCCGGTGCCCTTGCCGTGGATGATGGTCACGGTGCCCAGCTTTGCCATCACGGCGCTGTCGATGTAATTCTCCACCACGCTTTCGGCCTCCAGGGTCTCATAGCCCCGGATATCCAGCTCCGACGAAGCCCGGGACTGGAGATTCAGCTTGGGACTGCCGCCCACCGGAGCGGCGGGCTTCTTTTTGGGCTGGCCCTCCGGCAGGCGCACCTGCTGGGCCTTGACGGTCATCTTCATCTTCCCCGCCTGCAGGAGCAATGTGCCGTCGTTGTTGACGGCCAGCACCGAGGCGGCCATTTTCACCCCGGGCAGCTCCACCAGGTCCCCTACCTCGATGGGGCGGCTGGGGGCATAGGCAGGCTCCTGGGGCTCGCTGCGCAGGTGCAGGGCCTCCTGGGCCTGGTTCAGACTGTGCCGCACGGCGGCCTTGGCGTCGTTGAGCTCCTGGAAGTTGATCTGCTTTTGCTGCTGGCGGCGCAGCTGGTCCAGCTGGGCGAAAATTTCGTCGGCCTGGGCCTGGGCCTGGCGCACGATGCGCTTGGCCTCGGCCTCGCCCTTGGTGCGGGCGTTGTCCTTGGCTTTTTCCATTTGCTCCCGGAAGGTCCGGGCCTTTCGGGCGTCCTCCTCCCGCTGACGCCACAGGCGGTCCGCCTCGGCCTGGGCCTTCTCCAGCCGCTGGCGCTTCTCCTCCAGCTGGGTCAGCACGTCCTCGAAGCGGACGGAGTCGCTGTCCATCTGCTGCTGGGCGGCCTGGATCACGGACTCATCCAGCCCCAGCCGCCGGGAGATGGCGAAGGCGTTGGACTTGCCGGGGATGCCGATCAGCAGTCGGTAGGTGGGGCGCAGGGTCTGCACGTCGAACTCACAGCTGGCGTTTTCCACCCCCGCCGTGGTCATGGCGAAGGTTTTCAGCTCGGCATAGTGGGTGGTGGCGGCGATCAGCGCCCCCTGACTGCGGGCGCTTTCGATGATGGCAATGGCCAGGGCCGCGCCCTCGATGGGGTCCGTACCGGCTCCCAGCTCGTCAAACAGCAGCAGGCTCTGGTCGTCCACCTCCCGCAGAATCTGGACGATGTTGGACATATGGGCGGAGAAGGTGGACAAGCTCTGTTCGATGCTCTGCTCGTCGCCTACGTCTGCCAGCACCCGGTGGAACACCCGGACGGCGCTGCCGCTGTCGGCGGGGATGTGCAGGCCGCACTGGGCCATCAGGCACAGCAGGCCGATGGTTTTCAGGGTCACGGTCTTGCCGCCGGTGTTGGGGCCGGTGATCACCAGGGTGTCGAACTGCTGGCCCAGCTCCACGGTGATGGGCACGGCCCTGGCCTGGTCCAGCAGGGGGTGCCGGGCACGGCGCAGGGTCACGCCGCCCCGGCGGCGGACCTCCGGACGGCTGGCGTTGAGCTGATAGCTCAGCTGTGCCCGGGCGAAGATCACGTCCAGGTGCACCAGAATGTCATAGTCCCACAGAATATTCTCCATGGACCCGGCGCAGGCGGCGGACAGCTGCCGCAGGATGCGGTCGATCTCCTTTTTCTCCCGGGCCTCCAGCTCCTTGAGCTCGTTGTTGGCCTGCACCACGCCCATGGGCTCCACAAACAGCGTGGCCCCGGAGGAGGAGACGTCGTGTACCAGGCCAGGCATGCTGCCCTTGCACTCGGCCTTTACCGGCACCACGAACCGCCCGTCCCGCTGGGTGATCAGGGCCTCCTGCAGCACCTTGGCATAGGACGGCGAGGAGATGATGCGCTGGAGAATCTGGCGGCCCTTGGAGGCGGCCAGCCGCATTTTCCGGCGGATGTCCGCCAGCTCGCTGCTGGCGGTGTCGGCGATGGTCTCCTCGTCCAGAATGGCGGAGCGGATCTGCTCCTCTAAGTATTTATTGGTGTGCAGGGAGGTGAACAGGCGGTCCAGCACCGTCTCCTCCCCCTGGCGCTGGGCGTCGTAATCCGACACCCGGCGGCTGGCGGTGAGGACGCCGGCGATGTCCAGCAGCTCCCGGGTGTTCAGCATGCCGCCGTGGTCCGCCCGGGTCAGGGCGGCGGATACGTCCTTCACGCCGGAGAAGGACGGACTGCCGTGGAGTCCCAGCCGCTCCTTGGCGGCATCGGTCTCGTCCAGCAGCCGCAGCACCTCCTCCACGTCCGTGGAGGGGGTCAGCTTCAGGCACCGGTCCTTGGCCGCCTGGCTGACGGCCTTGGCCGCCAGCTTTTCCAGCACCGCCGGAAGCTCCAGGGTGCGGATGGATTTTTCAAATAATTCACTCATATTTCGTTTCCTCTTGCGGAAGAATGGTCTTGTAATAGTCCAGGGTACGGAAGCTGCGCTCCAGCTGGGCGGAAACGTAGGCGTCCGCCGCATGGTTCAGGGCACGCAGTCCCTCCGGCGGCAGGGAAAAGCTGTACAGCCGCCGGGGGTCGCCGTAGAGCACGTATCGCAGGGCCGCCAGGCCCGACGCCGTCAGCGGCAGGGACAGGCCCCCTTTTTCCCGGCATTTGCCGCAGTGGACCACCCCGTGGACCACGTCCAGCATGGGATTTTCCGGCTGGGGTGCGCCGCACAGGGCGCAGCCATCGGCCATGGGCTCATAGCCTGCCAGGGCCATCAGCCGGAACTGGAACGCGGGCTTCACCAGCTGAGGCGGCTTTTTCAGGGCGCTGAGGGCATACAGGGCGTTGAGCAGCAGGGGCAGCACGTCGCCGCCGCTGCCGTCGGACACCGCTTCCGTCAGCTCGGCGAAGTAGGCCGCCAGGCTCAGGGCCGTCAGGTCCTGCCGCAGGCCGTCGAACAGCTCGATGGTGTCCGCCGCGTCCAGCATGGTCCACCGGCCCCTTTCATACAGGGTCATCTCCGAATAGGCCAGCAGCTGGCAGGCTGCGGCCACGCGGCTGCCCTTGCGCCGGGCGCCCCGGGCGATGACCGCCAGCTTCCCCCGGTCCGGGGTCAGCACGGTGAGAATCTTGTCCGCGTCCCGGGTATCGGTCTCCCGCAGCACCAGGCCGCAGGTCACAAATCGTTCCGGCTGCATCCCGCCGCCTCCTTATACAGCAAATACGCCTCCGGCGCTCCGGTGGCCCAGAACAGGGCCCAGCGCTCCTCCATGGCTTTTCACCTCCGCCCATAGCTTGCCGCTTTTCCGGCGGTGTCATGAGTGGAAGCTTTTGGAGGGGGGATTACTGCTCGTCATATCCCCTGGCGCGGATGAAATTCACATTATCCCGCCAGTTTGCCCCAGTCAGATGATATCTGACCGGGGACCCCTCATACCATCTGCTGCGGCGGAAATGAATTCCGCCGGCAGAAATTCTTTGAATTTACGCCGCAGAGCGGCGAGCGGCTGACGCCGCAAGAAAACTGGCACAGCATGGCCGATGGGAAGAAGTCACTGCTCGTCATATCCCCTGGCGCGGATAAAATTCACATTATCCCGCCAGTTTTCTTTGACCTTGACCCAGGTTTCCATGTACACCTTGGCGCCCATGAACTTCTCGATGTCCCGGCGGGCCAGGGAGCTGATGCGCTTGAGCATAGCGCCGTGCTTGCCGATGATGATGCCCTTGTGGCTGGCCTTTTCGCAGTAGATGGTCACGTCCAGGTCGACGATGCCGGTGTCCTCCCGCTCGGTGAAGCGGGTGATCTCCACGGCGGTGCCGTGGGGGATCTCCTTTTCCAGGCACAGCAGCATTTTCTCCCGGACGATCTCGGCGCACACCTGGGCGTCGGGCTGGTCGGTGGTCATGCCGTCGGGGAACAGCTGGGGGCCTGCCGTGGCATAGATCTGCAGCTGGGCCATCAGGTCCTCCAGGCCGTCGCCGGTGCGGGCGGAGATGGGGATAATGGCGTCAAACCCGGGATACACGGCACTGTAGGCGGCAATAACCTCCAGCAGGTCGTCCTTTTTTTCCACGGTGTCGATCTTGTTGATGCACAGCACACAGGGCAGGCCCTCCTCGGTGATGCGCTGGAGCAGGATCTTCTCCGGCTCCCCCACATGGGCGATGGGCTCCACCAGCAGCAGCGCGGCCTCCACCTGCTGCAGGCTCTCCCGCACCACCTTGACCATGTAGTCCCCCAGCCGGGACCGGGGCTTGTGCAGGCCCGGGGTGTCCAGCAGCACAAACTGGGTGTCCTCCCGGTTCACCACGCCGTAGATCCGGTTGCGGGTGGTCTGGGGCTTGTCGGAGACGATGGCGATCTTCTCCCCCACCAGGGCGTTGGTGAGGCTGGACTTGCCCACATTGGGCCGCCCGCAGATGGTGATCATAGCGGTTTTTGTGATGTTGTTCATAGGTGATCCTCAACTTTCTTTTGAGCAATTTTATTGTGTCAGGGTAAACTGATAAGTGACAGAGTTCTGCCACCGTTCCTCGTTTGCCAGGTCCTGCCCGATCACCTTGCCGCCCATGCGCTCATAGAAGCTGCGGGCGTTAAGATTCTCCGGGACACAGTGGCAGACAAAGGAGGCGGCATGGTGCGCTCTGCAATACGCTTTCACGAAATCGAACGCTTGCCGGCCAATCCCCTGTCTTTGGTATTCGGCGGAAATATACAGGGATTGCAGGGTGATTACATCGGCTTCGTTTATCGTCAGGTAGCCGATATCCTGCCGGTCCTTTCGGACCAAGTACACAGAATACGCCGGATGATGGACCCTCAGCAGCTCCATTTCCCTGTGCCAGTCCCAGTCAAAGTTATCTATCATGCTGTCGGGGTAGATGCCTCGGTATGTGGTGTCCCAGATTCTTTGCCGCAGAGCGATAATGGACGGCACATCCTCTTCGGATGCCTCAATAAACAGCTTTTCCTCGGCCATGCTATCACATCTCCTTCCGGGATTTTTACTCAATTTCCACACTCCGGGGCCGGCACGCTCTCCGCTGCCCGATTGCGGACAGCAAACAGAAACACCGGACGGAGCAGGCCCAGGGATAAAACGGTGAACACGGTCAGGATGTCCCCATATTTACCGGCACGGCTTTTATAGATCCGGTGGGCGATCAGGGTGTCCAGGATAAAGACCGCCAACAGGGCCATCAGCAGGAGGATGAACCAAAGAGTATTCAGCTCCCGGCAGACGTAGAAATAGACGCAAAGGCAGACGGACAGAAGCGTCAGAAGGGCCGACACGGCGCCCATGACCCGCCGGTCTGCCAGCTTTCCCAGCAGATACTTGCTGTAAAAGGGAATCCAGGCAGGGAATGTATGTGCGTCGCCCGCTTTTTTGCGCATGCAGGCGATGGAAAAGCCCTCCAGCACATAGCTGGCCATGATATACGCCGCCGCGGCGGCAAACACGGCGATGAAGAACAGGAAAATCGCCGATAATATGCCCGAAACAATCAGAACGCCGAATCCTGCCATATGCGATACCTCCTATTTTACCCCAGCCGGTCCCCGTTTTCCACGGACTTGTCCGGCGTGATCAGCACCACGCCGCCCTGGGAGTAGGTCCCCAGCACCAGCACCTCGGAGAAGAAATTGGCGATCTGGCGGGGCGGAAAATTCACCACCGCCAGCACCTGCTTACCCACCAGCTCCTCCGGGGTATACTGCTGGGTGATCTGGGCGCTGGAGCGCTTCCGGCCCAGCTCCGGGCCAAGGTCCACCAGCAGCTGATAAGCGGGCTTCCGGGCCTTTTCAAAGGGCCGGGCCTCCACAATGGTGCCCACCCGGATATCCAGCTTCATGAAATCGTCAAACGTGACCTGTTCCATATGAGCGCCTCCTGTTATCAATCGCTGTCCAGCTTGAGAACGGCCATGAAGGCCTCGGTGGGTACCTGCACCGTGCCCAGGTTCCGCATCTTCTTCTTGCCTTCCTTCTGCTTTTCCAGCAGCTTCTTCTTGCGGGTAATGTCGCCGCCGTAGCACTTGGCCAGCACGTCCTTGCGCATGGCCTTTACCGTCTCCCGGGCGATGATGCGCCCGCCGATGGCCGCCTGGATGGGCACCTCGAACAGCTGGCGGGGGATGTTCTCCTTCAGCTTTTCGCACAGCCGCCGGGCCCGGGGATAGGCCTTGTCCTTGTGGGCGATGAAGCTCAGGGCGTCCACGCCGTCGCCGTTTAAGAGCAGGTCCACCTTCACCAGCTCGCTGGGCCGGTAGCCGGAGAGCTCATAGTCCAGGGAGGCATAGCCCTTGGTGTTGGCCTTCAGCGTGTCAAAAAAGTCGTAGATGATCTCGTTGAGGGGCATCTGATAGTGCAGCTCCACCAGGTGGGTGTCCAGATACTGCATGTCCTTGAACTCGCCCCGGCGGTCCTGGCACATGGGCATGATGTTGCCCACATACT
>ERZ773225.770-NODE-770-length-44181-cov-4.657050_pt1 | contig 44181 bp, 61 predicted proteins | sample MGYA00580993_ERZ773225 | MGnify/ENA primary metagenome ERZ773225 (study PRJEB29015, sample SAMEA2737748) | human gut metagenome | biome: human gut; feature: human-associated habitat; material: faeces | place: China | collected 2012 ...
TTTAAATTATTCCGAACTAATTCCAAGGGTTGAGAAAATAATTAATAGTTATAAAAATACACAAAATATATTAGATAAAAATATATTACTTAAATCAGTAATAGAAGAGGTTATATACTATAAAGAAAAAGGAATTAGAAATGGTAAATTTGAACTTGATATAAAATTAAGATTACCAATATAGTTTTTTACTGTTATGGTCATACTGACAAACAATAATCCGTATGACCATAACAGTTAGGAAATATATAGTATAAATAGAATAAAATAGATTAAATGTTAAATATGTGTTAAATATTCTATAAAAGGAATATTCTACATATTAAAAATCATATATTTCATTAAGACTTTTGAAAATTGAGAAAGTTGAGATGAAATAATTTAGGCATATTATATGCTTATGAAATTTAATATGAGAACATAAAGATAGGAGGGTTATACCCTCCTTATTTTATTGGTAATGGTAATTGTGTTATGAATGCTTTATATCCATCTCTGCTTTTTATTAAATTTAAAGATCTATATCTTTTTAAGTTTAATAAATCTTCTAAATTATATCCATGTATTTCAAACTCCTCTTGTAAAGCTATAAATGCTTTTTTATCAACTCCACTAAGCAACATATATGATGAATTACTATTCTTTAATGCTAATTGGGCTTCCTTGCTAAGTTGCTCTAAATAATGCAGTGTTAATACAAATTTTAAATTAAATTTAGCTGATTGGACAAAATGCTGCGTAAGTAACTTTTGAGCTGTAGGAGTTTGAAAAACTTCATCTATTAATACCGTACACCTATTTGGTAATTCTATTTGTGACCCTCTTATCTTAGTAGCCATCCATATTTTCTGCAAAAAGAATGTGGTTAATATATCTATACTTATGGTATCTTCAAAATCTTTATCTCTCATTCTAATCAATATAACTTTATTATTATTTATAGCCTCTACAAAATCTATATCATTCTTGCTATCTTTATTTAACATAGCATCTATTACATAATTTTCTCTTAGCAAATCAATTCTATCCATTATCCCTTCTATTTTATTTTCTTTAGTTCCTATTATCTCTGATACTGGATTATCCTTAGTTGTTTTACTCCATTCATCTAATTCCAGCAAATTATTTATGCTATCTTCTAATTTAAATTGCAGGTCCTTGGATAAATCATTAATTATTTTATATCTATATTTGTAGTTAGTTAATATTCTTAATATATCCTTTATAGTAATATCATTAAAGCAAAACCCTATTCTTGCAGCAGATCCTAAATATTTTCTCATTTTACTAGAAAGTTGTTTATCATCTTCATTAATAATATTTATTAATTGTAATAGATAATTTGTTTTTCTTCTGCTTATTTTAGATATTTCATCTGCATTCATATTTTGCATAATTTTTTCTTCATTATAATTTAAACTAGGTATGCAATCTGAATTACTTAAGTCTACTTCTATCAGTCTATCTTTTGGAGTTATATTTTTAATTTCTTTACTAGCTTCACAATTTTTTATAAAATCTATATCAATTAAACATTCATTATTTTTTATAATGTCATTACACATATTCCCAGCAAAAGTTGTTTTTCCACTTCTACTTCCTCCCAATATTGCAAGTGGCAAAGATTGCAGGCTTTCATCTGTGCTGAGATAAGCATTGTCTTTATTATCTTTATATACAATACTTCCTAAATTAATAACCCCAGTAGTTAATTCTTTTGGTACTGGATTTTCTTTAGTTTCTTTATGAGTTATGTTTTTATATTGATCTATTAATTCTGCCCCTGGTAAAGAGATAAAATTTGAACACTCTTCTGTACTAGTAGAATTTATTTTAACATTGTTAATTATATATCTATTTATATCTATATCTTTTTTTATTTTTGTATAAATTAATTCATTGTCTCCGTTAATTTTAGAAAAACTATTATAAATAGACTGGCATAATTGATTTTCTCTTGATTTTTCCTCTGAATGAGCTAAAATTAGAGTCTGATTTTTAAGTATTTCCTTTTGAAGCTTTCTTTGGGTGCTAGAAGAGGTTTCTTTTCCTAAAGGATAAAGTATAAGCTGACTATTTTGCTCTCCATTTAAAAGACAATTTAAAAGGGCATTTATCAAGTCTATTAAAAATTTTAGTGCTATTTTTGAATAATCCAATAAATTTTTAGATTTCTTTAAGTTTTCTCCGTTTTTATATCTTTGTATAGTTTCACTACTCTTCTTTTTAAAGTAATTACTTTCTTTTTCTGACACAGGAATAAAATTATATAGTACTCCTATAAATTCATTTTCTTGTAAAATTTCTAATGTAGATAAATTGGCTGATAATAAATCATTATTTCTTCTATCGGTTTCCAAAGATAATGCATCATCAAATTTGTAATATAATTGGTATTTACTACATGAATTAATATCTACTGGAATTGCATCTACAACTTTTATATCTACATTTTTCCATGTATCGGAAAATTTACTTTTAAATTGATTCTGAAATATTTTAGGAATAATAAAATAAAAAGATATGTTTTCTTTAGATATGTGTATATAGTAAGAAGCTTTTAATCTAGTTTCTATTATTAGCTTTTTATTTTCTTTATAGATAAGTTTATTAGTGCTTCTATACATACTATTAATAAGATGTGCTATTCCTATAGTTGTATTATTTCTACTGCTTTTAGTTGGAATTAATTTAAATGTTACATATTCTTGTCTTTTAATTGAATAATAATCACTTAATTTCATAGTAGACACTCTCCTAATATTGACAATACAAGATATACCCCTATAGCTATAGTTGGACCATGCTTACATTTATCTAAACCATAGGCATATAATATAAAGCTTACTAACCCACTGATTAAGCATAAGTTATATGAACATCCTAATATGCTAAAGATTATTTTAGCTTTCATAGTATCTCCTCCTAGAAATTAATTTTACTAAACATATTAAATAAACTAGGATACAATTTGATTAATACATAAGTCAATAGATATTGCATTCCTGATGTCGTTGCATCTTTAAAACTTCCTCCAGCAATCATAGTAGATATTATCTCCTTCAGCCCTAGACCTAAAAATGAATACTTAGCTAATACTAACAACATATCTATTATTTGTTTAGCTGAATTATTTAAACTCACTTCAAAACTTTCTGCATAAATTATATTGTTATTTTTCATTAGCAAAGCTACTAATAATACTAATCTTGAATATACAACTTTATTTCTTTTGATATGATCTAAGAACTTTTCTATCATATTCAAGTCCTCTTCTTCTAAATGTAAAAATTCCGAAAAAGTGTAATATTTTACCATTATAAAATCCCCCTTATGAGAAATAATATTCTTAATCTTTTATTTTATCGGAGGTAACTGAAATTGTTTAAGGTTGGCATTTATTTTGGGTTGGCTGCATTATGTGAATTATTAAGACATCTTATATAATAAAAAGCCCAGGATACTCTTTCCTTGGCTTTTTCTTTTGTTTACTCTTCTTTATTTATTTCTTTATACATCTTTTCTCTAAGCACATTCTTTATATAATTTGATTTCCCATATTCTTTAAATTTGACTTCTAGCCAATCTAAGAGCATCTTATCATCTAGTGTTTGTGTTTTGAAGCTTATATTGATTATAGTTGGTTTTTCTTTTGCCATAATCTCACCTCACTAATTTTTATTCAATTATTACCTAAAAAATGTATAATTTATATATTATTTATTTTTTATTAAAATCCTCTATTTATTTTCTTTGTATAAATATATGTAAATTTTATATAAGAGTTACATAAAATTAGTAAAAAATTATTTAATTTTTATATAAATTTATGCAATTTTTATTTAATCACTGCATATATATTACTATAAAAGAAAAAGGGGGAAATGAAAATGAAAGAAATGTTAGAAAAAACTAGCATGGAAATGTTAAAAGAATACTTCTATGATGCAAGAGGATATTATCCAGGAGATGAGTTCACTAAGGAAGAGCTTGTAAATATAATATTAAAAGACATGGAGGGCAAATAAATGAATAATTTTCAAGTTAGTTGGATAAATAATGAAGGTTTAGAACTATATAGTGGTTGGACTGATTATGTAAGTGCAATTAATCTATTTAGAGAAATTTGTAAAGAAAAAGTTGATATTGACCAAGTAGAAGCAAGATTTTGGGGAGAAAATGATATTCTTCTAAAGAGATACAATAATATAGAAAATAAATATTATAGTTGCTAATAATAAAAGAGCCAAGGGAAATTACTTCTCTTGGTTCTTTTTTTCTATATATTTCACAAGTACAGTTGCACAAAAGTTTGATAAGGTTACTCTATTGTCTTTTGCTAATTTTTGCAATTGTTCTTTATATTCCTTTTCTATAACAAGATTAATTCTATCTTTATTTTCTTTCAAAGCCATAAAATCACCACCTTTGAGATAATTGTACCATAGTGAAGAAAAAAAATAAATAAATTTTCAAAAAAGAGTTGCACAAAGTGGAGAACATATGCTATTATAATAGTAACAATAAGAAATCAAACAAGACAAGCTCTTTGAAAACTTAATAAAAATCTTATGAGGGCGATTTACCGTCCTAAGTCTGAGGAATAAGATTAAAAAGAATGGGTGTAAACTAATATTCTTCTTATTCACTCGGAAAATCACTTAGTTAATTTATATAAATTGCAGTGAGCGACATAAAACTCATAAATAGTCGTATCACTTGAAACTACTTAACTTTAAGTGTTTACATATCATTTAGATAAGGCGCTATCATAAGTACACTGCATAATATATCACTTGATATAAATGAATACATTGGAATTACTTAAATTAATTTTAGGATTTCATATTAACTAAGTGATATGTAAATCAGATAATACTTTTGTAATTTCATTTTTATATATCTATTTCATATTAACTAAGTGATATGTAAATTCCTTGTTAACATAAGGCTGTGTCATCTGCTCTGAAAATTTCATATTAACTAAGTGATATGTAAATGTAGTAACAGATCATAATGTATTAGATATAAGAAAAGTATTTCATATTAACTATGTGGTATGTAAATGAAAAGCTGTTATATCACTATTAGCGATTTTCAAAGTGTTAACTATTAACTATGTGGTATGTAAATGGGATTTTATATTCTATTTTAATTTGCTCCACGTTTAGTTAACTATTAACTATGTGGTATGTAAATGCACTATCAAGAGCTACTACATTATTCTTACTATCTTGTTAACTATTAACTATGTGGTATGTAAATATTAATACAATGATTAATAATGCTAAAACAGCTCTAGTTAACTATTAACTATGTGATATGTAAATTTTTTATACTGCCATTCAAATCCTTCTGACTCTTTGAGTTAACTATTAACTATGTGATATGTAAATGTCTATGTTATTATATAACCATGTCTCCAACTTCATAGTTAACTATTAACTACGTGATATGTAAATAATTTACGTCTTTGGAGTGTCATACAAACTCAAGTAGCTATTAAGAAGTTAACTATCAACTATGTAGTATGTAAATGTATTTTATATTAATAAGGAGGTTTTATTATGATTACAGTAAGAAAATTAAAATTAACAGTAATAGGAACTGACGAAGAAAGAAAACAAGGCTATAAATTCATAAGAGATAGCCAATATGCTCAATATCAAGGACTTAACTTAGCAATGGGAATATTAAGCAGTGCATACTTAGAAAGCAATAGAGATATTAAATCTGATATATTCAAGAATGCACAAAAGAGTTTAACTAATAGTAATCCACTTTTTGAAGGAATTGCTTTTGGTACTGGCATTGATACTAAATCATCTATAACGCAAAGAGTAAAGAAAGATTTCAAAACATCATTAAAAAATGGATTAGCTAAAGGGGAAAGAACTATAACAAACTATAAGAGAAATTATCCTCTTATGACACGTGGAAGAGATTTAAAATTCATGTATGAAGGCGATGGCATACTAATAAAATGGGTAAATAAAATAATATTCAAAGTTGTTTTAGGAGCAACTAAAAGAAAAGAAAATAGCATAGAGTTGCAACATACATTGCACAAGGTAATAGACAAAGAATATAAGGTAATGCAGTCAAGTTTATGCTTTGATAAAAATAATAACCTAATACTTAACTTAACATTAGATATACCTTATACACCTAAAAAGAACTTTGTAGAAGGTAGAGTATTAGGTGTTGACTTAGGAATTAAATATCCAGCTTATGTATGCTTAAATGATGATACGTACAAAAGAGAACATTTAGGAAGCATTAATGACTTTATGAAAGTTAGAGAGCAAATGCAACAAAGAGCAAGAAACTTACAACAGGCTTTAAAACTTACAAAAGGCGGTAAAGGACGCACTAAAAAAACACAAGCACTAAATAGGCTAAAAGATAAAGAAAGAAACTGGGCTAAAACTTATAATCATCAACTATCTAAAAAGATAGTAGATTTCGCAATAAAACATCAATGTGAATTTATAAATATGGAAAAACTTACAAAGGATGGATTTGGCGATAAATTACTTAGAAATTGGAGTTATTATGAGTTGCAAAATATGGTAGAGTATAAAGCTGAAAGAGTCGGAATAACAGTAAGATATATAGACCCAGCTTATACTTCTCAAACTTGTTGCATATGTGGTCATATTGATAAGGATAATAGACAAACTCAAGAAAAATTCAAGTGTACTGAATGTGGATTTGAATTAAACGCTGACCATAATGCAAGCATTAATATAGCTAGAAGTGAAAAATTTATAAAAAATAAATAAGTTAGAGGTGAAATAAATGGATAAAGAAACGCAAAGAAAAAATATATTCAATTATTTAATGGCTAATGAAACAACATTAGTGGCTGCCGCAAATATGATTAACAGTTGGGGAGGAAAAATATACGACCTATATGATTGCGAAACCTTTGAAGAAAAAGTAGAATGCTGTAAAATATATATAGGGGATGTTATTTTTTACTTAGAATGTATATGGCGACATAAAGACAGTAATGCGGAGTATTTAGAAGTATGGGGTTTTGATGAAGATGATGGGAATTTGGAATTAATGCTAACGGAGTTAATAGAAGCAAAATAGAATTCTAAAATATAAATTATTAAGGGGGATGTTATTTATGAATAAAAAATTAATAAGCATATTAGCAGCAAGTATATTAGCAGTAAGTATGGTAGGTTGTAGTAATAATATAAATAAGAATAAAGCTGAAAGCTCTATAAAAGAAGAAAAACATATGACTGAAAAAGAGAGAATTGCCACTTTAAAAGGATTAGAAGGAAATGAATTAACAGAAGCATATAGAAAGTTATTAACAGAGGATGAGATTAATTTTTTAAATAACCACGACTGGAAAATAGAAGAAGAAGCTAAATATTATCAAGATGGTGTAAATTTAAAAATACCTGAAAATTATAGTGGAAATGAAGTAGAAGCTGAAAAATATATAGCTAAACAACTTGATAGTATAGAAAAAACTTATCTAGATGATGAAATTTCTCCAAGTTTTGAATTTACATGGACTAATAATACAGGAAATGATATAAATTATTTAGAAATAGATTTTAAAGAATACGATAAAAAAAATACTTGTATACCATGGAGTGGTGTTGAGCAAAATATATCAGCTGGAGAAACTAGAAAAATAACGTTGTACCTAAAAGAAATAAGTACAGAAAGAATAGAGATAACAGGAGTTAAAATATACCATGTACCAACAAATAATACATCTGAAATATATGATGGATGTATACCTGGTATGTGGTACAAATTAGATAAATAAAAAGAAGCTCATAGGGGTATGATATGAAAAACATATCGAAAAAGAAATAAAAATGGATGGTGTTATAAGTATGAATGTAATGGACCTAAAAGAGGGTTGTGAGTATTGTAATGTTAAATATGGAAAAGAAAAATTAATAACTCAAGGATGTTATAACAATTTATATATAGATAAAGATGAATATGATAATTTACACATAATAGCTAAGGCTGATGGAATTGCATCTTTTAAAATTAAATATTGCCCATTTTGTGGTAGAAAATTATCAGAAGTATAATAAAAATAAAGCTGGTAAGGAAAATAATCCCTACCAGCCTTTTTATTATACTTTCTTTACATATTTTTCAGATGCAGTTATATATAATCCTGATTCTAAGCGATACATAGAAGTACTTCCGTTTTTAGCATCTACTGTATCTATTACTTGCCCTTTCTTGACTGTAGTAACTGCTGAAGCATTCCAATCTGCCACTTTACGAACATTTAATTTATCTAAAGTTTGTATTTGGAATTTCTTTGTAGTTGCCTTGGTTTCTTCCTTCTTAGGTTCTGCTTTTTTACCATCTACATAGTTTTTTACATCTTTTATGAAATGAGCAAATCCTTCTGGAGAAGTTCCAAATCCCATAAAATTAGTTCCTGGACAAGTTTTAGCACTTCTATCTACATTATATTTTCCAAGATAAGTACCACTATATGTAAACCAGCAATGGGGTCTTATATGAGTAGTATTGACGGGTATGTCAAATCTTTTAGAAAGTAATCCATACAAGTATATTACTGCCTTCTTTTGTGCATCACTCATCTTGTCATGTCCCTTGTCAAAGCATCCATATATTTCTATACAAATAGCGTGGTCATTCCAACCTCTAATACCAATTGGAGTACTATTAAGGTTTCTACCAGTTGTTATCTTACCGTCAGGGAAAACGTTGAAGTGTTGTGCTATATGATGTCCATGACCATCACTAGCTGCACTACCCCATTTAGATTTTCCATAACTGTCCAAAGATTTAGTTCTGCCGAAGTGTGGTTCCGAAAATACTTTTTTATCAGTTTTTTCCCATGTAGAATAGCTAGGCATATCCATATGGTGTACTTGTAATCTTGTTATTCTTCTACTTACCTTTTGTTTTGCAAGCCAATTTTTAACATCCTTTTCATTTTCAAGTAAGGTAAAACCACCTTGAGTTTTCATTATTTATCACCTTCTTTATTTTCAATTAAATTTTTAAAAGCTTGATGAAGTCCTACAGAACTTAAACCGCTCAACATTCCTCCTAGTAATACATTTACATTAAAATAGCCTGCTATAAAGTAGTTTAAAACCACTCCTATGCAGGCCATGATTAATGGTATATATTTATTAGGTATAAAATCTAAACTTGTTTTTATTACATATCCTATACAACAACATACTAATATTACTGCAACTACTAAATAATTACTTATAACACTTAAATCTAACATTTATCTCTCTCCTTTATTTTCTAATTCCTTTATTTTTTCTTCAACAACGCTCATTCTACTTATAAGATTATTATGCTTATCCACTCTATTACTCAGAATAGATATATCTTCTTTTATATTTTTTATCTGTTCTTGTATTACTGCAGTTGTCTTGTTATTGCTAAAGTAAGAACCTGCTAGGGTTCCAACAAATGCTAGTATTGCAACAATTACTTCTGTACTCATAGACAACACCTCTATTCATTAAAATAAGGCATAGAAATATGCCTTATTCTTCAATATATTTCCAAACCAGCTTTTCACCCGTTACTGGATGCTTTCCTGCTGATTTTATTTTGTTCTTACAACAAGCTCTTATATTTGCCCTCATTACATTATATTTTGTTGATGCTGCACTTATACAATCAAACTCTTCTCCAGTAGTTATGCAAATTACTTTTGTAAATTTCCATTTAAGACTATTTCTAGCTCTCTTATTTCTAGTACCATAGTTCATATTATATTTTCTAGTACACCATTCTAAATTGCTTACATGATTATTTTGTTTATTTTCATCTTTGTGATTAACTTGAGGATAATTATTTGGATTTGGTATAAATGCTTCTGCTACTAATCTATGTATTAGAAAATATTTCTTATTTCCGCTTTTATGTAACAAAATACATAAATATCCTCTATCACTTCTAGGACTTAAACATTTTTTATAAGCTATGCTATAAACTTTTCCTAAATTACTCACTTTATACAGTCCCTCATATCCTTTTATGTCTTTCCATATTTCTTTCATACAAAACCACCCCTTTATTAGTTTTCTAATTATATTATATCGCAAAGTGATACCACTTGCAATAAAGTTAGTAAATTAATATACTTATATTGAGGTGATAATAATGTTAAAAAATAGAGAAAGAATAGGCTCTGCTATTGATAAAGAATTATTAAATAGATTAAGAGAGTATTCAAGAGAAAGCAAAGTACCTATAAGTAAATTACTAGATGAAGCAATTGAAGATTTATTAAAAAAGAGAGAAGGATAAAACCTTCCTCTCTTTTATTTTGTGTGTTTTACTCTATCTTTTAATTCATCTTGTTTGGCATCATTAAATTGTTTCACTTCTGAAAGATAGCCAGTTATCCTTCTTATTCTTTGGAATGGCATTGATTTTACCTCATATTTCAAATCAACATAATCTCCATCTAATTTTACTGTAATATATTTTATTTGTTGCCCCGGATTTTTCTTTTGAACATAATCTATATATGCTTGTTTCTCTCTTTCATCTAATTCTACTGTACATCCTTCTTCATTCCAGCAATGAAAATCCATAATATCACCCCTTTTTTGTATTAAAAAAGGACCTAAGATTAATTAGATCCTTTAACTTTCTATATTGATTTATAAAGTACAATTATCCCTATTATAGACAGAATACCTATTAATATGCCTATTAAACATAATACTAATGCTATATATAATAAAGCCATGCCAACACTCCTTTTTATTTAGAGTATTAACATGACTTCATTTTTATAAACATATTTCTTACGCAATTGATTCATATTGCGAACTAACTTGGTATTAAAAAGACTAGAAATTAATCTAATCTAAAATTTCTATTATTTTATTTGGTTGTAAAAATGAATTCCCATTTTGTGTTACTACTTTTATTTTCCTTCCATTATCTAATCGTACTATTGTATGTTCTATGTCACTATCATAAGTTTCGTACACTTCTATATCTTCTACAATTCCTTCTTTTATTTTCTTTTTGAGAAAGCCACATTTTAATTCGACTCTATCTCCTATATTTATATTCATAAAATCACCCCTTATTGTGATTTTAGCTTAAATTATTAAGATATACAATATTTATATATAAATAGCTCCTAATAAAGTAAGTGTGGCTGTAAGATTTATTCCTGTTTTAAATTCTTTATTTGTATTTATTGAAAATCCTTTAAACTGGTCATCAGTTAAGTTATTATAAGCATAATAAGGGAATGCAGTATCGCCGACTGCTCCAATAGTTAATGATTGATTTGCTCCACATGATACATTTATATCTAACACGTTTATTCCAGTTACAACATTATATTCTATAGGGTCAATAACAGTTATATCTGTATTATTATTATATTGAGTTAAATCTCCTTTACCTATAGTTAATTTTCCTGCCGTATGAATTTTAATAGATATTCTTTTAATAGTTTTATTAGAACATATAGTGGTGTAATTAGATGTATCAAAATCTCGTTTAACTATCATAGGTACTATTTCATTAGTGATATTATTTATTCCACCATTACCTTCCCCAGTATAATCTAAATTGCCACATAATAATGTATAATCAACGACAGCATCTTCACTTATTGTAATAGTGCAAGTACTTTTTATTGTTCCGTTAGTTGTATCATTTGATGTAACTGTTATTATTGAAGTCCCTACACTTACTCCTTGCACTTCACAAGATAGTCCATTTGGGGTTAATGTAACATTATTATTATTTGTTGACCATGTTACTTTTTTATTAGTGGCATCTGTTGGTGTCAATGTTGCAATTAATGTAATACTATCATTTAATTTAACAGTTTTAGTACTATCAATATTTATATTGGTTACTGATTTATTAGTAGTGCCTGCATTATATTTATAATTTTTATATGGATTTAAAGGTAAATTTAAACATTTGCATAAACACATAAACATGATATAATATCCCAAATCATTAGGATGACAATGGTCATAAAATGTTGTTGTAATATCTATTGAATGTATATCACAATAATTTATATATTCTTGATACATTGAAATGAATGGTGTATTATTTTCGTTGCATAAAATTCTAACAACATCATCAATATCTTGCATGGTATGTGCATATTGGTTTTCATTGGCTTGTGTAGCTGGCACTCCTGACATAACTATTATATCTATTCCTAAATTTTTGACATAAGTAATTATACTTTTAACTGAATTTTTATAAGATGTTAAATCAGATGAAGGTCTATCGTTTGTTCCTGTTAAATATATAACTAAATTATCAGTATTGCTTACAACATTAGATATATTGCTATATATATTACTTGCTGTAGTACCAAACATTCCTTTATTAATAACATTAATTGTGTATCTATCATTCAAATAATCTTTTAAACTATTCGCCCAACAATATCCTTTTGTATTAACTGAAGGAGAATTAGACTGGTTCCCATTATAACCTGTTCCTCCGTATCCATCAGTTATACTATCTCCTATTAATTTAATATTTGTATATTTTTTATTTGATATTTTTTCTCCTATAATTCTGAAACTGTTAATGGCTTGTATTTTCGCAATATCTTTAAATTGTGCATTAACTTCATTAACTGCACCTTTAATATCTTTATTAGTTGTAGTTAGTTGTGCAGTACCTAAATCAGTTTTAATAGTATTTATATCATTTTTTATTGCAGTATCATCATAAGATGTACCGCTTCCACCTGAATTTTGATGTGCTGCCTCTATACCATTTTCCATATTGTTTAACGCTTCTTTTGTAATTCTGTCTCCACTTTTCCATACTTTTTTATTATAAGACATTTTATCCCTCCTTATAAAAAAGAGGACCTATGAAGATCCTCTTAAATGATAATAAAAAAAGAGAAGATTAATTTTCTATTAAATCTTCTCTGCCTTCTGCTACTAATATAATGTCTATTTGTTCTTTATATTTGCTAAACTTACTCATAACCTTTGCATAACTAAGGTTACCTTTCATTATTTGTAATGCTAAATATCCAGCCATTCTTATTCACCTCCTTCTTCTCCAAATAATAAATCATTCAATGCAGTTTGAGTTAGTTCTAATTCTGATTTTAATTCTTCAACTTCCTTTTTTAGTTTTCCATTTTCTTCTTTTTCCTTATTTATTTCTATCAATGATTTTTCGTGAAATATTTTCATTATTCAAATGCACCTCCAAATCCATAAATAGCAACTTCTCCTTCATATCCTTCGTTTTTAGTTAATGTAAGTCTTATTTTTATTCCCCATTTAGCTGCTGTTTTAGTAGAATTAGTAAAAGTATATGGTCTATTAAGTACTGACATTGTAGTCATATCTTCCCAAGTAGGAGATGCATCAAATCCGTTATTACATACTTCCACTTTATCTGTGCATCCTGTTTTATCCCAGTCTGGACTTACCATTATTTTAGTTGCTGCTGCATCTGTTTCAATTGCTTTTTTCGTAGTTATTTGAACTTTATTGACTTGTCTTGTAAATGTTATATATTTGTATGAAGTGCCTCCATTAACATCACTAGCAGATATTTCTATTGTATTGGCATTTTTACCACAAGTTAACCAAAATTCATCTGTAATAGTTATTGTATAATTTTTATTAGATGTCGCTGTAAATTGTTTTATAACTTCACCATTCAATTTTTCAGTTACAGTTATTGCATCTCCTTCATTATCTTTAACTGAATAAGTAATACTAGGTTTAGTTGTTAACTCTCCTAAGTCTGCTTGCCCTGTATAAGTTATAAATGGTGCTGAATTAGTCTTTACAAATGTATATCTTCTATATGTAGTAGCTTGCCCATCTGTTACTTCTATCTCTATAGTGTTAGTGCTATTAACACTCAAATTTGCAAATCTTTCTTCGCTAATAGTTAGTGTCAATTCCTTTCCCTTAACAGGATTTTTTAATGTTCTTATAATGTCTCCATTAAGTTTTTCTTTTACTGTTAATTCTTGGTCACTATCTTCATCTGATATAGAATAAGTAATGCTAAAATTACTTGTTTTATTTCCTAAATTGCTATCTTCTCCACTTATAGTAGGTGGTGTATTAGGTAACACTAATACGGGAATATATAAATAACGATTATCATAATAATCTACCGATACATTCTTGTTACTATCTGAAAAATTAGTTTGATTAAAAGAAACTGTCTTATAATTTCCATTATAAGAATCACTACAATAATAGTAATATTCGTCAGAATTATATTGGAGCTTAGAGCAAACATCGCTTGGAATATTATATAGTTGAGATTGCGTTAAAAAAGCTAAATTATAGTCAACAGAGTCAATAGTAATTGTTTTACTGCATAACTCTATTATGTCTTCAACTGCGATAAGATTTAGTGCAATATTTTTTGAAATATAAGCAGTACGCCCATCTAAATTGAATTCTACCCATCGAATAGGTTTGATTTTATTTGAAGCATTTGAGTCTACTAACGTTCTTATTCTAGCACCTCTGAATTGCAACATATAACTATCAATATCTCCTACCCAAACATTATCATCTGTTCCATAATAATTAATTTTCCACCCATCTTTACTATAATGATATTCCATTTTCCATAGCCCAAATTGTTTTATATCACCTACTGCCATCCAATCACCTCCTAATAATATACCTTAGCCAATACTTTATTATATATGCCATCATTTATAACTATATCATCTAGAGTAGTTAAGTCTTCTAAGAAATTGTTATGTGGCATATTATTTATAAGATTATCTTCTAATACTTTTACTTTTGTTTGCATATTTTTTACAGCTGTCTCCATTGCAATCATTTCACTATGTGCTGATTCTATGCCATCTTCCATATGATTCATAAGTCTAGCACAATACAAAGTACCAACTTGCAATACTTCTCCTGTATCAACATCTTCTATATGGTCTATCCATTCATTCTTTGTATATATACTCATTTTTTTACACCTCCGTAAATTCATGCTTAAATGCTATATACAATGCCTTATCAGTAGTTCTTTCATAGACTTTCTTGTCTTGTGCTACTATATCCCCATCTTTATCTATTACTCTTATATTTGTAATTTTTCCTTTGTAATTCTCATCAAAGAATACATAAGCACAAGCAGTATTCCCTATTACTTTTTTAGAAAAAAAATCTATTTCTTTTTCTTCTCCATCAAGTGTATATTTCACATTTTTTAGTTTGCTAATATAATAATTTGCTAATTTATTAAGTGCCTTATCTGTAAGAGTTCTCAAGTTTATCACCTCCTAATGTGATATAGCGTTATTGCTGACGTTTAATGTTATGCTCTTTGAAACACCGCTCTTAGAAGTTGCTGTGATAGTAGCTGAACCACTTGAACTAGCTGCAACACAAAATCCACTATGAACAGTAATAACACTTTCATTATTTGATTTCCAGCTTAAAGCTTTGTTGATACAGTTATCATTAAACGTTGCTCTAACTACACAATTATTTTCATTGAAATCTGTTGCTTGAATTGTGAAATCACTACTATTAAGTACTACATTTTCTGTACTTAAAGGATAATATTTAACCCAATCAACATATTGAGTTATTTCAGTTGTATCACTATCAGGAGTGCCACCACTAGCTCCTATTGCTTGGTTTAATAATATATAGTGAGGTATATGGAATGCTCTGTTATCAGTAGCACTAGTTGTAGATAGCACATTACCATCAATAGTAAATTTCAAGCTACCATCTGTTGCCCATTCCATTGCAAATATATGCCAATCACCCGTAGCATAATTGTCATACCATACACGGCCACTTTCTTCCTTTTGATTAAAGAATACACCACAAGTTAATTTTTTATTATAAAATTCAACTATGTCAAATTCACCACAGTAAGCCCACCATTCACCCAAAGTATCCGGGCTAGCATTTTCTTTATAACCAAATTCGAAACTATCTCCTAAAGTCCAAAACGCTCCAAATGCTCCATTTAAGTTACATAATTTAACACGTGCCTCTATTTTTCCATACATAAATGCAAAATGACCTTTTGATATAATTGATGCTGAAGTCCAATTCCCACTACTATCCTTCAAACCTCTTAATTCTAAAATACCATCATTAATTATTGCATTAGTATTTACATAATTTTGTGTTTCACTATTCCTAACATATCCTAGTTCATAAGACCATTTACTCGGATCTACTATATTGCTTGAAAAATCATCTACAATATATGCACCATTAGAATCTAATAAAACCGTATCAGTATTTTCTTTTTCAATATATTTTACATTAGAGCAAAATGGTATTGAACTAGAAGATTGTCCACACCAACCGCTCATATTACCTTCTAATGTAATTAAAACTGTTCCATCTTCTTTTGTAATTTTTTGTGAAGTTCCATTATATTCTACGATTAATATGTCATTTTTATTTATATCAGGTAATGTTAATTTTGCTATTTTTGAAACGCCTGTTCCTGGTATTGTCATTTTGAATTCTTGTCCATGGTCACTTCCTATTCCTAATGCTATCATATTATAAGTACCATCGCCGTTATCATTATATATATACCAGCATAAACACGCATAGTCTGCAACATTTGGCCTTAATGTGAATTTTAATTTAGATATATTTTTATTTAAATAACACATACCCCACTGTCCAACAGATGATGCAGTTAAATTGGAATTACTGTCTATGATTAAATCATCCACTTTACCTACTGTTTTGAAATCTGATATTACCGCATTAGTATAAGTATCTTGTGTAGGACTTGCTATTACCGTTAATGTAAATATATTACTTGTAGCTATTTCACCGTCACTTGTAGTTACTCTTATAGCCATATTATAAGTTCCTGCACTTGCATTGGCGTCATGTGTAAACGTATAAGTTAAATTGTTGGATGTTACATCACTTGTTTTATCATAATATGTATTTCCACCATCCCAAGATACTTCATGTTTTATAACTGATTTTGATGTTGAATAAACTATGTTGAAAGTGATTTTTTCTACTGTTGTTATATCTGCAATATTACTTACTGTTAATTCTGTAGTTGGTTGTGCTGGAATGTATGGAATATATTTTCTAAACTTACTTGCTAGTAATCCTTGTCCGTCAGCTGTTGGATGTAGACCGTCACTGCTTAATGTACTTGGTTGCAAGTCGCTATCTTCATGTACATCTATTATTTTAATATTGTTAGTAGTACATACATTTTTAATAGCAGTTCTATAATCGTCCAATGTGTTACCAGCATTATTAATTCCATTTGAGTTAGTGTTAAATGTACCGTTTGTCATGTTAAGTGGTATTATCCATATGATTTCAGCTTGTGCAAATTTATTTTTGATTTTTTCTATAAGTTTTTTGCATGCCCCATAAAATGTAGTATCTTCTGTATCATTAGTTGTACCTATATCACAATTTTGCAAATAATCATTGACACCACCAAATATAGTCACTAGACCTGCATTAGCAGAAGCCCCACTTAACCCTTCATCTATTAATGTTGAAAATGTTTTATATCCTGTTGTTTTATTAGTTATATGTGCTCCACTTTTAGCGCAATTGTTTACAGTTGATATATTAGTATATTGATTTTTTAAGATTGTTGGATATTTAGTCAATGGTAGCATACCTTCATCTGTTATACTATCTCCAATTACTTCCCATTCTGTTATAGCACCAAGTATATATCCAAAACTTCCTGATATATCAATAGTTACACTAGCTGTTACTGTAATAATTATATTTCCAGTGACAGAATTTATATTAATTTGCCCATTTGAATATGCGGTAGAAGTTATATCAACCCCACCCATAGTTATGCTTAATGAATTTATTCCATACCCACTATTAGCAGTTATAGTAGCAGAGTAACTGTTTCCATAATCTACTTGTATTGCAGAGTTATTATTACTTACATTAGTTAATTTATTAGTTATACTAAATTTGATTATTGTAGCAGTTATATTCCCATTATCATCCTCAGATAATGTATATTTTTTATTATCAAGCGTTAATATTTTCCCAGTAACCTTTCCACTTATCAAGCTTATATTAGTAGCCATTGTTTGAAACGTATCTGTATTACTTGTTGCTACCCCTTTGCCAGTAATAGCTTGAGCAATTAAAGTTTTACCATTACTGGCATATTGAAAAACCTCATTTATTGCACCTTTTAAATCTTTTGCTAATGTAGATAACGTTCCAGATCCTATTATATTTTTTATTTCTGTGTCATCATAATTATGCAGATTCTTCAATTCTTGATGCGCTTCATATATCCCATTTTCAATATTATTAATATCTTCTTGTTTCATAATATCGCCGGTTTTCCATACTTTCTTTTTATATGCCATATATTCACCTTCTTTCAGTTATAAAATTTTGCTATATCCTATCTTTAATTCGCCTATTTTAGAACTTATACTTTCTGTTTCTGTTACAATAGCATAATCAACAAAAGCATAATCAACAATATTGTTTTTACTTGGATTATGTATTAATTCAAATTCCTCTTTTGACATTTTTATTATATTTTTATATAATCCACAAATAGGTAAATTGCTATATCCATCATAAGTTCTTGCTTGTATTACTTTTCCTATATTGCCATATCCGTCTGAATAAGATTTCCACCAAGTACCTACTCTAAATGTATTGCACTCTGGCAACTTAGATAATGCTATTCTCTGAGTACTATTAATTACTACAGTTCCTTTTGAAACAAAAGTAAATGAGTAATTAAGGTGAGCTGGTTTATATAGTTCAATTGCATTAATAAGGTCTGAAAAATTACTACTTTTAAATTTTGCATTTTCTAAAGTAATATTAAAAATGTAATGTGCATTATCTTCTTCAACTGTTACATTTTCAACATCAAAAAAGGAGTATGCAAGTTGCTTTACTACTTCAATAGTAGTTGTTTTGCTACCCCTCATTTTAGTTAAAATTATACTTCTTCTTTCTTCATATGTTTTGCCTATGCCTCGCGGTAAATATAGCATATTTTCCCAATAATCTAATCCCCAAGTCGCAGTTAAAACATACATTTGTCTTAATACATCTTCTATTTCTTCAACTAATATATCTCTTTCTTTTTGTTCAGCTTCTATAATAGGTCTAGTATATCCATTGTCATAAAAATAAGGTAGTTTATCGATTAAATCCAACTAAACCACCTCGCTCACCGAAATTGTAATTGTATCTATAACAGGAATATAATAATCTCCGACAGGTATATTTTCTTGCTTGCTATTTATTGTATATGCTACTATATCATCTACAGCCTCTAAATCACCAACTACTGATAATGCTTTATAATATATAATATCTTCATCTTCCAAATTATTCACATAATCTGATAAGACTGTTGATATTTGTTCCTTTGTATCATCTAACGAATAAGCACTATCTAGTTTTATTTTAATATCAAATGTTAATTTTAATAACTGTGGAGTATCAACTGTTACAGTTGCTCCTATTGGCCTTTTTTCTTCCATATACGATATGACTGTACTTACAGTTTCTTCACTACATGGAAGATTGTCATTACCTATAATAAGCACTTTTACTGTTCCATTGCCATTCCAAAGAGGGTATACTTTTACTCTCCCTACTCCGTCACACTCTAATGCCCATGCTTTATAATCGTTAACATTTCCTGATGTCCTTGGATTTTGAATTATATATTTAAACCTTTCCTTAAGTTCTTCATCTGTTTCAGCATCTACACCATTTTCAAATGCACTTTCATTTATTAACGAAGTAACTCCAGTGATAGGTTCTACTAATTCAAAAGTTGACCCAGCTGGTAAATTATATTTATATCCTATTTCTGTTGCTTCTACATATAAAGTATCTTCATTTGGTAAAAGTATATCGTTTAATACTATATATTCTAATCCATTAGATGTAATTATTGTACTATTTCCTATAAATGTATCATCTAATCCTGTTACCTTTATGGCACCAGTTGCTTTTTCTCCGTCTTTTCTGTATACCCCAAATTCATTAACTCTTTTATCCAAATAGTCGTCAAAAGTATCTTCTATAAATGCTAAATTGAGTATATCGCCCATAGAAATATAAGCTTTCGCTAATTCCTCAGCTAATGGTGCTAATAAGTTAAATGATACTGAACCTTCTCTAGTATCTAAATTATTAGCACTTGTATTTTCCAAAATTCTTTCAATTAAGGCTTCATATGTTTGCTCGCTAAACAACAAAATTCACCTCCAATTCTTCATAGATTGTTATTGCTCTCATATCTACTTGTAATATATCTCCATCAAAATATACTTCAAGTTTATTTATTTCTAATATATAAGGATTTATCAATAATGCTTCTTCTATATATCTAGTAACCTCCATTTTAGTAAGTTCAGGAGTATAATTTTGTCCTAGCAATGTATCTATTTCACATCCAAAATCCCATGAATATATTGAAAAATAATATCTAAATGTTTTTATAGCGTGCCATATCCATACACATATAGCTTCATTTTCCTCTACTATCTTAAATTCATTGTTAACAACAAGAGGATGTTCATTCTTGAAATCCCATGCTATTTCTCTATACAAAGGCAATGTGCCATCTTCTTCTAATTCTATGTCTGATACACTTTCAGTAATGTAGTCAATAAAGGGATAAAAACTATCATTGTATTCTTCATCCATCTATACTCACCACCTTTGATATAATATAAAAAATATCATCTTCTCTAAGCATTACAACTTTATCACCAATATTCAGCTTGTTTACATAATCTTTAGATTTATGAGAGTGTTCTCCTCCTGTATGAGTATGTGTTCCATCTCCTCCACCTTCTCCTGTTGTATGGCCTCCACCACTATGAGTATGTTCTCCTTTTGTATATGTTTGTGTTTCCTTATGTCTATCTAAGAGCCATTTATCTATCATGAGATTATCTTTATCTAATTCTATTTCAGATGTTTTAATTATTAAATTTGGAAGAGGTGATACAACAATTCCTATATTCAATAATTTATTTTCTGTTATATTACTTTTAGAAGTTTCTTTAATTATAGATAGAAATTCATTGTAAGGATTTTTTTCCATTAGATCACCACCTTATATATGTCTTCTTGCCCATATAAATTTTGTTCCTCTGTAAGATAAGTATGATTTCAAATTAACTATCATGACTTTCTTATAACTATATGAAGCATGAATCATTTGCCCATTTCCTATATACATACCAACATGAGTTATTCCATTTGCTCTATCTGTTGAATAAGTATTAAAGTAAATTAAATCTCCAGCTTGTAATTGTGATGTGCTTGTTATCTTTTTACCTTGTTCGCCTTGCACATTAGAAGTTCTTTGCAATGTTATTCCTAATGCTGTTTTATACACATAGCGAGTAAATGATGAACAGTCAAATGATGTAGTAGAGTTTATTGAAGCTCCCCATACATAAGGTGTTCCAAGTTTAGCTTTTGCAACAGAGATTAATTTTTCCTGTTTTTTATTTAAAGGTAAATTTGAAGTAGCTGGGACTTCTTTGTATCCAGTTCCATCTCCTATTATGATATATCCATGTTTAATGCCGAAGGCTCTACATTCTTTGTCAGTTCTCATTAATATATCTATGTGATATACACCATTTTTAACTACGATTTTCCCACCTCTGTCGGTTACAGTATAAGTTTTACCATCTATAAAACTTCCCGTACCACTTGGTTGTATTTTTGTTCTGAATGGAATACTCTTAGGTGCAGCGCATGTACGTTTGCTAGGGTCTAATTTCCCACCCATGCTTTGATATATTCCACCTTCTATTCCAGGTCCTGGCCAATATGCAGTAAAAATAGCTTTTACTTTCTTGCCATTTAATACTTTTTCTCCATCATTGTAATTATTATCATTGTATGGTGTTTCTTGTTTTTCTTCATCTTCTCCTGCTTCAACTTCGTTCATTAAGTTTTTATAATTAAGATTAAGCGCTATTTTATATTCTCCATTTTCCCAAGTATGAGAGTCTGTATCTATATAAAATAGTCCTTTTAATCCTGTTGATGAGTCTGTAACAGTCACACCATATCCAGTAATACAAGTGGTATCTCCATATCCATCCAAAGATGCACTTCTTTCTCTATCGTTTAATTTTTTCTTTGCTTCTTTTCTAGCACTTTCTAAATCTATAATTGTAGTAGTTGTTGTTTGGTTATTATCAGTCACATCTGTTGATGTATTTGAATTTGATATTTTTTTACCTCCAATAGTAACTTTTGAATACCAAGCATTTGCTTTATTTCCTCTGAGTGTATTTCCTCCACCTCTCTCAAAACAAGCACCAAAATAATAACCAGCTTTATAAGCATCCGTTAACTTTATAAATTTACTTACTCCTCCTACTTTGCTATTAAGTAATGATTTAGTTGTGCTATCTTCTCCATTTAATTCATCCCACATATGTTGTAATTGGAGATTTAAGTTTGTCCAATTTACTCCTTTTTTAGTAGCTTTTCTTTTCAAGCTTGCTAATCTATCTAATCTCCATTGAAATAATCCACTTGCTCCAATACGATTTATTTCACTTGTACTAAATGTACTTTCTACTTCTGCATTTGCTACTATAGCTGCTGCAACTTGTGGAGTGCAACCTTTGCCTATACAGAAATCAAATATAGATTTTGCTATTGAATTAGTAGTATTTAATGAAAAAGAGTTGTTTTTAGTAGTTGAAGATATAGAAGCGGAAACTGCCATTGTTGATATTTCTGATGTTTGGCTTTCAGCTTTTACAACTTCTTGAAATAATCCATACAAATCTATTGAATTACTATTCTTTTCTTCTCCTATTTTATTTCCTGAGTCATCTACTATAATTACTCTATTTACTACATTCTCTATACTAGATTTATAAGTTGTTGATATTATATTTTCTTTTTCTTTGAATTGAACATCTAACTTTATATCTCCTTTTAGGGCTGTGCATATCTCACCTTCCTTAGCATAGCACATATATTCTTTGCCATTACTAGCATGAGAATTTGTATAAGCACTCATTATAGTGTCATACATGCTTACTCCTATAAATACTTTGCTCCATGAAACACCATCACTTACAATGCTTCCTTTTTTAAGTCCATATTTTGAATAATCATCTAGCATTTGAGTAGTTATTTGACTAGCAGTCTTGTTCTTGAAGTTGTAATTAACTTTAATATTAACTAGTTTTTGTGCATGGTCATAAGCCATGTAGCTTGTAGTATCAGTAGTTTTTTCTATACTGTATATAAATCCTCTAAATAATTCTTTTTTATTTTCATAAAAAAAAACCATATAGCCTTCTTTAATATCGACTTTTGGTATTTTTTTATCGTATTTATTTGAAATTATTGAAAATTCTAGCTTTCTTGATGCTTGTTTATAATCTCCACTCCAAGTAACTTTTTCTACTAACTGTGTTATATCTGTTTTTTTATTATTTCTATCAACTATTTTTAGTGTTATCATTATATCACCAGCTTCCATCCAGCTTTAATTATTGTATTTTTAGCTAATGAAGGATATTTAGATTTATTTTTTTCTATTATTTTTTTATAGCTTGATCCTTTTCCATAATATTTCTTTGCTATATCATATAGTGTATCTCCCTTTTTTACTATATGAATTGTTTGTTTACTTTTGGTTGAAGTTTTATTTTTATTATTGTTTTTATCTTTTGAAGATGTCCTATTTTTGTTATCAGTTTTCCTTTTGACTGTAGTTGTTGATGATATTTTAATTTCTCTATATTCTTTTAGATTAATAGTATAATATACATCTCCTGTGCCATCTTGTTGGGAAAAGGTAAAATCAGTTATTCTTGCTTGGAAGTTTATTTCTGTGCCAGTTACTATGAATCTCATTACTTCACCGTTATTCATGTAACCTCTTATTTTAGAAACACAATCCCATTGTTTTGGATAATTTGGATAATTTACGAACTTATATTTTCTTTTTGGATTTGGAAAAAATGATGATATCTCTATTGTTCTTAATCCTTTACCTCCAAATATTGCAACATCCCCTAATCCTGTTATATTACTGTCATTTATTATTGCATAATCTTGTATATTTATAGTAGAAGGCAATATTGGAAATCTAAATATATGCTTATCATTTTTTAAATACATCTCCATAATGCAATATTACCTCCCTTACTAAGTTATTATTTTTTGTTCATTTAATTTTCTAACTAATTTTTCTGTAAATCTATCTAAATCAGCTTCTTCTCTAAAAGTCATTCCATAGAAATTATTTACTATTTGAGGAGTATTACCTTTGCCTTGTCTCCATTTATCAGCCTCTCTACGGCTCAATACTGCTTCGTCTTGGTGCAAATTAGCTAAATAATTATTATAAGGAACTCTTCGAAGTCCTGCTGCATGGTTTCCATTTTCTGCATTACTTAATGATTCTGTTACTTTTTTAACTGTAGCAACTATAGGATTATTTGTGATTTTATCTTTTAATCCTTGCCATGCATCTTTTGCAGTATTAACTACATTCATTATTTTTTCTTTTACAGTATTAAAAGCATTTATAGCAGTATTTTTAATAGCATCCATTATACTTTTTACAGCATATTTAATAGCATTCCATTTTTCTACTACTACAGATTTAATTGCTGATACAATAGTTGATATGGCAGTTTTTATAGCATTCCATACATTCGTAACTACTGTCTTGATTGCGTTTCCTACCACTGATACAACTGTTTTTATTTCATTCCATTTATTTTCAACTAACATTTTTATAATACTTACAATTGTGCCTATTACTGTTTTTATTCCATTCCATATTGCAGTTACTACTGTTTTTATTGCAGTTGATATAACAGTTACAGTTGTTTTTATCTCGTTCCATTTATTTTGAATTAATGTTTTAATAAAATTAATAATTGGTGCTAAAGCTTCTTTTAACTCATTCCATTTACTTACTACCCAATTCTTTAGTTCAGTAGCTTTTGCACAAACTGTGTCCCAGTTTTTATACAATGCAACTCCTATGGCTATAAGTGCTCCTATTACGCCTATAACTATTAAAACTGGGGCACTTAAGGCTGCAAATGCTCCTGATACAACTCCCATAACAGTACTTATGCCAGTAAATGCTAATTTTACCGTTGTTACTACAACTATTATAGTTCCGATAATTCCTATTAGAGTTGTTATAGCTGCTACTACCATTGTTATGCCTGATACTAATTGAGGATGTTCCTTTATAAATTCTTGAAACTTTTGAATTACTGGTTGTATAGCATCCGCAATTTGTTTTATAACTGGTGCTAATGCTTCTGCAAAAGCCGATTTAATTCCATTAATTGCTGAATTTAAAGGTGCTAATGCTGAACCTAATTCTGCTTGTGCCTTTTGTGATTCCCATAAAGATTTATTATAATCAATCATGGATTTATTAGTTTTATCATACGTTTCTTTACTTTTTCCGTATGCTTGATTTAATGTATCTGTTATAAGTTTATTTTTTTCAGATACAGTTTTACATGCCTCTAATTTCTTATTAAAACTATCTTCACTTATTCCAGCCCAGTTCAAAGCATCTGCTAAGTTTCCTGTAACTTTACTTACTTGTGCTGTTTCAGTAATCGATTCGGTTAGTGATTCAATAGGGATACTATCTCCATATGCACTCCATACTGCTAGCGAAGCATTGATAGTTTTATCTAATTCACTTTGAGATAGCCCCATCTTTTGTAAATTGGAAACAACATTGACTGCCATCATATCATCACCAGTATACCCATATACTTGTCCAGCATTTTTATTAGCATCTTTCTGTTTATATCCATTTTGTTTAGTTGATCCTTGTAATTTACTTTGTAGAGAATTAAATTCTTTAGTAGCTTCTGTTAAATCCATTAAGTTTTTAACTACATCAATAATTTTTCCTCCAAATTCCATCATCTTTTGTCCAGCTTCCATAAGTCCCATAGCTTTTATACCTTTGGCTGCTTGGTCTGCTGCTCCATTTGTATCTTTTAATGAATTATTTGTATCTTTTGCTATATCTGTTAAATCATTCATTGAATTAGCTGTGTCCCCAGTTGCCTTTTGTACATCTTTCATAGCACTATTTACATCACTAGATGTTTTATTTAAGTCTTTCATTTCACCTTGTATTTCATTTAAAGGCTTTGAAACTTCGTCACCTTCGAAGGCGAATGATTGCTTCTAGTGTTTTATCATTTGCCATTGCCTCACCTCCTCTTATTTAATATTTATAGTAGGGAAAATATTTTTATTTTTTGAGATTTTATAAAATTCCTCTGACTCTTTTCTTATAAAGCTTTTTATTACAGTTTTTTCTCCAAATTTCATATTATAATATTGAGATGGCATTATATTTTTATATTTAAACAGATAGTACATTGTTGCTATTTCACTATCTGTTTCAATTAGTTTTTTATTTCTTCATCTACTTTTTCTATTTTCTTTAAGTCTGATAAATTATTTATTGCATTTACTAAGTCCTCTACTTCTCCTTTAAGAAGCAATTTATTTATAAGTTCTTTTGGAGTAGCACAATCAAAATGTTCTCTAAGTGCCTTATCCTTGAATATTGGACAACCTTCCATTATAGTTAATACTTTTGTTTTATATACATCTATATCTGATACGTTTCCATCTTCAATTTTTATAGCTTTCTGTTGTATTTCTGTAGCTTTTTCTGCATTTATAGCTTGTATTTCAAATTCTAGTTCTTCACCTATTTTTTTTACATACATTTTATGTATAGCAGTTGGTGTTTCTAATGTCCCTGCGTCTATTTTCATTAATTTATCTATTATATTCATTTGATTTCCTCCTAAAATAAAAATAGGCTTTAGTTAGAAACACCAAAGCCTTTATGATATTTTTATATTAAATCTATAAATTTATATTTTGTAAAAGTGAATGGGCATTCCACTTCTCCTAATGATTTAACTTCAAAATCAAATAAAGTTAAATCATCAAAAGATACTCCTGATATACTTATTCTTTCACTTCCTCCATTACCTGGGTCAGCTAATTTTCCAACTATTGTTACATCCGGTTCTAGACCATCTTTCATAAAATTAGCTAACAATTTTATCATTCTTGAGTTTGTCTTTTTAAGTGTCATAGAGCCAGTTCCGCTATATCCAGTTATTTTATGTTGAGTCATCATTTCACCACATATATCTATATCTTCTTTGTCAAATTCTATTTTGGCTTGGAAAGCTGATATTTCATCAACTAATACATCATTTATCCAAACTTCAGCAAAAGTACCATTTATTACTTTGTTAGCTTTCAATTAAAAACACCTCCTATATAAAATAAAAAAGAACTTAATAAAAATTAAGTCCTTAAAAATTGTTTATAAATCATATATTCCATCTTCAAGTCTTTTTATTGCAGTTTTTATTGTTTTAAAATCTACTTTCATTCTATTAGCTTCTCTATTGATAGATGAACCATTTTTTATATTGTTAACTATTTCTATAGCTTCTTCTTTATTGATTTTCCATTCATCTTTTCTTTTTCTTTGTGCAAAAGATCTTCTCTCTGTATTTGTAGCATAGAATAGTGGATCGGTTTTAGACTTTTCATATATTTCATCTAATGTCATTTTATCTCTATATAACATATTGGCAAATCTTCTAACAGAAATTCCTAAGTATTTTGCTACATTTTCAGTTCCTTTAATCCCATGAAATTGAACTGTATCTCTTTTATTATTAGCTTGAGTATATATATCTACCCATCTACAATTAGAAGGTTCATAATCACCATCATTATTTATTCTGTCTATACTTAAATTATCTGCATATCCATTTTCTAAAGACCATTCATACATATGTTGTATAGAATTAAATTTAAATTTTATTCCTCTTGCTCCATAATCTTTATATGAAGTATTTTTAGGATCTTCACATCTACCTTTTGCCCCTTTACATATCCTATAAAGTCTAGCATTTTGAGCCCACATTCCATGTTTTATATTTGATTGTCTTTCTATTGCTTTTGCACATTCATCACAAAAAGGTCCACCATTCTTAGATATTTTAACACTTGTTCTAAGACTTGATTTCGTTCTATATGCTATATTACCACAATCACATTTACATTTATAAACAACGTAAGAATTTTTTCTTTCCTTAGTTGCTTCTATAATTGTTAAATGCCCGTATCTTTCTTCCATAAAAAACACCTCCATAATATCTTTATTTATATTATAGACATTTTATGGAATATTATACAAACCATCTGATTCTTTGTTTCTATTGTGTCATATAAATACTCTAATCGAAATACTTTCGATCGCATCAAGAATTTTACATTTTACGGCTATAAATACCTGATCGCCTGTGTTAGCTTCTTTGATTTGTTGATCACTCATAGCAGATATATTAACTCCATTTGATTTTAAGTATTTCTTTTGTTCTTCCATATCTATATCAACTGTTACTGTATTTTTTTCAACTAGTCCATCATTAATCAATCCATCAAAATAACCATGGATAGCTGTAATTAGTAATATTTTATTATCATAACTGTTACTTAATTTTCCAATATATGCATCTCTTGCAGTTTTTCTTATATCATTTGCTATTAAGTCCATTATGTCAACAGTCTTAATTTTTTGAAATAAATCACCTTTACTTTGTATATCTGTTACAGTTGTATCAGATACAGTAGTTAAGCTGTTTACTCCTCTTGCCACTTTTATTCTTCCTGATTCCTTATAAAGAATAAATTCGCCTTTCCCTACTTTTTCAGTTGTTTCAGTTCTTGATTCATAAGGTATCAAATCAACTTCTGGTACAGAAGTATAAGTGGTTGACATTCTTAAATCTGTTCCAGCTATTAATCCTGCAACTCTTGCAGTAAATTCAGCAGCAGTATAAGTTTTTTCTCCTACAACTACTCCACTTTGAGTTACATTTATTATTCCTTCATAATCAGCTGTTTCATTAGCTAATACTGCCTTAACCATATTTCCTAAATTTCTTTGCGATTTAATCCATGTTACTATTGCTGTTTTATCTTCATCTACAGCTGATGGGTAGCATAAATAGTCAAATTGTGTATTTTCAAAATGACTTAAAGCATTCTGTAAAGTTAATTCTCCACTTATAATGTATAGTTCTAATCTTAGTGGTGCACTTGTATTTCCTATTAAAGCATTCGTTATAAGTTGCTTATTATTATCTGTCACATCACTAGGTATATCGGTTACATCAACTATAGTTGCAGGAGATATAGCTTTTTCTTCCTTTATTATCATCGCAACTATACCTCTGGATCCTCTGCTTATAGCAGTAATACCTTCTTGTATAAATTTAATACTTATACTTGGTAATCCTAAAGCCATTTATTTCACTCTCCTTTTAATTCTCTAATAATTTTGAAATATCTACAATAGCTTTGTCCACTATTGGCAAAGTAGGATCATCAGCTCCTATTGTTATATTTCTTAATTCATTAAGTTGTAAATGTAATTCTTTCATTAATTCATATTCTGTTGGTTCGCTATCTGGATTATCCAACGGACCAGTATATTGTGAATATTTAATATCATCAAAATCAAGATGTATCATGAAATCGAGTATTCTACCTATTTCATCTGAATATATATTGCTTTCTATATCATCTACTGTCAGATAAGTATCATCTACAAATAAAGTCCTTCCAAATATTTTTTCAAGTCTATCGCTTGCATCATATATATTTGTTATACTTTCTCCTGCTTGTTGTAGATACTTTATTGATACTGATATAGTTCTTAGGTTAGATATTCTAGTTATAGCTGAACTTGAAATAGGCAATATTTGTACAAAAAAACAAGACTTATCAAAGCCTTGCGTATTGTCATCTTCTATATATACATCTTGTGGAAAATTTTCTGCTACTGCTTTCGTAGTAGCGAATAATATACTTTTTAGAGGTATCATTTAATCACCTCCTATTTGAAGCCATATTTTTTTAATAGCTTTTCTAAGTCATTTTCAAAATCTTTTTTAGTTTTTTCAAAAGATGTTTTTAACATATAAACTCCTTCAACGTATGATTTACCACCTCTAGTTCTGTGGCCCCACTCAACAAAGATGCCATATTCTACACGATTCATAAGTTTTACATATAAATCACCTTTTTCAAGCTCCCAGCTTCTCCTTAAAGTTCCTCCAGTTCTACCATCATTATATTGTCCAACAGGAGTCTTCATCTTAGTATTTCTAAGCAAAATACCCCCATGTTTTTCAATTAATTTCTGTAAATCTTCACGGAAATTGTTTTGGATATTATTTATATCTTTTAAAAAGTTATCTATTCCTTTTATTTCAAAGTTGTATCCACTCATTATACTCTCTCCTTCTTAGTGACTGGAGTTTCTATATGCGATTTATATGGATAAGGTTCGCCGGCCTCAAATTCTTCTGTTCTTCCATTGTAAGTTATAACTAACTTATCTCCAACTTGTATGTCTACTGTAGGCCTACAGAATAATTTATAAGCAGCTGAAATATAAGCTGTTCCTGTTTCGCCTGCTACTGTTGTTTCACTTCCTTTGTCTAATGAACATTTGAGATCAGAATATTTTAATATTTCTTGCATAGTTGTAATCCCAGTATTAGGGTTTTTAACTTTTTCTTTTCTATATATATCCATGCTATCAAAATACAGAGTTGCTATTATATCCGTTTCACTTGCCATAATAACACCTCCTAATAAAATCTGCATCTTCTAAATTGGTTTAAATATTCTTTTTCATCATCTGTTAATTCTGGAGAGCTTTTAGTTACAGACGCTCCTCCAGAGTCAGTTGAGACACTATCATAGTTATATTCTATTCTTACACTGCCTCTTGTAATAGATTTTATGGCACCTTGGTTTGCTGGGGTCACTGTTGAAGAGTCATCCACATTCTCTCCTAATTGCGAAAGTTTATAAGCCATTATATTTGATACTTTATCTTCTATAAATTCGTTTAATGCATCTTTTTCCTTTTCTTCTATTTCATCTAAATTTTCTATATTGCAATATCCTTTTACTCTTTTAGTGACTTTATTTATATATAAAGTAATTATATTATCATAGTCATTTTTTTTTAATCCTAAGATTAGTTTTATATTTTCAAGCAAATTATCACCCTCTTATAAAAATAGAGGGCGAAAATACCCTCTTATTCATTATCTTTTAATAATTCTATTAAATCAGCTTTATTCAATGAAGAATATCCAATCAATCCTCTTTCTTTAGCTAACTCTTTTAATTGAGCTAATGTCATTGATTCATAATCAATAGTTTTTTTCGCTTTCATCGATTGAACTGAGTTTGTAGTATTAAAAGGTACAGTCCATTCTGCATATTGCACTTGGTTCTACTATTTTAGCTCCAAATACATATAATCCTTTACAAGCATCTGAGAATGATGCTTCTGGTCTATATGCTTCTATTTTAGATATTTGTCCTGCATAAGATATAGCCATATCAGTACCAGCCATTATGTGATAATGTAATACTTTTGGAGATGCCCCAACTTCTTTAGTTACTACATTATTAGATTCGTATATATCAAATCCAGCAACCTTACCTTTTATTCCATTAGCTTTTACATCTTGGTTTTGAGTATATTTAGTATATCTATCATCTTTTTCTAATAGCCCTAAAAATTCAGGTGGAACTACTACAAATCTACCGATAGATGGTATATTCTTTTTATTGAATTGAACTTTTAAATCTACTAAAGTATCATATGCATTTGAAGCACTTAATGCTTTTGGTGCAGATTCAGTACCGAATTCAAAAGTAACTGCTTCATCATCTACCATAGCTGCTATATATTTATCAGTCACTTCACCAACTGCATATGCTGCCCTTTGCATTGCTTTTTCCATTAAGTTTACATTAGCTTGTACAGCTTCAATATCTTCTACTTTAAAGTTAAAGTATTTAGCTTGGTCTATTACTAATGATACTGTGCTTCCTCCACCTGGATCTGCAGGAGTTCCTACTCCAGATGCTTTAGTATAATCAGATACAGTTATATCTCCAAATTTTTGGATATGAACTGTATCACCTATATTTTTTATTTCTCCTTCATAATCTCTATTGACACAATTTGCAAATACATGAGTATTATCTAAGTTTTGAAGTAAACGTGCTGACCATAATTCTGGTATAAATTTATCAAAGTTTTTAGTTCCGTAAGCCATTTATAACATCTCCTTTTATTTTAATATTCCTTGCTTGGATATTTCATCCCAATGTGCATTTATTTCAGATGGTGACATCTTTTTAATATCTTCTAATGTAAACCCACCTTTGCTAGTTTTTACTGCTCTTGGTGTTCCTGATGAAGCCTTTATTCTAGCTTCTACTCCAGCATCTATAGCTTGATTTACATATTCTTGTAATGATGCAATATTCTTTTGTATTGCTTCTGCTTCTCCATCTGCTCCAGCCATAACCATATTTGCTAAAGCTCCTGGTAAGCCTTTTTCAACTAATAAGTCTTTAGTTTGATTAGTTAATCTTTCAAATTCAAAAGCTTTTTCTTTTTCACTGGATTGCTTTTGCATTTCTTCCAGTTTTTTATTTAATTCGCTTATTTGATAAGCTGTTTTATCTGCTTCGCTCATTTTAGCTAATTTTTCTGATTCAAGTTGAGCTTTATCGTTTTGCAAAGATTCAAGCATTTCTTTATATTTTCTCTTCTCTTTTACTATGTTTCTTGAGGCTATATCTTTTGCCATTTCCTTAGCTTTTTCTTCAACTAACTTATTAAGTTCATCTTGACTCATTGGAGGTTGTTGCGCTGGTCCTCCTGTTTCATTATTTGCATCTTGAGGCGGTTCTTGCTCTCCTTCATCAGCTAATAGCTGTAAATTCATATTTAATTTTGTATCGTTAACGTTAACTTCGTTTAATTTTTTCATAATAACAATTCCTTTCCACCTAGTTTTATGGGCTAGTAACCATTCTGCAATGTTTTCTTTAATGTCTATCCCATAGAAAAAGACAATAAAAAAAGAAGCCTTATTTTGCTTCTTTAAATTCGCATCTATTAATTCCTACTTTTATTTTCATAGTTTGCTTATCTAATTTACAACCATCAATTCCTTCTTCAATTGCATGTATGCATTCTTTGCAATCAGGAACTATAATTTGTTGACCATCTTCTTTTAATCTATCTCGCATTATTCATCCTCCAAACTTTTAGGATCTATATATTTACATTCTAGCTTATAAGACTGCTTTCCTTCATCCCATGATACATTTTCAATTTGTAATTGTGTACCTTTATCAAGTAGCCATTCTCTTTCAGCTGAATGTGTAGAAATTGGTGCTATATATCCGCCCCCTGTTGCTCCTTTATCAATTTTTATTTCCATAAATATTCCAAAATTAAAATCTTCACTTGCTGGTCCTTCAGGTGCAACTGTTGTTGACATAAAAGCATCATCCTTTACAACTAAACCTTTTACCTTTTTATTTAATTCTTTAACATCCATAGTCTTGTCTTTTATTTGTTCAATTAAATCTTTATCTAGCACTTTATTAAATATTGATCCAGATGTACCTCTAAATACTTTCATATCTGTATGGGCAACACCTTTTTTAAGTCCACTAGATATTTGTTCAATAACCTTTTTAGTTTTCTTTTGCATTGCCTTTATCTCTTTATCTGTTAATTCTTCTAAATGAGTTCCTCTAAGAATATCATTTATATCTTCAAACCAATCATCTTTTGTATATTTTTTAAGTGCTTTTCTTTCTTCTGCTGTTATATCTTTTAAGAAGTTATTTTCATCTGGTATATCCATTGCTGTAATATAATCATATTGTTTATATGTTTTCTTGTGTTCTTTTTTCTTCTTAGTTGTTTTAGTTTTAGTTGTTTTTTGTTTAGATCCCTTATTGGTTTTAGGAGTCTTAACATTATTCTTCTTTTTAAATTCTTCTTTTATAGCTTCTTCTATATTACTATGATTTTCATAATTTTTATTTATATACTTTTTAGCCCATTCTTCATACTTCATATTTGCTGGAACTTCAATTCTTTTCCCATCTTCATCTCTAGCAAATCTAGTATCTTTTTCATCATCTTCATCATCTTCATCATCTTCATAATATGGCACTGTTGTACATCTATCGTTAGGATGCATTGGAGGATAATTTAATCCCGTTATTGCATCTTTCGTATTAAATACTTTTCCATCTAACTTAGCACAATCATTACAAGTTCTAATATCTAAAGTTGCTAGAAATTCATATTTATCAATGTCTAAATCATCGTAAGTATATTTAGAAGCTTCATTCATACAATAAGCATGTTCCGTTTGGACTAATCTTATTGAATTTTTATAACCGCTATCCATTTTTTCTTCTATTCTTTTAGCAACTTTATTGCTGGATTCTCCTCTAATTATCATCTGCGTTATTTCATTTTTAATAGTTTTGCTTAATTGTTTTTTATTGTCCCATATTCTATTACTATAATTGGATCCAGACCAAGGATAGCTTAATATTCTTTCTATTTGTTTATTATTTATTCCACTGAAATTTGCTAAAAATCCTTTTTCTTTGCTTATATTATATATATTTTCATAATAATTATCTTTAATAGTTTGTGTTAGAAGTTTCTTAGTTTTTTTCTCAGTTTCTGTGGTTAGTTGATTAAGCTGTTTGTCAACTTCATATTGTAAAGCCTCTAATCTCGTTATCCTACTTTTCATAGCTAAAGTATTAAGTTCTAATAATACTTCTGGATTATCTTTAATCATTTCAAGATATCCTTTTATATCAGTTCTCCATATTTTAAACTCATCACTAGTAAGATATGTAGAAGCTTCTTTATAAGTTAAATTATTTTCTTTAGCATATTTTGCAAATAAATTATTAATTTCTTTTTCCATTTCTTTGCCTGCTTTTTTATATTGAGATTGAAGTTCTTTGGATAATTTATTGCAGTCTTTGATTCCTTTATTCAGCTTTTCTTTTTCCCTCTTTTGCCAATACTCTCTATTATTCTTTACCATCTTCTTCACCTACTTCAGCAGGTTTTTCTTGTTGCACTTCATAAGGTTGCTCATATACTGATTCTTCTTCATCTTCTTTTTTCTTTAATTCTGCTTGTGGATCACTTATAGATGGGAACATTCCTATTACAGTTTCTTTGCTCAATATTCCTGTTAATGTTTGCATCATTTGTGCAATTTCTAATTCATTTACTGGTCTATTTCTAGTAAATACTGGCTCTATATCTATAAAATCAAATTGTAAACTACTATCCTTAGTTCTTAAATAGTTACATATCAATTCTATTCTTCTCATTAATCCTTTTCTAAACTTAGCTTCTTTTACCGAAGTTAGATTATCAATTCCCATAAGCTTATATTTCATTGCTTCTCCACTTATGTTCCCGCTAAATGATTCATCTGTTAAATTTGGAACTAATGAAAATTTATGAATATCATTATCTAATCTATTTTTATAATTTTCTAAAGCTGTATCTTGAATATCTTTTATTAAATATTTTGCATCTCCAGTATTATCTTGAAAATTTATTATATGCATATCTTTTAATGTTTTAGATGCTTCATCATCTACAACATAGCCACTTATAACCAACATCGCATTCGTGAAATATTCAAAGTCATTAGCTGTGTCGGACTGAACTTTGTTATATTCATCTATCAATGTCATTACCTTTTCAAAATCTCCAAATAATTCATCATTGTTAATATAAACTACTACTGGTACATCTTTAAAAAAATGTTCTCTTGTTTTACTTTCATCTATAACAAAGCTGTATTGTTTAATAGTTCCATACATTATTTTACCAGTTTCAATTATTTCATCTTTATCATTTAAAATAGGGCCTGTATATATTTCACATTTTGTTATTATCTCATTTGTATTAACTATTTTTTCTTCCCAATACCTTATAGCATAAAGTATATTGTCTTCTATTGTATCATCATATACTATTGCTACTTCGTTTCCTCCAAATGCCTTAAATCTTGGTTGCATGTCTTCATCTATATATAATAGTTCAACTGCATATCCTCCAATAGATGCTCTTTTAGCTAAAGTAGTATTATGATCATGCTCATCATTGTATTTTAATATATCGTTTAATTTTTCTAGTAACTGTTCATCTTCACTTTTATATGTTACTTGTTTACCTAAAAAATAACCTACTGCCATAGTTGTTATATAGTTTGCATATGGAGTTGCTAAATAGTTATGAGGTTTTCCATCATTTTCATATTTTCTATTAAATATGTCTGCATAATTATTGTAGTATTTTTCTAGTTTATCAATTCTAGCCTTTTCAAATCTGTGTTCATCTAATATGTAATCAATTGTTTCTTTATTTAATTCAGCATCTCTTGGAATTTTAATTCTTCTATTAATCAATTTATCACCTTCTAAATCCCTAATTTTCGTCTATCAATTATTTTTCCTATTTGTTTAGTTGATTCCATTGCATATCTTAATGCATCCATTAAATGATTATAATCATCAATAGGTTTGTTAATAACCGCTCCATTTTTTGTATCCCATACATAATTATTAAGCTCTACTAATGTATTTTCACATTTTGGATGTACATATATTTTATAATCTTGTATATTCTGTATCCCATTCAATATGCTGTCTTTTCCTTTGCTAGCTGCCTTTATTCTTATAATGCCTTGCTTTCTTATATCATCAATACTTTTAGGTTCTGCACTATCAGCTATAATAGACTCTTTGGAATATCCTTTGTATTTAATCATATTAGCTATATCTGTATTTAACATCGCTTTTTGATAATGCTCATCAAATATATATAATGTCTTTTCTTTTATATTAGCTAAGCAACATATAAAAGCTGTTGGATCATTGGTGTAACCAAAGTCTAATCCAAAATAAGCTTTATATCCTTCTTTTTTGCTTATTTCACGATAATCAAATTCTAATTCTTCAAAATTGTCATACACTAAACCTTCAGCTATTCCCCAGTTACCCATTCCTTCTATATAATATCTTCTAGGATTATTTATCTTCATTTTTTCAAATATTTCAATATCGTCATCTCCTAAAAATTCATTACATTTGTATGTACTTGTTAAGGCTAATACATTATCATCTTCAACATCAAAAAATCTTTTTTTTATCCATATTTTTTCTGACCATGGGTTAAAAGTAAGAGTTATTTGCTTAAAATATCCTGGAGGTAATTCACCTCTTATTGACATATCTACTTTATTAAAATCATCTTCATTAGTTATTTGAAATGCCTCTTCAAACCAGCACCAACATAAATAACCTATTTCAACTGTAATTGAAGTAATAGACATAGGATCATCTAATCCTCTAAATAATATCTTTTGACCTGTTGGAATATAAGTCGCTTCTAAAGGTGATTTGCTAAATTTCCATAAATGTGATACTCCCAAATTATTTGCTGCCCATTTTAATTGTGTCCATGTGCTATCTTTATGAGTATTAAATACTCTTCTTATAACTAAAGTATTAGCTAAAGGATACTGCATCATTTTATAGATTATTTTCATAGATTGTGTAGTTGATTTTTTACTTCCTCTGCCTCCTTTAAGTGCAATATATCTGACTTTAGAATTCCAAAATGTTTTATATCCTTTTCCTATTTTTTTAGCTATATTAATTTCAATCTTCGAGGTCATCTTCTCCAGTAAATACAACTACCTGATTTACATCAGCTTCTACTTTATCTGTAAATAATCTATATCTTTTCCCTAATAATTCAGCTGCTTTTATTTTATCTTTTGCTGATAATTCTTTTTTTACTTTTTTTATTTCTGTTTGGAAATCTCCTACATTTACTGTAACAACAACTTCTTCCTTTTCTTCATTTCTAATTACTTTTGTTAAATATTCTAAAACTTCTTCTGCCTTAGCTATCCTTTTATCTTCTATTTCTTTCATTCTCTCATCAATGTAGTTTTTAATGTTAGGTTTTGCAAGGTTTTTACTTCCTTCCGTTCTAGCTGTTGCATCATTGTTACATCCATAAGCTCTTTTATAACTTTCAGTAGCATTAAGTGACTCAATATAGTAATCACAAAATGCTTTTTGTTTTTCAGTTAGCTTCACCTAATGCCACCTCCCTATTAATATTTTTCAATAATCACCATTAACAAATTCTTCAAACTCTTCATCATTTACAACTACTGCATATCTATAAGTAATATAGCTAAAGTACACATTGTATAAAGGTATAAAGCAATACGATAAGCTTATAAATATCCACTTATTTAATACAAGTCTCAAATCTTCTTCTGCTAATTTTTCATTTAATCTCAATAGATATAATGCATATACTATTAAAAATGCTATTACAAAAGTAAAATAAGTAATTGCTATACATCTAAACATTTATTCACCTAGCCCTTCCAATAAATCCCTTAGCTTATTATAATAAGCATTATTTCTTGTTAATCTCATTAAGCTTTCTATCTCCCACTTGCGAGGTGTATTTGGAAGTTTCTTTCTAATACATAAGTCAACTATGCTCTTAGCTTTACTAAACGTTCTAACATGAGTGTGATGGCCTCTAAAGTCTCCATTGGTATTATGTACAATATATCCATCACTAGCTTTGTATATGCTATATTCCTTGCGTTGAAATATCTTTCTACTTCCTGATTTCTTATTATGCTTTGGTATTTGTTTCATAATATTTTCATACTTCCATAATTTCTTTGGAACTTCATCTCTATCTGCTATAGTTCCTGCATCAATCCATTTCATACCAATCACACCTTTTAACAAAATAAAAAAAGAACACTAAATTATTAGTGCTCTTTGTGGGAGTAATGAATAAAAACAATCATTAGAAGGTTTCCAGAGTTGCACTGGATAATACTCATACCTTCATATTGCACCCAAATCAATGGGCGCATTAAAATGGAATATAAAGTCTTAAAAAGTTTAAAATTAAAGATACAGTTTAAATATAATATAAAACAATAAGTAATTAATAATACTAATTAATATATAGATTTTTTAACACACAATATATATGAATATTTTGATTTTATCACGGTTTACTCCGGAGGTTTTTTACAATAGGCCTCTTATTGGTTTTATAGTGTTTCCTCACTCTACTACTATGTTTTAATATATATATTAGTCGCCCTCATGAGTTGAACACGAGTATATACTTGTTTCATATATAGTCGACAATTTAATACTCCACTTGTATATAAATCCCATAGCAACATATTGAGGGAAGAGTACCTCTACTCTTATCCCTCCAGAAACTTAATTTGAGTGGAATTAAGTTCTCATTTCTCCAGCATAGTGTGGTATGCTCTAAAAAAATTACAAATTTAGGATACGTTAGCATTTCTGCTATTCTTATACTATTATAGTACCATGACTTTCTATGCTTTTAGTCCGGAGTTTGTCCGTATTTTGTCCTAAAAGTGTCCCTCTAATCAAGTCTATATCTTAATTTGCTAGCTTTGTATATATTTCATCTATAAGCACTCTTGGATACATACTATTTAATGCACTTATTACTGTATCTCTTCTTAATTGGTAATATGTACTTTTACTTATATGCATTTTTTCTAGTATTTCTCTTCTGCTTGCTCTAACTCTTCTACTACAATATAATATTTCAAACAGTTCCTTTTGTTGTAATGTAAAATTCTTAATTGCAATATCTATTCTGTTTTTTTCTATCTCTAATTCTTTTTTTCTGTATTGTAAATAATTAATTCTTTCTTCTTTTCTTATTACTTCCTGTTCTACTGTATTTGAAATATTATATGTTTTGCCTGTTTTCTCTGAGACATAATTTATTCCACTACATCCTACATAATCATTATTTACTTTTGCTATTTCTAAGTCTATTATCTCTATGTCATCTTTTATTTTATTGTAGGAAAATAACTTGCCTTCAACTCTTTTGTATAGCTTGTCAAATTCCTCTTTCTTCATACTCCCTCAACTCCTTATAAAATCAAACTTTTATTCGTTATGTAACTTCATTTTCTTTATTTTTTGTAATATTAACTTCATTTCATATTTATTTACCCCTACTACTGGCGAATATTGAGAATTACTATTTGTGGCATCATAACTTTTTGCTATATATTCGCCATTTCTTTTATAAATTATATCTATTTTTTGCATATAATTGTATTTATTATTTATTCTTTCATAACTTACACCATATTTAGTTTCAATTATTTTGTCAAATCCTATTTCTAAAAATTTATCATCTATGCTTTTAAATAATTTCATTTAATCTCCTCCCAATAAAACTAAAAACTAATCCACAGTTATAGTTTTATACCCAATTTATTTATAATATCCTTCCTCAATTCTTTTCAATGTTCTTTGAAGTTTATATTCTATATGTTCTTTTAGCTTTTCTTTTGAGTTGTAATCCTTATTACTTGATAGATACAATATTTGATTGATTAAGATATTTACATCTGTAATTTCTGAAATTGTATCATCTGATATTTTTCTTCCATTTGCTATATCCTTTGATATTTCCCTTGTCAATTCTCCCAGTTCTTCAATTAGTTTTAACTGTTGATTTCTAATTTTAAATGTATCTGCTATTTCTTTTATAGCTCCATTAATTTCTTCTATATTCATCTATTCATCCTTTCCCATTAGCATTTTTATATATTGTATTTTGCAACTTTCCTCTGAAGCAAAATCTAAATCACAATTCATGCATCCTGCTACATATAGATCATAAGACTCATTGCAAAACACTTTAAATCTCTTGTTTATCATGTTGACTAGTTCTCTCTCTTTACAAGTCTTTCTTTTTGCTCTCATTATTCTACCTCCTCAAATTTCATAGTTATAAATTCTGAATAAGGTAATTTTTCTAAAGTGTCACAAAATACGTGCCATTCATCTAACTTATGGTGTCTTCTTTGTCTGTACATAGTCCCTAAAGTCTCATAGTTAAGGTGTACTGTTCTTTTTTGATTGTAGCTGTTAGGTAATAATTGCAATATATTGTACCATATTTGTTTTTTAATTACTTCATCATCACAATTAAACCACATATCTCTCAATTCACTCAGTGTATCAACTATCGGTCTTGCTACCTCTTCATATATATTTACTTTGTCAGCATATTTATATTTGTCGTTAACTATTCCACTAATACATGTATGTGATACACCATATTTTCTGCCTAATTCTCTCATACTTATATTGCTTTCATTATATTCTTTTTTTATTTGTTGTCTTTGCTCGTCTGTAAATTTGCCTTTATATGTTTTAACTTTAGTAGGTTGTAAATTATTTTCATATGAGTGTTGTATATTTTCTTGTTGGGTTACCCACTCTAAATTATCAACAGCATTATTCATTTTATTTCCATCTTTATGGTTCACAAAAGGTTTATTATCTTTGTTTTCAATAAAATTTTCAGCTACTAATTTATGTATTGGTATTTGTTTCCCTTTTATAGTTGCAAATCTATAGCTATCTTTATGAGTACTACTGCCTAATATTCTTCCTTGTGGGTTTTTTACTCTGCCTTGATTGCTAATTTTATATCCGTATTGTATACCTCTCCATTCCTCATTTAGTTCATCTACTGGTGGTATAAATTGTTTAACTTCGTTTTTATATCCTATTAAATGGTCAAAGCTAAAATCTGACATTTCAAAAGGTTTTGCTAACATCTTATGCATTTTTGATGTAGAGTTAGCTGTAGTTGCTATTTTGTATGTGTCATATTCACTAAACCAATACATCGGCGCTGTTATATCCATTGTTACTGTCACCATTCTATTCCACTTTCTATGCTCTGGACCAGCTAATGTTAAATTTTTAAGCATCTTATAATCATTTGGTCCTATTTTACAATTATTTCTTAATTTTGTTATATAAAACTCACTATCCATTCTATCCCAACTATTCATAGGATTTCTTGCTCCTCTTATTGCTGCCTCAAATCCATATACTTCTACATTCTCAACTTTTAACATATTATTCATCCTCCCCTGTTCCTAATATATCTATGCCTGTTAACTGTCTACAGTAATTTCTTAACTTGTCCAATTGTCCAGTGACTCTACTGTGTTTAGTTTTTAACTCTTGTAATTCTTTTTCCAACATTGCATTTTCCTTTGCAAATGATATATTTTGTTTTTCTAAGTAAGTATTTGCTAGGCTTAACTCTTTATTTGCATCTAATAGATTTTCGATTGTGTCTTCTTTTACTTCTATATCTTCCTTTAATTTGTTGCTTCTTTCTCTCCAGAATTCTATTATTTTAAGACAATCTTTATTTGTTTCTTGTGCTCTCTCTAATTCTTCTGTAAGGTCATTTATATATTTTCTATTTAATAGCATGTTTAAATTCCCCTTATTTCATCTCTTGATTAATTAGTTCATCTATTACTTGTGACAGTCTTAAAATGTCATCTGTCAATCCTAGTTGGCAATATAAACTGCTAAGTATATCTTTTAACTCGTCTAGCATAATATCACCTCCATATTTTCATTTGATAGTCAAATAAGAATAGGGAACTACACTAGTATTGCATAATCCCCTATTTAATTGTTTATTTTATCCCCAAATATTCTTTTATTACTGCTATTGCATCATCTGCACTCCAGCAAACCTTACACATATATCCCTGCTTATATAACCAATCTAGCCATTTAGCTTGTTCTATGGTACATTTATTCTTTCCATATTTCATCTCTATTGCTAGTCCTAAATATTTACCTTTAGGTGCTAGGAGTAAGATGTCCGGCACTCCAGCCCTCATTCCTAATTTTTTTAATTTAGCTCCATATTTAGGTGATCTTTTACTTTCGTTAGGACAATGAAATATCCACTTTAATTCTTCATATTTACAAGATTGCAAATTGCACCATTGAATTACAGTAGCTTGTTCTAAATCTTCACCTTTCATATTATCACTCCATATATTCCCATTTTAATTTTTCACCTTTAAGTTTTATTAGCGCTTTTTTTAATTACTTTAAATTCTGGTAAATTTAACATTCTCCCACCTCTTTGTTTAAAATTTTCCTTGATTGCAACAAATTTCAAGGTGGGTGTAAATAGATTATTATGAAATGTTTTCGATTCTATTTTTAGACATATTAAAATAGCCTTTATCCAATTCAATTCCTATGAAATCCCTATTAGTCTTTAAACAAGCAACACCTGTACTACCACTACCCATACAATTGTCTAAAATCACATCACCTTCATTGCTATAAGTTTTTATTAAATATTCTAATAATTCAACAGGTTTTTCCGTTGGATGTAACATTTTACTACTAGATTTTCTTGGAAATGTCAAGATTGACTTTGGATATTTTTTAGTATCACCCTCTCTATTTGCCGATGGATTGTTGCAACTATTAAAATCATTATAATTATTATTGTTATTTTTTATTTTTTTAAATTTTGCTCCCATTCCATGTAGAGGTTTACCCTCCGTAAATTGAGGGTTATATGTAGGTGATTTTTTATAAAAAATCATTATATCTTCATGTTCTCTCAATGGCATTCTACCTGCATTTAAAAATCCACTAGTCAATACTTTGTTCCAAACTAAATTATATCTATGCATTTTTTCATTTGACAACATTGTTTTTGCCGTAAATTTATCTTGTCCAAACAGTATAATAGCACCATTATCTTTAATTATTCTTTTGTATTCTTTCCATAATGGCTCATAAGGAATAATAGTATCCCATTTATTCTTACTAGTAACCCCATAAGGTAAATCACATATAATACAGTCAATAGATTTATCTTTTAGATTTTTCATAATCTCTAAGCAATCTCCTTGATACAATCTATATCTTCCATCTTCAATCATTCAATCACCTCTATTTTAACCGCTCTAATATTTCAAGAAAGTATATATTATTTATTATTAATCATTTATCTGTAACCACCTTTAAGTTTCAATACCCTCTATATTAGAAGTAAAGAAATAATAATTTGATAAACGATATTCTTCTTTTAAATAATTTTCTGTATATACTCTTTCATATATCATCTAATCCCCCCCAACAATCTATGATAAACCTTATATAGTTCAGCATATTTGTTTTTATTTAATAAATCATGCTCTATCCTTTTTATCTCAAGTTCTTTTATATATTTCTCTAG
>ERZ773225.783-NODE-783-length-43779-cov-11.002218_pt1 | contig 43779 bp, 44 predicted proteins | sample MGYA00580993_ERZ773225 | MGnify/ENA primary metagenome ERZ773225 (study PRJEB29015, sample SAMEA2737748) | human gut metagenome | biome: human gut; feature: human-associated habitat; material: faeces | place: China | collected 2012 ...
TCATCCGGGAAGCCAGCTCGCCCACGGTGATCTCCTCGGGGATCTTCACCGTCAGAGGTGCCTTCCGGGCGACCTCCATCTGCAGGCGGCGCATTTTCTCCTGCTCCTCGTTCCGGGACTTGCTGCCGCGGAACTTGCCGGACTGCTGCTTATTGCCCTGCTGACCCTTCTTGCCGCCGATGCGCTGCTTGCCGCCCTGATAATTCTGCACCTTCTCGGAGACCAGATTGTCCACGTCGGCAAAGCGTCCGGCGTTGACCTGCACGGCGGAGGTGTCCACCACCCGGCGCTCCCGCTTCCGTTCAGGCTCCTTGGGCTTGTCTGCCTTGGCAGGCTGCGCGCTGGGCGCGGCGGGCTGCTGGGGACGGTTCTGATTCTGGGGCTGGGACTGAGGCTTCGCCTGCTGGGGCTTCGCGGCCTGCTGGGCTTCCTGCTTGGGAGCCCCGGCCTTGGGGGCTTCGGGCTTGGGCGGCTCCGCCTTGGGCGCGGGCTTCACGGCAAACACCTGCTCCAGCGACGCGATCTGGTGGGTCTGGGTCATGCTGTCAAACACCAGATTCAGTTCCTCATCGGTGAGCACCTGCGTATTGGACTTGGGCTTCTGAAAATACTTGGAGATGATGTCCGCGATCACCTTCGGCGCAACGCCGAAGTCTGCCGCGACCTCCTTCAAACGATACTTCACTAAACTCATACGATAAAACGCACCTCCAAAATATGACAAGCGGAAAGCGGAACGCAGGGGATATGCGCTTCTGCGCTCTGCTTACTACTCAAAACTACTGCTTCTTTTTCCCTTTTCGCACATTTTTTACATGGGCTTTCGCTTCGGCCTGATGCTTCTTTACCTTTTCAGCCTTGGCGGAAAGCACTTCCAGAGCTTCCCGGTTTTTCTCCGGTTCGCCAAGCGCCGTCAGCAGGGTCAGCGCCAGCCGGACATCCGTCACGGCGGCGATGGCAAGGCTGGTCCGGCCGATGGCAAAGCCCATTTCCTCTTTGGTGGATTTCAGGCGGACGCACTGCTGGTCGGTTCCGGCGGCGAAGGATTTCGCCCGGCGCCATGTATGGTCGGAAGCGTCGGCGGCTACCAGAATCAGGTACGCCTTTCCCGCCCGGGCGATCGCGCCTACCGGTTCCTCACCCAGCTCCGCCATGCCGCCCTTGCGGGCTATGGACAGATATTGCAGCGCCTTATCCATTCTCCATCTCCTTTTCCAGCCGCTGGTAGACCTCCTCCGGGATGGTCACTTCCAGACTGCGATCCAGCGCTTTGGAGCGGATGGCCTTTTTCAGGCACTCGGGGTTGGGGCAGATGTACGCGCCCCGGCCGTTTTTCTTGCCGCCGAAGTCCAGACTGACCTCGCCCTCGGGGCTGCGGACGACCCGGATCAGCTCCCGCTTGGCCTTCCGTTCCCGGCAGCCCATACACTGCCGCTGGGGAATTTTCTTCTGCATCGAACTGCCTCCTTATCGCCCTGAATTTTTATGCTTCCTCCGTCTCCTCGGCAGGTTCTGCCTGAGAGGCGGGCTTGATGTCGATCTTGTAGCCGGTCAGGCGGGCGGCCAGACGGGCGTTCTGACCCTCCTTGCCGATGGCCAGAGACAGCTGGTCGTCGGGGACGATCACCCGGCAGGCTTTCTGGCCGGGGATCAGGCTGACGTCAATGACATCCGCAGGGCTGAGGGCAGCCCGGACATACTGGCAGGGGTCTTCGCTCCACACCACGATGTCGATCTTCTCGCCGCCCAGTTCCTTCACGACGGCACCCACACGTCCGCCGTGAGGGCCGACGCAGGCGCCCACAGGGTCGATGCCCTCCATGGCGGCGCGAACCGCCATCTTGGAGCGGGAACCGGCTTCCCGGGCAATGTTGCGGATCTCCACCTGACCGTCGGCGATCTCCGGGGTCTCCAGCTCGAACAGGCGGCGCACCAGATTGGGATGGGTGCGGGAGACGTGGATCAGCGGGCCGCGGCCCATCTTGTGGACTTCCAGCACGTACACCCGGATCATGTCGCCCTCGTGGTGGGTTTCGCCGGGGATCTGCTCGCCGGCCTGAAGCACGGCGTCGGAGGTATCATTACCCTGACCGATGCGCAGGAACATATCGCCGGTGGCGGGGTCGATGCGCAGCACGGTGCCGGTCATCAGCTCCTGTGCCTTGTTGGAATAGCTTTCGTAAGCCACGCCCCGCTCGGCTTCCCGGATGCCCTGAATGACCACCTGCTTGGCGGTCTGGGCGGCGATGCGGCCGAATTTCTGGATGTCCACGGGGATGTTCACCGGGTCGCCCACCTGAACGTCGGGGTTATAGTTCCGGGCGGCGTCGATGGGGATCTCCAGCGCGGTATCCTCCACTTCCTCCACGGCGGTCTTGACGATGTGCATGGAAAGTCCATGCTCGCTCAGATCGACCACCACATTGTCCGCCGGGACGTCCCGGCGATCCTCCCGGTCTTTGCGGTAGGCGTTGGTCAGCGCCTGTTTCAGACGCTCCACCATATAGTCCACAGGGATGCCCTTGAGCTTTTCCAGCTCCCGCAGGGACGCGAAAATCTCCGCGCCGATGTCCACCTTGGGGGCTTCCGCCTGCTTTTTGGCTGTCTTTCTTGCCATTTTATTCTGTCCTCCTATCAGAATTCCACGCGAAGCCGCACCAGCGCGACCTCGGATTTTTCAAATGTTACGGTTTCCTTCCCCGCCTCCACGGTCAGCCTGCCGTCCTCGTAAGCGCGCAGGACGCAGGGAATTTCCTTCATGCCGTTCCTGGGGCGGTAGAGCTTGACGGTGATGGGGCTGCCCAGATATTTCTGGAAATCAGAAGGGCGCTTCAGCACCCGTTCCAGTCCGGCGGAGCAAACCTCAAAATGGTAGGAGCCGGGGATCGGGTCCTTTTCGTCCAGAATGGGGTCAACAGCGCGGGAGATGGCCTCGCAGTCGTTGATGTCCACGCCGCCGTCCTTGTCAATATACAGCCGCAGGAAATATTCGCTGCCCTCCCGGACGTATTCCACGTCCCAAAGCTCGCAGCCGTGTTCTTTCACGATGGGCTCGGCGAAGGCCGCCACTTGTTCGGTAACTTTCATGGATACACCCTTTCCCTGAGTCTGTCCGAAAGGTGGCTTTCACCTCTCTCAGACACGACCTTAATCAGCAAGAAAGAGAGGCGCTCGCGCCTCTCTTTCCTACCTTCTACCTGTTTACGTTAGGATTATATCACTGTTTTTCCTGTTTGGCAAGAGGGTTTTCACAAATTCCGGGACTTTTTTTCAACATTTTGCCCAATCAGCGGTGGAAAACGCCCTTGAAGGAAAGCGCTTCGGATGATACAATACTCAAAAATAATTTTCCAGAATACGCAACCTTTTCCGCTTCTCATACGTTCTATTGGCAGAAGTACTTCTACGGGGAAGCTCTGGATCAATCGGCGAGAGCTGAGCAGCGGAAGACGATTGAGCCAGAGTTTCCCCCCAACAAAAAGGGGCTACATATGAAACTGTCAGCTGAGGATGCCTTTCGCTTATACGGCGACCGTGTTTTCTCTGCGGCGTTCAGCGTCACAGGGAATCAGGCGGACGCCGACGACGCGGTGCAGGATACATATCTGCGGTACTGTTCCTATGACAAGGAATTTACCGACGAGGATCACATCCGCGCATGGCTTTTGCGGGTCGCCATCAACCGGGCCAGAGATCAGAAGCGTTCCTTCTGGGAAAAGCACCGGGTCTCATGGGAGGACTATATGGAAACGCTGGTCTTTGAAGCGCCGGAGGATAAGTCCCTCTTTGAGGCGGTCATGTCCCTGCCCGCCAAGTACCGGACGGTGATCCACCTGTTTTACTACGAGGACTACAGCGTCGCCCGGATCGCGGAGATTCTCCACTCGCGGGAAGGCACCGTCAAAAGCCAGCTGAACCGGGGACGGCAGCTCCTGAAAACCAAACTGATGGAGGCGTGGAACGATGACGAATAAGGAAAAATACCGGCGTGCCTTCGGCGTGCTTCATGCCTCCGAGGACATTTTGACGGAGGTAAAACGTATGGAAACGAAAAAGCATTTTTCCCTGCGGAAAGCGGTGCTGCTGTGCGCCGCGGTGATTGCGGTATTTGCCATGGCGGGCGTCTGCTATGCGGAAGACGTGGGGGGCATTCAGCGAACCATCCAGCTCTGGCGCTACGGCGACCAGACCGACGCCGTTCTGGAAATTCAGGACGGTCATTACGAGCTGACCTACGAGAACGCGGGCGAGGTACACAGCGAAGGGGGCGGCGGTGTAGCCATCGACGCCTTTGGCCGGGAGCGCCCTCTGACGGAGGAAGAGCTTCTGGAAGACCTTCAGAACAGAATCGATGTGACCTACCGGGAGGACGGAACGGTGTGGGTCTACTACAAAGATCAGAGCATGGAAATCACCGATCTCTTTGACGAAAACGGCGTGTGCTTCGTCCAGTTGAAGGACGGCAAGAAGACCGTCTATCTGACCGTCGAGTACGATAGCTGTTTCAGCTGGAGTACAGAATGCTACCTCCAGCCCACCCAGCGCCATTCCTGATTGCAAAAATTCCTCTGTTGCCACCGCAGCAGAGGAATTTTTTACTCCCGTTCCTTCACCAGCATGGGGGTGAACATGGGCTTGCCGAAGCGGGTGACGAACCGCTGGCATTTTACCAGAAACGCGTAGTACACGTTGTACCCGCAGCCCAGCATCGTCTCCGCGTTGGCCATGCCCTTGGCGAGGATCACGTCCGCGCCCGACAGCGCCGCGGCGGCTTCCTCGCTCAGCATATCCAGCTGGGTGCCCGCCACCCGGTTGCCGTTGTCGATCACCGGGAAGGGAATTCCCACGGCGGCGGCGTCCTCCCGGGTCGCGTCGTTCTGGGCGATTGCGCCCCGGACGCAGAAGGTGACGGCAATATCCGGATACGCCGCCGCGATTGCCTCGGCCAGCACCCGGTCAAAGCCGATCTCTCCGGCGTTGTCCGTCAGATACACCAGCTTTCCACCCCGGCGCAAGTCCCGGCAAAAGTAAGCGTACACCTGCTCGTCCAGCTCCATTTCCAGCGCCTTGTCCAGCATTTCCTCCAGCTTTTCAAAGCTGACCTGCCCCTGTAAGGCGGAAAAATCCAGATAATTCCCCAGAATGGCAAATTGCAGCCCCGCAAGAACCGGGTCCCTGGATTCCGTCACCCTTTTCCGGATCATGGGGAGCCGCTCCAGCACGAAGTGGTTGGAATCCAGCTTTTCCTGACGGAAACGGTCGTAGTCAAGGCCGTACATATCGTGAAGCAGGTCGGCGATCTGCGGCCCGAACCACGGGGAGGACACCCCCTCCGGCGCGGCGATGCACAGCTTCATGATCTCTTTGGCAAAGGCCATTGCCTGCTCCTCCGTCCCCAGAGTCTGGGCAAGGGCGATGTTCCGCCGCAGAAGGCATTGCAGGCAGTAAGTGTCGATTGGGATACTCATGGAACCTCCATAATGTTTATAACTTCAGCAAATCCGTAAAGCTGTCGATTTTCCCGGCGTACCCCGCCGGGGTGCCGAAGCCGTAGCTTGCCCAGAGGAAGGGGACGCCCGCTTCCACCGTGGCCTCGTAATCCCCCTGGGTGTCGCCGATGTAGGCGCAGGAGGTGATATGGTATTTCTCCATCAGGGCGCGGATGGTTTTCCCCTTGCTGGTGCCGGTGTCGCCGAAGCACAGATGGCCGGTGATGCAGCCGGTCAGCCCCAGCTTGGAAATGCACAGCTCCGGATAGCCCTGCTGACTGTTGCTGACGATGAACAGGCGGTGCGTCTTCGCCAACTCTTCCATCGTCTCTCGGACGCCGGGGTAGCCGATGTGACAGGGGTTTTCGCGGAGATGACGGTTTTCCGTCTCCATGCACCGCGCCATCAGGGCGTAGCGCTCTTTTTCCGGAAAGTCGGCAAACAGAACGTCGGCGATTTCCGTCATCACCCGGCCGAACAGGGGTTTCAGGGTTTCCGCCGTGATGCAGTACCGGGAAAGCCCTTCCTTTTCCAGCTGGATGTTGTACCCCTCCGCCACCAGCGCACGGGAATCCCAGAGGGTGCCGTCAATGTCAAAAATCAGACTCTCGTAATTCATGTTTCCTCCAGATGCCGCTGGATGCGGCCGATGATCATGTCCAGCGCCACCAGATTTTTTCCGCCCTCGGGGACGACGATGTTGGCATACTTCTTGCTCGGCTCCACGTACCGCTCGTGCATGGGCTTGACCGTGTCCTGATACTGCTTCAGTACGCTTTCCAGGGTTCTTCCCCGCTTGTTCACGTCCCGCTTGATGCGGCGGCACAGGCGGATGTCCGCGTCGGTGTCCACGAAAATCCGGATGTCCATGAGGTTGCGCAGTTCCTCGTTCTCGAAGATCAGAATGCCCTCCACGATGATGACCTTTTTCGGCACGATGTGGATGGTCTGCTCCGACCGGTTATGGATGGTAAAGTCGTACACCGGGCATTCGATGGCGTGTCCCCGGCGTAGCTCTTCCAGATGGTAGACCATCAGGCTGGTGTCGAAGGCGGCAGGCTCGTCGTAATTGAGCTGACTGCGCTCCTCGTAGGTCATGTCGTCGTGGCGCTTATAGTAGTTGTCGTGGCTGATGACCGTGACCATGCCCTCAAAGCGGGAGATCAGATTGTTCATCAGGGTGGTTTTGCCGCTGCCCGTGCCCCCGGCAATGCCGATGACCAGAATATTGTCGTCCATAATCTTTTCCTCCATATCTGTTACTCCTCCAACAGCTTCCGGGACAATTCAAGAATTGCTTCATCCGGGAGACTGTTGGTGAGGATGACCTCGCCTGTTCCGTTTTCCAGAAGCCCCGCTTCCGCCAGACGGCGGCGGGTCTCCCGAGCGGTACCGTCGCCCCCGTCTAACAGGGCGACGCCGCTTCCCAGCACCCGGGAAATGGCCTTCGCCGCGAAGGGGTAATGGGTACACCCCAGCACCACCTCGTCCAGCTTTCCCTGATAGGGGGCGAACAGCTCCCGCAGAAGGGATTCGGCTTCCGGGGAATCCGCCTGCCCCCGCTCCACCAGCTCCACCAGCCCCGGAGCGGGAATTTTATAGATCCGGCAGCTGCGGTCGTAGCGGTGCATCAGCGCTTCAAATTTTTCTTCCCGCAGTGTCATGGGCGTGGCCATCACGCCGATGCCGCCGCCGTGATACCGGTCATAGGCCAGCTTGAGGGCAGGCTCGATGCCGATGACGATGGTATCCGGATAGGCTTCCCGCAGGTCGTGAATGGCGGCAGAGGTCGCCGTGTTACAGGCTACCACCAGCGCCTTGACTCCGCGCGCCATCAGATGCCGCGCCGCGGCAAAGGTGAGCGCTTCCACCTCGTCCTTGGTTTTTGTGCCGTAGGGGGCGTTGGCGGAGTCGCCGAAATAGAGGTACCGCTCCCCGGGCATGACCCGCCGCAGGTGCCGCAGTACGCTGATGCCGCCCACGCCGGAGTCGAAGACGGCGATATAATCCTGTTTGGTGTTCATGGTTTCACCTGGTCATCTTCCGGGGCGGGCGCGTGGCCGCCCCATGTTTTCTATATAGTATCAAATTTCCGCCGTTCTTTCAATGGCTCGTTGCTTTTTTCGTGGATTTTTTGGAAGCGAATGCTCCCCCGGCTGCTGATGCAGCCGGGGGAAGAAAAAACTATTTTGTAACGGGAATGCTGACCCGCTTGCTTTCCAGCAAAAGCTCATCGGTGTCATGATCCAGGACGCCCAGCACCAGTTCCAGGGAGGTGATGTCCCGAACCCGCTCCACGCCCGCGTCATACAGCCACATTTCGCACTTGCCCCAGGCGTCCGGCGCAAGCTCGTCGAACAGGAACAGATCAGCGGATTCGCCGTTCACATAGGTTTCCATCGTGTAGAGCCAGATATTCCGCTCGGAATGATTCTCTACCCGGAACCGGAAGGCGCCGTCCTCGCAAAGCTCACCCTCGCTGCCCGTGTAGGTAAGGGTGAGGCCCGCCTCCTCCAGAACCGTCGTGCCGCCGCTCTCCACCGACCGGACATCGTTCTTGTCTGCGCGCAGGGTAATGGGGGGCGTAGAATCCAGCGGATTGTAGTCGCTGGCATCCGTCACTTCCAAGCAGAACGAGAGTTCGCCGATCGTTTCAATATTTCCGCTTTCAAGGTCGGTATCGTTGACCCAGATCGAGGCCATTTCCTCCTGTCCCGCTTCCAGCAGGATGAAAAAGAGACGATCCTCCGTCATGTAGCCGTTGACGCAGTCCATGCTGCTCATGAGCATAACGTCCCGGTCTGAATCGTTGCGCAGGTAGACGGGAATCTCGTCCGTGTATGTGTCCCCGTCCTTCCAGTCGGCCACGGCCAGGATGCCGTCCTTGTCGTACAGGACGGTCTGGTGGTGGAAATCCTCCGGGCGAATCACCGCTTCCGTCTCCCAGGTGTCCCCGTCGTCGCTCCACAGGGAGGACATGCTGCTCACTTTTTCGGTAATGAACTCCGTCAGCACGTACTGCGCCACCATGAACGCGGTTACGATCAGAATCGGCCAGAGCCACTTGGGGCTGGTCTTTTTCCGCCGGCCGGAATACTGCCTGCATTCTTTTTGCCGGGTGGGGACACTCCGGCGGACGGGTCTGTCCTCGGGCTGCTCAATGATCAACGGCTCCCCCTCGTGGGTGTGCAGGCCGTGGGCGATTTCTTCGGTAAACGGCTCGTAGTAGCATTCCCGGCAACGCTTGCCGTCATAGGGCGCGCCGCAGCAGGGGCATCTTTTCATTTGGGTTCACACTTCCGCACCATCCGGTGCCGCCTTCCTTTTGGTTTCCAATTTTAATTGTAACATAGGGGTCAACCCTCCGCAACAGCATGAACACGGGATTTTTTGCCGCTTCACGGGAAACCTCCCTCTTTATGGCAAAACCGTTGCATTCTTCCGTCCGAAACGGTATAATGTCAAAAAAACACTCGGGAGGAATTTTTATGGATTTGAACATCGGCCGTATGCCCCACGGGCCGCGGAGCTCCATCGCGGACGTGTCAGGCGTCCGCGTCGGCCACTGCACCGTGGACGATGAACGGCACAAAACCGGCGTGACGGTGATCCTGCCCTGCGAGGACGACATTTTCCGCAATAAAATGCCCGCGGCTTACCACGTTCTCAACGGCTTTGGAAAAACCACCGGGCTGATGCAGATCGGGGAGCTGGGGACGCTGGAAACCCCCATCGCCCTGACGAACACCCTGAACGTGGGGTTGGTTCACGACGCCATAGTGGAATACATGTGCCGCCAGGGGGAGCGCCGGGGATATCCGGTTCTTTCCGTGAACCCCGTGGTGTGCGAGTGCAACGACGCGTCCCTGAATGACATCCGTCACCGGGCGGTGGGGCAGGCGGAGGTCTTCGCCGCCATTGCCGCCGCGTCGGCGGACTTTGCGCAGGGCGACGTGGGCGCGGGCAAGGGCATGACCTGCCACGACCTGAAGGGCGGCATCGGTTCCTCCTCCCGGCTTGTGGAGATCGGCGGTGAGACCTTTACCCTGGGCGTGCTGGTTCTGACAAACCACGGGTGCCTGCATGACCTGACCATCGGCGGGGAAAACATCGGCAAGGAGATCGAGCGCCGCATCCGGGAGGACGCCCCGGACGAGGGCAGCTGCATCATGATCGTCGGCACCGACCTGCCCGTCACCTCCCGCCAGCTGGGACGGATCATCCGTCGGTGCAGCGTGGGGCTTGCCCGGCTGGGCAGCTATATCGGCCACGGCAGCGGCGAGGTCATGGTGGGCTTTTCCACCGCCAACCGGATTCCGGCGCAGGGTGACTGCCTGAATTTCCGCTGCATCCACGAGTCCCACATAGACGATGCCTTCCGCGCCGTGGCGGAGGCCACCGAAGAAGCGGTGCTGCGCTCCATGCTGGAAGCCCACCCGGTCACAGGCTACACCGGCAAGGTGCGCCGGAGCCTTGGCGAATTCTGGCAGCCCTGAACAGTGGAATCATGGAACCGCACCTCTTGCCTCTCCCCTTGGGAGAGGTGGCCGAGCGCGAGCGAGGACGGAGAGGGTAAACGAGGCTGCAATACCCTCTCATACTAAAAGCTATCAGGAATAAAAAACGAGCAATGAGGACATCCCCAGCCTTGGTCATCGCCAATTTTCTTGCTGACCAATTGCACGTTGCAATAAGGGCATTTTCTCGCCTATAGCGGTAGGCTATTGCTGATGGAAACTCGTTCCTCTTTGGAAATGGGAAAATCCGCTATTGTTGAAATCCGCTCCCGACCAGAACATAGAAGATTTTTTCCGCGACTATAAGAAATACAATACTCGCAACGCATGCATTCATCTCGAACATTTGCATAATATGTCCTGTTAAGGCCTGGGACTCCAAGGGGACATCTATCAACATATGTTCCAGCTCCGAGCCGAGTTAAAGGCAATTCATCCGAGAAATCTACAAATCGCTGATACCATTTTTCAGACACAGCATTATATTTCCACGATTTCCGATCGCTGGACTTGAGCAGAATATCCGACAATTCTTCAACAGAAATATCTCTTTTTATTTTGCTTAAATCGATTTCAATGGTGGATATATTCTTCTCCTTCAACTTTTTCAGCTTTTCATCGTCAATGGGATGGGAAACATAGATTTCTATAAAGAAATATTTATCACCAGAATATACTACGATATCCGGTATGATGTCATCAAAACGTTTTTCCAGTTCGACACGGTCAACAGGAATCTCCTTTTTCAGATATAGCAGTTCTTTCGACTTGCCGGATTGCAGAAATTCGACATAGATGGGAGGAATGACCATTTTCTCTGAACGCGAAAGAATGTCTTTTGCTGCCAAATGTAAGGAAGACTCGTATCCATATTCGCAGTCCTCATTTGAACGGTGCGCAAAGTGATGCATACGCTTCTCCCCTTTGCGCGCTATAAGTTCGTCACCGCACGCAGGGCAAACACACCCACAGTCCTTTCCACTTTGTACTTCATCAATACTTACGATATTGCCATCTTTTAATGCATATATCAATTTCGAGTGTGTTGTCACTGTACTATCATTCCTTCCTAAAAAATATATCTTGTTCTGTTAAAGCGTCAGCCCTTCAACCCCGCAAGGGCGAGGAACTTCTTATCGGACTGAATGGCGTGGGTCACGAACTTCCCGTCCCAGAACAGTGCGTAGGTGGTCACCGGGGCAGGGAGATTCTGCGCGGTTTGCCTGTCTGCGATCCGGACGGTTTTCAGGGGAATGCCGTGTGCCGCGGCCGCTTCCGCCACCCGGGGCACCCAGTAATAGGTGAACGGACACTGATCCGTATAGTAGAGAACGAAGCCGTCCTCCCCGATTTGCGGATGCTTGGCGCAATCCTTAAACTTTGGCTTCTCCGCCGACGGCGTCAGCGGCAGATACATGAGGGTGATCCCGCAGTCCGAGGTGTCCGCGACGGTAAAGCCCTTGTAGGCCAGATACTTGGGGTCGGAAAGAAACTCCCGCTTCCTGCCCTCCGCAGAAAGGATGCATATCCCCTGCCGCCCCTGCGCTTTGGCGTCCCGGATGCACTCGGTAAGCAGATCGGAGGAATACCCATGCCCCTTCATGGACCCGGCGACCCACAGGCAGTTGATGTAAAGATACCCCGGCGCGTCGATGGGGACCCAGGCGTTCTCTGCCGGAATGTATTCGATGAAGCACTTGCCCCGTTCTTCGCTGCGGTAAAAAACCAGCCCCTCCGCGAACCGCTCCTTGAGCCACGCCTTCTTTGCGACGCTCTGCTTGCCCGACATGGCGCAGCAGATGTGCTCGGCGTCAATGTTTTCGCTTGTGATTCGGATGTATTGCATATGGTTTCTCCTTTTTGCAAATTTGCCCATAACCGGCATTTCCCGACAGCCTCACGGCTGTCGGGAAAGTGGTGGGTGAATTTAGTTTTCCGGATTCAGGGCGACCTGATAGTCGAAGCTGCCCATGTGGAGAACTGCGCCGTTCTTTACGCGGCTCCAGGTGTCCGGTTTCAGATTGGTGCCGTTGAGGACGGTTCCGTTGGTCGAACCCATGTCCTGAATGTACAGGTAGCTGCCGTCCCATTCCACGGTGCAGTGCTTGCCGGAAAGCTGGTAGTCTTCCGCGTTGAGAATGATGTCGGCGCGGTCGTCACGACCCAGAACCTGAGGCGTATGGGGTGCAAGGGTGAAGCTGGTGGAAACATCCTGATGGGACGCGACGGTCATCTGGACAGTCACGCCGCCGCTGGGGGTCACGGGCTTGGTGGCGACCCACGACTCGTCCGGAACGGGGGTCGTCGTAGGAATATCAAAATCACCGGTGGAGGGGATGGATGCCATGACGGGGTTGTTATTGATGACGGGGTTGTTATTGATGGTCGGAAGATCCCTATCCCGAAGCCACTGCTCCTGCTTCTTCCGGCTGTTGTTCACCGCGACCACGACGATCACCACGATCACGGCTACCAGTGCGACCGCACAGCAGATGACCAGAATGAGATTTTCCCGAACCCAGTCCATAACGGAGGTCTGCGCTTCCGGCTCCTCGATTACTTCGGTGGGGTCGGTAACGCCGGTGGGAGCGGCCGGGATGGCGGCGGGAACCGTGGTCAGGTCAACGGCGACGGAATCTTCCCACCGGGTATCGCCCAGCTCGTAGGCGGCGCGAACCGTGGCGTTGTTGCTGTTGGAGGTCACGAAGGCAAGGTCGATTTTGATGACGGAGCCGTCCTGAACGGTTTCCCAGACCTGCTGAGCCGCGGCGGCAGCGGAGATCTTTTCCTCGGCAGGAACCAGACCGATGCCGCCTCTGGAAACCTCCGCCATTTTCAGCATGTTGTCGGCGTTTGTCAGAGAATAGGCAGAGGTGGAGCTGCCGGTGATACCGATGGCGTAGACCGGGATGGAGGTGGCGCTGACCACGTCGATGGCCCGCTGCTGGGTGGTGCCGCCGTCGGCGAGAATGCCGTCGGAGAGGATTAGCAGGCACCGGTTCGTGCAGTAGCTGGTCTTCTTTTCCAGACTGCCCATGGCTTCCACGATGGCGCTGTACATATCCGCTCTGACGCCGTCGCGCTTAAGAGTGTCGATGGCGGCGGTGCGGGCGTCCATGGTGTCGAGGACGGCGCCCTCAACGACTTTGCTGCCCACGGTGGTGATGACCATGGAGTCACCCTCGCCCATGCGGCTGCTGATGATGTCCAGAATGTCCGTCTGCTGCTCGATCTGCTCCTTGGACATATGGGTGGAGATGTCCACCAGACAGTATACCGTGGTGGGCAGCTTTTCCTGACGCACGGTGGTCAGGACGGGGTCGGAGATCTGCTGGGAATCGATGGAAACCGTCAGGCTTCCGTTTTCGGGGAGTACGGTGCCGTAGACGAGAAGGTCATTCTGATGCTCCTCCGTCACGATCTCGTGAAAGGTCAGAAACGAATTCAGTTCAGCGGCCTGTGCGCTGACCGCGGGGCAGAGCAGAAACAAAAACAGGCAGACGCATCCTAAGAATGCGGTTATTCTTTTCATTTTGACTACTCCTTTATCCAAATTGCGATGGCGGTGTTGTTGTCCACATCCGTGCTTTTCCGCATCATGGCGCGGCAGCGGAGCAGATATACCCATTCCTCCGCCGTGGCGGCCTTGTGAAGGTCGAGCATGATCTCGTCCTCCAGCAGCCGCTCCCAGAGACCGTCGGAGCACAGCAGAAACGCATGGTCTCCAGGGGAAAGCGTGATGGGCGCATGAAGCTGGGGCTTGATCTCGTCGTCGCCGATGACCCGGAACAGCTTGCTCCTGCCCTCAAAGGACGGAATTTCCGACCGGGAATGCAACTCGCCCATTTTGATGGAAAGCTGGGCGAGGCTGTGATCCTCCGTGTAGTCCGCGAGGACGCCGTTGTGGAAGTGGTACAGCCGGCTGTCGCCGATGTGTGCCCATACCGCCTGATTTTTGTAAAGATACAGCGCGACCGCCGTGGTCTTCATCTGGTTCGCGTTGGCGCGGGTGGCGAGGATGTTCCGGTTCGCCTCGTTCATCCATGCGAGAATCGTCTCGCCGGAGGGCAGCGCCTCATCCGCCTGCCACTGGGAAAGCGCCTTGACGCCGATGGAGGACGCGGCCTTTCCGCCGCCGTGGCCTCCCAGACCGTCGCAGATGACGGCGCAGTACTGATCCGGTCCCGGACTGAAATAGGCGCAGGAATCTTCGTTTTCAGACCGGCTGCCGATATTTGTATACCAATACCCTTCAATTACCATAGCTGTTTACCTGTTGTTTCTGGGCTGATCGGGCGGGTCGTAGCCCAGAACGATCAGCGTGTAGTTGTCCTGATACGGCAGGGCAGCGCCCATGATCCGCTGGCCGATGTGGGACGCGGCCAGCTGGACGCTGCCGCAATCGCGCAGGATGGCCGCCATTTCGGCGTCGCTTACAGTGCCGTAGACGCCGTCGCTCATCAGCAGCACCCGGTCACCGGGGAGCAGGGGGATGGGCGTGCGGTTGTAGTCCACATGGCGCAGCTCGCCCATGCCGATGAAGCTGGTGAGCTTCCGTCCGTTGGGGTCGCGCAGGGCTTCCGCCATGGAGCGCTTGCCCCCCAGAATGTCGGGCATCCAGTCCTGCAGCAGATCGTGGTCACGGGAAAGCTGGCTGAGCTGACCGTCCCGGTACAGATAGACCCGGCTGTCGCCCACGGAGATCCACCGCAGCGCATTGCCCGTGATCAGGGCGGACACCACCGTGGAGCCGCTGGTGTAAAGCCCCTTGGGGCCGAGCATCTGATTGACGGCGCGGTTGATACCGGCCACCATACCCGGCAGCGCGGTGGGAACCTGATTCGCCTGAAGGGTGGAGCCGAAGGTCAGCGCTTCCATGACGATCTTCTGGCTGACCCGTTCTCCGCCGGAGAGGCCGCCCATGCCGTCGGCCAGAACCGCCAGAATGCCCGTATTGCGAAGCACGGCCGTCTGACCGAAGCTGTCCTGCTGGTAATCCCGCCTGCCGATGTCGTGGATCTTTCCGAGGGAGATACCGGGGATGGGACAGACCGTTTCCTCCACGGTTTCCTTGGTGATGGGAACGGGATGTACCTCCGCGGGTGTGGGAGGCTCCGTGGGTTGTTCGCCCGAGCGCTCATGGTCGCGGACGTTCTTGCGCAGCATTGCCAGCAGCAGGATATCCACGCATGCGCCCGCCGCGAAAACGAAGCAGGCAATCTGCATGACAAGACGGAAACCGGGGGTGGATTTGCGAGGGAGGGCGACGGGTTCGCTCGTAACCGTCGGTGTGGTGTCTTCAGAATTTGTTGGGGCGGTTTCTTCAGAAGCCGGTTGGGTGAATGTATGGGGATTAATGTAGATGCCGGAGTGAGGGGTTTCTTCTGTGGCGGTGCTGGATGGAGGGAATGCATCGCCGGGGTCAAAATTCTCACTGGCGGGTTTTATGGGAGCCTCGGCAGTTGCCGGGGGTTCCTCGATATTTGCCGCGGGTTTCTCAGTAGTCGCCGGGGGTACCTCGGTAGCTGCTGGGATGTTCTCGGTAGTTGCTGGGGGGGCTTCGGTAGTTGCCGGGGCCTCATCAGTGGGAGCGGTTGCTTTGTCCGATCCGTCTTTTTTGGCAGGCGCTGCCTCTGCCCCGTCGGCCTCCATGGGAACACTCGTTGCCTCTGTAGTCTCAACAGCGGCAGGCGCAGTTGTTTCCGTGCCTACGGTCGTTTCTTCGGTTGCGCCCGTCGCGGTAGCCGAGACGGGATTAACCCCGGTCGGCAGCAGGGAGCCACCGGGCACATCTTCTCCCGGGTCGTATACGAAGCCCAGATAGCCCGTGCCGATGGACGCGAGGATCAGCGCCACCGCCATTACGGCCAGCAGAGACTGCCTGCGCTTTATCATTGCTGCTTTATTTCTTTTCATTCCAATCAAACCGATCTCCGCAAAGCGGCACAAATAACAGCTTCGTCGTACCAACCGTCAGAACATCGTAGGCTTCGATTTTCTCTACGCTGAGAGCGGGCTTCCCATTTACCCGAACGATATTGCGGCCGGAACCGGGGCCAAAGTAAAAGGTGCGATCCTCGTTGTCGTAGGCGATGATGGCGGAATTCTCCGCGCTGATGTGGGAATCCTCGGGAATGGAAATGTCCATCTTGGCGCTGCGGCCAATGTAGTTGTTCTGGCTGTGAATGCGGTAGTCAGTGCCCTTCGTGGCGCCCTCGATGCACACCAGCCAGCCAACTACAGGGTCAAAGGTGGTGCTTTCCTCACTGCTTGCAGCTACGGGGAAAATAGGCTCCGTCTTCGGGTAGGCACCCATATTGCCGTTGCTGCTGGACTGGGCATGCTGATAGTCAGCGCTCACGGTGGGCTGGTAGCCCTGCACCTTGCCGCCGTTCGGGTCAACAGGCATGGTCGGGGAGGGGGTGTTGTCTACGGCGTGGCTGTTGCCGGTCTGGCCAAAATATTCGGTGGGTATAATCCCGTCTTCAAGGATGTTGTTCCCAAGGGGATTTTTGTTTCTCGCGGCCTCGGCGGCGCACATCGGGCAGGTGGCGTTTTCTTCCGAGTCATAAAAGTGACCTTTGCTGCAGCGAACGATTTCCATAATAATGAACCTCCTGTATGTAAATGGTGTTGATATTGTTTGTTAACAGACGGTGATGCGGTTTTCGGAAGTACCGACGCAGAAGCTGCTGCCGTGCTTCAGGGCGACCTTTGTCCCGGCGGGGACGCGCTTGCCGTGGATGAAGGTGCCGTTGCGGGAGCCTTCGTCTACGAGGATCAGGAACTCGCCGCTATTCTCCAGCGTGCAGTGCCTGCGGCTGACGGCGGCGGCGCTCTCCGGGAGACGGATCTGACAGCTGGGGTCACGGCCGACGGCGACCTTGCCTGCCGGTACGGGAATAATTCTGCCATCCGGCAGCTGCACCCGGAAGGAGGGCGTATATACGCCAGCGGGAACGGTGCCGCCGGGGACAGTGCCGGGGGTGACGTCGCCCGCGGGGTACTTCTCAGCACTCTTGCGGTTGCGCAGGAGGAAGTAGATGGCCACGGCCACTGCCGCCACGGCGACCGCTGCCGCCGCTATGGTGACGACGGAGATCGAGCTTCCGGCGCTCATGTAGGGGATGCCCATCTGATCCAGCGCCTGCGTGACGTACTCGCTGTAAATGGCGCAGGAGTAGGAATCCACGATGCCGTAGGTGTTCAGGCCGATCACGCTGCCGTTTTCGTCGATCAGGGGGCCGCCGGAGTTGCCGCCGGAGATGACGGCGTCGTGAAGAAGAACATTGGTGTTTCCCGCGGCGGACATGACCATATGTCTGGCAACCGTGCCCCTGGTTGCGGTGATGTCATTGCTGCCCACGGTAGCGCTCAGATCGTCTACGACGGCGGGGCAGCCGAGAGCGACGACAGTTTCGCCCTGCTTGACGCTTTCGCTGGAACGGATGGCAAGAGGCTTGCATTCCGTGACCGGACGTGCGGCCTTCAGGATGGCGTAGTCGGGATAGCCGCTTTCGGAGATGCGCACGATGCTGCATTCCACGGAGGTCGCTTCGCTGGGGAGACCGGTGACATCGCTGATGGTGAAGTTATCCAGCATGATCCAGATCCGGACGTGGTCGGAATCGAAGGCGTAGTTATATTCACTCAGGTAGGCGGACGCCACATGCCAGTTGGTGACGAAGTATTCGGGCGTGCTGCCCTTCTGCCCCACGGCAAAGCCGGAGCCGACGGCGGCTGTTACGGGTGTGCCGTCGGGGGAAAAGCCGACGACAAAAAGCTTCACAACGCCCTCTTTCGCCTGACTGATGACGGTGGGAAGATCGGTCTTGGCGCTGGCGGGGATCGCCAGCATGGCGGCCAGACAGATCAGCACCATTACCATGGCGGCCAATCGTTTGCATACATGTTTCATAACTGCTCTCTCCTTTTTATACCATCTCGCGGGAACCCCGGGAGATTAAATACGACCTGCTCTGCGAAAAAAGTATATCATCCTTTGGAAATATTGTCCATTCCCTATTTCCGGACTTGCGGGAATTTTGCTTTGCTCCCTTGGATGATTTCAGTGTAGCAGGTTTTCCGGATTTGTGGTTGCATGGCGTGCAACAATTTGAAGAAATTCAAAAAGGCAGTGCTGGACGATGATCGCAGTCCATCAGCGGTCGCGGAATACCTCAAGAATCTTGCTGTCAGAGCCAATAAGCGTTTTCAGCATGTCACAATTTTTGAACATGCTCGTTGTATTTGTTGCGCTGGAAGCGTGGAAGTAGGACAAATCCAACTTGGTCAGACTGCGGCAGTTGTAAAACATATAGGACATGTTCGTCACATTGGAGGTATCAAAGTTACGCCCAAAATTGATTTCTTTCAGGTTGACAAACCGCCCAAACATATTGGAGGCATTCGGATTCGGAGCAATCTTCCCATTGGAGGCTACATACAGATTGTTGCCGCTCATCCAAGCAAGAATGCTTCCGTCTCCCGCGTCTGACATGTCCCATGCGTCACTGGGTGCGCTCTTGAGACTGCTCAGGAAAGAAACGTAGTACACATCTTCACGGGGATATCGTTCCTGTCCCCAGAAGTACGAAGTACCGTTATATGGTGTCGGCGCCATTACGTAGACAGTGTCAGTTGCGGATGCTTTTTTCGCGCTGCCGATGAAAATGCACAGGAGCAAAACGACCACCGCTGCGACGGGTATCAGCCATTTGGGAAACGACCGCTTTTGCTGGGACGGTTGGGGAGATGCGGGGGGCTGGTATGCCGGTTTCACTGCCGCCGGCGCAGGTTTCGCCGCTGCCGGTTGGGGAGGTGCCGACGGCGTGGGTGTCGGATACGTCGGTTTCGGCGCTGCCGGGGCGGCCTGTACCGCTGCCGGTCTGGGAGGGGCCTTCACCGTTTCGACCGGCTGGGGCGGCGTCGGCACTGCCCGTGGCGGCTCCGCCTGCCCGCCCTGCGGGCGGACGGCCATTTGCAGCAGCGCGGTCATGTTCTTGGGGCGGTTTTCCGCCCGGATGCTCATGCAGTACGCCAGAACGTCAAACTGCGCCTGCGTCAGCAGCGGCTGGCAGGTCAGGGTGTCATCCACGATCCTGTCCACAGCCGTGGGCGGCAGAATGCCGGTGCAGCAGTAATAGATCGTGGCGGCCATGGCGTAAACGTCTGTCCACGGGCCGATGCTGGCGTTGCGCTGATACTGCTCGATGGGGCTGAAGCCCTGTTTGGCCACCATCTGGGAGGACTGGACGTTGCCGTCCCGTCCCTGAATGTCCAAGTCCTTGGCCGCGCCAAGGTCAAGCAAAATCAGCCTGCCGTCCGGCCGCACCATGATATTGTCCGGGCTGATGTCCCGATGGATAATGCCATGCTCGTGAACTTCTGCCAGCGCCTGAATGATGGGCGTCAGCAGGGACAGGCAGGTGTCGAAGGGCATCGGCCCCTCCCGCTGCAGCTTTTTCAGCAGCGTCTCGCCCTCGATGAAGTCCATGACAATGTAAGCCGTTTCATTCTGGATGAAAACGGATTTTACCCCCACAACGCCGGGAATGCCGCCCAGCTTCGCCATTTTCCGGGCTTCTTTCAGGAAGCTGTCGAAGCCCTTCTGGGTGCCGGTCTTTCCCATCATGGCGGTGCTCCACACCACCATGGAGCGGTTTTCCCGGCTGACCATGCCGGTGCTCATGGGGAAATATTCTTTGATTGCGACCTTCTGTTCCAGCAAAAGGTCAAAGCCTATGTAGGTGATGCCGAAGCCGCCCTGCCCCAGCATTTCGCCCACCAGATACTTTCCGTCCAGAATCGTACCGGGCTTCAATGCGAAGGACTCCGTGTTCACGCTGCCGTAAGGGCGGCCGCACTCCGGGCAGAACTTCTGATCCGCCGCCAGCTCATGCATACATCTCATGCATCTGCGTACTTCCATAATTCAATCCTCTCTTTTGGGGAACGTTCGGGTTCCCGCCGATTTCGCGTACTGTTCTGCATATCAATCCGCAAGCCAAGCATCCGTCACGGACAGACCCATCGACCATGAATACCCGCCGATCACCGTCGGCGTTACGATGATCGCGTCAAATGTCAGCGGCGTATCGAATGTAATCGTCTCGGAGCCAGCGCCGTCACCGGCGGGCAGGGAGATCTTGGCGATTTTCTGGAACTGCCCGTTCACTCTTCCCCACACCTGCCATTCTTTGCACTTTGTTCCCGCGTTCATGGATACTTCCATATTGACGGTCATTTCCCTGCATCGTACCAGCGGGGTGTAAAAAACCAGCGCGTGGACATTCAGACTGAAGTTCCCGTCTTTCAGATTTGTGCTTTCCCAGTAACCATCCACATTTTCGATATAGTTCTTGGGCTGTGTAGGCCTCGTAGTGGGTTCGGGTTTTGGTTCCGTGGCCTTGGGCACGGTTGCTTTGGGCGTGGTTGCCTTGGGCGTGGTTTCCGCAGGCGCGGGCTGCAAGACCGGTTCTGTGGCGGCCGCTTTCATGGAGACGTTCTGCCTGGGCGCTTTTCCCGTAGCGGTCACGATGCAGACGACGATTCCCAGCACCGCGACGATACCGGCCACGGCGGGTATCAGCCATGCGGGGAGCGGCTTTTTCTGCGGCGCGTTTTTGACCGGCGGCTTCACATCTGCCGGTCTGGGAGGGACTGGCGTCGTCTGCTGCGCTTTGGCCGGTTCTGCCTGCGGGGCTGGCTTGACCGGCTCGGCCTTCCCGCCTTTTTGCAGGCGGGTGACTATTTGCAGCAAGGCGGCCATGTCCTGCGGGCGCTTCTGCGGCAGAATGCTCATACCGGCGGCCAGAACATCAAACTGCTCCTTCGTCAGCCGCGGTTTGCAGGTCAGGGTGTCTTCCACGATCCGGTCAACAGAGGTGGGCGGCAGTGTGCCGGTGCAGCAGTAGTAGATCGTGGCGGCCATAGAGTAAACGTCCGTCCACGGGCCGACGCTGGCGTTCTTCCGGTACTGCTCGATGGGGCTGAAGCCCTGTTTGGCGACCATCTGGGTGGTCTGAATCGAGCCGTCCTTTCCTTGAATATCCAAATCCTTTGCCGCGCCAAGGTCCAGAAGGACGGGCTTGCCGTCCGGCTGCACCATGATATTGTCCGGGCTGATGTCCCGGTGAATGATACCGTGCTTGTGGACTTCCGCCAGCGACTGCATGATGGGCGTCATGAGCCGGATGCAGCTGTCAAAGTCCATGGGGCCGTTCTTCTGCATTTTCTGCTGCAGCGTCTCGCCCTCGATAAAGTCCATGACGATGTAGGCGGTCTCATTCTGTGTGAAGACCGATTTCACCCCGACGACGTTGGAAATGCCGCCCAGCTTTGCCATTTTCCGGGCTTCCTTCAAAAAGCTGTCGAAGCCCCGCTGGGTGCCGGTCTTCCCCACCATGGCGCTGCTCCACACCACGGTGGAGCGGTTTTCCCGGCTGACCATGCCGGTGCATGTGGGGAAATATTCCTTGATGGCGACCTTCTGCTGCAGCAGCAGATCAAGTCCGATATAGGTAATGCCGAAGCCACCCTGCCCCAGCATTTCGCCCATCAGATACTTTCCGTTCAGGATCGTACCGGGCTTCAGCGCGAAAGGCTCCGCGTGCACGCTGCCGTAAGCGCGCCCGCATTCCGGACAGTAGGCGATCCCTCCCGACAGGTCGTGCATACATTTCATACATCTGCGTACTTCCATAGTCCATTCCTCTTTCTTTCGGGGGAACTCGTGGGGTTCCCGCCGTTTTTTGGAACCATTACAGTAAAATAATATCACCGCTTGATACTATTGTCTACTGATTATTTGGCAAATTTAGTATATCAGATTTCCAGAATTTGCGGTCGCACGCCATGCGACAAATTTGAAAAAATTCGCCCGGCTCTGAAAGGCAGAGCCGGGCGGGGGCGGTGGTGGGTCAGCGACGGTTGCTGTATTCCTTAAGAATACGCGCATCGGAGCAGTTGAAGTCCGTAAGGACGTCACAACCGGTGAGTATGTCATCCATTTCTGTTACGGCGGAGGTGTCAAAATTGGACAGATTCAGGCTGGTCAGGTCATAACACAGACCGAACATCCAAAGCATATTCGTCACGTTGGATGTGTCAAAGTTACTGAGATCTAGGCTGGTTAGGCTGTTGCAGCTGGTGAACATAAACGCCATGTCCGTTACTTTGGAGGTATCAAAGCTGGTTAAATTCAGCTGGGTCAAACTCCCGCACTCGTAGAACATAGAATTCATGTCCGTTACTTTAGAGGTATCAAAGCTGGTTAAATCCAGCCTGATTAGACTGCCGCAGCTTTCAAATGTGCTGCGCATATTCGTCACATTGGAGGTGCTGAAGCTGGATAGGTCTACATTAGACAGATTGTCACACATCTGGAACATATAGCTCATATATGTTACGTTGGATGTATCAAAACCGGACAAGTCCAGACTGGTCAGGCTGCTACAACCGGCAAACATTGAATGCATGTCCGTCACATTTGAGGTATCGAAGCAATTCCCAAAATCAATTGTCTTCAAATTTGCAAAGGCCTGAAGCAAACAGGAAGCGTTGGAATTCGGCGCAATCGCCCCGTCAGCAGCTACATACAGATTGCCGTTATCCATCCATGCCAGCACGCTTCCGTCCCCGGCTTCTGACACGTCCCAGGCACTACTGGGGACATTTTGCAGAGAGCTTTGGAAGGTCAGAGTTTTTACGTCTTTGCGCATATACCGCTCCTGACCCCAGAAGAAGGCGTCCTCATCAAAGGCATAGTCCGCAGCCGCCATAGTATGGACTTCCATAGGGACAGTGGGAACCGGTTCCGTGGCGACGGTTTGCGCGGCCGGTGCTTTCACGGAGGAAGCGGGGGTGGACTTTTTTCCGCCGCTGCCGACGGAAATAATGAGGGCTATCACAGCCACTGCCGCCGCAATGCCGGGGATCAGCCATTTGGGAAGCGGACGGCCGGGGTCGGGCTTCGGCGGCTGGAGGTTCCGGGTTTCCGGCCGGACCGGCTCGGTTTTCGGGACGTCCCTGACGGGCGGCGTTTTTCCTGCCGGGTGGGTGATGATCTGAAGCAGAGCGTCCATATTCTGGGGGCGCTTCTGGGGCAGAACGCTCATGCAGAAGGCCAGAACGTCAAACTGCTCCTTCGTCAGCCGCGGACGGCAGGTCAGGGTATCGTCTATCGTACGGTCGGTGGCAGAGGGGGGCAGGACGCCGGTGCAGCAGTAGTAGATCGTGGCGGCCATGGCGTAAACGTCCGTCCATGGGCCGATCTTCCCCGCCTGACCGTACTGCTCCACGGGGCTGAACCCGTGCTTGGCCACCATCTGGGAGGACTGCACATTGCCGTCCTTTCCCTGAATGTCCAAGTCTTTTGCCGCGCCCAAGTCCAAAAGGATAAGCTTGCCGTCACTCTGCACCATGATGTTATCCGGGCTGATGTCCCGGTGAATGATGCCGTGCTTATGGACTTCGGACAGTGCCTGCATGATGGGGGTCATCAGGGTGACGCAGGTGCCATAATCCATGGGGCCTTCCCGCTGCAATTTTTTCAGCAAAGTTTCGCCCTCGATAAAGTCCATGACGATGTAGGCGGTCTCATTCTGGATGAAGACCGAATTCACGCCCACCACACTGGGAATGCTCCGCAGTTTCGCCATTTTCCGTGCTTCTTTTAAGAAGCTGTCGAAGCCCTTTTCCACGCCGGATTTCTGCATGACGGCATCGCTCCACACAACGGTAGAGCGGCCTTCCCGGCTGACCATGCCGGTGCTCATGGGGAAGTACTCTTTAATGGCGATCTTCTGCTCCAGCAGCAGATCAAAGCCGATGTAGGTAATGCCGAAGCCGCCCTGCCCCAGCATTTCGCCCACGAGATACTTCCCGTCCAGGATCGTTCCGGGTTTCAGAGCGAAAGACTCCGCCTTCACGCTGCCGTAAGGGCGGCCGCATTCCGGGCAGACGGTCTCCCCTGCCGCCAGCGCGTGCATACATTTCATACATCTGCGATTTTCCATATCCCGGTCCTCTTTCCTGTCTGACGTTCGTTATTTCTTGCTGAATAAGTCAGAAAAGCCGTTTTTTTCCAGATGGTTGTTGATGTCTATAATGTCCAGCTCCCGCAGAATGCCGTCGATGATAACGATGTCCCGCGGGCTGGAACCGCTCAGGGAAGCGAGGTCTCCGATTTTCAGCAGCTTCTGGGTCTCGGACAGGTTCATGCCCAGAACGCGGGAAAGCCGCAGGAGCACATTCCGCTGAGGGCTGACCTCGGCGTTCAGGATCCGGTAAAGGGAGGACTTGTTCAGTCCCGCAAGCCCCGCGATGGTCTCGACGGAACGGGGCGTTTTACACAGAAACTGGAAAAGGTAGTCGCCAAGGGCGGGGCCGTTAGCTTCGTGAAGGAGCTGCGTGACGGATGCTCCGCCTTTCAGACGGGAAACGGCAATTTCGGTGGGACCTGACTGCTGCATAAAATGACTCCTCCCTGTGCCATAAAGGGATATGTTCTGCCCATATTCGGCCAAAGATGGCTTTTTATTACGATTCTATTAAGAAGTATATCACAGGCCATTGCGGAATGCAATCGGGGAATTGCCGCGCAGACAAAAAACCGTGCCGGAGGGTCACTCCGGCACGGTTGGAAACGATATACGATTAGCCGAACACGGACAGCAGGAAGCCGGCCGCGATGGCGGAGCCGATAACGCCGGCCACGTTGGGGCCCATGGCGTGCATCAGCAGGAAGTTGGAGGGGTTGTTCTTCTGGCCGATGGTGTTGGACACACGGGCAGCCATGGGAACGGCGGACACGCCGGCGGAGCCGATCAGGGGGTTGACCTTCCGGCCGGTGAGCTTGCACATCACGTTGCCGCCCAGCAGACCGCCGGCAGTGGAAATGCCGAAGGCCACGACGCCCAGAACCACGATCTTCAGGGTGCTGGCAGTCAGGAAGGTGGAGCCGACCATGGTGGCGCCCACGGCGGTAGACAGCAGAATGGTGACGATGTTCATCAGCGCGTTCTGTGCGGTGTCGCTGAGACGGTCGGTAGCGCCGGTCTCCTTGAACAGGTTGCCCAGCATCAGGCAGCCGATCAGAGGCGCGGTGTCAGGCAGCAACAGAGCCACGAAGATAACGACCACGATGGGGAAGATGATCTTCTCGGCCTTGGAGACGGTACGGGTCTGCACCATCTTGATCTTGCGGTCCTCGGCGGAGGTCAGCAGGTTCATGATGGGGGGCTGAATCAGCGGGATCAGCGCCATGTAGGAGTAAGCGGCCACGGCGATGGCACCCAGCAGTTCGGGGGCCAGACGGGTGGTCAGGAAAATGGCGGTGGGGCCGTCCGCGCCGCCGATGATGCCGATGGAAGCGGACTGGGGGCCGGTAAAGCCCAGCAGCACGCCGCCCAGGAAGGCAACGAACACGCCCAGCTGTGCGGCAGCGCCCAGCAGCAGGCTCTTGGGATTGCTAAGCAGGGGGCCAAAGTCGGTCATCGCGCCCACGCCCATGAAGATCAGGCAGGGGTACAGGGAGGTCTTGACGCCGATATAGAAGATATCCAGCAGACCGCCTTCCCGCATGATGGCGCCGTAGCTGTGATACAGGTCACTTGCGGGATTCATGAAGTTGTCCCACAGCTCCTGGTGGTAAAGACCTCCCAGGGGCAGGTTGGACAGCAGGCAGCCGAAGGCAATGCCCACCAGCAGCAGCGGCTCGAATTTCTTGACGATGCCCAGGTACAGCAGCACACAGGCGATGATCAGCATCACCAGATTCTGCCAGCCGCCGTCGGCAAAGCCGACGAAAATGGCGTTGAAGCCGGACTTCTGCCATAGATTTAACAGGACTTCACCAATATTGATGCTCATGGTGTATCCTCCTTAGCCGAGGACGACCAGAGTAGCGCCGGTGTCAACAGTGGAGCCCTTGGAAACCAGAACCTGCTTCACGGTGCAGGCCTTGGGCGCCAGAATCTCGTTCTCCATCTTCATGGCTTCCAGAACCACCAGAACGTCGCCTTCCTTCACGGCCTGACCTGCGGTGACGTTTACCTTCAGGATGTTGCCGGGCATGGGAGCGGTGACGGCGTCACCGGCCACGGGAGCGGCAGCGGCGGGGGCGGGAGCAGCCGCGGGAGCGGCCACGGGAGCAGGGGCGGCAGCGGGAGCAGCAGGCGCGGCGGTGGGGACAATGGCCTCGTACTCATCCAGCAGCATGGCCTTGCCGGCTTCGACCTCCACCTCGTAGGTGCGGCCGTTCAGAGTCACTTTATATTTCATGATTATTTGACCTCCTTAATGGAAATGAAGCGCAGCTCGTTCAGGGGCTTGCCCATCTTGTCGGCCACGATGGCCATAAGCATAGCGGCGGTTTTCGGCTCGACGTCGTAGAGCTTCAGCTTGCCGGCGGTGCCGGGAGCGGCGGGGGCGTCGGCGGCGGGAGCCTCGGGTACGGCGGCAATGGCGGCCTTGGCGGCGTCAGAGTGGGCGGCGACCTTCTTCTCCTTGGCGATGAAGATCTTGCCCATGCCGATGACGACGATCATCAGCAGAACCAGGCCAAAGAATACCACGGCGTAGCCCAGCAGCGCGACGACGGCGGCGTCAACAAAGCCGATATCCGTCAAAGTGGAAGATAACACCATAACGGTACCTCCTTAGCACTCCACGATGGAGTAGGTAGCAACGTTCTCTTCCTTGGCCTTGCGCTTCTCGAAGAACTTCTCGGCCAGGTTGGGGAAGGCAATGTAGCTCAGCACGTCCTCGTCGGACCGGGCCAGATCGCCCAGCTTCTCCCGGGTCTTGTCCACGACAGGCTCCAGGGTGTCAGCGTAGCGGACGGTCAGAGGCTTCTCGTCGCCCAGAATCTGCTTCTGGATTTCGGGGTCGATGGGCGCGGGGGTGTGGCCGTACTCACCGCGGCAGTAAGCCTTGATTTCCTTGGAGACGGACTTGTAGCGCTGGCCGTCCAGCACGTTGCGCACGGCCTGCACGCCGACCATCTGAGAGGTGGGGGTGACCAGCGGGGGATAACCCATGTCCTTACGAACCTTGGGGGTCTCCACCAGAACCTCGTCGAAGCGGTCGAGCGCGTTGACCTGCTTCAGCTGGCTGAGCAGATTGCTGAGCATACCGCCGGGGATCTGATAGGTCAGGCACTGGGTGTCGGTGGCCATGGACTTGGGCATCAGGGTGCCGTCCTTGATGTAGTCGTCACGCACGACCTTGAAGTAGTCGGCGATCTTCTTGGTGCACTTGTCGTCCAGATCGACCTCGTAGCCCAGCTGACGCAGCGCGTAGGCCAGGGTCTCGGTGGCGGGCTGGGAGGTGCCGCCGGAGAAGGGGGAAATGGCGGTGTCGATGATGTCCACGCCGGCTTCCACGGCCTTCAGGTAGGTCATGAAGGCAAGACCGGTGGTGGAGTGGGTGTGCAGGTCGATGGGCAGCTCGGGAGCGGCGTCCTTGATGGCGGAAACCAGATCGTAAGCTTCCTTGGGACCCATGATACCGGCCATATCCTTGATGCAGATGGTGGAAGCGCCCATTTCCTTCAGTTCCTTCACCATTTCCACGTACTTCTTCTGGGTGTGGACGGGAGAGGTGGTGTAGGACAGGGTGCCGGAGGCGATGGCGCCGGCCTTCACGGTGGCTTCCATGGCGACCTTCAGGTTGTTCGTATCGTTGAGGGCGTCGAAGATACGGATGATGTCAATGCCGTTCTCCACGGACTTCTGCACGAAAAGCTTGACAAAGTCATCGGGGTAGTGGGAGTAACCCAGAACATTCTGACCGCGCAGCAGCATCTGCAGCTTGGTGTTGGGCACGGCGGCGCGGATCTTACGCAGACGCTCCCAGGGATCTTCGTTCAGGTAGCGCAGGCAGACGTCAAAGGTAGCGCCGCCCCAGCACTCGACTGCGTAGTAGCCGGTCTTATCGATGGTCTCCAACATGGGAGCAAACTTGTCGTAAGGCAGGCGGGTTGCGATGAGAGACTGATTTGCGTCACGCAGCACGGTCTCCACAAACTGAACTTTTTGAGCCATTTGTATGTAACCTCCGTAGATGGAATTTGAGTGGACGCATCGGGGGGCCGACTTGTCCGTATATTTTTAGACCAGGAGCCGAAACACGGATCATGGTTAAAAACACGAGGGGAAACGGGGAAGTCCCAACCTCCACCGACATATATATTAACACAAGGGGGAAAGGTTGTAAATACATTTTTTTGCTTTTTCGGTACATTTATATCGTTTCTTTGCTGAAGTTTAGGGAAGCGGGGCGGCACTTTGCGCCCCCGATCCTCCTCTGCCCCGGCTGTTTTCGACAATGATGGCAAAAAATTCACACTTTTTATATTGATTTTTTTATATCGATAGTGTATGATACACTCGAAAAGTATGGGGTGCCGAGCCAGAGAGCAGAAAACGGTTTGGCCTGACTCCCATATCTATATTATAATGAAAGAGGTTACTGTATTATGGCAATCGACTTGAAGCATTATGGTATCTCCGGTACGACTGAGATCGTCCACAATCCCTCTTATAAGGCGCTGTTCGACGCCGAGATGGATCCCACTCTCACCGGCTATGAAAAGGGTCAGCTGACCGAGCTGGGCGCTGTGAACGTCATGACCGGCGTTTACACCGGCCGTTCCCCCAAAGACAAGTACATCGTTATGGACGCCAACTCCAAGGACACCGTGTGGTGGACCACCGAGGGCTACAAGAACGACAATCATCCCATGACCGAGTCCACCTGGGCTACCGTCAAGGATCTGGCCGTCAAGGAGCTGTGCAACAAGAAGCTGTACGTGGTTGACGCTTTCTGCGGCGCGAACCCCGACACCCGTATGGCCGTCCGCTTCATCATGGAAGTGGCATGGCAGGCGCACTTCGTCACCAACATGTTCATCCGTCCCACCGAGGAAGAGCTGAAGAACTTCAAGCCCGACTTCATTGTCTACAACGCTTCCAAGGCCAAGGTCGAGAACTTCAAGGAGCTGGGTCTGAACTCCGAGACCTGCGTCGCCTTCAACATCACCTCCCGTGAGCAGGTCATCATCAACACCTGGTACGGCGGCGAGATGAAGAAGGGTATGTTCTCCATGATGAACTACTACCTGCCTCTGAAGGGCATCGCCTCCATGCACTGCTCCGCCAACACCGACATGAACGGCGAGAACACCGCCATCTTCTTCGGCCTGTCCGGCACCGGCAAGACCACCCTGTCCACCGACCCCAAGCGTCTGCTGATCGGCGACGACGAGCACGGCTGGGACGACAACGGCGTCTTCAACTTCGAGGGCGGCTGCTACGCCAAGGTCATCAATCTGGACAAGGACTCCGAGCCTGACATCTACAACGCCATCCGCCGGGACGCTCTGCTGGAGAACGTCACCGTGGACGGTAACGGCAAGATCGACTTCGCCGACAAGTCCGTCACCGAGAACACCCGTGTGTCCTACCCCATCGACCACATCGAGAAGATCGTCCGTCCCGTTTCCGCGGCTCCCGCTGCCAAGAACGTGATCTTCCTGTCCGCCGACGCTTTCGGCGTTCTGCCCCCCGTGTCCATCCTGACCCCCGAGCAGACCCAGTACTACTTCCTGTCCGGCTTCACCGCGAAGTTGGCCGGCACCGAGCGGGGCATCACCGAGCCTACTCCCACCTTCTCCGCCTGCTTCGGCCAGGCCTTCCTGGAGCTGCATCCCACCAAGTACGCTGAGGAACTGGTGAAGAAGATGAAGGCCAGCGGCGCCAAGGCTTACCTGGTCAACACCGGCTGGAACGGCACCGGCAAGCGTATCTCCATCAAGGATACCCGCGGCATCATCGACGCCATCCTGTCCGGCGCCATCAACACTGCGCCCACCAAGACCATCCCCGTCTTCGGCTTCGAGGTTCCCACCGAGCTGCCCGGCGTCGATCCCGCAATTCTTGACCCCAGAGACACCTACGCCAATGTGGCCGACTGGGAAGCCAAGGCTGCCGATCTGGCTGGCCGCTTCGTCAAGAACTTCGCCAAGTACGAGGGCAACGAGGCCGGCAAGGCTCTGGTCGCCGCAGGCCCCAAGGCCTAAGCTGTTTCCAGCTTAGCATTTCGTTCGTATTCACGGTACCGGCAGGGGGAAACCCCTGCTGGTATCCGGAGTTCGGCAGTGGGGTGAATCTGTGGGGATAAACCCGCGCCTGCGCAAAAGCTTCCCCTTCGGGCGGTGCGTCGCGCAGCGAATTGAATCGAATATAGCTGCCGGTGGCAGCTATACCATAAAAAGTGGAGCTGGCTCGCGTAAGCGAGACTGAGGAGGGGTGTCCTGAGCGGGAGCGGTAAGATAAAACTGTGTAAACTGCAAACTGCTCTCTCCCGTAAGACCCCTCATCCACCACCGCCTGTGGCGGCGGTCCCCCTTCCCCGTGGGGGAAGGTTTGGAAGATTTGTCCCCAGAGATTTCCCCATATGCCGAGAATATTCATTTTAACGGAGGTTAAAACCAATGGCTCAGAAAGTCCAATTCACTGAAACCGTCCTTCGTGATGCAAACCAGTCTCTGATGGCTACCCGTATGGCTTTTTCCGATATGGAGGGCATCCTGTCCACCATGGATAAGGCCGGCTACTATTCCGTCGAGTGCTGGGGCGGCGCTACCTTTGACAGCTGCCTGCGTTACCTGGACGAAGATCCCTGGGAGCGCCTGCGCGCTTTCCGCAAGGCTATGCCCAACACCCGGCTCCAGATGCTGCTGCGGGGCCAGAACCTGCTGGGTTACAAGCACTATCATGACGACGTTGTGGAAAAGTTCGTGGAGCTGTCCATCAAGAACGGCATCGACGTGCTGCGTATCTTCGACGCACTGAACGATTTCCGCAACATCCGCACCGCTCTGGAGGCTACCAAGAAGTACGCCACCGCCAACACCGTGGCTTCCGGCTGCATTTCCTACACCCAGTCCCCCGTGCACACCCCCGCCAAGTACGCCGAGATGTGCAAGGAGCTGCAGAGCATGGGCTTCGATACCATCTGCCTGAAGGATATGGCCGGTACCATGAGCCCCAACGAGGCTGAGCAGCTGTTCAAGGGCATCAAGGACGCAGGCGTGACCCTGCCCCTGATCCTGCACACCCACTGCACCACCGGCATGGCTTACATGACCATCATGAAGGCCATCGAGTCCGGCGTGGACATCATCGACACCGCTACCTCCTGCATGTCCAACGGTACTTCTCAGCCCGCTACCGAGACCATTTACTACGCTCTGGAGCAGCTGGGCATCGACACCGGCCTGAACGAGAAGGTCATCAACGAAGTCAACGACTTCTTCAAGCCCGTCAAGCAGAAGTACGTCGACTCCGGCCGCATCAACGCCAAGTCCATGGCGACCGACGCGCAGGCGCTGGTTTATAAGGTTCCCGGCGGCATGCTTTCGAACATGATCGCGAACCTCACCGACATGAAGGCGATGGACAAGTTCGAAGCCGCTCTGGCAGAGATTCCCGCCGTCCGTAAGGACCTCGGCTATCCTCCGCTGGTCACCCCGCTTTCCCAGATGGTCGGCAACCAGGCTGTTACCAATGTCCTGCTCGGCCAGCGCTACAAGCAGGTCTCCAAGGAAGTCAAGAACTACTTCAAGGGCGAGTACGGCATTGCGCCTGCTCCCGTTTCCAAGGAGCTCGAGACGCAGATCCTCGGCGAGGGCGGCAAGCCTGTCGACTGCCGGATTGAAGACGCAAAGCGCACCGGCGAGGACTTCAAGAAGGCCAAGGAAGCGCTCGGCGATCTTGCAAGAAGCGAAGAAGATATCATGAGCTACATCTGCTATCCCGATCAGACCATGAAGTTCCTCACCGACCGCAAGGCCAAGGAAGAGAACATCTGCAAGTACTCGATCGTCGAAGCGTAAGAGAGGTGTCAGCTATGTTTCTGGTAAATTCCGCTATGGTTGACCTCCAGATCGGCACGGCTGGATTGGTCGCGCTGCTCGGCTACGCAGTCGTTTTCGTCGGCCTCATCGCGCTGATGGTCGTCATTCTGATCGAAGGCAAAATCGCCGTCTCAAAGAATGAGAAGGCAGAAGCGCCCAAGGCTGCCGCACCCGCTGCCGCTGCTCCCGCGCCGAAGCCCGTTCTGGCTGCCGCCGCACCCGGTACGGCCGGCGAGGTGAAGCTCTTCAATGTCCCGGATAAGGACGCGGCCATGCTGATGGCCATCGTTGCCCACAAACTGAACAAGCCCCTTAACGAGCTGCGCTTCAAATCCATCAAGGAGGTCAAGTGAAAGATGAAGTATAAGATTACGCTCAATGGCAAAACCTACGAGGTTGAGGTCGAAGCCGGTCAGGCCATGCTGGTCGACGAGTACGAGGCTTATGCGCCCGCGCCCGCCGCAGCTCCTGCCGCTGCACCTGCTGCCGCTCCGGCTCCTGCTGCTGCACCCGCACCCGCTGCTGCGCCCGCGCCCGCCGCTGTTGCAGCCGGTGAGGTTGTCGCGTCCCCGATGCCTGGCAACATTCTGAGCGTCAACGTTTCGCAGGGTCAGGCCGTCAAGTCCGGCGACATCCTTGTGATTCTGGAAGCCATGAAGATGGAAAATGAGATCCTCGCCCCGCGCGACGGCACGGTTGCACAGGTCGTGACGAGCAAGGGTGCTGTTGTGGAAACCGGCGCTCCTCTGATCGTTTTGGCATAAGGAGGAACGAACATGGGTTTTAACGTTCTCGATACGTTGTCGAAGCTGGCGACGGAATCCGGTTTTGCCGGTTTCTTCGCTGCCGGCGGCTGGCAGAACCTCGTGATGATCGTCGTGGCGTGCGTGCTTTTGTACCTCGGCATTGTCAAGGGCTTTGAGCCGCTGCTGCTGGTCGGCATTGCGTTCGGCTGCCTGCTTGCCAACGTCAGCTATTTCCCGGGTCTTGACGCGATCAACCCCGATCTGAACGCCACCAACGCGCTGTATCATCCGGAGCTGTGGTCGCAGTTCCTGGATTCCAGCAGCGAGTATTATCACAGCTACGGCCACATTCTGTCGAATGCGGGGCTACTTGACATCTTCTACATCGGCGTCAAGGCAGGCCTCTATCCCTCGCTCATCTTCATGGGCGTCGGCGCAATGACCGACTTTGGCCCGCTGATCGCGGACCCCAAGAGCCTGCTGCTCGGCGCTGCTGCCCAGCTCGGCGTTTTCGTCGCGTTCTTCGGCGCCATCTGCCTCGGCTTCACCGGCCCGCAGGCTGCGTCCATCGGTATCATCGGCGGTGCGGACGGCCCGACGGCCATCTTCCTGACGAACAAGCTCGCGCCCGAGCTTCTCGGTGCCATCGCCATTGCGGCCTACTCCTATATGGCGCTGATCCCGCTGATCCAGCCGCCTATCATGAAGCTTCTCACGAGCGAGGAAGACCGTAAGATCAAGATGGTTCAGGCGCGCGTCGTCTCCAAGAGCGAGAAGATCCTCTTCCCGATCATCGTTACGATCTTCGTCATCCTGCTCCTGCCGTCCACGGCTCCGCTGATCGGCTGCCTGATGCTCGGCAACCTGTTCCGTGAGTGCGGCGTGACGGATCGGCTGTCTGACACCGTGCAGAATGCCCTCATGAACATCGTCACGATCTTCCTGTCCACCTCCGTCGGCGCGACCATGGTCGCCTCCAACTTCCTGAAGCCGGAGACCCTGAAGATCATCTTCCTCGGCCTCGTCGCCTTCGGCATCTCCACGGCCGGCGGCCTCATCGGCGGCAACATCATGTGCAAGCTGTCCGGCAAGAAGGTCAACCCGCTGATCGGCTCGGCCGGCGTCTCCGCCGTCCCGATGGCCGCGCGTGTTTCCCAGATGGTCGGCCAGAAGGCCAACCCCGCCAACTTCCTGCTCATGCACGCCATGGGCCCGAACGTCGCGGGCGTCATCGGCTCCGCCATCGCGGCAGGCTTCCTGCTCGCCGTCTTCGGCTAAGTCCAATTTCACAGCAAAGACCGTGCTGCACCGCAGCACGGTCTTTTCGTATATATCAAAAAACAATATAGAATTTTCATCTGCTTTGCAGCAGCGACTTCAATCTTCCATCATCAGTCGGACGATCTGGCGGTCGGTGTCGGCCATGCCGGTGTGGGCCAGTGTGCCGACTGTCTCAATGGTGTGCTCAATGCCGGATTTGACGATGCCGTCCCCGGCGTAGAACTGGTTGCCGCAGCGGTACATATGATAGCCGAGCAGCCCCGCATCCACGCTGGTCGCAATCTTGGCCGCGCAGGAGGGCTTAGCTCCGTCGCAGATGATGCCGGATGTGATCGCCATGGCGTTGACGAGCGTGTGCTTGATATGCTCGTATCCGCCGCCGTAGAGATAAGTAATACCGGCTCCCGCGCCGCAGCCTGCCGAAACAGCGCCGCAGTAGGCCGAAAGCGTCCCGATATGCGCCTTGATATGGATCGTGCTCAGATTGGACACAGCCAGCGCCCGGTAGAGCGTTTCGCGGCTCACGCCTAGTTCCTGCGCGTAGACGACGACCGGCACGGAGGCGGTAATGCCCTGATTGCCGGAGCCGGAGTTGATGACGACCGGCAGTTCGCAGCCGGACATGCGTGCGTCGCTGGCAGCGGCGGCCATATAGCGGGCACGGTTCTGCACCGCTTCGCCGTAGGCCTCGCGCAACGTCCGGCCAACATTTGCGCCATAGGCGCCGCTGAGTCCTGCCTCCGCGATGGCCATGTTGTACGAAATCTGGCGTTCAAAGAGTTCCTGTACATCCTCCGGACAGAGGGAATCGGCAAACTCGACAATTCGCTCGACGGTCAGAACACTCCGGTCCGTGCGCCGTTCGGAAACTGTCTCACTGCACGGGCGGTCGATGATGCGCGTTGTGCCGTGCAGCAGCTGCACAAGATTGGTGTGGCTGCCGACAATGCGAGCCATGGCTTGATCGTCCCCTGCGCAGACCGTAATACGGATATCAAAAATAAACGGCGAATCAATCGGCCGAATCTCAAAGGCTGCCTCCTTGAGATAGGCGCGCATGTCTTCAATCTGCGCCTCCGTGACCTCGCTCAGAACCTCAAGTTCCCTGTCCTCCCGTCCCGCAATGATACCGGCAGCCGCTGCTGCTGCGATGCCGTGCATCGAGCCGGTATGCGGCACGATCACGCTCTTGACGTTCTTGATAATATTACCGCTGACCTCAATGCGCACACGCTCGGGCCGCTTGCCGAGCACGGCGCGGGCCTGCGCCGCAGCGTAGGCGATGGCAATCGGCTCCGTGCAGCCCATTGCGGGCACAAGTTCCTCGCGCAAAATTTCCAGAAAACTCTGATACAGAGCGTCAGTTCGGTTCATGGCATGCTTTCTCCTGTCGTTCGTGATAGCAGGCAGCCGAGCAGGTGTGACTGCCGCAGACGCGCGGCGGCGCGTCTCTATGGTGGCTGCAAACGAGATCGGGTTGATATTGAAGTGTCCCTGCCAAAAAGGCATGGACTGCCTCGTCCGCACTGCCCGCCGCACCTGGATAGAGTCGGATTCCGGCCTCCTCCAGTGCAAGGCGCGCACCTGCGCCAATGCCGCCGCAGATGAGTGCATCGACGGCATATGCCTTTAGAAATCCGGTCAGCGCACCGTGACCGTTGCCCATCGTATCCACAATGGCCGTCGAGACGATTCGCCCGTCAGTCAGGTCGTAAAGCTTAAACTGTGCAGTACGGCCAAAATGCCCGTAAATTTCGCCATGGTCAAACGGAACTGCAAGCCGCATAGAAATGCCTCCTGTTCTGCGCTTGTTGTGCAACGTGACGATATTATCCAGGAACTATTATAACAGATTTGTTCTATTTGTAAAGAGCGGAAAACAGTGGGCCGCCCCACCGGATGGTGGAGCGGCCCGCCGCATATCTGCTCAGCCGGAGCAGCGGCTGCATCCGCAGCCAGAATTGGATGTCGAAGTGGAAGTACCGCCTACACTGCCGCACGAGCCGCAGCCACAGCGGCGGCAGCATCCGCAGTCACAGCGACGGCAGCATCCGCAGTCACAGCGACGGCAGCATCCGCAGCCCGTCGATGTTGACGTACCGGCAACCGTGCCGCTCGGCTGCGTGCAGGTGCAGGTACAGGTGCAGGTGGGATTCGTGGTCGAAGTACCGCCGACAGAGCCGGTCGTCTGTCTGCAGCAGGGATTGCAGCACCGCTGCTGAACAAAGTCCGGGAACGTAAGGCCGCCGAAGCAGCCGTTGCAGGAAGAAGCCATTCTGTATTCCTCCAGAAAAAGATTTGGGAACATCCGTTCCCGTGTCATTCTATGCCGCATGTGCCCGATGCGTGTCGGAAAACAGAAAAACCCGGACGGCACACGGTCGTCCGGGTTTTGGATACAAAAATCGAAAAGAAAACTCAACGCTTGGAGAACTGCGGCGCGCGGCGAGCTGCCTTCAAGCCGTACTTCTTTCTTTCCTTCATTCTCGGGTCACGGGTCAGGAAGCCGGCGGCTTTCAGCGTGGCACGGAATTCGGGGTTGACGCCCAGCAGTGCGCGGGCAACGCCATGACGGATGGCGCCGGCCTGGCCGGAGACGCCGCCGCCCTCGACGGTGCAGATGATGTCGACCTTGCCGACCAGATCGGTCGCAGCCAGAGGCTGACGGACGACCATCTTCAGGGTATCCAGGCCGAAATAATCATCGATATCGCGGCCGTTGATGGTGATGGAACCGGTGCCGCCCTGATAGACGCGGACACGGGCAACGGAGGATTTACGACGGCCGGTGCCGTACTGATACTGTCTCTTGCTCTCGTACATAGTCTGTTACCTCCTGATTAGTCCAAAGTCCAGGCTTCGGGCTTCTGTGCAGCGTTGTTGTGCTCGGCGCCCTTGTAGAGCTTCAGGCGGGTGAGCTCAGCGCGGCCGATGCTGTTCTTGGGCAGCATGCCCTTGACAGCCAGCTCCATGGCGAACTCGGGACGCTCCGCCATCAGCGTGCGGTACTTGACGTCCTTGAGGTTGCCGATCCAGCCGGTGTGATGATAGTAGTGCTTGTTGTCGAGCTTCTTGCCGGTGAGAACGGCCTTGTCAACATTCACGATGATGACGAAATCGCCGCAGTCAACGTTCGGGGTGAAGTCAACCTTGTGCTTGCCGCGCAGCAGCTTGGCAGCGGTCACAGCGGTGCGGCCCAGGGGCTTGCCAGCTGCGTCGAGAACGTACCAGTTTCTCTGGACGGTCTCTTTCTTAGCCATAGTGGTCATGTTTGTTCCTCCGTTTGAAAACACATGGTTTTCTTTTATGATAAAAAGTTTTGACAAGTTTGGCGCGCGCGTATACAATGACTCTGGAAAACGCGCTTATTCTTTATATCACACGGCAAAACCGGTGTCAAGCGTGTTTTTCCTGGTTTTCAACGGTTTATCAAGAGAGCTTCAAAATACTCTTAAATGCTTCAAAATACTCGCAAATGCTCAAAATGCAAAAACAATACAATTTGGAGGAATTCGCATGCAGAATCTGATGGGCCGCATCCGCCGCTGCGCGGAGGATTATAATATGATTTGTGAGGGCGATAAGATCGCCGTCGGCGTATCCGGCGGCAAGGATTCGCTGTCGCTTTTATACCTGCTGGCCGCCCTGCGCCGATATTATCCTGTTCACTATGACCTGCAGGCCGTGACCATCGATATGGGTCTGCCGGGCATGGATTTTTCTCCGGTAGCGGAATTATGCGCAAAGCTGGACGTGCCGTATCAGATCAAGAAAACGGAGATCGGCCCGATTATCTTTGATTACCGGCACGAGAAAAACCCTTGTTCGATGTGCGCGAAAATGCGCCGCGGTGCGCTGAACGACGTGCTGCTGGAACTGGGCTGCAACAAGATCGCGCTCGGTCACCATTTTGACGATGCCGTTGAAACATTTCTCATGAGCCTTCTCTACGAGGGCCGCATCGGCTGCTTTGAGCCCGTAACGTATCTCAGCCGCACCGGCATCACGCAGATCCGCCCCATGCTCTATGTCGGAGAACAAGCTATCACGCATTTTGCCGAGAAATATGAACTGCCCATCGTCCACAACGTCTGTCCCGCCGACAAGCATACCAAGCGGCAGGAGGTCAAGGAACTGATCGTCTCGCTGCAGGCGCAGTATCCCGACCTCAAAAGCAAGATCTTCGGCGCCATGCAGCGCCAGCCCCTGCCGAACTGGGGCGTAGAGCCGCCGCGCAGTGGAACCTGATCGAAGGATGATCTGCGGGAAATTCGCGTGCATTTGCCAATGCGGTTAATGCTGCTTATTCCTGACAGGCCTGCTCGATTCTTTCAACCAGTTCACTTGGCCGGAGTCCTAAAGCAAGCGCAAGCCTCCAGATCGTTCCAAAATTGGCTTGCTTCCGCCCGGTTTCGATCATACTCAGATGGGTGCGTGCAATCCCGGCAAGACCGCTGAGCAGTTCCTGCGACAGATTCTTTTCCATCCGAAGCCGCCGGATCGTCTCTCCGACAGCACTCTGCCGATACTGCATACAAACGGCTCTTTTCAATCGTCTTCCAACAGCTTTGCAGGCGGGAGCTGTAAAACATCCGCAATTTTAAAGAGCGTTTCAAGGCTTACGCCGCGCACTGTTCCCGTACCTTCGACCTGCGCAAGAAAATTGAGGCTCTTTCCGATCTTTTCCGCGAAAACCTCCTGCGTATAACCACGCTTTTTGCGGTAATATGCGATTTTCAGTCCGAGCGTAATATATTTCTCAGCATACTCTGTCTGCATCATATCACATCCTGTTGACACTATGCTATCAAGTTTTCTGTGCAATTATAATTTCCGTAAAATAAACGATTATTTACTTTATGAAAATTATATTGTAATATAAAGAAAACAGATAATGAGGTGTGCGTATGATGGACAATGAATTTGAGGCTGCGTTTTCCTGTTTTCTTGAGCGGCATGAATATGACGATGCGGAATCTGCGCTGTTTGAAATCGTCCGCGCGGCGTTTCTGGCCGGATGGCGCGCGGCGGGCGGTGAGTGCCCGTCGGCGGAGCGGATTATTCAAGTTTTGGGCAGCCCCGAAAAAAATCCCGGGAATCAATAAAAAAATATTGATTTCTGCTTGATTTTTTCTCCCCGACACAATACAATAAGCACGAAGGAGCGAACCCGAAGGACAGGAAGATGTGAGCCTGTCAATTTAACGAACAGAGCATGCGTACCCGAACGTTGCATGAGTAGAAATGACGCGTCAAGTACCGGTTGGATGGGAGGTTGCCGCCGGGCGAAGGAGTCTCTCCGCGGTGTCATTTCGCATCCGCTATAGCAAACTGAAATTGTACAGCAGTTTCTTTCTTGTTTGAAAGTCCATATCATCCGAACCTCCTCCCATTGACACAATAGGAGGCTTTTTTATGTCTAATTTTACAAAAAACATGTCCGCTGCACAGGCTGCGCCGCACCACGGGCTGCAAAACGTGCGCACGCTTGTATCCTGCGCGCTGCTGGCTGCCGTTTCCGTCGTTCTGGCCCGGTTCATCATTCCGATGCCCAACGAGACGACCCGTTTCTCCATTGAGGCCGTGCCTATTTTCCTGGCCGGTATGCTCTTTGGGCCGCTGCCCGGTGCGCTGGTCGGCTTTGTGGCCGATTTTGTCGGCTGTCTGTTCTCCGGCTACGGCTATAACCCGATGTTCTGCGTTCCGCCCATTCTCTACGGACTCTGCGCAGGCCTGTTCCAGCCGCTGCTGGTGAAAAAGACGTCTATCCCCACCATTGCCCTGTCGTTCCTGCCCGCCATTGCGCTGGGCTCGATTCTCTGGCAGAGTTTCGCGCTTGCCTTTGTCTACGGCGGCGACGCAAAAACGGCATTTTTCCTGACAAAACTGGCAACCCGCTCGGTACAGTTCGGCGTCACGTTCGTCATTGACGTTCTGGTGGTATGGCTGCTTTATAAATCCAAGGTGTTTACCGCCGCCAAGCTTTGGCCGCCGGTGAAATACGAATCGAAATCAAAAGAAGGTAATTGACATGACGCTTGACGAAGCGCTGCATTATATCCATTCCGTCTGCTGGAAGGGCAGTGTCCCCGGCCTCGAACGCATCAGCGCGCTGCTGGACAAGATGGGCCATCCCGAGCGCAGATTGAAGTTTATCCATGTGACCGGCACGAACGGCAAGGGCTCGACCTGCGCAATGCTGGCCAGTATGTTCACAAAGGCCGGATACAAAACGGGCCTGTACACCAGCCCCTACCTGATCCGCTTCAATGAGCGCATCCAGATCGACGGCGTGCAGATCCCCGACGAGGAAATCTGCGAAATCACAGAGTATATCAAGCCCCTCGCGGATTCGATCTTCGAGCAGCCGACCGAGTTTGAAATGGTCACGGCGCTGGGATTTGAGTATTTTGCCCGTCACAACTGCGACCTCGTTGTCTGTGAGGTCGGCATGGGCGGCGAATTTGACGCCACAAACGTGATTCTGCCGCCGGAGGTTGCAATCATCTGCAACATCGGCCTTGACCACACGGAGGTGCTGGGCGACACGCTGGAGAAGATCGCCGCAACGAAGTCCGGCATCATCAAGCCTGGCTGCGACGCGGTCATTTACCGTGAAACGCCGTCGGTCGAGGCCGTGATCGAGGCGCGGTGCAAAGAGGTCGGTGCAACGCTTCACAAGGCGGATTTTGCCGATATTCATCTGCTCTCCCACGATCTGACCGGCCAGGTCTTCGACTGGGAGCGCTTCCACGCGCTGAAGCTGCCGCTGCTTGGCGACCATCAGCTGCACAATGCAGCCGTTGCGCTCACCGCGGCGACCGTCATGCAGCAGCGCGGTTGGCACCTTACGGACGAGCACATCCGCGAAGGACTTGCCTCCGTCCGCTGGCCGGGCCGGTTTGACGTGCAGCGCAAAGACCCGCTGTTCATCATCGACGGCGGACACAATCCGCAGTGCATTCAGGCGCTCGTCAAGAACATTCAGGACTATCTGGCGGACCGGCCGCTGACCATCCTGACCGGCGTTCTGGCCGATAAGGATTATAACTGCATGTACCGGAACGTTGAGCCCTACGCAAAAGAGTTCATTACCGTCACACCGGGCAATCCCCGCGCGCTGAACGCGCACGATCTGGCGCAGTACCTGTCCCAGTTCGGCAAGCCTGTCACAGCCTGCGATGCGGTTGCAGACGGCGTCCGGCTGGCCGTGGAGCATGCCGGCAAGGACGGCGTCGTTCTCTGCTACGGCTCATTATATATGATCGGCGAGATCGAAGCCGGTCTTCAGCAGCTTTGAATCGCGTTAAGCAGCCCTGCGCCAAACGGCGCAGGGCTGTTTCGCTATTTTGACCAAAACGGGCCGCGGTTTTTTTGTAAAACATAGATTTTGCACACGCGGCTTGACAATGGTGCGAGGCTGCCCTATGCTTCAAACAGAAATCGAGAGAGAAAGGATTTTTACCGCATGGATACTTATACAAATGAACAGCTGATTGCGTTTTGTCAGGAGGCGCTGCGCATTCCCAGCTATTCCGGACAGGAAAAGGGCGTGGCGGAGCTGATGAAGCGCAAAATGGAGGAATACGGCTTCGACGAGGTCATCATCGACCGCTTCGGCAGCGTCCTCGGCACGATCAACGGCAAACGGCCCGGCAAGACCATCCTGATGGACGGCCATATCGACACCGTGGACGTGATCGACGCGCCGCAGTGGGAGCATGACCCGTTCGGCGGCGAGATCGCGGACGGGAAAATTTACGGCCGCGGCGCGTCCGACATGAAGGGCAGCGACTGCGCCATGATCACGGCGGCGGCGCGCTTCGCTGAAAAGACCGGCAGAGACTTTGCGGGCCGCGTCTGCGTGTCGTGCACGGTGCATGAGGAGCGGTTCGAGGGCGTGTCCTCCCGCGAAATTACGCGGCTGGCAAAGCCCGACCTCGTCATCATCGGCGAGGCCACGAGCACGACCGTCAAGCGCGGCCAGCGCGGCCGGGCGGAGGTCGTCGTCGAGACGGAAGGCGTCAGCTGCCATTCCTCCAACCCGGAAAAGGGCGTCAACGCCGTGTATGCCATGACGGCTGTGATCGACGAGATCCGGAAGATCGTCCCGAACGAGCATCCGCTGCTCGGCAAGGGCATTCTGGAGTTGACGGATATTATCTCCCAGCCGTATCCCGGCGCGTCGGTCGTGCCGTCTCTTTGCCGCGCGACGTTTGACCGCCGGACGCTTGTGGGCGAGGATGAGGCCGTCATTCTCGGGCAGGTGAACGAAGCCATTGCCCGCGCGCAGGAAACGCACCCCGGCCTCAAGGCCCGGTGCTATCTGGCCGAGGGCGAAGAAAAGTGCTGGACGGGCGACACCATCCGCGCCAGGCGCTATTTCCCGGCCTGGGTCACGGAGGAGGACAGCGAGCTGGTGCAGGCCGCGCTGAAGGGCCTCAAAGATGCGGGCATCGAAGCGCCGCTGTCGCACTTCTCGTTCTGCACCAACGGCAGCAGCTTCTGCGGTGAGGCGGGCATCCCGACCATCGGCTACGGTCCTTCGCTCGAAAGCCTTGCACATGTGCGCGACGAGTATATCGAGATCGATCAGCTGCTCAAGTCCTGCAAGGGCTTCGAGTCCATTCTCACGCAGCTGACACATGAAAGCGCGTAATTTTGGAGAAAGCGCAACAAAATTTTTGTTAGCCTAAAAATATTTTTGAAAATTCCTTGCAATCTGCTTCTGATACTGGTATGATAGCTTTAGACTTCATTCGGGTATTAAATTTGGAGGTGATAGCAGATTGGACGCGAAATTACTGGAACTGCTTGAGCAGATCGCAAAGGCGATCGCGGCGCAGTTCGGCAGCAACTGCGAAGTCGTGCTCCATGAACTCTCTGGCAAAAGCGCCTATTCCTCGATCGTAGCGATCGAAAACGGGCATGTGACCGGCCGCAAGGTCGGCGATGGGCCTTCGCATGTGGTGCTGGAGCAGCTGGGCCATGAGGACGACAGTGCGGAGGATCAGCTTGGCTATCTGACGCGCACAAAGGACGGGAAGATTCTGAAATCCTCTTCGGTGTACATCCGGGACGAGAACGGAAAAGTCACGGGGATTCTTGGGATCAACTACGACATTTCCATGATGCAGCTGTTTGAAAACTCCCTGCACGACTTTATTTCTGCCGACCAGCAAGCCAGCCGTGAGCCGGAACGCATCACGCTTAACGTGGCCGATCTGCTGGACGATCTCATCCGGCAGGCAGATGAACTTGTCGGCAAGCCTGTCGCGCTCATGACCAAGGACGACAAGGTCAAGGCCATCCGCTATCTCAGTAATTCCGGCGCACTTCTGATCACAAAATCCGGCGATAAGATCGCCAAGCATTTCGGCATCTCCAAGTACACGCTCTATTCATACTTAGACAACAGTAAAACAGGAGGAACAAACGAACTATGAGCAAGATCGATCTGACCATCAACCGTGAAGGCCTGGCCCACAACATCCAGAAGGCCAAGGAAAACAACATCATCATCCCGACCATCGCCCAGATGCAGAACCCCGACCTGATTCCGGAGAAGATCAAGGAAAAGCTGACGCACACCGGCCTGTGGGACGTTGACCCCGTCAACCTGTTCCGCATCAGCTGGCACAACGAGGCCAAGGAGTCCGGCGGCCTGTATCAGAAGACCCCGAACTATGTTGAGATCCCGTCCTCCGTTTCCGGCGTCCCGTGCCGCATTCTGGCCATGTCCGGCAAGTGGTTCCCGACCGGCTGCCATAAGGTCGGCGCTTCCTTCGGCTGCCTGGCTCCGCGCCTCGTGACCGGTCAGTTCG